>Ga0114900_1001197_pt1 | contig 16648 bp, 16 predicted proteins | sample MalvireepMed_231_FD_89685 | JGI IMG/M metagenome (GOLD analysis project Ga0114900, IMG submission 89685) | Marine viral communities from the Global Malaspina Expedition - Malaspina viral metaG DeepMed_231 | ecosystem: Environmental > Aquatic > Marine > Oceanic | place: Mediterranean Sea...
CGATCAGCACCGGCGCCGACAGCTGGATGGTCAGCCAGATGGCGTCACGGCCAACATCCAAAACCTCGGCGCCATTCATCGCGCGCCCTTTCGACAAGCGTGGGGAACTGCGCGGGAAGATGGCGCGAACGTGGTTAACGAAGGGTGGATTGGGGGGCGAAGGCTCGGCCCCATCCCCAGGCGAAAACCTTGATCCTACGTGTCAGTGGGGCGGCTGTTGTGCGCCGGGTCGACCTCCGCAAGACATTCCGCCAGTTCGTCCCTTATGAAGGGCTTGGCTAGGCGGACAAGGTCTGGGGCCACGCCTTCAAACTCTGCATATCCAGAAACGAGCAGGACAGGCAGGTGGGGCCTCTCATTGCGAAGCTCCTGAGCCAGATCAGTCCCGCTCATGCCCGGCATGAGGTGGTCCGTAACCAGGAGGTCAAATTCGCACCCCAGCCGGGCCTGTCGCAAAGCCTCCCCCGCCGAAGCCGCCTCAATGACTTCGTATCCGAGATCGGCGAGCATCTGAGCCGTCGTGAAACGCACCGCCTCCTCGTCGTCCACCAGCATGACGACGCCGCGCGCGCCAGACGGGGCCGCGATAGGCCGAGGGGCGGGAGCTGGGGGTTCGGCGCCGCTGACCGGAAGCCAGAGCTCGACATTGGTGCCCACGCCAAGCTGGCTCCTGATCGTCAGAGCCCCGCCCAGCTGCGAGGCCAGGCCGTGGGCCATTGAGAGGCCAAGGCCCGTTCCCTTGCCTACGCCCTTCGTACTGAAGAATGGCTCGATGGCTCGAGCTTGAGTGGCCGCGTCCATACCGACGCCGGTGTCAGCGACCGACAGCCGGATATAGTCGCCGCCCGGCAAGCCGCCCGGCCCATCGACGCCGATCGTCTCGGCCGTCGCCGACAAGCGCAAAACGCCACCGGTCGGCATGGCGTCGCGGGCGTTTACCGACAGGTTGAGCAGCGCCATCTCGATCTGGTTCGGATCGGCGGTTGCGGTTGGAAGAGCGTCGTCAGCCTCGACGACCACACGAATTTGCGGCCCCGTCGTGCTTGAGATGAGGTCCGCCATCCCCGTAACGAGCTTTGATATGTCCACGGCGACGGCCTGCAAGGGTTGGCGTCGGGCGAAGGCCAGCAGACGCTGGACAAGGGTTTTTGCGCGATCGGCCGAGTGCAAGGCTCCGGCGATCAGGCGCTGTTCGCGTGGATCGCCCACGCCCCTGGATTGCATCCGATCGAGGGTGCCGATGATCGGGGTGAGGAGATTGTTGAAATCGTGAGCGACGCCGCCGGTCAGCTGGCCCATCGCCTCCATCTTCTGGGACTGCCGTAACTGTTCCTCGGCGGCCTTCAAGCGGGCTTCCGCCTCCAGCCTCTGCGTCACATCCCGTCCCATAAGGAAGGCGCCGACCTGTTCGCCATCGGCATCCCGCAGGATCTCGAATTTCATTTCGTAGCCGCGCCGCTTGCGGGCCGGGTCGCCAAACTCCGCGATCTGGGTGAAAGCTTCGCCCCCGAGGGCCCGCGACCACACGGCGAGCGCTTCGGCCAGTTCTTCAGGCTTGTCGGCGAGCAGGTCGTGCAGGCTCTGTCCGACCGTCGGGGCCTTACCGTAGAGATCCATGTAATCGCGCGCGCAGGCTGAATTGAAGGCAAGCCAGCGGTAATTCCGATCCAGGATCTGCATCGGATCTTCGGTCCGCTCGACGATGATGGCGAGCAACTCGCGCTGATTGAGCGCTTCCTCAATTCGAGCTTCCAACGTGTCGTTTAGACCACGGAGCTGCATCTCGGCGTTTCGGCGGGCGGAGATGTCATTGAAGAGTATGGCGACGCGATTGCGGTCGCGCGATCCGGTGGGGAAGGCATGCACGTCGAACCAACGGCCGAGGTGGTCCGAGCCCTGCTCGAATCGCACCGCTTCTCCGGTACGGGCAACGTGGGCATAAGTCTCAAACCAGCGCTCCTCGAGCTCCGGAACCGCCTCGCGGAGCCACTTGCCGAAGACGCCGCGATCAAAGCCGGTGTGGGTGTAGAAGGCGGGATTGGCCTCAACCACCCTATAGTCGGCGCGTCCGCCAAAGGCGTCCGGATCGACCTCGACCACGCAAACCCCTGCGTCGATCGCCTCGAACAGCGCTCGGTAGCGCGCCTCACTGGCCTGTAGAGCGTCCTCGGCCTTGAGGCGGGCGGTGATGTCGACGGCGGTGCCGGCGACCCTGACGCAGTTGCCCGCCTCGTCGAACAACCCCCGTCCTTTGGCCGCCACCCAGCGCACCCGACCATCTTCCTTGCCGACCGTGCGGTACTCCACGTCGTATAGGGCGCGCTGCATCGGATCGATCGCAGCGGCGAACGCTGCGGCCGTCCGCTCGCGGTCATCGGCATGCAAGCCCTCATAGAAGTCGGTCATCGAGACGGGCGCGTCGGGCGATATGCCGAACATGGCCTTCACGCGGGATGGCCAAATCAACCGGTCGCGCACCACGTCAACGTCCCAGAAACCGACGTCAGCGTTTTCGGTGGCGAGACGCAGCCTTTCCTCGCTCTCGGCGAGCGACTGCTCCGCGGTCTTGCGATCCTGAATGTCGATGACCGAACCGACATAGCCCAGGTAGGTCCCGTCGGGGCCGAAGTTCGGACTCGCAAGATCGATCGCCCAGCGAAAAACGCCATCGGCCCCGCGCAATCGATACTCTAATCGGAACGCCGCCTGTCGCGCATTCGCCTCAAGAAAGATGCGCTCAGCGGCCGCCTTGTCGTCGGGATGGGTCGCGTCCAGCCAGCCGTAACCTTCGGCCTGCTCTGGGGTCTGGCCAGTATACTCATGCCAGCGCTTGTTTAGATAAACACAATAGCCGCTCGGATCCGTCACCCAGACGATCACAGGGGCGGCGTTGGCCATCTCCCGAAATCCCGCATCAACCATGCGCTGAGCGGTCGCAGGGGCCCCTGTCGCTGAGGGGTCGAATTCGGGCAAAGCTCTCTCCTGGATGACCCTGTCGCCAATGATGCATCAGTTAGGACGGCTGAGCTTAGAACTTTCTAGGCAGCGCGGAGACCATCGCTTCAGTTCCCCCGCCTTGCCCCGCCGCATTGGGATTCGCCAGTGGGCGTCGCCAGGTTCGCGTCGCGAAGCCTGCGAAGCGCGGGAGGAGCACGCCCCTGGGGTAAGCCCGCCGCCCCGCAAAAAACCCTAAGCTTCACCGTGTAAAACCATGTTGCATTTCCCGTCAGGGTGGTAGTCAGCCACCATAACGGGGGTGTTTGTTCCAATGTTCTTTAAGTCATTTCAAGCGCTGGCGCTGGCCGTCGGCGCGTTTGCGGCCTCGCCTGTCCTGGCGCAGGAATATTCCGAGGCGACGGCCAATGAGGGCCTGGTGCTGATCAACGCCCAGGCGGCCAACGCCCTGGGCTTCACGGGCAAGGGCGTGATCGTCGGCGTGCTGGACAGCGGCCTCGACGCCGCCCACCCCGATCTGGCGCCCAACCTCGCCGATGTCTCCTACGACGCCAACATCCAGGGGCCGGTGGTCCGGGACTATGACATGCACGGCACCCACGTGGCCGGCATCATCGCCGCGGCCCGCAACGGGATCGGCCTGCAGGGCGTGGCCTATGACGCCAAGATCGCCATGTTGGTCCCGCAGTCGGGCGCCGACGATGACGAGGCCGCCGCCGACGCCGCCATCGCCAGCGTCTATGCCCGGGCGCTGGACGCCAATGTGCGGATCTTCAACAACTCCTGGGGCTTCGACTACTATACCGGCACCCCCGAGGGCCGGGCCCGGCTCGACACCGTCATGCGCGGGCAGGTCGCGGTGTTCCGCCGGGCCGTGGCACTGGACTCGGTGATCGTCTTCTCCACCGGCAATGAGCTGCAGAGCCAGCCGAACACCCAGGCGGGCCTGCCCCACTATTTCCCCGAGTTGCAGGCCAACTGGCTGGCCGTGACCGCGGTCTCGCGCACCGGCGAGCCGGTGGACTACGCCAACCACTGCGGCCTGGCGGCCCAGTGGTGCCTGGCCGCGCCCGGCGGCGCCGGCGGCGATGAGGGCATCGTCTCGACGGTCCCCCTGGCGCAGGGCGGCTACGACTTTTCCAGCGGCACCTCCATGGCCGCGCCGCACGTCACCGGCGCCGTCGCCGTGGCGCGCGAGATGTTCCCCACCGCCTCGGGCGCCGAGCTGGCGCGCTTCGTCCTGGTCACCGCCACCGACATCGGCGCGGCCGGCGTCGATAGCGTCTACGGCTGGGGCCTGCTGAACATGGGCAATATGGCCGCGGCGCGCTCAGGCCTGGGCCTGGAACTGGCCGCCAATACGGGCTGGGCCGCCGATGAGAGCCAGGCGGTGCTGATCCAGGGCCTCGACGCCCGGCTGAAGGCCCGCGGGGCCGGCGGCGCCTGGGCCGCGGCCCTGGGCGGCCGGAGCCGCCATCACGAAACCGCCACGGCCAGCCAGGCTAAGGCCGACACCCTGGGCCTGGCGGCCGGCTATGACCGCGCGCTGGGCCAGAACGCCCGGCTGGGCGCAGCGCTGGCCTGGGCCACCACCGACCTCGACGAACCGGGCCTGGCCAACAGCGCCAAGGTGGAGAGCTTCACCCTGGCCGGCTATGGCGCGGCCGCCCGCGGCGTGCTGTTCGCCGAGGGATCGGCCGGCGTCCACCGGCGCGACTACAGCCTCACCCGCGGCAGCCTGGCCGGGGCGGCCGGAACGGTGATGGAGGCGCAGCGGCTGACGGCCACGGCCGAGACGGACGGCTACGGCCTGTTCGCCGACGGCCGCATCGGCCTGCGCCTGCCGGCCGGGCAGGCCTTCATTCGCCCCTTCCTCCACGCGCGGGCCTCGCACCAGGCGTTTGACGGCTTCAATGAGCGCGGCGGCGACGTCTTCAACCTGGCCGTGGAGGACGTGGAGATGACCCGCTACCAGGCCGGTCCCGGGGTGGAGATCCTCCTGGCGGCCCGGCCCATGGGCGCGGCCAGCGTCTCGGGCGACCTCTCCGTGCGCTATGACGCGAGCTGGGGCGACAGCGACTATGTGATCGACGCCGCCATGCTGGGCGCGCAGGTCAACGGCCGGCTGGGCGAGCTGGACGATCCCGTGACCCTGGCCGGCGGCCTGGCGGCCGACTGGGGCATGCTGGAGGCCACCCTGCGCGGCTTCTATGCCCAGGCCGACGACCAGGACGCCCACGGCGCCAGCCTGGGCCTGCGGGTGGCCTTCTAGACGTGACGTGGGCGCCGGAGGGTTGTGACGGGACCCTCCGGCGCTAGTCTGCACGGCGAATGCGAAGGGAGCGGTCTTGAGCGACGAATTCAGCTTCCTGTTCGCCTTCTACGGCCTGCTGCTGGGCCTGGCGGTGACCGAGATCGTGGCGGGGTTTTCGCGGGCCTATGACGAGCGGGCGGCGCGGCCGCTGGGCGTGATCGCCCCGCTGTTCGCCATCCTGCTGTTCCTCGACCTGATCACCTTCTGGGTCAGCGCCTGGGAGTGGCGGGCGCTCAACACCGTGGAGTTCGCCCATGCGGTGGCCGCCGCCGTGGTCGCCCTGCTCTACTATTTCGCCGCCACCCAGGTCTTCCCCAAGGAAGGCGACGTGGACGCCCTGACCAGCCACATCCTGCAGCACCGGCGCCCGGTGGTGTTCTGCGTGATCGTCAGCAATGTGATCGCCCTGATCCCGACGCTCGCCAGCGCCATCGAGGGGCGCGCCCCGGTGATGGAGTTGGCCGTGTGGATCGCGGTGAACCTGCTCTATTACGCAGCCTTGATCCTGGCCGCCACGGCGCGCAGCCACCGGCTGATCATCGCAACCCTGGTCCTGCTGATCACCTATATCAGCGTCGCGACCCTGGTCCTCGGCTAAGCCCCGAGACCGCGCGCGCCAAAGCCCCCGCCCGAGGGGGCGAGGGCCAGACCGCCTGGCCTCAGGTGATCTGGATGATGCGCACCACATAGCCCTCGCCGCGGAGGGAGCGCTCTTCCCCCTGCGAGGTCCCGCCGCTGATGGGCGGCTGGCGGGTGATCACCCGGTTGGGTTCGATGTCCAGGTCCTCGACGGCGTAGGATTCGCCGATGTCGGTGACCACGGCCACCACGTGCTTGGACTCAAGGTCGACGGCGAGGTCCTTGATGACCCCGAGAGTCTTGCCCTCGGTGTCCACCAGGGGTCGCTCGCGAATATCCTGGTCGTGATCCTCAAGCTTCCAGTCGTCCAGGTCGGCCATTCGATGCAGGGCCATGGGATTGTCCTCCAATAATCATAGTGGGGCGAAGTCGGAACGAGGCGCCTTACGGCCGGGTCGCCACGGTCGCCGACTGGGCCCAGATGTAGATCGGCCGGCCTTCGACCGCGTCGCGGCCGCCCTGATCCAGCACATCGCCGTCGGGCAGGTCGCCGCCGGCGCGAACCGAACCGGTGATGTCCACGGTCTGGCCGGCGTTGACGTTCACCCGGCCCTCGACCTCGGGCGGTGGGGACGGGATCTGTTCGTCCAGGATGACAAAGGCGCGGTCGTCGTCGCCGCGGCCGACCCAGAAGGTGGCGTCACCGACCATGTCCAGCACCTGCACGCCCTCCAGCCGCACCTGACGGCCGACCAGGGCCGCGGGGTCCTCGGCGTCGAGGAGGGTGGCGATATCGGTGATCGCGCCGGCTTGGCCGCCGGTCGCCGGGTCCATCGGCATGACGGGCGGGGGGACGGTTTCGACGATGGCGACGTCGGGGGCCGCGAGGTCGGTTTCCTCGTCATCGCCCATTTCGGCGACCACCCACCAGATCAGCGCCACGGCGACCAGCGCCATGATCAGCCACGCCCACCAGGGCAGGCCTTTCCGTTCAACCTTGATCTCAGCCATATTGAATCCTCCCAGCCTTGACGCCGTGCGGCGTCCTTTCCAGCAGACTCAACACGGCCAAGCCGCCCCCTGTTCCAACCTCAGGCTGAAACGCCCCTCCGGACTCGCCGCGTTACTCCGCCAGGAAGCCTTCCACCTCGGCCATGAAGGCCTCCAGCTGGTCGTGGTGGACCCAGTGGCCGGCGCCCTCGAAATTGACCAGCCGGGCGTTCTGGAAGTGCTTGATGCGGCCGTCGGCCTCCGGGTCCGAGGCCCAGGATTCCTCGCCACGCATCAGCAGGACCGGGCAGGTGATCTGGCTCCAGAGGTAATGCTGGTCGGCGTGCGACAGGCCGCCCAGGCCCCAGCGGGAATGGTTGTCGAACTTCCAGCTATAGGTCCCGTCCTCGTTCTGCAGGGCGCCATAGATGGTCAGGTGCCGGGCCTGCTCGGGCGACAGATGGGGGTTTTCCTCGGCCATGCGGGCCACCGCGTCCTCCAGGGTGGCGTAGCGGCGGGGGCTGCGGCCGGAATTCTTGCGCCGGTCCTCGATCCAGTCGCGCAGGCGCTGGTCCACCGTGCGCCTGGCCTGTTCCTCCATCACCGCGGGCGACGGACCCAGGCCCTCGATGGCGACGATCTTCTTCACCTGGTCGGGATAGGCGCCGCAGTAGTTGAGCGCGATGCCCGCCCCCATGGAGTGGGAGATGATGGTCACCGGGGCCATGGCCTTCTGGTGCACGATCTGGGCGATGTCGTAGATGTAGGAGGCCATGTCATAGCCGCCGCCGATGGACCAGGCGCTGTCCCCATGGCCGCGCAGGTCGGGCGCGATGATGTGGTAGCGGTCTGCCAGGCGCTGGGCCACCCAGTCCCAGTTGCGGCAATGGTCGCGGCCGCCATGGATCAGCAGCAGAGGCTCTGCGCCCTCATTGCCCCAGTCCACATAGTGCAGACGCAGGCGCTGGGAGAAGTAGAAGTGAGACGTCGGGCCTTGCATGGCGCTCTCTTTCGCGAGGGTCGTCAGATGGTCTTAGAGCCTGGAGCGCGTTTCGTTCCGATAACCGGTTCCCAATTATCGGAACGCGCTCTAGAGCCAGTTGGAGCGCTTGAAGCCCACATAGAGGCCCGCGCACGCCGCGGCGATCACCGCCAGGACGGCAGGGTAGCCATAGCGCCAGTGCAGCTCCGGCAGATAGTCGAAGTTCATCCCATAGATGCCGGCGATGGCGGTGGGCACCGCCAGGATGGCGGCCCAGGCGGCCAGCCTTCGGGTGATCACCCCCTGGCGCTGCTGCTCCAGCAGGTTGGAGACCTCGAACACCGAGGTGAGCGTCTCGCGCAGGGCGCCGACGCGGGAGTTCACCCGCCGCACATGGTCGCGGATATCGCGGAAATAGGGCCGCACCTCGGAGTCGATACAGGGAAACTCCAGCCGCTCCAGCCGGCTGGCCACCTCCTCCATCGGGCCCAGAATGCGCTCGAAGCGCAGAAGCTCGCGGCGCAGCTGGAAGAGGGCGCGGATCTCGGTGCGGCTGAGGAAGGTGTCCAGCGCCCGCTGCTCCATGGCCAGCACCGCCTCCTCCGCCTGGTCGACGATCGGGGTATAGCCGTCGACCACGAAGTCCAGGATGGCGTGCAGCACATAGTCAGGCCCGTGCTTCAGGAGGGCGGGCGAGGCCTCCAGATGGGCGCGCAGCTCCAGGTGGGCGCGGGGCGAGCCGTGGCGGACGGTGATGATGTGGCCGGCGCCCAGAAAGATGTGGGTCTCGCCGTAGGCGATCACCTCGTCCTCGTCGATCTGGGCGGTGCGGGCGACGACGAACAGCTCGTCCCCATAGGTCTCGACCTTGGGCAGCTGGTGGGCCGAGAGCGCATCCTCCACCGCCAGAGGGTGCAGGTGAAAACGGCTCTGCAGGGCGCGCAGCTCGGCCTCGTCGGGCTCCAGCAGGCCGATCCAGACGAACTCACCGGGGCCGAGCGCCAGGCCGTCGGCGCTCAGCGAGGCGGCGCGAACGCGGGCGCCGTCCTTATAGACATAGGCGGCGACGATGCTCATCGGGCCTGACTCATCGGCGCTCTACCGCACAAAGCTGGCCCCGTTCACGTCCAGCACCGCCCCGGTCATGGAGGCTGGAGCGTCCAGGGCCAGATAGGTCGCCACGCTGGCCACCTCGTCCGGCTGGGCCACGCGGCCCAGCGGGATGTCGGCCAGCAGCTTGTCCCCGCCCCGGCTGGCCAGATAGTCCTCGGCCATGCCGGTCATCACATAGCCGGGGCAGATGGCGAAGGCGGCGAGGCCCTGACCTGCATAGCCGCGGGCGATGGACTTGGTCATGGCCACCATGCCGGCCTTGGACGCCGCATAGTGCCAGTGGGCCGGCGAATCCCCGCGATAGGCCGCCCGGCTGGCCACATTGACGATGCGGCCGCGCAAACCTTGGCCATCGGCCTCGCGGGCGGTGGCGTGCAGCACCATGCGTCGGCAGAGATCGGCCGCGCCCTGCAGGTTGATCTGCAGGGTGCGGGCCCAGCTGGCCTGCCATTCGGCGTCCGGCGCATCGACCGGAATGGCCTCAAAGACCCCGGCATTGTTGATCAGCACGTCGATGCGGCCGTCCAGGGCCGCCAGGGCGGCGTCCCATAGCTGGTCGCCGGCGCCGGCCTGGCTGAGATCGGCGGCGAGGATGCCGGGGGCCGCCTTCGTGCCATGGCCGATCACGCGGGCGCCGCGCGCAGCGAGCGACTGGACGATGGCCGCGCCGATGCCGCGGGTGGCGCCGGTGACGAAGATGTGGGGCTGGGACTCAGGCATGGCCAAGCCTAGCGGGTTCGGGTCCGCGCCTTAAGCCACGATCCGCACCGGAATGCCCTTCACCGCCGGAGTCAGGGCCTGTTTGGAATGGTGGGCCACCGGCGCCAGCACGTTGCATTCGGGATAATAGGCGCCCAGGCAGCCCGGCGGGATGTCATAGGCCGTGACCCGCAGGCCCTCCTTGCGCCGGTCGATCCCGTCCTCGCTGTCGGTGACCAGGGTCACCACCTGGCCTTCGGTCAGGGACAGCCTGTCCATGTCGGCGGCATTGATCAGCACCACGTCGCGGGTCCCCTGGATGCCGCGGAACCGGTCGTCATAGCCATAGACGGTGGTGTTGAACTGGTCGTTCGACCGCAGGGTCATCAGCCGGAACAGGTCGTCCTGGTCGGCGAACCCCACCGCCGAGAGGCTGGACGGACAGATGAACCGGGCGCGCCCGCCCTCCATGCCGCTGAAGTCCCGCTCCCGGGCCGGATTGCCCCGGTGAAAGCCGCCGGGCTGGCGGAAGCGGCCGTTGAAGCCGGCGAACTTGTCCGGATAGGTCGCCTCGATGGCGTCGCGCACCCGGCCGTAGTCGGCGATCCAGGCGTCCCAATCCACCTTCGGGTTGGGCTCCAGCAGGGCCTTGGCGATCCCGGCGACGATGGCCGGCTCGGACCTGAGGTCTGGGCTGGCCGGCGGATGCGTGCCGTCGGAGGCGTGGATACAGCTGGTGGAATCCTCCATCGACACCGTCTGGGCGCCTGTCGCCTGCAGGTCCTCTTCGATCCGGCTGAGGCAGGGCAGCAGATAGGCGGTCCTGCCATTGATCAGGTGGCTGCGATTGAGCTTGGTGGCGATCTGGACGGTGAGATCGAGGCCTGTCCAGGCCGCCTCCACCCGCGGACTATCGGGCACGGCGCGGACGAAGTTTCCGCCCAGGCCGATAAAGGCCCGCACGGTCCCGTCCAGCACGCCCTCGCACACCTCCACCGTGGTCAGGCCCTTCTCCCGCGGCGGCTCGAAGGCGTATTGCTCGGCCAGGCGGTCGAGGGGTGCCAGCTCGGGCTTCTCGGTGATCCCGACGGTGCGCTGGCCCTGGACGTTGGAATGGCCGCGCACCGGGCAAAGGCCCGCGCCCGGTCGGCCCACATTGCCCCGCAGCATCATCAGGTTGCAGACCATGTTGACGTTCTCGACGCCAAGCCGCTGCTGGGTGAGGCCCATGCCGTAGACGCCGATGGCTGCCCGGCTCTCCGCATAGGCTCGGGCCGCACCCGCCAGAGCGGCCATGGACAGGCCCGATTCCCGTTCGATATCGGCCCAGTCGGCCTGGCGGCAGAAGTCGGCGAAGGCGTCGAAGCCCTGGGTGTAGTCGGCGATGAAGTCGTGGTCGATCAGGGCCGGATTGCCGGCCGCCCGGGCCATCTCGTCGGCCTCGATCAGCCATTTGCACAGGCCGGTGATGGCCGCGAGATCCCCGCCGGTCTTCACCTGATGGTACTGGGCGCTGATCTCGGTGACGTCCGACGTCAGCATCTGGAAGGGCGACTGCGGATTGCGGAACGCCTCCAGGCCTCGCTCGCGCAGGGGATTGAAGGTGATGATGGTCGCCCCGCGGCGCACCGCCTTCTGCAGGTCGTGCAACATGCGCGGGCTGTTGGAGCCGACGTTCTGGCCGAAGAAGAACAGGAAGTCGGTCTTGTGGAAGTCTTCGAGCGTGACCGTGCCCACCGGCGCCCCGATGCTCTGGGTCAGGCCCACCGAGGTGGATTCGTGGCACATATTGGAGCTGTCGGGCAGGTTCTGGCTGCCATACATGCGCGCCATCAGGCTGAACATGTAGGACGTCTCCAGCGAGGCCCGGCCCGACGCGTAGAACACCGCCGAGGTGGGTTCGAGGCGCTTTAGTTCGGCGCCGATCGCGTCAAAGGCGTCTTGCCACGCACACGGGATATAGCGGTCGCTGGCCGCGTCATAGCGCATCGGCGCGGTGAGCCGACCGGCCTGCTCGAGCTCATAATCGGTCCAGTCCCGCAGCTCGGTGACCGTGTGCTGGGCGAAGAAGTCCAGGGTCGCCCGGCGGGGCGTCAGGTCCCAGATGGTGGCCTTGGCCCCGTTCTCACAGAACTCCGCCGGATGGGGCTTGGCGGGCTTGGCCCAGGCGCAGCTGACGCACATGAAGCCGTCGGGCTTGTTCTGCCGCAGGAGCTGGCCGACCGGCAGGTCGCCCTCGCGGCCCACCACCTTTCCCATGCCGATCATCGAGCCCCACCCCCCGGCCGGACCTTCATAGGGACCAATCTTCACCTGGCCGACGGTGCGGGGCTTGGAACGGGTCATGGGGTCTCCGCGTACAGCAAGGGTCACAGCGAGGTCAGGAGGCTAACGGCGTAGCCACCCTTCCGGTTCTCCCACTTCGCGTCGCCGGCCTGGGGGAGAGTTCACAATGTTGCGCCGCCAAGACCCGCCTGGCCCCGCCATGGCCGACGCCGTCCGCGCCCAGCCCCTGCGATTTCGCGGACCGGCCGCCGCCATCACCCCGCGCGACGTGCCCGAAGAAACCGCCGTGGCCCTGGTTCACGACGCCTCGACCACCGCGGTGATGATGGCCACGCCCTCGGACCTCACGGAGTTTGGCCTCGGCTTCAGCCTCACCGAAGGCGTCATCGCCGACGTCTCGGAGGTCCGCGACATCGACGTGGTCGCCGGCCCCGATGGGATCGAGGTGCGGATGTGGCTCAGCCCGCGCCGTTCGGCCGCCGCCGCAGCCCGACGCCGGCGACAGGCCGGCCCCACTGGCTGCGGCCTGTGCGGCGTCGACAGCCTGGCCCAGGCGCTGCGCGCGCCGCCTGCGGTGGGTCGCGGGCTGATGCTGCGACCAGAGGACATCCACGCCGCTCTCGACGCCCTGCCGCAACTACAGACCCTGGGCGATCTCACCCGAGCCGTGCATGCGGCCGGCTGGTGGAGCCCGGGTGTCGGCTATCTCGCGGTGCGCGAGGATGTGGGTCGGCACAACGCCCTGGACAAGCTGGCCGGCGCCCTGGCCATGGCCGGGACGCCCGCCCCGCCCGGCGCGGTCGTGCTGACCAGCCGCGTCTCGGTGGAGATGGTGCAGAAGGCCGCCATGATCGGCGCCCAGGTGATCCTCGCCGTCTCGGCGCCCACAGCCTTGGCCATCCGCACGGCCGAGGCGGCCGGCATGACCCTGGTGGGCGTGGCGCGGCGCGACGGCTTTGAGGTGTTCACCGGCCACGACCGCATCGATCAGGGCTCGGCGCCGGGCGCTTGAGGCCCGACAGGCGATGCGCGCCGTGCTACTAACCTTCTCGTCGCAAGGCGGAATCCCCGCCGCGATCAGGCCCGAAAGGCCGAACCACATGAAAATCTACGACTCGCGCCTGCAGGCGCCGGCGCGCCGCGATCTCATCGATCCCCGCTCGACTGGCCCGGCCAACACCCCGCGGCAGGCGCCCAAGGCGCTGCTGAACGACCGCCGCAGCACGCGCTGACCGCCGATGAGTGATCTGACCGAAGGCCAACTTCACGCCCTCAGAAACCTCAGCCGCAAGAAGGCGGGCGGCGAAGTGCCCTTTGTGAATATCAGCGACGCCCGGGTCCTGGTGGAGCTGGGCCTGGCCGTCCGCAGCCGCCAGGGCTGGGACATCACGCCCGAGGGCGCCCGCCTGCTGGCCCCGCCGCCGAGTTCCGACAACCAGCGCTGAGGCCCTCAGTCGAGGCCCAGCGTCCGGGATAGCGCGCGGCCGGCCTCCACCGGGCGCAGCTTGTCGACGTCGCGATCGACGCTGTAGTTGGCGTCGCGCATGGCCTCCACCGGAATGGCCCCGATCAACGGCCGCAGGGCCGCCAGCAGCCGGGCGTCGTTCACCCGGTCAGGCGCGATCAGCACCACCGCGTCATAGGGCGGCAGGGCCTGTCGGGGATCGTCCAGGGTGACCAGATCATCTGCCGCGATCCGGCCGTCGCTGGAGAAGGCCGAGATCACGTCCACATCGCCCGAGGTCACCGCCCGGAACATGAAGGTGGGCTGGAAGGATCGCCGGGCCTGGAAGTCGAAGCCATAGGCCTCATTGATGGCCCGCCATTCGGGACGGGCGAAGAATTCCAGGTCGCCGCCCATGGTCAGGCTGGCCGAGCGGCGGGCCAGGTCGTCCAGGGTCTCGATGCCCAGCTCTGCGGCCCGGTCCTGGCGCATGGCCAGCGCATAGGCGTTCTCGAAGCCCAGGGAGCCCAGAACCAGGACGCCGTCCCGCTCGGCGAGCTCCTTCGTCAGTTCCTCCAGCACCGCCTGGCGGCCGGGATTGTCCTCGCGGTTGAGGACATTGGCCCAGAGCGTGCCGGAGTAATCGACGTAGACGTCGATCTCTCCCGAGGCCAGGGCGCGATAGGCGATGGCCGAGCCGAGATCCTCCTTCGACCGAGCCTCGCCGCCCAGGTCCTCGATCCGTTCGGCGATCATCTCGGCCAGGATGTACTGCTCGGAGAAGTTCTTGGCCCCGACCACATAGCTGGCCGGTTTGCCGAAGCTGATCAGCGGCGTCAGGGCGACGACGATCCCGATCAGGATGCCGGCCGCGCCGATCGCCGCGCGCTTGACGTCCCGCTTGGCCGCGCCGGCCTCGATCAGGCCAAGCAGCTGGTCGGTGGCCATGGCCAGCAGGGCCGAGGCGCCGCAGCCGAACAGCACCAGCACCCAGTTCTCGGTCTGCAGGCCCGAGAAGATGTAGTTGCCCAGGCTGGTCTGGCCGACCGGGGTCGAAAGCGTCGCCGCCCCGATGGTCCACACCGCGGCCGTGCGCACGCCGGCCATGATGACCGGGGCGGCCAGGGGCAGCTCCACCTGGAACAGCCGCTGGCGGGGCGTCATGCCCACGCCCTCGGCGGCCTGGATGATGGCGGGGCTCACCGAGAGGATGCCGGTGGTCCCGTTCCGCACGATGGGCAGCATCGAATAGAGGGTGAGCGCCAGCAGGGCCGGCAGGAAGCCGAGCGCCGAGAAGCCATGGCCGATCAGGTCCTCGCTGGCCGCCGAGATCACCAGCAGCAGCGGGAAGAACAGCGCCAGCAGGGCCAGGCTGGGAATGGTCTGGATCAGGCTGGCGCCGGCCAGCACCGGCCAGCGGATATGGCGATTGCGGCTGGCGGCCACGGCGAGCGGCAGGCTGATCAGCAGGCCGAGCCCCAAGGCCGAGGCGCTGAGCAGGACGTGCCAGGCGAGATATTCCGGCAGGCGGGCGAAGGCCGCCTCCACCTGCGGGCTCATGCGCTCTCTCCCAGGCGGGCGCGCAGGCGCTCGGCCTGGCGGCGCGGCGCGGCGAGCAGGGCGGCGACCTCGGGATCGCCGGACGCGGCCAGCACCTGCGGGGCGCCGTCGGCGATCAGCCGGCCATCGGCGACCACCACAATCCGGTCGGCCAGCAGCAGGGCTTCGGTCATATCGTGGGTGACCATGACAGTGGCCAGGTTCAACCGCTCATGCAGGGCGCGGTAGTCGTCGCCGAGGGCGTCGCGGGTCAAGGGATCAAGCGCCCCGAAAGGCTCATCCATCAGCACGATGTGCGGCTCCGCCGCCAGGGCGCGGGCCACCCCCACCCTTTGTTGCTGCCCCCCGGACAGGGCGGCGGGAAAGCGGCCGGCCATCTCCCGCGGCAGGGCGACGAGGTCGAGCAGCTCGGCCGCCCGCGCGGCGCGCCTCGCCTTGTCCCAGCCCAGCAGCTTGGGCGTGATACTGATGTTTTCGGCCACCGTCAGGTGCGGAAAGAGGCCCACCTCCTGGAAGACGTAGCCGATGCGTCGGCGCAGGATGTGAGGCGCAAGGGCGCCGACCGCCTCGCCTTCAATCCGCACCTCGCCGCTTTCCGGCGCGATCAGGCCGTTGATGGTCTTGAGCAAGGTGGTCTTGCCCGAGCCCGAAGCCCCCACCAGGGCCACGAACTCGCCAGCCTGCACGGTGAGGCTGGCCTCCGCCAGCGCCACGTGCGCGCCATAGGTCTTGGTGACGCGCTCCAGCGCGATGCGGGGTTCAACCATGCGTCAGACCTAACACGCCTGCCGCCGTTGGGCTCCCCTTGAGGCCGGGATTGAGACGCTTGGCGGCCTAGATCGGCATCCGCAGGATTTCCTGATAGGCGGAAATCACCTGGTCGCGGACGGCCATGACGGTCTCCAGGCTGGTCTCGGCGGCGGAGATGGCGGTGACCACATCCACCAGCTGAGCCTTGCCCTGCACATGGGCGGCCATCTGGGTTTCGGCGGTGCGCGAGGTCTGCACCGTCTCTTCCATGACGTTCTTCAGCATGGCGCCGAAGTCGGGCCCGCCTGCGGCTGCGCCGCCGCCCACGGAGGGAAGCGCGGCGCCTTGCGTGGCGGCATAGGCCTTGGCGGCGGCGAGCGGGGTCATCATGGCCTAGAGGTCCCTAGCGCTTGAGCAGGTCGAGGACGCGCATCTCCATGGCGCGCGCGGTCTCGATCACATTGAGGTTGGCCTCATAGGCCCGCTGGGCCTCGCGCATGTCCATCGCCTCCACCAGGGTGTTGACGTTGGGCAGCTTCACATAGCCTGCGGCGTCGGCCGAAGGGTGGCCCGGCTCGTACTCGGTGCGGAATTCGCTGGGGTCGGCCTGGACCTTGGCCATCCGCACCCCCTGCCCCGCATCGATGCGGCTGGGCTCGAACACCGGCACCTGCCGGCGATAGGGATCGCCGCCGGCCTCGCGGGAGGTGGAGTTGGCGTTGGCCAGGTTCTCGGCGATGACCCGCATGCGGGCCTGTTGCGCCCGAAGCGCCGAGGCGGCGATGGCCTGGGCCGCGCCCTGGGTGGTCTTGATCTCAGCCATGATCGGTCATCCTCCGCAGATCAGCGCCCGGGCGGGCGGGCCGCGGTGCGCAGCAGGTTGAGGGATTTCTGGTAGAAGCCGACGGCGGCGTCATAGGCCATGCGGGCCTCCGACATCTTCATCATCTCTTCTTCCAGAACCACGGAATTGCCG
>Ga0114900_1001198_pt1 | contig 16642 bp, 20 predicted proteins | sample MalvireepMed_231_FD_89685 | JGI IMG/M metagenome (GOLD analysis project Ga0114900, IMG submission 89685) | Marine viral communities from the Global Malaspina Expedition - Malaspina viral metaG DeepMed_231 | ecosystem: Environmental > Aquatic > Marine > Oceanic | place: Mediterranean Sea...
CAGACCCAGACCCGGAATCGGAGTAAAAGCATGAACCAACAAAGCCAAATCACAGACGCAGACCTCCAGATGCTACTCGCGCAGAATCCACTGGCGGCTGAACAGTTGCGCCGGATAGTGGCAGAGCGTCTACTACAGGAAGCACAAGCCCAGCTTTCTGAGTCTAACGGCAAGACAGCGGATATCGCAGAATTTAAATCCGTAACATAGTATGTATAATAGGAGCTAACTGTGCGAACTATTAGCTCAGAACTAACCTCGGCCCAACAAGCCCAGGCCAATTCTCCGCATGTTGAGGTAGTTCTAACTAAGAAGTCGAACGAAGATACCGTCACGTATGCTACCGATGACGGCACTAACCGTATTATAAGAGTGCGGGCTAGTGAAGAATTCTACGGGGGCTCACTGTTTGAGATATCCTCCGCTAGTGGGATTCCTCTTCCTATTGCCTGCCAGATTATCCTCAATAATAGCGACAATGCTGTGTCCGCTAAGGATTTACGCGGATATAGAGTCGATGTTAGATGGGGATTTAGTAGTTATGTAAATGACTCCGAGGCTACGGTAGCCATATCCGGCACTAAGTATTCTCAGGGCGAGCCATTCTTTGTTATGGTTCAACGGGAACACACCGAGGCTGGAGTTAACGTCACTGAACTCTGGTGCATATCCTCGTGGCAACTCCTTGAATTCAGGAAGATCATGGGAGAATCGCTAGGGGATATCTATACAAATACTACTGGCACAACTCGTAATGTTGTACTGGATTCTATTGTAGACCCGCCAGATCGTGTATTTATCTATGATGCTAGCGCAAGCACGTATAGTTCTAATCACGCAACTGCGCTATCTCGTAATCTTTTTCCTGTTACATTTCCATTTGCCGAAGATGATATTTTCTATATAGGTAGGATTCGCGTAGGAACCGCAAACCCCACGTTTGACAGAATTACTATCGAACTAGACACTGCGGCTAACTGGGTTGGCGCGTTTAAGCTCCAGTATTCTATACCGTCAGCAGGCTGGGCTGATCTTTCTGGCGTTGTGGATGGCACATCTAATTTTGAAACTACGGGTGTTAAAACTATTAGTTTCATTAAGCCCCATTTTGATAATTCTATTACTGACCATCCTACTTACCCTGGAGTAAATAAGGGATGGGCTGCCCAAACAATTGGGGGTGTTAGTGCATACTGGGTTAGAATTATTCAAACATCTTGGAGCGCTGTTTCTGCTGATGCCGTAGTTAATAGGATGGGCCTTAGCAGTTTCTGGGGTTTGGAACTAGGCACTTCAGACAGTAAGGAAAATGATGCTGCTATAGTCCCAAAAATTGTATCGCAGATGGACACTTCCCGCCGAACTGTTCTAAGAGAAGCCCTCGATTATACTAAGATGAAGCTCGTCCCAGGGGAGAAGTTCTGGAGTTTTACCAGATTTGTAGATTCTCCATCAGTTGTCTATACCTATGATATTGACGGGGACCACGCATTCTTTACGGATGTCCGCGAAAGAACCCTGCCTATTCCGTCTAAGGTAATAGTAACTAACATACTGAATAACGGAAAATCTAACACGAATCAGAGGACGGGTTCCGCGGAAGCCGCAAATCTTAACTTAGATCACATAGTAGAAATAATTCTTGATGAGACAATAGTAGATTCTTCGGCTGGGTTAGCCTATGCTACAACTCGCGCTGAAGATAGACTCGCTAGGTATTCTCAGGAGAATTACCAGGGCGAAATAACTGTCCCCATGCAGATTAACCAGGAGCCCTGGGATTGGATACAGGTTAATGCAGATAGACTATCTCTAACTCTTACGGGTAGAGTGGGCCGTATCATTAGAGAGTATGACTATGCTGCCGCTAAGTATCACGCTAGAATATCTATGGGAGAGAATAAAGTCCTCCCGTTTTCGGCTGCTCAGGTCGAGCCTAGAGCGGGTGGAGTTCCGGTATCAGACATTCCCCCGAATTGGCCCCACACGGAGATTAGCATTGATTGGCAAGAGGCTTTTAGAGAGGGCGCTGCTACACAGTTACAACAGGAAATATCATCCCAGCCCCGCCTTGTAGGTTCGCCGCTTAGAACCTTTACTCGAACACATACTCCACAGTTTGGTCTAGGAGAGATTGGAGTAGTCCCGCATAGTGTCCCACAAGCCTATCTACAGTCAGCTAGAAGTGGATATTCCAGCCCCAAGTATGGCGTTGCTGCCACATCTCAGGGGTATGGGGCAACTGATCTTAAAACCAACACACTTAGACTTGCATCCAGTGGCTATAATGATGTTCTATTCTATAATGGCGGGGATGCCTCGGTCTATCTTGAGGATGTAGGTTCTGATACCGCAGCTACTATCCTTGATGTGGGAATGCATATCTACCCTTCCGGCACTGGGACATGGGATTTAGGCACTGCTTCACTACTATGGAAGGACTTATATATAACCTCGATATCTAGTGGAACAATTACCCCTCGCACTGATAGCACATTTGACTTAGGTACTTCCTCAATACGATGGGCTGATGTACATGCTGATAATCTTAAAGTAACTAATATAGTGGGTAATGCATCAACTATACCAATCACTGGCATCCTAGCTTTTACTCATGTTCCTGGCGTGGGTGTAGGCCCAAATAGTGGTTATATAAGACTTACTAGCGATAACGATCATTATAGTACCACTATTACACAGGAAGAAGACCAGTTTCTTTTATTCCCGTCGCGTACTGTTGCTGGCATTAATGCTAGTGCGGCTGAGATACCTCTAGTTTTGGCAAGTAATGGTGGAATTAGCATACTTGGGTTGACCACAGTTACTGGAGATATTCTTCCTAATGCAGATAGTACACGTGACCTGGGGGCTACGAGTAAGGAATGGGCAGAGGTATGGGTAGAAGAAATTAAATCGGATGGGGTTTTGCTAATCAATCCCAATACCCGATTTGTTTCTAACCTCGAAATTGACGGGACACTTAATCATGATGGCTCTTCTGTAGGATTCTTTGGGACGGCTCCAGCATCACGACCAACTGGCGTTGCTGTCTCAGCAGCCGGAATTCATGCGGCACTTGTTACCCTGGGTTTAATAACAGCTTAAAGATAGGTATTACTATGAACTTAGCTGGAGTACGGACAAACGTAGGAATCGAACTAGCAGATACAGGGGCAGATATCTGGATTAATGCCGAGATAGATAGGGCCGTTGATCTCGCAGTGGCTGACATATCCCGAATGTTCCCACGGGAGCGGGTCAGAGAGATTTGGCTTGACCAAGAAGTAGATAATGAAAGCTGGACATCCAGCGATGATACCCGTGTGGCCCTGACAAACTCCCCCATTAAACGGCACAGTGAAACCGTAACCAAACGGGGCGCTATTACAGTATTTGCCGATTATACCGGAACAGTTGCCGGAACTGTCTTAGTAACTGACGCTAGTCATACACTATCTACGGGTGATAGTGTAACTATATCGGGGACTACCAGCTATAATGGCACATTCACTGTTACCAAAGTTGACGGCAATACCTTCTATATCACAGCTACCTGGGTAGCCAATGATGGCTCAAGCCTATGGGTAGGTGGCACAACCTATGCCCGTGACACCGACTACTGGGTTGACTACTCGACGGGCGAGATCACCTCACTATCTGCGGGTGACATCGTTAACTCAACGGCTACCAACATAAGCTACAAACGTGACCCCACTATTATTAATACGAGCAGTGACCTGACCAATCCTATTCGCATCGTCAGGGTAGAACATCTTGAAGGCCAAGTACCCCAGGATTTGCTCGCATATGAGTGGTTTGGCGACTATCTAACTCTCCTGACTAGCGGTAGGTCAGGGAGTCAGTCTCGAGTGCCGGACTTCGGCCACATTAAGATATGGTATGAAGCCCTGCATACTGCTCCAACAACGGGAGCCAATGGGACATTCCCTCGACTATTAGATGAGTTGATGGTGCGAGGCACGACTGGCTATGTGCTTAGAATAGAGAGTCTTACCCAAGAGAGTCTGGCGAGAACTGCCGCAGCCAGTGGCACAACTTCTATAGCTGCCGCAACAACCGCCCTGTCAAACGCTGCGACTGCTATAGCTAAGATTGATGATGAGGCTAGCGGTATAACAACGGCTCTTACTGCGGTAAATGCTAATTTAGATTCCGCTGTTGTTGTACTAGATACAATAGACGATTCAAACGAGCCTCTTGATGATACTATGACCCAGTTAGATTCTGCTGTAACTGAGTTAGCTAAGGTAGTTGCTAATGCTACGTCTGCTTCGGATGAAAGTGCGCTCGCTAATAGCGCACTGGATAAGGTAGACGTGCTTCTTCTAACTGGTGGTAGTGAAGAGGATGCTCAAGATGTATTCGATGGCATGGCGGGAAACATTGTCAATATAGGCTCTAAACTAGATGCAATAGCAGACTCCAATGAACCCCTTGCTGATATGGAAGCGGCATTGGATAAAGTCAGTAACTTTGTGCAACATTCTAGTCCTAGCAGCGCGACGGATATGGAAGGGGCTTTGGATGATGCGAATACCGCTATTGATGCTATAGTTACTACTCTTGCCGAACTTAGGGGTTCGGATGGTGAACCTCTATACGATCATAACAGAGAGCTTGATTTAGCAGCCGCCCAACTTGCGCTGGGGAATACCGCTGGCGGTGAAATGTCTGATGAAATAGATGCGGGTGCTGATAGTATAGATGATGTGCTTGATGATATCGTGGCTTTTACTGACGCAGCTTCCACCGCACTAGCTGCTTCTGCGGCTAACTTAGAAACAGATACTATAAATGCCGTAAAATATCTTGCGGATGGGGATAATTTCCTAAATACAGTTACTGCGGGCGGCTCTCCGCAGGGTACAGTTAACGACTATGTAGCTTTTGCAAATGCCCAGACTAATATTGCTCAGACATTTGTGGGAGAAGCCCAGGGGAGGGTAGTAGCTGCCCAAGCTAGGATAGCAGAGGCTCGTGAGAGAACTCAGTTAGTAATGGCACGAGCGGCAGAGGTGCAGGCAAGGGCTACCACGGCTACTGGATATGTAAGCGAGGCTAACTCCCGACTAGGTGCGGCAAATATATTGCTGGAAGAAACCTCACTCCGTGTCCAAGAGGTAGATGCACAGCTTAGGCTAGCCCAGGGACGCCAAGCACAAGCCCAGACCTTTATAGAGGAAGCTAATGGCAGAGCGCAGATGTCTGCTGAACTAAGGGGAGTAGCTTCAGGGTTTGGTGAAGCAGTTGGCGCAATAAACATTCGGGCTCAGGGTATTATAGCAATGGCGCAAACATTTGTAGCTGAAGCTGTCCAGCGTATTGGCACAAGCCGTTCATATGTAGAGATAGGGCAGACTCGGATAGCCCAGGCTGATAGCTATGTAAGTGTTGCTAATGGTCGCATAGCCCATGCCACTGCTATTATGAATCATGCAAATACCTATATCACAACAGCCCGTGGATTTGGGGAAGAGGCTCAGGCGCGAATAGCTGTAGGCAGTATGTATGCACAGCAGGGCCAGAGTTATCGCACTGAATCGCAAGGTCATACCGATGCCGCACAAAGTTACCATAATGCTGCGCTAAGACATGGAGAACTAGCAGATAGATATAAAATAGATAGCGAGACTCGATTGCGGGAGTTTAAGACTGACTTGAATGATAGAACCCAGCTTCTTAGGGACAGAAGCACTGCTAGTAGAAGCCAGTTCTCCTAGTATTCTGAGCTATTAGCTATGGCTGAGGAGATTGACCTCCGGCACGAACTAGATGAAGCGCATCGGCGCATCTTAGAACTTGAGGCACGAACACGAACTACACTAACTGGGACACAATTTCTAACTATCGTGTTAGTAGGCCCCCTCTTTCTAGCGTTCGTAACGCTAGGTGTGTTGATTGTGTGGAAAACTACCAGCAAGCCCGCGGAAATTGCGCCGCATCTTGACATCATACTCGTGGCATTTTCTATCTTTGCGCTACCAGTGACGGGGGCCGCATCCTCAATAGTGGCGTTGATGAGCGATGAGATAAAAGGGAGAATAAAGACCGATGAGTAGGCGTAATTTTACGTTCTCAATACCATCCCTTAGTATCCGGTTTGGCGGCTTGGCACGAGTTCGACTCCCCCTTCCAGGTGGCATATATCTCGGCGGGGGAAAATTGATCGTTGGATCACTATCGACTGTGGCATTAGGCTTCATAGCTTCACTATTTATCTTGGCTAGTAGTGGCGATCAAGAGATAACATGGCCCATGTTAGGCGCATCATATGAAGCCCCGTCTATGATAGGTAGTCCCGTAGTAGACGCGGAGTTCCCTTCAGATAGAAGCCAGACCTTGCAGATAAATCTTCCGGCGAATATCCGATTGGATGAGGTTAGTTTCACTAACGTATCGCTAGGGAAGGTTGGCATCGCGGACGCTTTCCAGATAGCTGGCACAAGCACGTCGGATATGATAACTATAGATACACTTGTAATTAAGAATAGTGAATTCCCTACTATGGATTGGGCTAATGGAGATATCTATACACTAACTGCTACCACTGATGTAGTAGCCGCAGGCCACACGTTTGAAATGACTATGGCTAGCACGACTAATGATGTGGTGATTGGCTCTGGACGTGGGGCAGTATCTTATATCGCTAAGGATATGACGGTTGACAGGATTCTCCTCACCCAATCCACAACTGGTGGAGATGTGCTGATTGACACCATGACATTGGATGGAGTTAGAGCATTTTCTGGGGCATTCAATGCAGACTATTTCGAGATAGGCCGATTGATTTTAGAGAACGTGAGGATAGGTGACGACGGGGATATCAACTCGGCAGACTTTGTTATTAATAGTTCAGTTAATGTTAACACCGTTAATGACGGGGTGCTTGAAGAGCCAGTATTTATAAGGTAGGGAACTATGAATCTAGGAAACTTTCTAGGCAAGGTACGACCACAAATATTTCTGGCGCTTAGTATTCTAGGCATCATTGCCTATGTAGGTATTACACATAACCTAAATGAAATAGCTGTTGGATGTATCGCTGGGATAATTGCGCTCGCTAAAGATGTATTACAATCTGATGCTTAGATGAGTTGCCCTAGATGCGGCTCTCGCCTCTCACAAAATTATATAACTGAGCCACCACTATGTGTTACTTGTGGCTGGGAATATTACGACTATCCATTACCAAAACATACGCGCCAACGTAATACCTTGATGGATGGCGTATCATCCTTACTCCGATATATCGGATTTGCGAAACCCCTAATGGATATCACTATGACAGTGCATGTAAAGCGTGACCCGCTGTTACAAGCAGGCGTAGGAATAGTGGTATCATGTCCCTATGACGGCAAGGAAATGAAAGCTATTCCCAAGAGTAATCGTGGAAGGGCTCGATATGAACGCGCATATCGTTGTGGACGAGAACATCGAGTTATATTAATGAATAGCTCTAACGGGGAATTGCGCGGATGGATGTAACAGGAGAAAGTCTATGATAGCTGAAATTCGGATGGCCCTTAAATATTCTGACACGTTGCCGGAGGCTGTTCAACTTATCGAACAGATTCAGGGTAGCCTGCGTGCCGATGGAACTATGTCACGCCAAGATCGCGGCAAACTCATGGCTGGCTTATGGGCTTTCGTGAAAACCGTTCAGTCCATACCCTCGCATTAGTATCTTATCGTCGTCTAGATTAATAATTCATTCGGGTCTGCGTTATTTTGGAACTCGGTTTGAGCACTATGCAACATATCCTGCGCTATCTTTGACGCGCTAAACACAGCCTGTTGAAGTGGAGTGGACTCGTCCTTAATAACTAACCTATCCCCATAGTATGTCTTGATAAGATATTCTACTCGTGTCTTATATTGAGAGTCGATTGCCCATAGCCTTAGTGCAGGGTTCCATCGTCTGGCATTTTTGGGCAACGAGTTCTTAATTGCCTCGACATACTTAGCGTTATACGGGGTGGACACATGCAATGTTTCCCCATCTACTGCCACTATGCTAATGACTTGTTCCTTCTGGGAGCGTGTGCCACCTACTCTACGCCTTGCCCTCTTGGGTCGTTTGTTAGTCAATTTCACTACCTCCTGAATTTTAATTCCATGCTTGGTTCTTAGGTGAGGGTACATCTCGAACGAATGTTTCTTGCATAGATAGCTGTTGTTAATTTGTCGATAGACCGATCTATCCCAATAGCTTTCCATAGTGGGATGCTCATCGGTTATGATTAGGTAGTCTGCCCTACATGGCTTGTGATGGAACTCGCTCATGCAATAGGAATTACTTTTTTGTTCGTGCGGTCTGAGTTTTCTGAGCATTGTTATACTTACCTTCGTATTCCTTAACAGATGCCGACAATAATTTAGTGAAAGAAATCTGGGCTATCCGCATACCACCTATTATTTCTATAGGTAGGGTATTCAAGTTAGATACTTGGAGGGTTAACTTGCCTGACCACCCAGGGTCTATGAATCCCGAGGCATGTATTTGTAATCCCATTCTAGCTAATGTAGATACACCGTGTATCTGGGCTACTATCGAACTGTCGATAGTGATAGATTCTTGGATAGCCACCAAGAAAAACTGCCCAGGCAGTATAACTCTGCCCACCCCATCTTGTAGTGTAATGGGATATTCATAACTATTAGTTACTACCCCATCTCTTAGTGTTAGATAGTGATCGCCCATTGCATATCTCCCGAAGAAGATAAGTTCATTCCCCATATGCACATCAACACTAGCTGGGCCAATATCTTTTTCGTCTAAGGGATCAATCGAGATAGTCTTATTGACCAGTGCCCGTTTAATATCTGCGCTACTCAGTGTCATTAGCCATACCTTTCTACTAGGGTTTGTTCTATCGGTGTCCAGATTCCTGGAATGATATGTTCTATATCCTCGGGGATATGATGAGGCCCGTCTAACCAGAACTCATCATGCACTTGGGATACTAGGTCACTATCCTTTATGCCCCAACTATCTAGGCTGTTACCAATACGCTTGAATATTTCCGCCGCAGTCCCCGCAATAGGCCAGTTGACCGCACAATTTTCAATATGCTTATCGCTATCGTTATTGGCTCGACTGCTCAGAAGGTTTAGTTTCCGCCCATACATGGTTTCAACCTCGGTGGTGCGTAATCCTTCTCTCCGCTGATCCTCGATCCAACCCCAAGCCGTGGGGAATTTCTCTCGCCATCGAGCAATGATATTGCGGATGATATCGAGGTCAACAATGCCTGTGAATTGGCCTAAAATCTCGGGACTTCCCCCGTATACCATGCCGAAGTTCACATTTTTTGCCAGTGTCCTGCTGGGCAGTCCGGTATCCTGGTGGGTTTCACTATGTAAGTCACCGTCAGGGCTATCAAAGATAGCTTGCATTGCCTTATCGTTACTTAACTTAGCGAGTATCCTAAGTTCTATTTGAGATAGGTCAAACTTAGTACCCACTCTGGTATTAGTACGGGGGTCTACATAGTCAGGAACTAGAACGCTTCTAACACTGCCTGCCCTTGGCCTAATGTCATCGGGCTTGTGTCCCGTGGGTATGTTCTGCACATTTTCATTGACACTATTAGTGCGACCATGCACCGCATCCATACGAAAATGGGAGTAGACCCTGGTTTGTGATAGCCATCTATGCACGTTGGTGCTATGTAGGCGGTTATACTTTCTATACATGAGCGTAGTCTTAGCTACTATGTGATCTATCTTTCCCAGGGTTTCTTTATCGGTACTAACGTCTTTATTAAACTCACTCTTATAGGGAATGAATACTCCCTCACTATGTAGTTTAGCTATTACTTGCTTTGAAGATAGTGGGTTAAACCCCATAGTATCTACGGCTGCCTGAAGGACTGCCAGCCCTTCTTCAAGTTCATTATCAATAGCCACCACTCTATCGTGGTCTAGTAATATACCCCTGTGAGACATCTTTAATAATATAGATTGGAATCTTCTCTCGGCTTCATAATACTCAGCATTAACTGTCTCTCTTAGGCCAAGAAATATCTCCATCGTAGCCAGCGCATCTTCGCAACACTTCAGGGCTACAATCCCAGGGTCAATAGCATTAAGTTCCAGAGTAGTCTTACACTTATATTGCCCAAGAATATCCTTCATGCTACGAGCATTAGTCTTTCCGAGACGGCTTGCTTCCTCAAGCGAGTTGTTAATCCCAGGCATCATCCTAACTAATATGATAGCGTCGTCTATATTATCGAGGTCAACGAACTCACTACCCCACTGCCCCAGCCCTTCCCTTGATAGGTCGAAGGGAGCGTTATACCAGACCTTACGAGTTGGCCCAGGTACTATAAAATGGTTAGGTAAATCTTGCCTGTCATAGTAGAACGCATGCCCATCTTCAGTGGCAATGCCCATCCCTATGATAGTCTGATCTTTAAGGCTGACCGTCTCTATATCACATGCAATATACTTGGGTGGATTATCTCTTAGACGCTGGTCTATCAGCTTAATATCAGGGTGACCTGCAGGAAGGGCTCCATAGTAGAACTTCATTCTATCTCTACTATATGTATCTCTATCCTATGCACGCTTTCGAGAAAATGTTTTACCCCTATCACTGTATAGATAGTTTCCTCTATGACGATACTATCTCCTGTGCGTGGAAGTTCTATGATATACCCGTCCATATAGCGTTGGAGTATCGTATTGTTCTCCAGTATTATTTGTATCATACCTCGTCCTCTATAATTGTAGGCGCAACGAATTCTGGCCTGGCTACTATCTTTAATATCTGTGCTAGATAGTCTGCGGGGCTCTTGATAACACGTTGCAACGTAGCATCAAATGTAGACATACAACTAATCCCTTGGAATTGATCTATGTATGCATCCGGTGGCACACCATACCGCAGTCCGGTAGAAATGGAACGGGCTAATGCTTCTATCCATGCCCTATCACATATGGTATGCTCGTGATTAACTCCTGTTCTCATGAATACTTCTTTAGGTTCCCCATCTATGAACCCAATCGTAACCTGAATAGCATGGGAACCTGTCCCATGAAACCACGTTAGAGATGGGATTGTTGATGGCCTAAGCAGTTTAGTATTCATACATCTTTCCCAAAGGCGCGTTGCATTTGCTTTGCTTTGACTATACCGATTCCCTCAACCGTGCTAGCTACCATCTCAGGGGAATATTCCAGCATATTATGAATGGTAGTGAAGTCGCGGATAACTCGTTCAGCCAGAACAACACTAATGCCAGTGTTGTACGCTCCAATTAATGACATGATCTGAGGATTCTCATGGAACTGTATGTCTGGCTTAGTGTATCTATTAAGCGTGGTTGACTGTCTCTGTGAGGTCTTGAACATCTGCACCAGCATCTGTGCAGTGGAGAGGTGGTCTTGGGTAAACACCAGATAGATACCCATACGTTGGATTGCGGATAGCCACGCGGATACTCGCGCATAGGGTTGGCGTGAATGCCAGCTACCAACCCATGCTACCTCCGTGCCTTTTCTGCCTGGGATTGGGATTCGCCTTCGCTTCATGATAGTAACGCCACTAGAGTCGGGGTCTATCACCCCCTCTATTAACAGATAGAGTCGAGCACTTGGGTGAGCCTGATACTCTAGTCTAAGCTGGCGTTCTACCTTATCCATCCCACTTAGAATCTCTCCCCATTGCTTGCGTTCTACATGCTCTATACCTTTATCCCAAGTAGACCACATATAGTCAGCCCAGCGTGAGGTATTGAGATTTGTTTTGGGTAGGGTATCAATACTTTGTTTAAGGAATGCCACTATTTCTGGGGGTTCATGTAAGTCTACAACTATCATGCTATAGCAACTTCCCCAATAGGAGTTATTAACTCCCGTGCGCTGGACTCTTCTATTTCTGCCCCAACTAAGTTAATCTTGTTAGGACTCTTCTCTATAGTTGCATAGAAGTGATAGCCCTTGCACTCGTGGTCACTGGGGTTATCAATACGCTTCTGGCATCTGAGATCAACTCTGGATATGAATGCCCAATCCACCAGATCGAGGGTATTCTTATATCCATCGAGTTCGTATTCCCCGCTAGGCACTTCACGCAGTTCCCCGTCTATAAGTTTCTCCACATAGATGGGACGGTCATGAGCAATTAGGATAAGGTTCTTGTGGAATGCCCGTGCCGCATAGACAAAAGCATTCATCCTGTTATTCGGGGTTGCATACTCTATGGGTTGTAGATTCTGGCGAGGCCGTTTCTTTGTGCGAACAGCTTCTTCTTGGGTGTGTTGTAGGTGGAACATGTAGTTCATATACCACAGTTCCTTTGCGGTATCCACTATGATGTTATCTATGTTAGGGTCACGCAGGAATTTCCCATACTGGTGAACAACAGCTTCCCAGAGGTCACGACGCCTAGTTACCTGACCACCTTTTTCTAGGGTGAGCACCTCAAATAGCACCTCATCCAAGCCATTCTCCAGAGGTTGCCAGACTTCATCGTTGTCAATGGTATCCTCACTATATGCACGCTCTGACCCAAACTCCAGATCAAGCCAGCCATTCTTTCCTCGAAGTCGTTTAGCTAAGGATGACTTACCACTACCTTTAGGGCCTCGGATTGATATAATAACTGACATGCTATCCCCCTACTATGTCTAATACTTGACAGTCAAAACAAACTGTGCTATCTTCGTTCAAGTTAGTTCCTTCACACTCGGGACATTCCCCTACTAATCCGATGGCTCCCCTATGACTAAGCCATCTATCTACTATCTCTTTACTACCATAGATTCTTCCAGGTGGTTCGTTATATATCCACCGCATAGTATCCCTTAGCACGGCCCAGTGTCCGTCATCCAATCTTCCTGCCGCTCCCCAGAGATTGCCAGTGAGTATGGCATACATACTATCTCCGGTGAATATGCCAAGTTCAATGTATCTACGCAGAGTTCCCTTGCAACATTCGCAGGGTAGCCCACTATAATCTATATCCCCATAACCTTCCGGTAGTATTGACAGTGCTGACATTAGTTCCCCTCCATTTCTATTTCCGTAAATGATTCTTCCACGTTATCTTTACGCTCTAGATACTTAACATCACTATGTGTGGTACGCAATTCAATTACATCTTGGGGCTTGAAGGTTTCACATAGTATGCGTGATGAACATCTCCCACATTCCCAGTCATCGTTATAGGTAAAGGGTTCGGGGGGTTTATTAGATTCTAGCGAGCGTTTCAGAGCCTCCTTTCTAGGTATAATGAACTCATTCCAGAACTGCTCTAACTCTGCCATGCTAAACGTAAACTTAGCAGTCACTAGATCAGCGGGTATGATATAAAGAATGGTGAGCGTGTACTCATCCTTTCCTATTATCGAGCAGTAAGCTGAGATACGCCTAAGCCACTCTATGGGGTAGCCATACTTGGGACGCCCGTCACTGCCCCGATACATGCGAGTAGTTTTTATTTCATCGTACTCACTGGCATCCACAACAAGATCGGGTGACATAATCACGCCATCTTTCTCAATGCTATCCTCTTGTTCGTGAGTTAGATGACCCGTCAGTGCATCTTCGAGGGCTATCCCAGCCAGCATAAACATCATATCCTTCTCAGGAATGAGGTCATTAAGCTGGGGACTTATCTTAGTCCAGAAAGTTTTAGTGAGGCATCGTGTTAGATCACTGACATGGATACCCTCACGGGGTTTACTAAATATATAGTGCCGGAGATTCTTAATAATATAGTCGTGGACTTCACTATTTGGTTGCGTTGAATACTGCATTGTTACTCCTTTATTGTGCTACCTCGATAAATAATTCATGATACTTAGTTACCGAGGTAGCACAAGAACCAGATGCATTGCCCGCGTAAGTTCTTGTGCCTATTCAATTAGACCCTATAGCATTAGATCATACTATCCTCCTTACTAAGTTTGCATTACTATCTTAGACCGCTCATGCCCGCTCAGTTACCTACTATTTTAACCCCGTCCGCGGTTTCCTTGTGACTATTACCGTAGACTGTTGGGGTGGCAACCTAGAATGTGCCTAGTAACTGCCACAATTGACTAACAATAGTATGTTAATGGCATTGAACCCTTCTAGTACAGTATCGACATCAGGGTTGAAACTTCTAAGACCTTACCCCTTCTCCTAGTAATGCTTAACACTTCTCGTGTTTGTCGATAGCCTGAGTATCATCACTGGCAAATCGCTCGCCACATGCTTCGCATACCATGCATTCACATAGCGTGTTTGCGTGTCGCATCATCCCAGCACTTACATACTCGTCGGCTATCAGTCCGCCACAATTATCGCAACTAGATATGAACATGCCTTAGCTAGTTACGCGGGAATATAGTCCCGCATCATCCTGTATCAGACGACCATCATCCAACAAAGGTTGGAGTAAGGCTGGCGCATTCGCGACTATGGAGTCCACTAGGTCTAGCTTCATGGTGCGAGCATCCGCGAACGCGGTCTGTTGGAATGTGTCTAGGGTCTGACCGTGAGCGAGTTCAAGCAGCACCGTGTCACGGTCTAACTCTTCGGCTTCCTCCACAACTGCTTGTTCAACTACTGAGTTGCTAGTGTCGTCCACTTCCCATCCACTAGGACGGGCGTCTATGACACTATCCTTAGTGTCACCTATGGCAATGCACTCCCAAAGTTCTATGCCTCCAGGCACGGGAATCCACTCGCCATCGTTATCGGGGTCACGCCTGTTACCATCGTGTCCACCCGTGTATGCCACGGTGAGATACTTACCCTTGAGGGAACTTAGTGGCTGGGGCTTGGTGCTACCCGATGCTTTCTTAATGCTATCGGTCATCACAGGCCACTGCCCACTAAAGGCTCGCGGACTATAGTTCATGGTGATGCTGAACTGGTCGCTATCATTAGGGTTGATGGATGCCCAGACAGAAACGTCGAGGAACTGCCACTCTATGCGGAGTTGGCTACCTCGTTCGTTAGGCACTTGTTCGGCCCTCTCGAACCTACCAGTAAAACCCAGTACGTCCTGACCGTATGTCATAAGGATTGCTTCTACGTTAATGTTCTGTGATGTCAATTGAATTCCTTTCTCGGTTCTATACTATACCGCCCTTAGCATAGCCTGATACCAATGTAAACTGTGTATCTACTACCGCTAAATTTAAGGGTGGTGGTGGAGTGGCTTCAAACCACATTTTTTCAGGGATTAGCTGTATCGCTCTATCTATACCATCTATCGTCACCTTCCTTGACTCAAATATTGTTGCCATGTTATTGGCGAGGTACTTAGAACCCGTTAGGTCTTCGGCTCCTCGGCGTATAACCTGTTGCCTAGCTATGTCATAGCTAGTTTTACGTGAGTGATGCACAATAGCAAACGAACACCCGTGAATATCCCTCAATGTGTTGAAGGTATCGAGCATCTTGTTGGCTTGCACACCATTGTTAACATCGCCACTGAATGTTCTATATAAATTATCTATAATAACTAGCTTTGCCCCACTATTTTCTATCCATTGGGATAACTGGGCTTGACCTTGTGGTGTATCCAGCTTGATGGTTGAATCGTGTACAGTATAAAAATTATCTGGGCATGACTTTCTTGTCTGGGTCATGATAGTCCAGCGTTCATGATATAAATCTTCGGGTAGTTCTGTATTCAATAGCAGAACATTATACTTATTGGTTCCAAATATAATCCACGGTTCCCCTTGCGCCACACTCCAACCTAAGTCCAGCATTAGCCATGATTTCCATGTATCGAAATCTCCCCATAGTATCATGAAAGATTGTAGAGGCAGTATCCTATTTCTTATGATAGGTATGATAGGTCTGGGTTGATATTGCAGGAATTCATGCCCGCTTCTTAGAAGTTTCGGCATTAGGTAGAGTGAGGCCCAGGTTTAATCCGACGCACATTAGTCATGCCTAGTCGAGCACGCCATTTACTGATTGTGCTTTCAGCTATTCCTAGTGAGTCTGCTATCTCTTTAGCGGATACATCTGGGCGAGGCGCAATTAAAAAGAATATATCCTGCTTATATATACGTTCAATAAGTTTCATGTCTCGTGTCTTACGAGACTCTAACTCATCCTTTATCTTATCCCGAATACCCCTTCCGTGGAATTTAACTCGTCGTTGAGTTATCATAATACCCCCTTATAAATGGGTGGATTAGTATCGTATAGGGTTGCACCGAATCAGCGGGCTACTATCGTATCGTCGTGATTAATATGCTGGTCTAACTCGTTATCATCAAGACCTTCTACGTTATACGCACTAACTTTACTATCACAAATCATGCACTTAGCAGTAAGATCGTATGTACTATCTCTTGATATATAGACTCGGGGATAGTGGCCTTCACAACTAGGTATAACTAACAGTTCCATGCTATGCCTCGCTTCCTGTTGACCTATCTATAACTTCTTGTCCTGCCTTTACTATGCTATCGTAGTCCACGACATTCTCTTTTGTTAGCAATGCTATCCTAGTCTCTAACTCTTCTATGTAGTCTATCCATTGGGCGTTCTCGGCTTGGAGTTTCTCTGTGAGATTCACTAGATCGCGAATCATAGTTAGGATATCGGGTATCTCAACTAAGGTTTGCTCCGGCTTAGTTTCGGCTTGAGCTTGGAGCTG
>Ga0114900_1001202_pt1 | contig 16605 bp, 30 predicted proteins | sample MalvireepMed_231_FD_89685 | JGI IMG/M metagenome (GOLD analysis project Ga0114900, IMG submission 89685) | Marine viral communities from the Global Malaspina Expedition - Malaspina viral metaG DeepMed_231 | ecosystem: Environmental > Aquatic > Marine > Oceanic | place: Mediterranean Sea...
CCTGGTAGGTGTCCGCAAAGGCGGTAGCGTCCGCCTCCGGTACGTCGAATGTCAGCGTAACTGTATGAACTTCATCCTCGATAGCCACCGAGTCGAAACTAAAATCCGCATCTTTTCCGTGAGTTCTTGCCACTTCTATCCCTCCATGTCACGTTTTGTTGTGTTTGCGGGGCCTTTAGGACACCGCCCTTGTCAGTGGTCCCGAATGCTGGAGAGTAGCCACATACCGCGCCGCATCGCCAACGTTGTACGTGATTCTCAAACTGCTAAACAGTGCGCCGGTCAGCCCAGACGCCGTGGACGTGTATTCCGGGTCGTCGGTGTTAGGGCCAGAGCCAGTCAGGTCGTAGACCGTTGTCTTAACCCCGTCAATCCGGGCGTCGAATAAGGTGTCTACTCCCTGGCTGACAGCAGGGTCCACCGTCCCTTGTATTTCGGTCACCGCCGACGACTTCCCGGCTATCGGTACTTGGTAGGCGTCGGCGAAAGCGGTTGCATCACCCTCATTGACGTCAAACGTCAACTGGATGGTATTTACTTCGTCCTCAATAGCCACTGAGTTGAAGGAGAAATTTGCGTCCTTCGCATGAGTTCTAGCCACTATTGCACCCCTTTGGCATATTTATGGGCATATTCGCCACTTTTTATGTCAAGTAAATCCCGAAAGCTGTGACCAGCGAAAACGTCCTAGACCCGGCACCAGCGTAGGTATAGACCTGGCGCCAGAATGTGTCGGTCACCGTCGTACGTGATGTAACTACCTCGAACGAGGCCGAGCTTGCTTGGCTCAGTTGCGCAAAGGTCAACCGGGTGGTTGCCGATGGAAACCCCGTCGTATCACTCTCAATGGTCACGTCGAGGGTGTTGTTACCCGCGCCCCCCGGCGCAGCCAGCAACCGTAGGACGCCACGTAACGTCTCGTCAGCACCGGATGCCCCGTGTTCCCGCTCGGTCCCGTTGGCAGTGGCACCGACCGCAGTATCGACATCAAGTAGCACCGCCCGGTGGATCACGGCATCCCCAAGCCAGTCCACGTTTAGGACAATAGCTGACCCCTTTTCCGACGCCCTAGCCTGACGACTGACATTCGTCTGTCCTTCATAACCCTTGGCTCCACCGACGTTATCCTCGTAGACACCAACGGACCGCTGGGTCGCGGTTAGGTCGATAAACATTTCGGCATCATAGCCGCTTGTGCCGTCAAAGAAACCCTGGAAGTTGAAAGCGAATGACCCCTTGCCCTGCAAGTAGGTCATATCGGTGTCAGCGAAAGCAGTCGCATCGGCTATGCCGGTTTCGACCAACACCTCGGCGTTATTCTGGACACCAGAAAAATCGAATTCGTCCACATAGTGGGCCACTGCTTTCGCATGGATTCTCGCCACTACTTCCCCCTTTGCCGGTATCGTCCTAATGGGTTGTTCCGCTTCTTTTCGGCCTCTGCCTTGGCATCAGCCCGGAGTTCCGTTTGGGCGGTATCGCCGGTGTATATCGCCACAAGCCCTTTGCTTATCAGGTAGTCAATCTCGATATTCTCGTCACCGTCCAACTGGAACCGTTCACCCTTGCCAACCTTTGTCACGCTCGGAACCGACCCCGGCGCGTTCATGATAATTAGTGGGTGCCTGGCCAGCAGCCAGACTCCCACGAGGTCAGGTGAGATTTGCGACTTCTGCATAGCCTTCCCGAATCAACCCATCCAGGGTCACACCGGGTTCGTCCCCATCCAGACTGAATAACGAGTCTTCGGTAATCAAGAGAGTCGGTTCGGGGGCACTCGGCCCCTGGGCAATGCGAAACCTTTTGAGTGCCCGGAGCATCACCCCTTCTGGTCGGTATATGTCAGACAGCGGCTGTGGTTTGATGCCCGCTAGGTAGTCGGCAGCTTCAAATGGGGTTAGACTCATGGGTTACCTCCCCCTACAGAGAACGTCGTTGGTTTAACGATTCTTCCGAGAATTAGATAGCAAGCACACAATTTACACTTAGCGACACCAAGACTAAACCAAGGCCAATTATGTCGGCATTCACAGACAAATGACTCTCCACAATTGACACGAGCTTTACGTTTCATCAGCGATGATGCTCCATAGCCCACCAACCCCCGACCACATTTCTGACCCACGTTCTTCGGGAAGGTTGATGTCCGACTCCCGGCGACACCAAAGCAGGCTATAGCTACTCATGCTCAGGCTGGCATCTTGCATAACGGAATCAATCAACGTGTCGATTGCGATGGCCGCTTTGGGCCACGGGGAATCGCTGACGACCTTGATCTGGTAGAGCGCACCCACTCCTCGAATGGTGAAGGATGGGTAGTCGTCCAGCTTGGAAATATGCTGGAATACGACCCACGGCGGCTTGACGTTGGGCGGGACATGGGTATTCCAGATTCCCCCGGTGGCTTCGTCCAGAACTGACGAAACGTTGAGAGTGTCATAAATGGCCTTTTCTACCTCATCCCTGAAATTAGCCACGGTCCAACAACTCCAAGATCGCCTGGGCTGCCTTCGGGCCTTCGGCCTGGAGTGCTGGTGTCAGAAAAGGGCGGGCTGGCCGAAACACTGTCCCAAACTCCAAGGCAGGCGCATACTCGGTCTTGGCCCCAACCCGGACTTGTAAGCTCCGAATGTTGCTAAAGTCTGGGTCTATGGAGTTCTTGGTAGCCCCGGTGTCTACTGGCACCACCAGCTTGGCACCCCGCTCGATGTTGAACCCTGCCAGACGCAACACCCGCTGGATGTCACCCCGAACCTTATCTCCCAAGGGGCCGATTACGTCACGCTCGGTCTTAACTGTGATCGTGAAAGCCATGTTTTACACCCATAAAAATAGGCCCAGGAACAATGACGTGAATGAGAACGTCATATATCCCTGGGCCTCTTTGGGCCTCTGGATAGTTGAACCGCCTATGGGCCTCTCAGAGCCTCGGTGGCGGTAGTTGCAACAAGTCTACTGGTGTCGGCTACCGGCTGTCAACCGGCCTGCTCCACGTCCTCAATGCTGAATCTGTGAATCTCTTTACCTGTCCCGTTTTCGTTCACCCAGGCAACCCGTACCGTGTCGTCGTTGTACCCGACTACTACCCCTACTTCGTCCGGCAATGGGTGACATTGGCAGGAGGCACCACGTTTTATCTTAACGGTCAAGTCGTTGCGAATCGCCATGAGAATCACTCCCGCAGTCGGTTGATGCCAAGCTGGTTGCCAATGGCAGCGTCGTGTTCGCCTTCCCACGGTTCAGGCATTAGGACCTCACAAGGCCGCCCGCGCCGTCGCTAGCATAGGCCACCACGGGCGATGAGAACGTCGTACGTGCCCCGCAGGACTTACAGGGCACCTCAACCCAGGAAGAGCCGGAAATCGCCCCTCTGGCGACCTTGCGGCCACAACCAGAGCAATAAAGCCAGTGATCGTCCTTTACGGTATTCGGCGAATCAGGCATCGGCGTGCCGTGTCATAAGAGCGGTCAGTATTGACAAATGCGATCTCGTAGAGGCGCCCACCGTGGTCAATCCGCATTGTCTCGCTCACCGTCTGGTCGTGGGGCAACGTGAGAACGTAATCTGCCAAAACATCCTCCCGTCCCATGAATGTGGTTTCTTTGCCCGTGCGTTCCGCAATCCGGGCCTTCACTCCGCTGTGGGAGATTTGGAACGTTTCTACCATGCCACCGTCACCGTCGGACACCCGGTTGAGGCTCAACAAGTCAACCACCTCTGGCATACTCAGCTCGTGCTGGCGGCGCACCTGGAATAGATGGTTGGTGTTGAGCATGGACATAGTTAGTTCTTACTCGCTACGGGTTTGCCCTGGACACAACCGGGGCACCGGGCCACATGAACCCAGGCAACCCGACCATCACCCAGGATACGCATTTCCGAATAGATGTGGTTAGAGGTCGTCAAGGAAGGCGTTCGCGTTGGTTTCGTCTGAGTCAACATCGTCCGAGTAGCCATCAATGCGGGTCGGAACCACGACCTTGACCCCTTCACCCTTGGCCCGCCAACGGATCGCCTGTTTTGTCCAATAGGCGTGTTGCTTGCCTGCGTCGAACCGAGAACCGTCAGCGGCAAAATCCATCTGCTGGGCCGCTCGGTTGGCCATCGTCTCCGCTGCTAAGGCCACGGCCTTATTGACGCTGACTTCGGTAGCCAAGAAATCGTCCCATTCGGCGTCGTCGAACAAGAATGCCCCGGCGTCAACATTGGTGTCACCCAAGTACAGACGGCAACGGTCCCGGTCAGCGGTGCTTCCTGCTGTGTAAGTAGCAGCCATTTACGGTCCCGGTACTTCGATTACCGCATAGGCAATCAGTTCGTCAGTAACCGCGTCAGCCTGTGCCAACGCAACCGAGAGTGACCCGTGAAGGGTGTACGGCATGTAGGCACCCGTGATGGCAGACCCGGTGTTGTCGTGGATTTGCGTCTGCGGGTAGTACCACCCATCGGAGTTGACGTTGGTGAGTGTCAGAATGGTCACAGCGGGGACATTCCCACTGCTAGGGGTGCTGACGGTAATATCTGTGGTAGAAGGGGCACTGGTGAAATCCATGTAAATGGCCAACAGCTTAGACAACGGTACGGCTTCAATGGTCGTCCCTGATGCGCTACCGGCGCTACCCGTCGCACTGACCTTGATTGTCCTGATTTCTATGGCCAATGGATGCTCCAAGCTAAGGCCCCTCCGAGTCAGTCCCGGAGGGGCTGTGTCAACTTATCGTACTACTAGCTGGCTAGCTTGACCGATTAGAGTGGGACTTCCTCCCACTCGATGGAGGTGTTATACAACGCCACAGAAGCCAGCACCTTGGTTAACGACCGTGGCCAGGGACCCCGCTGGGATATTGCCCCCGTTGGTTTCCTCGATGGCCGGGAAGTCCTCAACCCCGGTGATGTAGTAGCGCCGGGAACCTCTGTCCTTTTCAAAGACTGCCATGTGGCCCCCTTAGCTCTTTAGTCGTCAATCGACGGAGTCTTGACTTGGGTATCAGCTTCGTTGCCAACCTCGATGTACTTGACGTTATCGTGGGCCATGCCCGTCTGGACGGTGGCCGCGTCGATGGTCGCCAAGTCCCCGAAAATGGTTACGTTGCGAATTATGCCCGTATTCGCCCCATCGCCCTGTATGCCCGGCTCGGCGTCGGTGGTTACTACCCCTTCCTCAATCAAGCTACGGGTGGAGACGCCTGTGAACAGGATGCCCGCTACGGCAGCCGCACCGGTGATCTCAATCCAGAAGTGGCCAATATAAACACGGTCGCTTATACCGTTGATATGGATGGCTTGCTCCGGCTGTGCCGCCGAAGCATGGTGACTGTACTTAATCCCATCCATGACAGTGCGGGTGCAAGTGGCCTTGGTTTCGATAAATGTAACGAACTCATCCGTACCATCACCAGCCTCACCCGGCAATGCCTCTACGTCCAAGAGTTGGGCATCGGTGATCGTAGTTTCTACGTCAATGCCAATCAAGACCGCCGTGACCGAGGGCCGGAAAGTCCAGTTTTTAACCATTACGCCGCTGGCCCCAATGTCGAGGCTGGCATTAGCGTGGTCGTAGTCAATCCTGGGCCGATCGGGTCCATTACCCAGGCCGATTATCGAAATGCCCGCTACGTCAGCGTCAATCTGGGCATTCCCGATGGAATCTACATGCCCTGGGTAGCCAAGGATGATGTCGCCCTTATTAGCGGTGCATCTGCCAATAGCGGCGTCCAACGTTGACATGGGGAAGTTGGGGTCAGTCCCGTCGTTGCCGTCACTAGCATTGGTGTGGGTTGAGTCGAGGTGGATTACCGTGCCCCCAGTCGTCGGAATGCCACCACCCATCACAGGGATACCTCGGCTCCGGATTCCACCAGGGAAATTGGTCGTTGCGCCCAGCAACGCCAACATGGGGAACACTAGTAACAGTTTCAGCAGGCCGGGCAAGGCGCCAAGCATGTTGACAACCTTGTGGCCTTCACGCATTTTTCTCATTACCACCCTCCAGGGTGGCTGGGCCGGTGGTTAGCCAACCCAGCTATTGAGTTTCCATCACCACCCGGTTATGACGGGTTCTGGCCGTAAATCCAGCGCCAATCCGTCCAGCCTATGCCATAGCGCATGTAGCCAGCGAACTTTGACACCATCGTGTCGAAATCCTTGGTCTGGCTGAATTCAGGACGGACACGCCATTGGAACTTGAGCATTTGACGCATTAACCGTGAGTCCAATACGAACCACGCATTAGCGTCAGTAAGCCGGTTCCAGACCACCGGTCTCAACCGGCCAGCGAACATGTTGACATCGAACTGGGCGGACCCCGGCTCGTACAACGCCCGCTCGGAAATGATCTGGGTAGCGGTACGTTCCAACTCGGTAGGCACCAGCAACAGGTCAGGGTTCACACCCAACAATTCGCCCTTGTCGTCGGTGAAGTTCCGCATAGCCTGGCGGGTGGTATCTAGGTTGGCCAAATTGAGCGCCAACGTCCCTTCATTTGCCTGCGTATTGTTGGAGTTGACCGGGCTTTGAGGGTGCGCGGTAGACAAAAGCCCCACACCGTCCCCTCCGTTGGTGCTGGCACCCATGCGGTTTGTGCCAGAATCGGTAAAACCGTTGATGAACACATTCACCGCGTCCGTCTCGATTGTGTTGTTAAATGCCCGGCCAAGGTTCCTCGCCTTGGTTTCGATCGCGTTGTATTGGTCGTCGTCAACCAACTCCCGCTCAACGGACATCCCCTTGGCAAACTGGTAGTTGCGGATATCCACCCGGTAACCGGCGTCAAAGTCCTCGTAAGGAACCGTGCCAGCCCAGGGGGGCACCAAGCCCACGTTACCCATTCCTTGGTAGTGTTCTGTGTGCTTGCTCGAACTGGTGACCCCAAACAGCGAGTCCATCACGGGGTCAGGCATTCCCATTTCCTCGAAGAACCAAACCCGGAGGCCCGGTTCCAGCAGGTCGGCATAACTGCCTGTGGACATTACCATTGTTTCTTTCTCCTATTCGTAGGATAGCGTCAGGCCGTTAGGCCGGATTTACTTCATGTAAATGTGTGAGGACTGGATGATGATAAACCGGGTTGGGTCCCCCGCTTGTTCCTTCCGCCCCACCACGATCACATCCGTATTCGAGGACGTGGCCAGAGCCATTGCCCCGGTCGCACCGGAAATATCCAAGGTCACCCCAGGATTGCGGGCGCTGGTATCGTCGATGTCCTCGTAGACCGCATCGGGGTTGATTTGTACTTTGACCCTGGTAACGGCGGTAGTCCCCTCCACTACACCGGGTTCACCCACCTTGCCCTCGGAAGGGGTGTCCGGTCCCAGCATCATGCCCACCATATCCGTGTCGGCAGTGGCTGCCAGGTCGGCGCGTCCGCTGGTTTGCAGCGAAATCAAGTCGCCTTTGGTCAGGGTTTCGGTGTCCTGCATGACGTAGACGTGGACAATGGGGTCGCCACCGTGCATGTTGTATGCCCAGTTAAATCCTTGAGCCATATTGTCTTACTCCCTTTTGACTGGCGCTGGTGCGTTCTTGTTGCCTTTACTGAGGGCATAACTTTCTTCGGTCATACCCATTCGTGCAGCGACTGCCTTTTCGCTGTCAGTCAATTGAACTGGGGTTGGTCCCGCCTTACCGGGGCCTCCGTTGAGATTTGGTATCGCGGTAGGAACGGAGCCTTTCAGGTATGGTTTTGCCACAACCAAGGAGGCTAAAGCTTCATCCACACCTTTTACCTTCCCATCTGCCGAATCGTACACAACCGCCGCGCGGTCGATGGCTAGTAGGGCCATGTCCGGGTCTATGATGCCCATTGCGGCAGCCCTTACCCGAACCTCGGCGGATATCATGGTATCCGCAATGCTCCCTTGCAAACGTGCCGTGGTGGCCTGCTCCGTTGCCAAGTCTTTGGTCACCCGTTCCATTTCTGTCAGTTGTGACCGTTTAAGCTCAGCGCCTTCGGCTGCCTGGGCTTTAAGTTGTTCGTAGTCAGCGAACTTGGCTTCCGTTTCCCGCCTTGCGGCGGCGGCTGCCCTGTTAATGTCCTCTTGGGTCAGCGTCGGCGGGTCTACTGGTTTTGGTTCGACTGGAGCCTGCCCTTCCGTTCCGTCTGCTTGGGTCGTCATTTTGTTCGCCTCATTTGTACCCGCCAGGTGTGGCGGTGGTATCTCCCTGTAACGCCGGGGTTGCGACTAGGCAACAAAAAAGCCCCAGCCCGCCGAAGCGGAACTGGGACTCCTTGTTAAGAGCTACCTTTTCCTAGCAGATTTAGTCTACTTGCGCATCACTCCCTTTGTCAATTCTCCCGGTTTCGGTGAACGCCCAGGAGATAATCTTTCCACCTTTTACGTCCAATCGGATGTTGCCGTGCTTCCCCGCCTGTAAATAATCGCGGAGGTTGTGAAACAATGCGATGGGGAAAACTACCCCATCTGCCGCGACCCATTCGAGATCCGTCAACATGCTCACCCCTTAGCCAGCCGGGTCAACGCTGGGTGTGGTTCCTCTTTCAAGACAACTTCGATTAACTCCACCAGTTCACGGGTCATGGCCTTGGAATATGGTACGTGTCCGCTAATCACCGTCGCCTCTGCCCTTCGGCAAGCTACGCGGTTGACCTTCCCTCCATGAACAACGTCCAGTAGGTATTCGTCACCTTTTTGGGTAGGGCTGACTGCAAAACCATTCCCCGGTGGGGCTGGTCCTTCATCCACGACCATACGAAAGATACCAACGGCCTCTTGAGATTCCTTGATGTCCTGGGATAGCTCGTTGACCATTTCGGCCTCTAGGATGGTGGCATCCCCGTCAACGAGCCGGTCAAACCAGCCCGGCCCCAGCAACCGATTCTCAAACATAAGGCTATAGAGTGCTTGGCCCAAATCGTTGACCGCAAACTCTGACAGACTCATGTCCGAAATGTGAATGAGTTCGTGTATCAACACTTCTTCTTGCCTGGACTGAGGCAGGGTCCCGTCAATGATAATCAGATTCTCAGATGGGTCGGTCGAACCAAGGATAGTCCGGTTTTTGCGGTCCCCACCAATCGGGTCTTTCGTTGTCTTGATGGTGAATACCTGGCTTTGGAATGTGATGCTCATAATAAAACCCAACACCTCGGTGAAAAGATCATCGTGACGTACGGCATCAGCAACGGATAAAGGAATTCGAACATCTGGGGCAACCCACACAGCGTCACTTGTTGCCCGTTAACCGCCCGTCTTTGGGTGGACCTCGCTTAACTGTCCCTGGGGGACGTGGCTTACTTCCACCACCGCTTCCCGCTTTGCCTTTGCCCTTGCCACCGTTACCTCGGCTGTTGGCTTTACCCATAATTTCCTCGCTGGCACCACCGTGCCGTTGGGTTGAATTACCGGCGAATGTTCCGCTGCCTCAAATGGGTCAAGGGGTTCTTTATTGGCCTGTTGGTCCTCCCGGTAGTGGTTCTGCCGTAGTCCACAATCGGCGCATTGGCGCATAACAACGCCAATCAGGGGAAAGCCCAACCTCTGGTTCTCAGAAATCGGCCCAAGGGGCAGGTTCGCCGAATTGCAGCGGAAACAACGCACTTTTAGCTTTCACTCTCTGGGTTTGCGGCCGCCGCCTCTATTGCCGCCCGGTCTTTGTCCGAAACGTACAACGTGGGAGGGGTGGCAGTTGCTACCCGGTCATAGGCCCTATTTTCCAGTTCCTCTTGCAAAGCCAACATGGTGTCTAGGTCGTTCTCGATCCGGGCCTTGTCCGCCCCGGCTGCCAGTTCGTCAGCGGTCCAATTGGCATAGCCCGTTTCGGGGTCGAGGGCGGGCACAACCGGCATCACCGGCGCCACATAGGCTGACGCCATGAGTTCCCGTCCAATTGCCTCGGATACCCGACCACTCGCATCGACCATCGCCGCTTCTATCCATTTGGCGTGACAATTTAGGCAGGCTGGTTTGTGACCTATATGGGTGCTGTGGTCACAGAAAGGACACCAGATCGTAGCTGGCCTGGTGTTAAGCACCCGGACCACGGGCCGCAATTCGTTGGTTCCGATTGCCTGGGCGTAATATTCGACTACGGAATCCTTGGTTGTCATACTACCTTCCTTTCCTGCCAAACTGCGTTCAGTATTGCTTTAATCCTACAGCCCACCCGTTCCTGATAGTGGTCACCCATCATCGCCGCCCAGATAATCGCGTTGCGTTGCCCAAGAAAACTACTGGGGGCAGTGATGCCGAGGCACCCGCACAGGCTACGATGAAGAATCACGGTTTAACCAACTCCTTGAGTGGCTTCTGTACCGCCGAATCACCCCAAACCGGGCTGTGGGTGATTTTTGCCATGTCCTCGATCTCAAACTGACCATCCTGCCAAGCGGTGAACCCTTTCGTCCCTAACATCTGGCGTTGAGTGCCCACTGGTTGCCGTTTGAACCACTCTGGCCCTAATTCCCGCCTCCGATCGTCCTCGGGCACGTCTAATCCTAAATCAGCATAGGTGACAGTCTCAGGAACCATGGCGCATCGGTCATTCACATGGACATCAATCCTGGTGCTGGTCGCATACAGTTTACCATCCAGGGCAATGCAAGCGAAACACGTCAGGCTGTCGAGGTGGGCCACCCTGCGGTATCCAGTCACCACATCGGAGTTGGCCCGGTAGAGCGCCCGTGTTGATTCGCGGTAGGCCCTCAATGTCTCCGTCCGGCTAATTCGGAGCGACCGGGTGAGACCCATACCAACTCTGTCCCGAATAATGACTGCGGTGCGCCTTGGTGATCGCCCCAGGGCTATCCCTTCGGATATACCCTGTGTGACACCCTGAGCCGTCTCTGGGCCTAGTGGAGCCAAAAGGTTGCTAAGGGGCGCACCATCGCCGGATATGCCGGCAAACGCCTCCAGAGCACCCGTGGGAAGGGTATTCCATTCGAGTCCCACTGCCGCCAGCGTATCCGTACTTATCCCAAGCGGTAATCGGGCGTCAACCGTGCGGCGTACTACCAATTCTGACAGGCCGACCGCATCCCTTTGGGCCTGGGTGATAATGCTGCCTGCGGCCTCGGCATATACCGACACTTGGCGTTCAACCTGAGCGATTAAGGCGTTGTAGCGTTCCAGACGCTTGACCTGGGCGAAGGATAACTGTTGGCCCTCGATCTGGTTAAGCAACACCGTAAGTTCCCCTTGCATTTCCCGCCAGATAGGACCGTAAAGCCGCACCATTTCGGCAGCGGCTCTGGCTTCCCGGCGCAACATCCGGTCTTGGAATGTCTGGACTATTTCAACCGCTGCTGGCTCAGGCATTGCTACCGATCACCGCTGCAAATCCGGTATAGGCAGGCGCCGCAACGGGCCTCCCAGTTGAACCGGCCCCCGTCCCTTTCGCCGATATACATGGCGTCAACCCTGCCACCACAACCGGGGCAGAAAGCACCCCTTTGTACAGACTGGTAAGAGTGGCCTCGGACCTGGTGGTGGTGGGCCACCGCTAGGGCATTGAGATTGGCTGCCGCAATAGGCTCGAATGGGTCAGCACTCATAAACACTTCCTGTCGAGCCAACCTCGGTAGGCTTCGTGGCTCTGTTCATACCGGATACTTAGCCGATGAGCCACTTTCCCTCCGAGGCGCTCACAGATCACCATTAAGACCTTGTAAAACGGAATGGTGGCCTTATATTTCATGTCAATATCACCTTGAACTCAGATACCCCGACCATAGTGTTGGAATACGAATACCGTTCCAGTGCGGGCAGGCTAAGAGTAATTCTAGGCCACTTCTCGGCCAAGTAATCGTCATCAACCCCAAACACCTTAACAATAACCGTTGCGTCGGGCAACGCCTTGGCAACCAGATATGGCACAAGGTACTGGCTGGGATTGACGTAATCGACCAAGTATGTCGGTCGGAGGGTTGTTCCAGGGGACACTTTCAACAACCGTAAATAGCCAACTGAGGGACGGTTAGTTCCCGAGGGATGAATGAGCCAATATTGGCAGTCCTTGGATTCTTGATACCGTTCCCACGTCTGGTGGGCCTTGTCCCAGTTGTTCCGGTTCGGACTGACACACGTCTTAGCTGTCACCGCCGCTTCCTCAATCGCCTGCCAGGTTTCCGCTAGGGATACCTGCATCTTGACCATTTAAGTACCTCCGGCAGTAAACTCCCGCAGTATCTGGGACCCAAGGTTGGACGACCGGGCTTTTTCTTCGTCCTGGTCTGTCTGCATCTGCTGGATTTGCTCCTGGTCGTATCCCATTTCCCGCCATAGTTGAGCCTGGGGCACCCCAAGGTTCTGCTTTTTCTCCAGTGACGCAATAAACATGTCCTGGTTACGGGTCTCTGGGTCCGCCCATCCTACCTCGAACCGCTCCGTTAGTGCGCCTGGGTTGGTGCCAAACGTGGCCTCCAGCCGGTATGCCATCGCCATTGCGTCCTCCCAGCTAGACCCAAACCCCACTTGGCGGTTGAGAGCCTTTTTGACCAACCCGGTTTCAGCTACCTTGAGGGCTTCCCCAGACGGGTCACCACCGGTTATCTGGAATAGGTGTTGCGGTGTCCGCGTAGTCCCCGCAATGTGCTGAACGAACGCCTCAAGGCTTTTCAAAAGCCCTTCCACGTCGTCAGCGGCTATCTGCCCAACCTCAAAGTTCCCGCCTTCCTCTGCGCTATGGAATACTGTCCAAGCTCCGGGAAGCATGTCGATGGCTGAGAGGTCCACCGGTAGGTTGACTGTGTAGGCCCGGCCAAACCCTGCGTTGTCGTTCTGAATAGCCACGTCAATCAGGGTCTTATTAAGCAAGTCTTGGAGGTGGATGGCGTTGGCAATCTCGCTATTCCCAAAGTCCGAACCAGCAGGCCGATTGCGGAAGTGAACCACCGGCATCCCGAGCGGAGTGCCATCCTTCATCAACCAAGGGATGGGCCAAACCATGCCGTCGCCGGGGTCAAGATGCTGCTCCCACTTGTTCCCTTGCAGTATGAATTTCTCTATGCGCTCCGGGTAATACAAGTTGAGCCGAGTCGTCATTTCGTCGGAATCAATCGGGCTGGTCACCCATTTCTTTGACGCAAAGTCAATCATCCGGGTTGTTTCGTTGTAGTGGGGGATGATCGTCTCAGGTAGTTGGTGGGAAAAGCGGGGCCTTTTATTCTCATCGTCCCAGTCCACCAAAACATACCCATCACCGAGCATGACAACTTCAGTGTGGACTACGCCCTGAACCGCATCCATTCGGTTGGCCTGCCAGGTGTTCCAAGCCCATTCAGCGACAGGGCGGGTGTCCCCTTCTTCGTTGGTTGCAAACGCTGTTACTTCTAGGCGCTCGGCTAGAGTGTCCACTACCACATCCATGAAGTTGTCCCGAAACCTTAGCTCGGCGTTGAGGAACCGTTTCAGACGGTCGGTTAACCTTGTAGGGTGATCGCCGCCGTAGTATTTGCGGTAACGGTCGTAATCCTCCCGCCTAGCGTGCTCCTGTGCAGCCAGCCATCTAAATAGTGCCTGTTGATTGGGGTCATCGAAGGTTCCAGCCAACGGGGTCAATGCGCTGTTAATCAGCGTCTCTGCCGCACTCTTAGCCGTCCCAAGAATTCTATTGACCATCGGGTACTACCTCAACATGATCGCTCTCCGGCAGATACTCCCATCCACCGTCATAATCGCTGTAAGTTTGAACTACCTTACTATCTGGCTCACGTAATGCCCCCTCACAGACCACCTCTACTTCTGTGATAGAAACAGCTTCATCCCAGTCCAGATCATTATCCCACGATACCCAATGGTGGACTGTCTCCCGCGACGGCCAATCACGGTAGGATGTCCAAGTAGTTTTGGTCCAAACATTACCAGGCATAGCAGCCATAGCTCGCTCAGGGGAATCGAACAAACTGCCCAGACGTCGGGCGCTGTAAATACCAATTTCAGCAATGTAGAACTTCATATGTCGTCCTTATCTTGGGTTATATACGCTGCCGCCCCGGCCTGGAGCAACCTTGCGATGGCGTCCGGGCAGACTTCGTTAATTGCCGTAAAAACGTCGGTCATGGTATAGCTATTATCAATCTTACGCTCGGTGCCCTTGTATACCACCACCTCGTGCCCTGAGCCGCGTTGCTCACGCATCATCACAAGCAACCATTTCTCAAGGGCTTCAGCGATTTCCGGTTCTAGTCTGGTGTTAGGGGTTGTCATGCGGAATCACTCCCAAGTTCATCAGTTCATCAACGCCAGCATGGGACACTGGTAGGTTAGCATCCCGTTGAACGCGGCCTCAATCCCGACAGCGTGGACGGTTCCATCCTTGAGAATCAACTCGGCTCGGTGGTTGTCGTCCGGGCGGACTATCAACCCTTGGTCGGGCTGACCGTAGATGAAACAAACGGCGGTTGGATTGACAAAGGTGAACTGAACGCATTGGTCCGTCACGTCCTCCCGCCACAGCCAGACGGTGACCTCCCCTTGGGACGTACGCCCGTCATGGTCGATGTTGCAGTTCATTCTGGTATCTCCCCCGTGTCAGTGTCCCGGTAACGGTCGTCTTGGAAGCCCATCGGGTGCCGGGATCGGGTTTGCGCAAACCTGTCAATACGCTTCGCTGGGGTGCCAATGTCAGCACCGAACGTCATGGCCAATGCGTCGGCCTCGTCAGGGCTGGGTGCTCCCCTCTCTTTCATCTTGACCTTGCTTTCGAGACGGATTTTCGCATCGCTCTGAAGTTCGTAAGTGCGGGTCGTTATTTGGGATATTAAGGCATCGTCATTTTCGATGTCAATCATCCCAGCCACAAAGGCTTCCCGCATCCGCCACCAAACCTCCGCAATGCGGTTGACATACCGACCCCGGTGGGCCTTCGCCCCACCGACGAAGGCCACCAACTTGACCTTGGGGATCAAATGCTGCTGCTGTACCAACAGGTCATAAACCCCAGCGCCCACCCCTACCGTGTCCACCACTACCTTGTCGATGTGCAGGTCCGACTGACAGATTTCAATAACCTTCCCAGCGATGTGGGTCGTCGGGCGCCCATTCACCCGGTAAGCCAACCGCGCATGTCCCCCCTGGCGTCGATAAATAACCGAGTTGTCATCGCCAAACCGGGCAACGTCAACACCGAGGATTCCTTCCCCTTCCCCGGCCAACGGAATGTCCCTAACAACGGCTGCCTCGGCTTGGGCTAGGTTGACGATAGAATCTTCGGTGTTGTCGGGGAACTCGGCCAAAACACGGGCCTTGTAGACCGGGGAGTCGATGCCAAACCGATCCGCCCAGGTCTGTACACTTTCAACGGTGGCCATACCAGGAATGACCGTTCGGCCCTCGATCAGATTCGGCGTGTCCTTAGCACTGATCTTAATGCCGTTATATATTTCCCGTAGTTGCTTGAAGCTCCTGTAAAACTCTCCAGAGGATACCAACGGGTTGCCGGTCATTACGAAACGCTCTGGGCCAAGGCTTATCAATGACTCAATTTCGCTGTCCTCTACAGCGTGGGCTTCCGTAACAATTACCAGTGTATGCGGCGAATGGAAGCCCTGGATGCCCTGGCCCCTGTTTTCTATGCTACTGCCAGCTTGGGCCGAGAATCCGACCGCAAAGCGCCGGTCTTTTACAACCTCGTACTGGGCCGCCTTGGGGTACATATAGCCGGGGAGCGCGCCCCTGGCGTCCTCAAAGCCTTTCCGAGCCTCACGCCAAATTATCTGTTCGACTTGGCGGGCGGTAGGACCATAGACCACCACAATGGCCTCATCGTGGACGTACAGCCACCAAAGCACCGAGCGCCCGGTCGTATAGTCTTTTCCCGTGGAATTGCCGCCCACCACGCTAGTGTTGGCATGGTCCCTAATTGACAGGAGAATCTCAATCTGTTTGGGGGCGAGAATCTTGCACTGGAGCTTGTCCCGTAAGAACCACTCTGGGTCGCTCCAGGCTCTGGCACGGTCATTAGCGTTGGCCCTAGCGGCCTCGCTGATCGCAACCAGGCCATCCCAGGTATTGGGGTTAACGAGCGTTGTCACCTATGCCTCCGTTGCCACTATAGATTTTGCTAGCGCCTCCATGCGCTGCTCCTCAGTTAGGAGCGTAATCCAGTCGTAGAGCATGTCGTAAGGGAGCTTGTCTACCACTGCACTCATACCTATATCTCCGGCAACGTCCCACAGCCCCGCCGTCGTGATGTCGGGTATCCACCCGGAGCCGTCCCACCGCCATAGCTGCGGGTAGCGTTTCCTAGTGGCCTGGCACTGACAGGCATAGCTATGTTGGTTAGCTTGGTTGACCCATATATGCCCGTCGGCCAACAGAAATATGTCAATGGGGCACTCCGCCAGCAGCGGCGCAACCCAGGGGTTCTCGTAGCCGGTGCCGAGACAAGGGCACTCAGTTGGCATGTGGGTAATTGGATCAAAGATAATTCCTGGTTTTAATACAGGCAGGCTCTCGCAACGATTGGCGCACAAGGCTGCTAGGTTAGTCATCTTGGGCCTCCAAATCTAATTCACGAGCGATTTCGTGGGCGATTCTTAATGCACCCACCAGCGGGGCGTACCGGGCCTCTACAAGTCCCTTAACGTGTCCTATCCACACCGTCTGGAAGTAAGCGATGCCTTTTTGTAGGCGTTCCATCTCCGCATC
>Ga0114900_1001207_pt1 | contig 16571 bp, 11 predicted proteins | sample MalvireepMed_231_FD_89685 | JGI IMG/M metagenome (GOLD analysis project Ga0114900, IMG submission 89685) | Marine viral communities from the Global Malaspina Expedition - Malaspina viral metaG DeepMed_231 | ecosystem: Environmental > Aquatic > Marine > Oceanic | place: Mediterranean Sea...
GACCGGGGCCGGTGGCGTTGTTTCAGCGGCCAATCTCGGCACTCGCTCCCTCCTGGGCGGTTGATCATATGTGCAGCCCGGAACTCTTGAAGGCGGCTGGCGGATCCACCGCAAACACCAGGGCGGTTGCGTCATCCTCCCTGGGCAAGCGCCTAGATCAGGCGCGCCGACAGTCCCAGGCGACAGCCGGGGGCGGCACCGCCATATTCTCACAGAACATTCTCGACGGCCTTCCCCGCACTGACCCGGCTGGTGATCGAGTTAGAAAGACTCTGCTGACGGGGGTTGGCTGATGGCCTTTGTTATTGAAACCACAGATGAACTGTTCAAACGCTTTGACCGGCTGAAAAGGGATCGAGGCGTCTGGGAGAGCCACTGGCAAGAGATTGCGGAGCGCGTTCTACCCAAGTCCGCAGAGTTTACAGGAGAAGGAACCCCTGGAGACAAGCGCACCGCCAAGCTTTATGACGCCACCGCCGTCCTGGCACTGGAGCGGTTTGCCTCTGCCGTCGAGGGGCTGCTGACACCGAGGGGGGCGCGCTGGCATACGCTTAGACCCACGCATCCGGCACTCGCCAAGGATGATGATGTCAGGCTTTATTTTGATCAAGTCGAGGACATCTTGTTCCAGTTGCGCTATGCGCCGACGGCCAATTTTGCAAGCCAGATGCATGAGGGGTACATGAGCCTGGGCGCTTTCGGCACCGGGGCGCTGTTTCTGGACGAGGCCCCGGTTCGTGGCTTCCGGTACCGCAACATCCATCTGGCCGACATTTTCTTGGCCCAGGACGAGCAGGGCAAGATCGACACCGTTTACCGCCAGTTTGAGGTCACGGCGCGCCAAGCCATGCGGATGTTTGCTGATGCGGATCTCTCCGCTGACATGCGGAAGATGGCAAACGAGGATCCGGACAAGCGGGTCAAACTGCTCCATATTGTCATGCCCCGCACCGACAGGGATCCGGCGCTCCGGGATAGGAAAAACCTCGCCTGGGCGTCCTATTATTTTGAGATAAAAACAAAGCATCTCATCGAGGAAGGCGGTTTTGATGAGTTGCCCTACATCATGTCTCGTTACGTCACCGGTCCCCGTGAGACGTATGGCAGATCCCCGGCCATGTCGGTGCTGCCTGAGATCAAGATGATCAACGAGATGTCAAAGACTGTCATCCGGGCGGGTCAAAAGATAGTGGATCCTCCCCTGCTTATCGCTGATGATGGGGTGGTTTTCCCAGTTAACACCACTCCCGGCGGTACAACTTTTGCCCGTCTGGATGGCAGATCGCAAGCGCCGGTCCAACCCCTGCATACGGGGGCAAGGGTGGACATCGGCTTTGAGATGATGGAGCAAAGAAGGAAACAAATAAATGATGCCTTCCTAGTGACTTTATTTCAGATCCTCGTTGAAAGTCCAACTATGACTGCAACCGAGGTTTTGCAGCGCGCCCAGGAAAAGGGTGCATTGCTTGCCCCCACGATGGGACGCCAGCAATCTGAGACGCTAGGCCCCCTGATTAATCGGGAACTCAACATTTTGGCGGAACAGGGTGAGTTGCCGCTGCAACCGGAGATCCTTCTGGAGGCCGAGGGTGAATACGACATTGAATACGTCTCTCCCTTGAGCCGCGCCATGAAGGCCGAGGAGGGTATTGGGATCCTCCGCACCCTGGAGATGGTGCAGCCCTTGGCGGCTGTTGATCCCAGCGTCATGGACAACTTTGATTTTGACGCTATCACCCGTGTCCTGGCAGAAACCAACGGCGCGCCGCAAAAGATCTTGCGCCGCCAGGAGGACATTGACGCCAAGCGCCAAAGTGATCAGCAACGACAGGCGCTTGCCGCCGCTACCCAGGCCGCGCCGGGGCTGGCTGATGCTGCGGAGAGCGTTGCCAATATTGCCAATCAGGCGCAGCTGCCGCCGGGAGCATAAAAGTTGAACAAGGAGCAGGGGAAAGTACAAGCTGAGGTGATGCAAGCCTACCGGGACACGTTCTTACATACTCCCCAGGGCCAGATCATCCTCAATGACCTGATGAAGGTTTCTGGCCTTTTGAGCATAACGGGCATCAGGACCGAGGGTGAATTGCAGCATATGGAGGGAGCCAGGGACATGGTCCGCCGGATCCTGTCAATCCTGGCCCTCGATGAGGAGCAGCTTGCCATGATGGCGGCTGGAGACTTACACAAACAGCAAGAAGGAGAAGAGACAGATGGCTGAACAAGAAGGGTCCGTTGAGACGGGTAACCCGGAAGGTTCACAGGCTTGGGACACAGGCCTTGACGACTACCGGGAAACAATCGACGCAAAGGGCTGGAAAAGCGCGGGTGACGTTTTACAGTCATATCAGAATTTGGAAAAGGCTGTCGGGGCTGACAAGGTTGTGCTGCCGTCCGCTGATGACAACATCCTGGAATGGGATGGCTGGGAGAAGCTGGGAACCCCCCAGGACGCCGCTGACTACGCGATGGCTGCGCCGGATGGATTCGAGCATTATGACACCGGCCTGTCGGACAAGATGCGCCAGACGTTCCATGAGGCCAAACTGACACCGGCTCAGGCGCAGCATATCCATGACAAGTTTGTTGAGGGCATGATGGGCAATGTTGACACGGCTCAACATGCTGTCGCTGATCAGCAGGGCCAGTGGGAAACTGAGTTAAAAAAGGAATACGGCACTGCCTTTGATGAACGGATTGCTGCCGGGAAACGGGCGCTCCGGGAATACGGTGGTGATGAAATTGGTGCAGTCTTGGATCAGGCTGGCTTGGGTTCCAATCCCGTCATTGTCCGGGCGTTTGTCAACGCCGGTCTGGCAATGGGACACGGCCCTCAACTCAAGGACGCTGAGAGTTCCGGCCAGTTCGGCACGACACCAGATGCGGCCAAAGAACAGATTGCAGAGATTAGAGCCAACTCCGCGCTTTATGACGCCGGTCATGCGGAGTATAAGGTTCTCAATGAACGCCTCACACGCCTGACGCAACAGGCGTATCCTGAGGCTCCAGCTGGATAACCGAGAGGCCCAGCAATGACGGTGGCCGGAAGGCCGCGCCGGGTCCGGTAAAACGGGGAACCCTTCACCTTTAACTTTAACTGACGTAGGAGGACTGACAAAATGTCTGTCCAGATTACAACTGCGTTTGTTGAGCAATACAAGGGCAACGTCGAACATCTTGTCCAACAGAAGGGTTCGCGCCTCCGTAGCAATGTCTCCGTTGAGACTGTTACCGGCAAGAACGCTTTTTTTGAGCAAGTTGGCGTAACTTCTGCTCGCATTCGCACATCAAGGCATGCCGATACGCCCAGGATGGATACTCCCCATTCCAGGCGTCGGGTCAGCCTTGTTGACTACGACTGGGCTGATCTCATTGATGATGAAGATCGTGTCCGGATGCTGATCGATCCTTCTGGGCCTTATGCCGTTGCAGCAAGTTCTGCAATGGGTCGGGCCATCGATACAGCTATCATTGATGCCGCTGACGGTACCGCTTATACCGGCGTTGCCGGTGGCACCTCAACTTCCTTTACTGCCGCCAATACGGTTGATGTCCAAGTTGGGATCTCCCCAGCCGCAGACACCGGCCTGAATGTCGGCAAACTCCGCGCAGCCAAGCAGATTTTGGATGCAAACGAGGCAGAAGATGAGGGGCGCACTTGCGTCATCAACGCTAAACAGCTTCAAAACCTGTTGGCGGAAACCGAAGTGACAAGCAGCGACTTCGCTGCCGTGAAAGCGTTAGTTCATGGTGAGGTCAACACTTTCCTCGGTTTCGATTTTGTGAGAACTGAGTTGCTTGAGACGGATTCCAACTCCGATGACAAGGTACTGTTTTGGCAAAACATGGGCATGAAATTGGCAATCGGCTCGGAGCCGCAAGTTAAGATTTCCGAGCGGTCTGACAAAAATTATGCCACTCAGGTCTTTGTTTCAATGTCCATCGGTGCGACCCGCATGCAAGAAGAGCTTGTCGGTTACATCGAATGCGACCCAACCTAAGGAGGGCTGAACAATGGCTGTAACTACTCAAAATTCAACTGAGTATGCCAATACTGTTGCCGTCCCGGTTGTCAACAACAACACCACCGAAGAGCATGGCCGGGTTCGGATAATGTTCTTCACTTGCCTTCAAGACGGCGCTGGCGATGCTACATCGTCGGTTGTCTTGGGCAAGCTGCCGCCGGGCAGGATTCGTGTGTTGGCGTCTCTTTCCAGAGCCTATGTCAACTGGACGACTTCCTCCGCGACATTGGATCTGGGTTGGGATGCTTATACGGCAATGGATGGATCGACGACTGCGGCTGATCCAGACGGCCTCATCAATGGACTCAGCGTCGATACGGTTGGTTTCCAGACTTTGGAAGGTGCCATTGCGGCCAACCTTCTAACTGGTGGAACCTATCTGTTCGAGTCCAAGGATGGTGTCAAGATCCGCGCCACCTCACAGGACACGGCTATCGCTACTGGCGATGACCTTGTCGGTTATCTGGCGTATGTCCTAGACTAAAGGAAGATGAGGGGGGCTAACGCCCCCCTCTTCTCTCTCTTGGGGGAAAAGAAAAATGCCGGTGAGAAAGGTAAGTGGCGGATACAAATGGGGCAGCAAGGGCAAAGTCTACCCAACCAAGGCCGGGGCGCTACGACAGGCCGGGGCCGCTTATGCGTCCGGATATGGGCGGTCTAAAAAGACGGCCCAAAAAAGTAGAAAGAAGCGTTAATACAGGTGATTAGCAATGGCGACAACATTTGTTGAGATAGCGAATCGAGCGATCACGTTCCTCGGTGGTGATGTCCTGACGGATTTGACCGACGACACCAAAGAAGGCCGCGCTATCAACAGGATCATCAACCAGACCAGAGATGCTTTGTTGCGCGATCATGCCTGGAATTTCTCTATAAAGAGGGTGTCCATTGCAGCGAATACGACTTCTCCAGTTTGGGAGTACACCAACGCCTATGATTGGCCGTCGGATTGCCTCCGGATTATTGAGGTTGATACCCTGGAGGAATGGGCCGTGGAGGGGCGTCAGATCGTGACTGATGCGGCTGCGCCGCTGTTGATCGCATACGTTCATCGAGTAACTGACGCCAACCTGTTCGACACCAAATTCATAGAGGCATTCGCTCTGCGCCTTGCCGCAGACATTGCATTTGACCTGACGGCGTCTGAGTCCACTGCCAGGGTTGCGGAAACCAAATTCACCGTCTTTATGAATGAGGCTAAAACAGTAGACGGGCAGGAGAGCCTTTCGGCCAATGAGCAATCATGGCTTGATGCGAGGGCTTAATGTCTCGTGTCTCAATAATCCAGACTAATTTTACGGCTGGGGAATTATCAACAAAGCTGCATGGCCGTGTTGATATCACAAAATACGCCAACGGAGCCGATACGCTTGAGAACGTCATCGTGCAGCCTCATGGCGGCGTCACGCGCCGCCCCGGCACCCGTTTCATAAAAGAGGTCAAGACCAGCAGCGCCAAAACCCGGATTGTAAATTTTGAGTTCTCAACCACCCAGGCCTATATCATCGAGTTCGGCAATCTCTATATGAGATTTTACAAGGATCAGGGCGCAATCCTTGAGGCAACAAAAACGATCTCCGGCGCAACCGCCGCCAACCCTGTTGTTATTACTGCGAGCAGCCACGGTTACAGCAATGGTGATGAGGTTTACATCACTGGCGTAGTGGGCATGACGGAATTGAACGGCAAGTATTATTTAATCAAAAACAAGACAACCAATACATTTGAATTGACTGATGTTGATAGCACAAACATCAACGGCTCGGCCTTTACGGCTTACTCATCCGCCGGGACAGCGGCGCGGGTTTATACGGTCACAACAACTTTTCTAACGGCGGATCTGTTTGAGTTGCAGTTCGCTCAATCTGCTGACATCCTCTATGTCGCGCATACCAGCTATGCACCGAAAAAGATTTCCAGGACGGGTCACACTGCCTGGACAATCGTTGATATAACATTCCTGGACGGCCCCTATCAGACGGAGAACCTGGAAAGCACAACCCTGACATCAGCCGCAGCCACGGGAACTGGCGTAACGGTCACGGCTTCCGCAATTACCGGCATCAACGGCGGTGCTGGGTTCAAGTCAACGGACGTTGGGCGGCTCTTGGCTATTGGTGTTCAGGCGGCGAAATGGGCTGCTTCCACATCTTATGCCCTAGCCGCAGTTGTAAGAAATTCCGGCAACGTCTATGAATGCATAAAAGCCGGTACGTCTGACAGTTCCGGCGGTCCCTCTGGTGAGGGTGATGAGATTGTTGACAATACGGCAACCTGGAAATTCCTGGCCGATGGCGGCATAAATTGGGGTTACGCCACCATTGCGTCCTTTACCGACACGACACACGTTGACGTTGACATTGTCCGGGCCTTTGGCGGTACCGGCGCGGAAACAAAATGGAGGTTGGGGGCATTCTCCGGAACAACCGGCTATCCCGGCACCGTGGCGTTCTATGAACAACGGCTGTTTTGGGCCGGGACCACTGAGCAGCCGCAGACGCTCTGGGGTTCCAAGTCTGGTGACATTGAGAACCATACGCCCGGAACGCTCGATGACGAGCCGGTTATTTACACCTTGGCGACAGATCAGGTCAATGTGATCCGATGGCTTTCCCCCGGCAAGGTCATGGCGGTTGGCACTGTCGGCGGCGAGTTCATCATCTCAGGATCGACACAAAATGACGCGCTGACGCCAACCAACGTCCGGGTTGTCAGGGAGGGAACCAGGGGATCTGCCAATCACCGTCCCATCCGGATTGACAATGTTGTTTTGTTTATCCAGCGCCACGCTCGAAAACTGCGGGAGTTTGTATACCAGTTCGAGAGTGATAGCTTCCTGTCGCCGGATCTGACCATCCTATCGGATCAAGTCAGCAAGGGCGGCATCAGTGATATTGCCTATCAACAGGAACTAAGCACTATCGTTTGGGCAATCAAGAATGACGGGCAGTTGATCGGCCTGACGTATTTAAGAGATCAACAGGTCGTGGCGTGGCACCGGCACAAGATTGGCGGGACGTTTTCAACAACGGCAACTCATGGGGTTGTGGAGAGCCTTTCGGTAATTCCAGGCACCGGCGAGGATGAATTGTGGCTGGTCGTGAAAAGAACGATTGACGGAACGACGCGCCGTTATATTGAGTTTTTGGAAAATCAGTTTGATGTCGAGGAGGATGAGGTCAAGGCGGATGCTTTCTTTCTTGACAGCGGCCTGACGCTGAACAACCCCGTCACCATTTCCGGCGCTACCAGGGCGAACCCCGGTGTGATCACGGCAACGGCTCACGGTTTTACTGACGGGGATCTGGTTGATATTTCCGATGTTATTGGCATGGAGGAACTCAACGGCAACCGTTATCGGATCATTGAAAAGACAACCAACACATTTGAAATCATGGCCGAGAACGGCAAGCCGGTGTCAGGCGCTACCAGGGCGAATCCTGGCGTGATCACTGCGGTTGGGCATGGATTCTCTACGGGGAATGAGGTTGGATTTCTGTCTGTTGTCGGCATGACGGAGCTAAACGGGAACGGATTTACCATCACTGTTGTCAATGCCGATACGTTTTCCATTGGGGTGGATTCCTCCGGTTTCACGGCCTACACCTCAGGCGGCATCGTCTACTTGAACACCAACACCACCGCATTCACGGCCTACACCTCAGGCGGCAAGGCGAGGGAGGCGGTGACCTCCATCACTGGCCTTGATCATCTTGAGGGTGAAAGCATTGACAGCCTTGGCAACGGCAATGTTTATGCCGCCAGGACCGTTGCCTCCGGTGCCGCATCGGCTTATTCACCAGCGATCAGCATTCTCCAGGCTGGCCTCGGCTATACATCGACGGTGAGAACGCTGCGGCCTGACGCCGGGGCTGATGACGGCACCAGCCAGGGCCACACAAGGCGGGTTTTTGAGGTCATCTTGAGGTTTGTTTCGACGTTGGGGGCAAAGATAGGGCCGGATGCGGACAATCTGGATGAAATGCAATTCAGATCCGGGTCTGATCCCAGTGACAGTTCCCCTCCGCTGTTCACCGGAGACAAGACTATCAAGTCGCGTGGAACCTGGGACAAGGATGGTCAGATCACCATTGTCCAGGATCAGCCTTTGCCGATGCATCTAACGGCGGTCATCAAACGCCTGATAACCAACAACGGGTGATCAAATGTGTCCTCCCCTTTTATTTGGCTCCGCACCTATTATGGCTGGTTTTGTTCCCTCTTTGCCAACAGCTGGATTGATAGGATTTGGCGGCGTACCTTTTGCGGCAGGGGCAACCTTGGGCGGCGCTGGCTCTCTTTTCCAGTTGGGGGGGTTTCTGGTACAGGGTTTTGGTGCTATCCGCCAAGGCCAGTTTGCCCAAGCCCAGGCCGAGCAGCAAGCCCGGATTGCGGAGTTCAACGCCAAAGTTGCTGAGAATGATGCCATCCTGGCGCGTCAGTCCGAGCAACTGGACAACGACAGGACTGATGATCTCAGGAAACGGATTGCGTCCGCCGCGCAAACCGGCTTTACCAAGTCGGGTGTTGTTATCAATATTGATACGCCCTTGGCTATCCAGGAGCGGATTGCAACGGATGCTGCGGAGGATCAATTCAACCGCACCTTTGTTGCCGATCAACAAGTTGCCGCTGCCAGAGTGCGCGCAGCCGGAGGCCGTGCGTCAGCCGCCAATTTCCGGATTACGGGTCAAGAAGCGGTAACCTCATCCAGGCTGAAGGCTACAGGCGCGGCGTTCAAGGTTGGTGAGAGTCTGTTGGCGTAATGGCACAGATTAAAACATACCAGCAGAGGCAAGGCCTCCCGACTCAGACGGGCGTTCAACTTCAAGTCTCCCAGGCCCAGAGCAATGTCGGGACTTCACTGTTCGAGTTAGGCACCCAGTTCGGCCAGATTGGAGATCGTCTAGACCTTGCCCAGGATAATCGGGACATTTCGACCTCGACGCTTAACGCGACGGTCAAATTGCAAGACCTGGAGACGGAACTGTCAACGGCGGATCCTCGGATTGCAAGGGGTTCCTACCAGGGCCGCGCCGATCAGATTTTCCAGGAGGCCTCTGGAGGGTTGAGCGGCAGGGCGCTGGACAAGTTCACTCAAAACTTCAATCAGTTGTCTATTAAGTCACGGTTCGCCGTCAAATCAGCCAGCGTTACGCGCCACCGGCAGCAGTTGGAGGGGGGGCTGGAGACAACGCTTGCCGGGTTGGTTCGAGCAGCTGGCAACAGTCAAATGTTGCCGACTAGGAATGGGGTGCAGATTGCCAAGGGCGACATCATCAAGACCGGCATAACCGACCTCGACGCTATGGTGGACCAGGGCGTCGTCAAGGCTGATTGGGCGGCTAGGAGAAAATTGAAGTTTCTTAAAAATGTCGCCGGGGCCGGGGTCAGTTCCAAGCTCCGCAAGTCATCTCTGAAGGATCTCATCGAATTGGGAACTGAGATGAGTACTGATAGTATTACAGATCCGGAGGTTGCGGACTACTGGAAACAGTTGAATGAAAAGGAGAGGCTGGCTTTTCAAAAGAAAGTTATGTCAACCACTGAGATCCAGTTGAACATTATCGACAAGCAAGAGGTCAAAAATCTTGCTGCTCTCAATCGCAAGTATGGTAGGAATTACGGCAAACATATGAACAAGATCCTTTTAGCCCATGAAGATCCCGATAATAATGAAATGCCAACCAGCATTGAGATCACTAAAGCCCTCGCTGATGATGAGATCGGTGCCACTGAATATAACAAACTGAAAGCGGCGCTGGTCAATAGTGATCCAGCTGGTAGTGATGATAATTACATCAAGGATATTTTAGCAAGAATTAGGAAAGCCCCAGATAAGGCTGCGATCACTAAACTTATTGAGGAAATGGAGGGGCAGACAGGGTCAAGAGGCAAGCTAACATTTCAGGATTTCAAATATTTAGCACTCAGCGCCGAAACCCAAATTCCCAAAACGCCAGCTGCCAAACGGGCAAATCTCTATGGTGTCGCCCTGGAGAAAGTTCTCACCTCGTCGAGCTTCCTCGACCAAATACTGCCTGGAGCCAAAGAACGTGCCGCATATGTCCGGATGGGCTTCTACGCACAGATTGCTGAGGGTGCGGATCCTGTTGATGCGTTTACTGACGCCCTGGATGCGTTCAAGACCAGAGGCACCGTCTATTTAAATTCAATCCCCAGGCCGCAGTTCGGCCCATCCAAGAAACTGAATGATTGGAATTTGGATGACGTTGAGAAGGCTAGAGAAGAGACTAAGGCCAAGTTCAAGGGCAAGGCTCATACTTTAGCAATCCAACTCCTGACACTAAATTCTCTCGCCGCTTATTTGGCGGCCAAGGCAAAATCTATTGGTGATGCTAAATCCGATGATTCAGAAGCCGGGACTATCAAATCTCGCCTCGATGAAAAACGGAGCGGAGATAATTAATGGCTGAACCCGCCAGAATACCCAGTTCAGGCACAGAGGCTCCCCTCACCGGAGAACCCGTCAGCCGTGATCCCTTGACCATCCGCATCGCTCCAGAGACAACTGATCCAGAGACACTGCCGGTTCCGGAACAGATGCAAAGTGATCCTGTCAATATGTCGCCGGATTTTGATGCCGAGGCGGCTGATGTCCCGACGGGCAATGATATGATTGTTGATTTTGGCGCGTCGCGCCCTCCTGAGGGATCCTCACCGGAGACTTTCAGCCTGATTGAGAGCCTGGGATATGACGCTGATTATGTAGTTAGCAAGAACGTAGAGATTGACGCGACGGCCAAGGATAAGCCGCCGCCGATAACGGAAACCACCCTGGCTGATCCCAATGATAAGGCGGGGTCCTTGTTCATCGAGTCAGCGAAAATTCTAATGCCCCTGTTCCCGGATCGTTTTCCGGGTGACGATAAGGATCCGGCTCAGTGGGGCCTGGAGTTCATGGGCTGGTTCAACTTTAATTTGCCATCAATGGGGATGTCTATTCATAAGATTCAGAGTGCGCCTGATAATCAGAAGCTGGCCCTTCTCTACATGATGGAACTTTACATCGAAAAAGACATCACCTGGGACGGGACCAAGCGCGCCTTTAATGCAATGTGGCAAGATCCCACGACTTATGTAGGCCTTGGAACCTTTGGGTTCGGGGCGTTCCTCGGAGCCTCGGCCAAGCAAGCCACCAAGGCGGGAGTGATGTCGGCGCTCAGAGCGTCCCTGCCAGCGGCAAAACTCGGTGCATTGGAGGGCGCGGTGTTTGCCGGTGGTCAAAACTTAATGGAGCAAGAGGTTAAGATTGAGGGCGGGAGACAGCAAGAGTTTAACCTGGGCGAGGCTACCCTGGCTGCTGGAACCGGCGCAGTTGTCGCGCCTCTCATTGTCGGCGCTGGTGCTATCGGCGGCGCAGCTGCGAAACAGATCGGCCAGGATATTGTTACTGCTTTCAAACGCTCCGGCGAGAGGCGGCTGGGAACAGCAAACATTGACATCAACGCGCCGGAGATCTTGCAGACTAGGATCAAGGCAGAGGCCATCCCGGTAACGGATAAGATCAAAACGCCTGAGAGGTTAGAGTTACGGCTTAAAATAGCCCAAGAATATAGCGCCACTCCGGCAAGGCTCCAGGAGAAGAAAGTCTTTATCGTTGTAGGCCCCCCAGCTTCGGGTAAGTCAACAGTCGCGGATCCCCTGGCTGAACGCTACGGCGCGAGGATCTATGATAGTGATGAGGTCAAGGCTCTCCTGCCCGAGTTTGATAACGGCGTCGGTGGCCCTGCTGTCCATGATGAGAGCAATCTGATTATGTATCATGCGATGAGAGATGCGCGCCGTCGAGGCGACAACATTGTTCTGCCCATTGTCGGCAAGGGGCAAGACAAGGTGAGAACTATCCTGGCGAAGTTCCAAAATGAAGGCTATGAGGGCCATATCGTTTTTATGGATCTCCCCGCTGAGGAAGCCGCCAGCAGAGCAGCGGCGCGGTTCAAAAGCAACGGGCGATGGGTAGATCCTGAGTACGTTCTCAGCGTCAAGGATGGGCCAGCCAAAACTTATGAAGCAGTGAAAGGGTTGTTTAAAAGCTATGTCAGATACTCCAACGATGTCCCGCAAGGATCAGCCCCCAAACTCATCGAAGCCTCAGAGTAAGGATCAGCCCAAATTTCTCGATTTAGGCGAGATGACTGAGGATGCCATCTTGCGGAGTTTCGATCCAAACTTTAAGGGGCTAGATGATGGCGGTTGATCCTTCTGGCGCTCTGATCCCCGATGCCGATGCGGCTCCCGATCCTGGGATGTTCGACGGCCTGATCAACGCCCCCATCGTTGACAGTGATGCTATGGGCGTTGATGAACAGCCGATGGTGTCGGAGGAGGGCATCCAGGTTGCCGGTCCTATGGGTAAACTGGGAGCCGACATTGGCTCCGGCGTTGCGCGTGTTTTCGGTAAAACACTGTCTGAGGCCAGGAAAAAATCACTCGATCCGGAGTTCAAGGCCAAGAGAGCAGACAAGGAACCGAGCATGTTTGATATGCCCGGAGAGCCGGAGGCCCCCCCAGCAAAGCCAGAGGCTCCGGATCCGGAGACTACGGGGCCGGTGATCAAGGAACTCAGTGATGACGTAAAGGACGCCGGGTTGCCTCCGGCAGCGCCTGGAACGCCGGAGCGGTTCAAGACGGCTGATCCTTATGAGAATTATATCCGAATAGGTGAGGAGGACGTTGCCGCTGCTTTGGAGCCGCCTCCCTTCAAGAAGGGCGAGGGGCTGTCCGACTTCAATGCCAAGAACCTCCCTGATGAGGCCAGCATACAGGCGCGGATCGAACTGAACAGCCAACGGTTCGCCGGTAAGATTGATGCAGCAAAACGTGAGAAAATTACGTTTGAGGCTACTCAGCAACTGAGTAACCTGATTAATATGTCGCCCAAGAAGTTGGCAGCGGCGATCCTCAAGCGACAGACAGGCCAGGGGATCCATGTCGAGGGCAAGGGCATGGCTGAAACCATGCTTGCCGCCAGGGATCTCCTGGTGTTGGAGATGCGGAAGCTGGACGGGCTGGCCGAGATCGCAAAGACCGGCAGTGATGAGCAAGCTATGGCGTTCCGATATCAGTTGGAACTTGTCGCCAATCTGCAAAAAAACATCAAAGGCGCGCAAACCGAGATAGCCAGATCCCTCGGGGCCATGCGGATTCCGGCGACGGGCGCGCCTAAAGATCCCACCCTGGCAGCTGAGTTCGCAGCCAGGAGCAAGCGGGATCTAACGATGATGCTGGGCGATTACGGCGGTGCTGACAACGTCAGGACGATGGCTGATCTTTATAGTCGCACCGGAGCGCCGCATAAGAAAAGCGCCTTTATCAACGGCATGGGCAAAGCGCGCCTTGTGGGAGATGCGATCTATGAGGTCTGGCAGCATGCCCTGTTGACCAATCTTGTTTCACAGACAAAGAACATTCTCGGCAACATTCTAACTATGTTCATCTCCGATGTTGAGACGGCTGGCGCGGCTGCTATTGGAACTGCGCGCCGCGCAATGGGGGGTGAGGGCGGCACTACGTTTGGCGATCTCAACGCCAAGCTTTTCGGGCAGACCATGTCATTTATGTCGGCCCTCAAATACGCCGGTCAGTCATTTGCCACGGGCAAGAGCGTCATTCCCGGCACCAAGATTGATGCCGCCCAAGGTGCTGGCCGAAAACATATCAATGCAGCCAGTGGTGAAGCATTTGGTGCAACCGGCGCACTGGCAACAACGATTGATACTATTGGTACTATCGCCACCGGAGGACGGGTAGCGTTCCGCGCCCTGGAGTTTGGCGATACATTTTTCAAAGTGCTGGCGGCTCAAGGCAAGACCTGGGAACAGGCAATGTCTGCCGGTCAGGCCAGGGGCCTCAAAGGAGAGGCGCTGTCAGATTTCATTGCTGACTTTGTCAATGATCCTCCAGTGTATGCTATGGAGCGGTCAGCTTCCGAGGCAAGATATGTGACCCTGCAGACGGAACTCGACGCCGCTGGCAAGGGGTTCAAGGCAATCCAGAACATCCCCGGTATGCGCTGGATGGTGCCGTTTCTAAAAACGCCTTACAACAGTTTCAAGTGGTCATTTATTGACAGGACGCCCCTGGGCCTGTTCTGGGGGGATACGGCCAGAAAGATCCGCGCCGGGGGCCGGGAAGCTGAGGAGGCAATAGCCAGGGTTTCCGTTGGGACCAGCATGGCTACAGTTGCAACAATGCTGACCTACGGCGGCGTGATCACCGGAGGCGGTCCCGTCAGTAGGGGAGAGCGCGCTACGGATCGACGCCTGGGGATCCAGAATTACAGTTTGAGAGTTGGTGATGAGTATTATAGCTATGCGGGAACGGAGCCTTTCGCCTCAGTAATCGGCATTTGGGCTGATGTAGGGCAAATCATGGCGTCAGGCCATTTGGAAACGGAGGAGGAGCGCGGTGAGTTGTTTGCCGCCGTCCTGGCCGGGACTGCCTACAATATGACCAACAAGTCATTCATGCAGGGATTCGCGACATTCATTGAGGCTACCAGTGATCCGAATCGCTATTCAAAGAGCATGATGAAAAACCTGATCCGCTCTGTTGTGCCGAGGCTGGCCTCTCAGATCGAGCGAATCAATGATCCAACGATCCGGGAAGCGCGGTCATATGTTGATGAAATCATAGCCCAAATTCCTGGGCTGTCATCTACTCTCAAGCCTCGCGTTGACCTGTGGGGCCGGGACGCCAAGATAGGCATCCCGACGCCGGGAGGGGGAACCAATCTCGCTTTTGGACCTGACATCGTCTCCCCGATTTTTGTGTCCCGGTATAAACCCAACCCTGTTGACCTGGAACTGAAAAGGATGAGCATCAAGCTATCTCCCCCGACAGACGCCATGACATATCCGGGGATGGAGGAGCCAATGAGATTGACGGATGATCAGCGTTATTGGTATCAACAGACAGTTGGCGAGTTGTCATTTAAAAGGCTCTCCGCTTTTGTGGGAACCCCTGAATACAAGCAACTGAAAGAGCAATCTGAAAAGGGAAATATTTTTGTCACTGAATTACTGACCAACAAAATCAGGGGCATACACACCCTTACAAAGAAAGAGGTGATGGGTCAGCTTATTAATGATAGTGAGTTTTCTGAAAGCTTAATGGAACGGGTAACATCAATTCTTGAACTTGAAGCGGAAGTTAAAGCGCAACAGACGGGACAAATCCAATGACAGTATCCTCGACAACGACATCAGTTTCATACACGGGGGATGCCAGCACAACCTCCTTTGCTGTTACCTTCCCGTTTTTGGGTACCGGCTCATCAAGTGAGTTGACCGTTGTCGAGCGCGTCATTGCAACCGGAGCCGAAACCACGAAATCCTACACCTCAGACTTCACGGTTACGGGTGGAGATGGTGAAACCGGCACCGTGATAGCCGCATCAGCCCCTGCATCTACCGTTCAATGGCATATTCGACGCAACACTACGGCCACACAGACGACGGATTATGTTACCAATGATCCATTCGCTGCTGATACATTTGAATTGTCTCTTGACCGCCTAGCTATGTCGGGCCAGGAGCGTGATGGCGACATCTCTCAGTCTTTCAAGTTTCCAGACACTTATACCGGCGGCGCATCCACCACATTCCCCGAGCCGGTTGCAAATGCATACCTTCTTTATAACGCTGATGCTGATGCGCTGACCACTTCTGAGTCTAGTGCTGCTCAATACCTGGGCGGGAACGGCACGGTGTCTCTGCCGTTTTATTCTTATTCATCAGATCCAAATTCGGGGGCTTACCGAATAGGCGCCGACAACATCGGCTGGGCTGTGAACGGTGTTAAGGGGCTTGATCTATCTACCACAGGACTAGCTGTCACCGGGACTCTAGCGGCAACCGCGATTACCGGCTCCGGCATCCTTTCAATCGATGACACTACTGAGACTACCAGCGGCACTACCGGATCCATTCATACGGATGGCGGCCTGGGCGTAGCCAAAAAATTACATGTTATCGGCACCACCACTCACGGCGGGGATGTTCTATCCGATACAGACAGTACCGATAGCTTAGGATCGACAGGTGTTCGATGGTTGAAACTGTGGGTTGACAGCATCCAAACCACAGCCAACACCGATATTGCTGGCGACCTTACGGTCACAGGTAATTTAACTGTCAACGGTACGACAGTCACAAACGATGCAACCAACACAGAAATCAAAGACCCATTGATTGAAATCAACTCTGGTGCCGGGTCGAATGCTAACGATCTCGGGCTTCTCATGGAGCGTGGGAGTACGGGCGACAATGCGTTCCTGGGTTGGGATGAAAGTGGAGATTATTTCGTAGCCGCCACAACGACTGCCACCGGCTCAAGTACCGGCAACATCACCTATAGCTTTGCGCCATTTAAATGCTCCGCCATCACCGCAACAAGCGGCACGTTGGCCGGGATCACAAGCCTTGGTCTCAATGCCGGAGCCACGATTACCGCTGGCATCCTCGATGAAGATGCAATGGGTTCTGACAGTGCCGTTGCTCTAGCCACGCAACAATCGATCAAGGC
>Ga0114900_1001215_pt1 | contig 16438 bp, 24 predicted proteins | sample MalvireepMed_231_FD_89685 | JGI IMG/M metagenome (GOLD analysis project Ga0114900, IMG submission 89685) | Marine viral communities from the Global Malaspina Expedition - Malaspina viral metaG DeepMed_231 | ecosystem: Environmental > Aquatic > Marine > Oceanic | place: Mediterranean Sea...
ATCCGATGTCAGTGCACTCGCCCCTGCAGAGGTCGCACTTTTTTTCAAGCATCGCCTCAGTCCAATAAAAAAGCCGCGGTGACTCCTGCCAAGAAGTCCGCGGCCAAAGCCCGAGTGAGGGCGCTTAACGCTGTGTTGGTGGCAGGAGTCAACGTCAGTCAGTGTCCGAAGTGGCAGGGGTCTTGTCAAGCCGCCCCCTCACAGCCCGGGCCGTACAGCGTACGCACCACCTTGCCGTCTTTTTGGAGGTTAGGTCGGTCATCAAAATACAACCATTTCAGATTCCAATCGCCGGACAGTGTACCAGGGCTCCGCGCTGGCCGACACCGTATCAGTATCTCCCAGCTCAATTGCGACGAAAGTTCCTGTCGTCGCATTGATTAACACTTCACCATTGACTGTGTTAGTGAAGGGCCCCGCCTCCAGCGTGAAACGCGACAAATTAGTCACCAAATCCACATGCCGATAGTCATCTCGGACCTGTGTTGTTTCCGACGTCAGCGTGTAAACCATGCCCCAACGTAGCAAATAATATCCGGGCAGATCAAAGTGCAACCCCGTCGTTGAGTCGTGAAAATGCTTGGTGCTACTGGCCGTCAGAATTGCCGGGTGAACTCTCGTCAACCCAGTCGTGGGGTAAAGCGCCGAATTAAATTCTCCATGGGCAAAGGCCGCCTGACGCTCCACGAATACGGCCCGATAAATATCTCCCGAGCTTCGCACGGCAAAACCTACCGCACTAGTTTCCGCCTCAAAGTAATTCTTGAGTGTGTAGTGCACGTCGGAAATGTTGTGTACGGTGATGCTGGTAGCGCTTTGGTCGATCCCCTTTCCGTACTGCTCCAGAATCTGGGCATTGATAGAGCTGGTATCGTTGGTCATCCTCCCATAGGCCAGCTTAAACTTGACCATCGGCTTGACCGTCGTGGCATCCGTAGTCAGGCCGCCAGAAAGGAAGTACCAGCGAATCGTAGTGGCATCATAGCTGCGAAACAGGCTGACGGCATCTCCTTCGCCAACACCATCGCCCAGCCAGTCGTAGGCGTCCTGTGTCAGCGTCGTGGCGGCGACCGTCGTTCCGTTGTACTTCCAAATCGTGCACGTAACAGACAACGTGCTGGAGGCGGCCAGATCTGTTGAAGCTTTGGCCTTAACGTAGGGCGTGCCGACTTGATTGTGAATTGGCGTTGGCAGTCGCTGGCCACCACCGCCCAGCATACCGGCCTCGTAATCGGCCAGCATGCGGCTCAGTCGCCGTAGGCTACTGTCCGAGAGCTCAGCCATCAGTCACTCAACAGGAAGTGCCATAACTTGACCTCGGCCGTGTCGGCTTTGGCATATAGAGAATCAGTCGTCCCGCGTCGCAAGCAACCGATCTCACCGGCCTTTAGCTTGAACGGCAGGGAGTCGGTCGTGCCGCCGATCGTAACGAAATTGCTGGGATCCAGGTTGCGCATCCAGAATACACCAGGGCTCGTGATGTCCCCCTCGGTCAGAGCCTCAACCGTCGTGCCGATCGATTGCACCGTCTCGTGCCCCGAAAACGTTGTCTGGTCAATCTGCACCGTGTGTGACTTCTGTCCCGGCGTGTACAGCGAACTGTTGACCGTCAGGTTAATGCTGAGCGTAATTTCATCGGCCATGACCCTATGCCTCGATTGTCACGGGTAGATTCAGAGCGGCGAAAGGTCGCTCGCGGTAAACGCGGAATACGTTGAACACGGCATCGGCACCGGCACCCAGCTTCACGCCGTTCCCATCCAACAGGCCCAACCGTTTCATGCCGTCCTCCTGGAAGTGCGTAATGATGCCGCCGACCAAGTGAAACGTCCCTCGGTCCAACAACTGCAGCGTCCAGAAGTCCCGGCGGAACACTATGCGATACGTGACTCGCCAGTACCGCAGATTATTCGTCTGCCGGCGGCGGGCCGTGATGCTGGATATCTTTGCCTGCCCAGGAAAAACTCCCAGAAAAAAATCCGTATTGATGGCGTCCTGGTACTCCACGGCCAGCTGGACGTTGAAGTTTGCCTCATTTCTGGAAACCGTCAGAACGGGCCTGCTGTCCTCGATTTCCGGCGGTGGGTCATACGGTTCCCCGGCACTGGTAACAATCCCCGTGGAATGGATAACCGTCTGCATGTTGACATTGGCGGATGCCGCTTCCTGCTTCATCGAGCCAGTGACGATTCGCGTTGTCCGCTCGAATCCAAACTCAATGTCCGGCGGCTCCAGTAGTGGGTTGTCCTGCTTGGCGAACAGGCCCTCAACATCGGTCGTGTAGTCGGCGAAAATGTCCCAGTAAAACGTCGACCCCCGCCTTTGCACGGCCCGGATGTCGTTACACAGAGCCTTGACATCGACCGTCGTGCCGGTCACGTAGGCAAAAAACCTGGCCGGCAGACCCGGGGTGCTGAGGGCCACGTTTCCATCGTCCTGGCGGTTATTTGTCTGAGCCCAGAACTCACGGTGGTATTCGTGGTGGCCGTTGTCCAATAACCGCATCTCGCGGCGATCGACTTTCTCGCGTGCCAGTCCGACAGGAGCCATTACAACTCAACCTCCAAGTCGGCTTTTTCCAGAGCCCGGAGAATCTGCTGCAGCACCCGCACCTGCTGCTCGCTCTGGAACACCAACTCCCCTTGCACCTCGACTTTCCGCAGGTTGCCGCCGCCCCCGCCAGCGCGAGCCGCACTGAACGCCTCGGCCGTGCCCCGCTCCAGCGCCGTCGCCGTCAGGTCCGGTCCGCCCGCCTTGGTGGCCTTGGCGATGTCCATCTCGATTTTCTTGATGCCCTCCATGTTCTGCTTCATTTCGTCGGTCTTCTTGGCTGCCTTCTCCAGCGACTTCTCGATTGCATCGAACTGGCGGTTAATCTCTATGGCCGCCACCGCTCCAGCTGCCAGGCCCGCCGCTACGGCCGCCGCCGCCGCCGGGTTGCTGACAGCCTTGGCAAGCGCCTGGGCGATAGTGAGGCCACGCAGGGCCGTCCTCATCGACCGGTAAGCCTTGATTAGTTTCCACGTCCAGAATGTCGTGATGCTAAACGCCGTGGCGAAGGCTGCTAGCTGGGCAATGGCCCGGATCGTGGACGCGTCCATGCTGCCCAGCCAGTCGACCAACCGCTGAATCCCAGCCGTCAAGGCAATGATCGCCGGCGTCAACTGCGATACGACCGTCACACCCAGCACCTTGGCCCGTCGCGTCATCTCGGCCATGGCGTCTTTGGCCTTCTCGGCGGCGCGGGCCTGCTCGGTCGTGATCAGCCCGGTACGCTCCATGTCCCTGCCAATCTGCCTCAGTCCGTCCGACCCCAGCTTGAGCGTATTGACCAGCGCCACGCCCTCTGAATCGAACAGCTTGAAGGCCAACCGCAAACGCTCGGCTGGGTCGCTGATCTGATTCATGGCATCGGCTATCGCCCCAACCCGATCTTCCATCGACAGAGCCGACAATCGCCTGGCGTCCATCCCCAGATCCTTGATCGCCCCCTGGGCTTCACCGGTGCCCTTGGCGGCTTCGGCCACCCGGCGGGTCATCCGCTGCAGGGCCATGTTCATCGTATTGGTGGCCACGCCGGTTAGCTCACCAGCCTGCTGCAGCTTCTGTAGACCCTCGACCGTTGTGCCCAGTTTGGACGCCGTCTTGGCCAAGTTGTCGGCTATATCGAGCGAGCCCAGCACCGCGCGAAGAGAAACGTATGCGCCGGCCAAAGCAGCCATCCTGCCGATCGTGCTCCTGACGCCCGCGCGGAAACGCTCCAGACCGCGCTGCGCGTTGGACATCCCCTTGGAAAACTTGGATGTCTTAGCACCCAGAACGACATCCAAGAATGCAATCACGGCCATACTATCGACCCGTCAAGCTGCGAAAGGCCTTGTGCTGCTCTTCTGGTGTCTGTGCCGGCCGCCGGGTAAACGGCAGGAAGTCCTTCGACCGTCGCGGCGGCTCGCCTTTGTTACGCCAGCGGTTGGACAGCTCCGCTCCCACCTCGGCCACCACACGCGACTGATGATCGTCCCCGAACGGCGCCAGTTTAAAATACGCCATCCATTCGGCAAGCTCCGCACTGGTCAGCCTCGCCAGCAACCGGTCGGGGTGCACGACTCCAATCGCCAGGCACAGCCGAAACGCGAACATGCGCGCCGGCTGCTCTAGGAGTTTTTTTCCAACTGCTCCCGGTCCTTGGCCGTGATGCCGTTGATCTCCAGAGCCCTGTCGATGATCACCTCGATGGCGGCGCTGCTCTTTTGCATCAAGGCCTTGCTGCTCTCCCCGTCGAGCATCGGCGAGCCGTCCGCTCCAACCATGCAGAGTAACAGCAAGCGGCGGCGGAACTCCTTGATTTCCTTTGGACCTGTGCCCTTGGAGACAACAGCCTCCAACTCGCTACGCTCATCGGCCCGCAGACTACGCAGCCGCACCGACGTATTCCACTGCGGCACCGGCACCTCGTGCACCGGCAGGTCGTCCAGTGCCAGGATGTCGCCGATTGATAGATGGCCGTTGTCTTGGCTCATGTGCTGTATCCAGGATTGGCAGTTACCTTGATCGTTACCTCGGTCGTTACCGCGTCATCAAGCGGAATCTCGCGGCCCACACCGTTGACGAAACCCAGGAAGGTTTCAACATTTGTCGTAGTGCCAAATATCAACTCCCAATTGGCCTCTGCTCGACTTCCCAGCAACTGGTTAAGCGTCTTGTGCGTGGCCGTGGTGGCATCGTAGACCAGCTCCAGACTCACTTCACCGGGATCGACGCGCCCGCCGCGGTACCGGCCGAAGTTGTCGGCATCGTCCAGCGTCGACACGTCAATTGACGTGCCCGCCGAACCCGGGCCACTGATGCTGCGGATCTGTGCAATCGCGGTGAAGTTGGTGGAGCCAGCGGCATCCACGCCCAGTACCGTTCCTAGGCCGATTTCCTTAACCATGGCTCCCTCACGTAGTGTGGAAGATTCTGAGTGAAAGAGCCGCCACGGTCAGGCCGTCGTCCGACCCTATCCCCTTGGGCTCATAGTCGTCATCCTGGTCGTCGATAAAGCAGCCCTTAACCGTCCGGCCGCCGAAAGAACCGCGATAGCCGTGCAGACGGTCGTGCACCACGTCGGCCAAATCCATCGCCGCATCAACCGAAGCCGCAATGCACTCCACGTCAAACGTAGTCGCGATCAACTGCCCCTTGGTACCGTCCAGGTCCAAGTCGTCGGCCTTGCCGCCCCGCCGGTACCAGATCCTTGGCAGCGTCTGCTGTTGGGCCTGCGGAACCACGTTTTGGTGCATGCGACTACCAACGTCCGCCGACACGTCGGTTGACGCCAGCACGAACGTTCGCAGGTCCTCGCCGATACTAGCCATTCAAATAAACCGGCCTTTTTCGTCGCGTGCCCTGGGGCCTTTGTCTTTGGGCGGCGAGGCCGGAACACCACCTCCTGTTCCGCCCTGCTTTGCCAAGCCAATGATTCCGTTGCGTATGCCTCGCTTGTAAATCGCCAGTGCCTGCCGCTTTTTCTTCTCCGCCGCCGCCTTCATGAATCCCCTTGCCTTGATGCGATTCGTACCAAACTCCAGAAACGATCCATAGAACGTGTCGCCCGTAAAGAATGGCGCACCAAGCACTACCGACGCACCAACTCGTGTGCGGCTCCTCTTAATCGCCCTGACCCTGATTGCTCTACGCAAAGCTCCGGTGTCCCGGGGTGCCTCTTTCTTAGCCTGCTTTTGCACCACTTTCAGTGCCGGCCGCGCCGCCTTGCGGATCACCTTGCGAGCATCTTTACCCGCCAGCTTGGCCAGCTTTTTGTTCAGCCTCTTGTCTCCCGTCAGGGTCATCTTGATCTGGGCCACGCCACTCCCCTGATTCTTTCAAGATGTATAGCAACTTCTTCAACTCACCTTCGTCTGCAATCTTCTCAACCGTGGCCGTCACGATTTCGTCGACCGCAATATCAATCACGATCCGTTTGACTCTCATGCTCTCTGGCAGGCCCAACGCTTCCATGGCCTGCTTGCCAACGCTGATGCCAGTAACGGCAACCATTACAGCTCCTCCCGCACCAGGAACTCCAGCTCGATATTCCGCTCGTCCATGTTCATCAGCCGCTCGATACCAAAGGTACGCGTCGTGCCGCTGCGCGTGAACCGCAGCCGGTCCCTGACCGTCACGCCCTCACGCCACCGCGTGCGGATCTTGTGCGTGGCCAGCGGATGCAACTGGTGAGCCAAGACCGCCTCCTGTCCCGTAAGTTGCTCGATCGAGCAGTGCATGTCGTACTTCTTCGCCCACGTCGGCGTGTTCTCTCCACGCGTGCCGAAGTCCGTACTCGATGCCGTGTCGGTCTGCAAAACCAGGTGATGACGAAGCTTGCCCGATCTCATCCGTAATACCCGTAGCCGTTGGAACCCAGCAGGGCCGACACGCTAAACTCCAACTCCTTGCTGATCGTGCCAATTACAAACGCCTCGCGGTTTTCGTAAAAGTGCCCGGACAGCAAACGGATTGCGTGCCGCATGCTGGGCGGAACGCTAGCCGGCGTGGACCCGTAGCCGCAGACATACTTGACCGTCACGGCGTCGTCGCGCAGCTTAGTGGAGGGCCACGTCTTATCTATGGCCGGCTTGAGCCAACCCGGACCCTCGGTCGGCGCGAACGTCTGATAGTCACTCGATGACAGCGTCGTCGAACTATTGCTGCCGTCGAAATAAGTTATTGACGTGACCGATTGAAACGGTGGAAACGGCAACTCCAGCCGATCGCTGCTGCTAGGAAACACGTCTAGCACCAGATCAACCGTGCGGTTAATCAGGGACAGACCGCCGGGCACCCCGCTCTTGCAATACTGCGTGGCCGCGTTGATCATCTGCTGCAATTCTGCGTCGTCACTGTGCCCGTCGATGCGCAGATGCCGCCGAAGGTCATCCACGGCCACTGGCTGCAGTACCTCGGTCGTCTGCTCGACGGTATACCAGTTGACGCCCTCAAGCACTCTCTCCCCCTTTCCTAACGGGCCAATATTGTGGGTATGCTCTCCGCACAATCCGCATGGACAGAACACCTTGGATTTTGTGAACAGCGTCGACGAATTCACGCATTTCGTCGGGATGTTCTCTTGGCAACGAAAGGAAACTACGATAGCAATCCATTAGCAGATCATGGCATTGCGACTCGGTTTCGGTGAATCCGCTAATACTGTCCACGGTGTCAATCACGGCCCCGCCCCTTCGGTTTCTTCAGCATAGCCGTGGCCACGTCACCCTCGCCGCCACCCACGTGACGGGCCTGGCCACGGGCAATCAGCTTGTCGGCCAGCCTCGTCGGCACGTCGTATTCTCTTCCGCCGTGGTATACGTACCGCGGCGCGGCCACGCTGCCCACTTTGGGAAAGATGTACACTCTCTTCGTGTCCGTCATGCCCATTGTCTGCACCACGCGAGGTCTTCGCGCGCCCCCGTCAGTAGGTAAACCAGCTTCTCGCTTTCGCTGCGCTTGGCTGCTGCCTGCTTGAGCGAGCCTTGCAAGACCTGCGTGCGCTGCTCCAGGTACTCCTGAAGGTTGCCGTTGGAATTGCCCAGCTCCTGCAACTCCTGCATCGCGCCGTAGAACCGCTCGCAGATGTTCGACGATTCACTCAGTTCACCCTGGGCCGCCTGCATACGGTGCTGCAACTCAAGATCGCGCGTGCGAATCTTCACGTACATTTCGCTATTATGCGTTTCGTACCCGTACAGCTTGCGGGTTTTCATCAGGTCTGATTCACCGGGTACCGTGACCTTCACGCCACGTCCGATAGCAACCCCGACCATGAACTCACAAGACGGTCGCTGCTCACCGTACTCCGAAGCCTGGGCCATGTCGCAGCCGTAGATGCCGATCTCCGTGGCACCTTCATGGATAGCCATGCCGATCAGCCAGGAAACGCTATTGGTCCAATAGTGAAAAACAGGGTTGTCGTTGAACAGCGTCCCGAACATGGCCTGCACTTCCCGGCGCGGGAATGCCAACGACCGTTTACTGTCGGGGTGTGTCTCCAGCATGTACAGCGGCTTGTCGTCGCCGTCCATCAACCACTTGTAATGGTCCTCGTTAGTCTCCTTGTGATACTCCGGATCGTGCAGCTCGAACCATCTGTCCCAGCGAGGGATTTCCCGCCAGTTGTCGGACAGTGACCAGATCTCCCACGACTCGTCGTCGTAGGGGGCCAGCACGCGAGACGAGGGAGCCTTGCCAACAATCGCAACCTTCAAAGCCTTCTTTGCCATCTGCGGCCTTTCGTAAGAATGGCCAGGCCGAGCCAGCCGGCCAAGGCTGCGGAAACCGGCGGCTCGGACCTGGGCACGAACGGAAGCTACGTGCTCTTGGTGATGAAATGCTTGAACGGAACCGTCACCGTGGAAGCAAATACGGATTTGCCATCGTGGCGGTGGAAAGCCAGGAACGCCGTCTGAGCCAGTTCCGCGTAGCGCTCGTTCAGCCGCAGCACCTGCATCGCGCGCACGTCGCGGATCTTGTAACGGTTCATGGCGCCGAACAGGATGGCCTTGGCGCCGCCCGGTCCGGTTGTGGCACCAGCAATCGAGGCCATATCCTGGTTGATCACGTACTGGTAATCTAGCAACCTGTCAGGGAATGACCCGCCGATACCCGACAGGCCCGGCAGCCAGAGGGGACGACCGTCGCTGTCAACGAGCTGCTTGACCACTTTGAACGTGGTGTCGTGGAACATGAAGCGGGCACTCGGGTCGCGCCGGTACGCCGGGTCGATTGAATGCTCAAGATCTGTCAGCTCGTTGTAAGTGACGGTATTAACGTCGCTACCAGTCGTGCCTACCAACGATTCCACAACGATACCCGCCGGCTGAACCGCGTCGGTGGCACCGGTGGTAAAGTCCGCGTTGGTACCCTTGGCGGCCCGCTCGCCCAAGGCACGACCGATCAAGCCAACCAGGTCAATGGCCGAGTCCTGCATCAGTTCCATCGGAACCAAAATGATTCCCGTGGAATACTTGAAGGCCGCCAGCGTGACCTGACCGAACCCCAGCGATTTAACGTCAGCCGCCGTATTGATCGCCACCACCGTGGAGACCTCGGTGGTATCGTTGACGGTCGGGTACGGCAGCGTGGCACCGGTATCTGTGCGGATAACCTGAGCAACTTCACGCATGCCACCGAATGCCAGCAGGGCAACTTCGATTTCCCGCATCATCTCGTTTTGGATCACGTCGCCGCCGCCGGTGGTCGTGATCGTCTGAGCCGTCGTGGCTCGATAGGTCAGCTCTTGCTGGCGGGCCCACTCCTCGACCTGTGCGATCGAGCGAGGGGCCTTCCGCATCAGCGGCACCTCGATCTCAACGGTCTGCCCCGGATTCAGATCGAAGCCGCACCGCCGGGCGTTGTCCATGTCCTTCTCTGTGAGCTTGGCCCCGGACGGATCCTTACTCAAGGCCCAGGTCCGAAATGCCCGCTGCTGGTCATCGTAGCTGGGGCGATCGTCGCCCGTCTTGGGGTTGGGCCGGTGCTCACTATGCTCGATGCGATCCTCTTTCTCTCCCAGGTGCTTTTCCAGCTGCTCCATCTTGTCAATCTGCTCGACGCGCTCGAGCAAAGCGGCCTGTTTCTCATCCATCGCGTCGAACTGGGCTTTTTCATCGTCGTTCAGGCCGCGGTTTTCTTTGCCGGCCGCTTCGACGAGCCCCCGCATCTGCGTAGCAATAGACAGACGCTCCTCGCGGAGCGACTTGGTTGATAGGGTGTCAGGCATGGATAAGGTCCCGTACAAGGCCGCGTCGCGGGCGGCAGGTGTAGAATTACAACCTGCATCCGCCCTGACTTGCACGGGTGGTATGCTGCGTTTAATTGTTGGGCAAAATGCCCAGTTCTGTCAAGTCTTGGGTCTGGGCCATGGCCCGGGCGAAGATCAGATCCCGGGGTGTGTCGATGCGGATCGACCAGTCAGGATGAACGACAATTGGAACCACCGTACTGTAGCCGTCCCAGTGCGGCATGTCTTTTCTTGTAACCATATAGATACCGCCGTCCCGGATGTACATGGGCGGCAGGCATTGCCGATCATCCCAGCAGCGTTCGCGATCCAGCCACTCAACCGCACCGATATCTCTCATCATACGTGCCGGATGGAATTCGCCCACGTCAACGAAACTGACCGCTGAATAACGGACTGAACACGCAGAAAGTAAATCGATCCGTTTGCGAAACGGGCTCGTCGGCTGCAGATACAGCACAGCGTCCCCGCCCCGCTGCTCGATCGCATGCCTCATCACAGCCACCGCCGGCGTATCGTCCTGGCAGAGCTCCGCCGGCCGCTCCAGACGCGTCATGTGCCCGGGCAGATCCGGGTAGTCCGTCGAGACCACAATCTCCGTCAGCTCGCCCCGGATCGAATCGGCCGCCAGCCAGGCCCATTCAATCAGCGACCGCCCGCAAATCTCCTGCATGTTCTTGTCCGGTATCCCCTTGCTCCCTTTGCGCGCCGGGATCACCGCCAGAATGCCCATCGCAAAACCTCTTGACGTGGTAGGGCCGCACTTCGGCCAATCGATCGACGATCCGCTGACAGACGTTGCCGTCACCGTAGAGCGTGCTGGGGTCGTGCCGCTTGCCAAACTGATAGGCATTTGCCATCCGAATGTTCTCTGGCACGCAGTCCACACGCAAAACATTTGCCCCGCACTCCCGCCCATCCTGCCGCGATCCCACCAGGACAACAGGCGTACCCCAGTAGCCCGAATCGCGAACGAAGCTTGAAGAGTTTCCCACCGCCAGGGATGCCCCGGCCAGCATCCGATAGTAATCCTCCGGCGGCAGGTTGGTGTGGTAAGTCCAGTTTCGTCTGTGCCGGTCTCGAAGCCGCCTGAGCGATTTGTGGACAGCACCAGATCCGGCATCGATGTTCGGCCAGAACCAGTCTACGCCGCCCGCCCGCAGGCTTTCAAAGATTTGTTCCACCTCCCACGCCGCCCGCTCCGGGTAGTGCGTGTCAGGGTGGTATTGGCACATTATCCGACCGCTCGGCTCAAGGGGGATGCCCTTGGCCAGGTCACTCGACGGACAGCCCACGGCCAGAATCGTATCTGGCGATTCGCCCATCTGAACGATCCGCCGCCGCGCGGCTTCGGTGGCCGGCACGTGCCAGTGGCTCAGCTTCGTAATCGCATGCCGGGCCGACTCGTCCAGACTGCCCGACACCTCCCCGCCCTGGACGTGGATTATCGATCGGTGCAGATACGCCGCCGCGATCGCCGCCCCCAACGCCTCTTGGCGGTCGCCGATGATTAGCACGTAGTCCGACGGGTTCCGATCGAGCGCGCCGGAAAACTCAGTCACCGCCGCCGCAATGCTGCGCACCCCGGTTGCCAGCGTGGCACCCTCGACGCTCGTGTGCAGCCGCTCGACGACTTTGAACCCGTCAGCCTCCACGTCGTCCGCCGGCCGCTTGAATCGGTCCAGAACCATTGACCCGGCACAGATTACCGACATCTCGTGGTGTTCGGCCAGAGCCCGCATCAGCGGCTTAAGGCGGCCATAGTTGGCGCGGTCAACCAGGACGGTTGCAATCTTCATATGCGTGCAATCACAAGTCGAGGATTAGCGGCGATGCCCAACGTCGCTGTTCCCTTCCTGATAAATCGTACGCATATCCCCATGTCAGAACCAACATGGACCCACCAATCGGATTTAAGTTTAACCGTAGACATCACCTCCCCTAAGTCAATCCACTCTTTGGGGCGACGACCATAGCGAATCCTTCGTTGCGTAAGCGATTCTATGCCAAGAGTTACCCACTTTCGGGACACACCGAACACGTGAAACACCGAATCGCCACCGATAGACAGCGACCCCCCTTCCGTAAACTCCATTATCTTCATGATGCAGCCCTTTCAATCAAACAACGGCACGCCGTCCCGGTACTCCCTGGGATCGCGTGCCGTTCCGAATTCTTTCTCGTTTGCCGACCACCCCCATGACAGCAGTTCGTCGACATCTGGGGTGAAATTAGGCTCGACTATAAGATCGCAAACGTTGCCGTTAAATTCGCCACAGTTGACTAAGACGCGATCTACCATGTAAAAGCCCTCGTCGGTAGGAATCCAAAGTTCCATTCCTTTCGATGGAACAAACGATAAGTCAATCACCCTAAAGAATTCCGTGGATTCCATCACCAAGATAAGCTGGCACTTATACATTTTTACCCTCCACGTAAACCCTCGCGTCACTCAGCCCCGCCGTCACCGCGTCCTTGTCAATCGGCCCCATCCGCTCGGCGAACCGCACCCCCTCGACTAACTGCTTTAGCTCGTCGATCGTGACACTACTCGATACGTCCGCCCCAAACTGCCGCTTGTCCCAGCAGACGTGAACCTCGATCATCTCGGCGCCAAGGTAGGCCGCGATGATACTGGGCCAGATCGTGCCGCCGTGGTCGCTCAAGCCGTTGATCAGCGGCCGCAACTCACTGAGCCCGATCTGCTCCGGCGGACACGGGTACTCAGTGGTGCACTGCAAGATAAACTTCGGGAAGCAGAGCCGATTCGCGTCCAGAATCTCTTCGGTCGTGCTCATGCCAGTCGACAGGATCACGTCCTCCGGCTCGCGCTGTACTTCCATCAACAGCCGCTTATTCGACACCTGGCCGCTACCGATCTTCCAGTAGTTGGGAAAGCCCCGGCAACGCTCGATTGCCTCGATGCAGAACGGCGTGACGATAAACTTAAGATTGCAAGCCGCCGCGCGATGGCAGAGCATACTCCACTCGCGACGGTCAAATTCCATCCGCCGCCAATATCCTTGGCGCGTATCATCCTGCGGATGGAAACTAAATCGCTTCGGCCAGCCCTCTTGGGGCGACGACTCTTGGGACGCGACGTGACACTGAAACTTGACGGCATCCACGCCCGCCTCGGCAACAGCGTCGATAAACGCATGACAGTTGCCAAGGCTGCCTTCATGGACGTTGCCGACCTCGGCCACGATTAGACAGTGTGGTCGATCTCGCTTAGACGTGTCCGTGCGTGCAGGAGATTCCCCTCCCACATGCCCACAGCCCTTTTGTGCTCCCGCCAATTGTCGTGCTCCTTCTGCCAGTCTTCCTTTGGTCCGTCGTCGCGCAACCCCGTGCTGGTCGCCCGATAGGCTGGACGCGTAACCGGACCGACATCGAACAGCCTTACGTCAGTAATCTCACGCACTTCGAATTCTTTTTCATCCCGCCAGTTGACAGCTTCGACTATGAACGCAAACGAACTTCCTCGCACATCCTGCCGACCAATACTGACAGCAACGTCCCTGGCAACCGTCGTGTCGCCAAGATCGATATCGTATCGCAACCCGTGTTCGTCCACGCTCAGCGACATTGTGCCAGCCACGTTGCTACCAAGTACCAATGACTCATCGTGGTTAAACAATCCAGAAACCTCGTCCCGGGCTATCGCTTTATCAAACGCACCAGGCATAATCCGCTCGTAAATCTTCGTTGCCAGACGAAATTGCGTGCCGGGATTGTCCGCTCGATAGAACACCGAAGCATAGCCGCAGACAATGTTTTTGCCGTCGTTCTCGCGCAATTCCGGTCGCGTATCGATGCGCTGCGTTCGCAGCTCGTTTTCAATCGATTCGCCGACAAATGCAAAACGTCTGTCAGTCATGCCCTCAACTCCTACGCACTGGGCAGGCACACCACCGGCTGCCAGGCCGTTAATGTGCGCGTAACACAATCTGGGAACACATCCGCCGTTGCCGTGCCACTGGCGTCGTTTAGCATTTTACGCACTTCCGCGAAGTATTCGCTGGCAATCTTTTTCGTGTTGTTTCCCGTAGTGCCCAGCGTACACAGCACAATCACACGCACCGCCGGCGACAGCTCCGCTTCCAGCTGCGGACGGTTGAGCCCTTCCAAGTCCTTCTCCAGCCAGTCGTGAAACGTGTCGCTGTGCTTGGCCGCTTTGACCGCATGAGCAGTCAGCCGCGTCGTCCACCGCCGCAGGATCGACGTGATCAACTCCCGGTAAGCCGCCGCCTTCATCTCGTCGGAGCCCTTGTCGTCTTTGGGTTTGTCCTCATCCTTGCCTTCGTCCACTGTCGTCATGTTCAGCGGCTGCAGCAACTCGTCGCCGCCATCGACCGGGTTCAGATTCTCGCGCGAGCGAGCTTCGTTCCGCGATAGGAACCCGTTTTGAATCCCCACCGAGTAGGCCGTGTATCGCGTCTTCAGGTCCGCCCGCAGCAGTGCCTGGCGGATGAACTCGACCAGGTGCGTATCGCCATCCTTCTCCGAATCGCTCAGAAGTTTGTCTTCGCACTCCTGCTCCCATTCGACCAGCCACGGATCGAGCGACGAATCAAGGTAGCTTTGATTCTCCTGCTCCAGCGAAGCAAAGCTTGTCCGCGTGGGGTCGCCCAGCTTGTGCGGCGGCAGCCCCAGGATATTGGCGATCTGCCGCACCTCGAATTCCCGCGTCTTGAGAAACTCCGCATCCTCATTGTTGATGGCAATCGGAGTTAACTTCCCGCCGCCCTCCAGAATGGCCGGGCGGTGGGCGTTGTCCGGGCCGGCATGCTTCTCGCCAAACCGTCTGCGGAAGTCCTCGACCGCTTTAGCATCACGGAACTTATAAGGCACCTCGATAACCACGTTCGGCCGGGCATTGTTCTTGAAAAATACGCTACCGTATCTCTGCGCAGCCAACCCTAACCCTAAGGCCTCCTTAAGTATTGACACGACGCTATAGCCGACCAGCCCATCAAAGCCCAGGCCGCGAATGTGCAACACGTCTTCGCGGGACATGTCGACGTCGCGGTTGTCAATCTTCGTGCGGTAGAACAACACCCCGTCAGCCCGCATCGGTATCGTCTGGTCGGGGTCGAGCGGCCACATCCTAATCGGGCGGCCCGCGCGGTCGCGGATAATCTGCGCATAACCATTGCCCGTCAATATGGCGTGTGCCGTCAGGTGCAGGCGAAACTGCGAGGCCGTCATCTCTGGGTTGGGCTTGCGCCTCAACAACCGGAACGCCGGGTGCCTTCTGTCCTTCTCCTTGCCGTCTCCCAGCCGCGCGAACACGCACAACGGCAACTTGCCAACGTCCTTTGCCAGTAGCGTCGTACCTCGCCACACGGCCGGGTAACCCAAAACACTGTTGCGCGTAACGCTCACGCCAGACGTGGCATCACCGCCGCCGTCGAGGATATCGAAAATCTTCGGGTCCGTCAGCGAGACCTTGGGATTCTCGATGCTACCGCGCTTGAGTATTGCGTCGAGCAACATAACTAAACCAACAGGTAATGACCATCAACGCCGAACCGCCAAACAACAAAGGCACCGCTGGGTGCAACAGCCACAGGCCGTACAGTACCGCGGCGATTCCCGCTAAAGCCGCGATGTCACGTAGCCAGCTCATCAGTCTCTTCGCCGCCTGAATCGCTGCGGCTTATCTATGGCAACTCTTATGTGTCCGGTTATCGGTATCACTCGGCCATCACGTGCGTAAATGATTGTCTTAGCCCGCGACCCCCATGCCGATGGGATGTACTCCACTTTCGTCGGGATGCACTCCACGTACTCCCACGATGACTCTTCTACGTGCCCAACGGCCATGCATAACACGCCGATAAACGATAGCACCGCAATGCACCCGAAGATCCCGTACAGCGTTCCTTGAGTCGTCATTCTAGGCTCTGAAAGATCTGGAGGAACCTTACCCATTTGCCTCTCTCACCTACACACATGCAACGTATACTTACCCCACTTGATTCTACGCTCCAGCTCAAACCCCGCCCGCCTCAGATACTCGTCGGCCGCCTTGTCGCACAGCATGTACGGATGGTCGATCTTGATCTGGCTCTCCACGAAGTCCCAGATAAACAGTCCGCCAGTGGCGCGTATCTTGTCGAACACCCGGGCGATATCCGTCAAGTGCTCGACCGTCTGCAGCATCAGCACCACGTCCCATTTCCCTTTCAGGTCCTCGGCCATGCCGCGGATCGTCTTACAGCCCAGGTCCTCGGCCACCGCCAATTCGTCCGGCGCCGGGTCCAGCACCGTCGGGTCGCATCCGTACTGGTCGGCAAAAGCCTTGGCCACGACCCCCGTTGAGCCCCCTACGTCAATCAGCCGGCCGTGCGTTTCGATGTCCCCCAGCTGAGCAATCAGCATCCGCGAATACTGGGCCTGGCTCTTGGTTAACTGCTCGATCGTCGTCTCATGACCCTGGTAACTGTTAACAAGCGCCCGGTAATGCTCGCGATAGAACTCGTAATACGTGCTCTTGGTCATCCGCGGGTTAAGGTACTTCAGCCCGCACGACTGACACTTGAACAGCCGCGCCTCGAACCCGTAGCGGTCGCCCACGGCCACGCACATCCCGTGCGGCGAACCACAGCAGTTGCACTTATCGACAGCCACTTTCGGCTGCCGGGCGTAGTCAAA
>Ga0114900_1001217_pt1 | contig 16419 bp, 13 predicted proteins | sample MalvireepMed_231_FD_89685 | JGI IMG/M metagenome (GOLD analysis project Ga0114900, IMG submission 89685) | Marine viral communities from the Global Malaspina Expedition - Malaspina viral metaG DeepMed_231 | ecosystem: Environmental > Aquatic > Marine > Oceanic | place: Mediterranean Sea...
ACCTGTTTCGACTGGAAGCCCCGGTCGATATAATCGCCCAGCATGACAAGATGAGGCGTCGCCTCACTCTTGGCGGCATCTTCCTCAATGCGGGCGAAAAGAGAGATCAGCAGGTCGGCGCGGCCATGCACGTCCCCGACAGCATAGATCAGAACCCCGTCGGGAAGGTGCGCGGGGGCGGCGTCGGAAGAAGAACCTGCGATAGACGGTGACGTTGCCTGCGGCTGGCTTTGGGCTGGTACGTGTTCAGCACGCCTGCTGGACGGCATCTGACCAGCGCCCGGCAGACGCGCCTTCGTCCAGTCATAGGCATAGCCCACCCGCTCTCCAACCTCGGAGACGAGTTTGAACCATGTACGCCGTAGCTTTTGAGCTACGGTTCGGGCTGTTGACTGTCGAGCCAATCTGTCCCCCTCGACACCGCTCGGAGCCGTTGAAACTTCGTAATTTATAGCAAGAAACGTGCTCGAGTCACGGCGACATTAGTCGCAGAGCCGAAATCGGCCCCTAAATTGCAGCAAAGATGACCATAAAGATCGCTGCCCAAGCAGTTGTGCAGAAGCCGAGGACAAAAAGATAGGTTTTCCAGAGAGGCCATTTCTCTTCGTGCACGTCCGCGCGCCAGACCTGATCGGTCGAACGCAGGTCGATACGGGTCCCGGTGGAGGTGCTTGAGTGCATGGGCATGGCTGAACTTCTGGTTCTTAGGTTTCCAAAACGCATCTCGACAGGGGGGAGTTCACAAATGGTTTACAGACCACAAATTCACACCGATTTCTGCCCCCAGTCGCAGATATGCTGTGAACATATCAAGAATTAACGTGATGACGAAACTGTGGCGTAGCCATGAAACGGATGTGACGGGCGCGAGTGGCATGGATGCCGCCGGACTTGCCCGGCTGAGCCTGCTGGCGGCCGCGATGCTCGGAATGGCAACCCTATGCCTGCGTGTCCTGGACACCGAACTCGAAACCGTCTCGCTCTCACATCGGTCCATCGACCTCGAAGAAGGAGAGGCGCTTCTGGCGTCCAGGGCACCGCCCTCGATGATGCTTGCAGGCGCGACAGCGCTTGACCGGGCCAGCAAGCCGGCCCTCAGCCTGGCTGAGGATCTGACCCGCTCAAGTCTCAGGCGCCAACCTCAACAGCCTTTTGCCTGGGCCCAGCTGGCAGACGTCCGCACCCGACTGAAAGGCAATCCCGACACTGTCGCCCTTGAGGCGTTGCAGCACTCGATCGGCCAATGCCGCTATTGCAACCGGGAGCTCTTGCGCTGGCGCCTGACCTTCGCGCTCAATCACTGGGACTCAATCCCAGAGAGCCTTCGCCTGGAGATTTTCGAGGGCGCGGAATTCCTGCGCTGGTGGCACCTCGACGGCGCATTTCTGGCTGAAGCGCGAGAAACTGCCGAGGCCCGGAATATTCCATTCGCGGACTACCAGCAGAAAGTGCTCACGAATTTGCAGCCATACGAGGTGGAAGCGTGGCAGCCGGAGCAAGGTTGATCCCGTTCTGGCCAAGGACCTGACGGACACGCTCTTTGAACGGCTCACGTCCGAACATCTCGGCGTGGGCCTTGATCCGCTGGGGATCGAAGTCTTTTTCGCTGAACCGGTTCACAGCCTCAGCAAGCGCCTCGGCCGTCTGCTCGTGACAATGCAGCCCGGTGAAACCGTCAACGACAGTGTCTAGCGCTCCACCGCGAGCATAGGCGATGACTGGGCGCCCCGAGGCCATCACCTCGACCGGGATCATGCCGAAGTCTTCCTCACCCGGAAAGATCAGGCCCTTGCAACGGGCGAAATGCTGCTTCAGTTCGCTGAAGGGGACCCGGCCAAGAAACTCGATATTGTCACCGGCCATGCGTTCCAGGGCCTTGCGCTCTTCCCCGTCGCCAATCACCTTGAGCTTGAGGCCAAGCTTGTTGAACGCCTCAACGGCGAGGTCGAACCGCTTGTAACGGACAAACTCTCCAGCAGCGAGGAAGTAGTCACCGCGCTCATCCTCATCGGCGATATGGAAGTCTTCCGTGGCCACGGGGGGGAAGACCACCTCGGAAGAGCGGCGGTAGTACTTCTCGATCCGCTTGGCGACAAAGCTTGAATTGGCAAGGAACTGGTCAACACGCGCTGCGCTTGCGACATCCCATGTACGCAGGCGGTGAGCAATGCCGGGGAAGGCAATCTTGGCCAGCCGGCCTGCCGAAGCATGGTACTGGGGATATAGATCCCAGATATAGCGCATCGGCGAGTGCGTATAGCACATGTGGAAAGCATCAGGCCGTGGGATCACACCCTTGGCCGGACCGGACTCCGAGGAAATGACGAGGTCGTAGGCCGACAGATCAAGCTCTTCGAGGGCGCGCGGCATGAAGGGCAGATATTTTTGATACTGCGAACGCGCGAACGGCATCTTCGAGATGAAAGTGGTCTTTATCTCGTGCCTGTTCAGCTTGTTGGACAGACGCGACCGGTCGACGACATGGGTGAAGATGTCAGCCTCTGGAAAGAGGTCGCCAAACGCTTCGAGCACACGCTCGCCACCGCGCATCCCGTTGAGCCAGTAGTGTATCAGGGCAACACGCATCAGACATAAATCCTTGCAACTTGCCCTGACTGAAGCAGAAATTAAGCCAGTCGGAGCGACGTCAGGCGTCGCTCTTCCTGACCTTTGACGACTAGCGCGCCCCCTTGGAGAAGAGAACCGCCGGCACCGTCATGGCAATGATCTTGATGTCACCAACCACCGACCAGTCACGCACATAGCTGACGTCGAGATCCACACGCTCACCATAGGAGGTATCGCTGCGGCCGCTGATCTGCCAGAGGCCGGTCAGGCCAGGCCGGGTGCTGAGATAAAAGTCGAACTTGTCCCCATAGCGAACCGCTTCGTTCCACTGTATCGGACGCGGGCCGACGATCGACATTTCGCCCTTCAGGATGTTGATCAGCTGCGGCAGCTCATCAAGCGAGGAGCGGCGCAGGAAAGCGCCAAGCGGCGTGATCCGCGGATCGTTCGAAATCTTCTGGCTGGTGCGCCATTCCTTTGCGGCGACCGGGTCGGAAGCAAGCAGGGCGTCAAGGCGCTGCTGGGCATCGACGACCATGGTGCGGAATTTCAGGCATTTGAACTCACGCCCGTTCCGGCCAATCCGGGTCTGCGCGAAAAAGATCGGACCGGGATCCTTGATCTTGATCAGGATGGCGATAAAGGCCAGCAGCGGAAAAATAAAGACCAGCGCGGCGAGTGCCAGCGTGAAGTCCATAAGGCGCTTCAACGCACTCGACCCAGCCCCTGAAAACGATAGCTGTCTGCTTGCGCGTTGCTGCGAATGCGCACTCTGCGTGGCGTCGTCGTATACGACATCCGAATAATCATTAAACGGCACTTAGGCCCCCAAATACACTACAGGATCGACACGAATAAACTTCCTTCGCACCGACCAAAATTGTCCCAATGGCGACGTCCCTTTCGCCAGCGAACATCATGCAATAATCTCAATATTTACACAATGTTAATCAATCTAATGAGGCACGCGAGAACGCTATTCAAGTCCTTTCTCCTGTTGCGCGAACTACAGGCTGCGCAATCAGGTCATTGCCGAAGAACGCGTCAGTTTGGCACAAAATTCGACCGTATCTGGTGCAGCAGCCAACTTTTGAATAGAGTGGCCTTCAAGCCAGACAGGCTAACCCGGGGGGGCATTATGGCTTCAAGCAGAACAGCGCGGCTTGTCCGCATGCAGGATGTGGCACGCGTGGGCATCTGCGCCCTCATCCCTTCCATCCTTTTCCTGGCTCATTTTGCGCACGGCGCAGACGCGCTTGGCGCAACCGCCTGGTTTGGTCTGGCAGCATGTGGAAGCCTTGGGGCGATCGTCCTGATGCGGTCGGCCCGGGATGTGCCAGTAACGACGCTTATCCTCTTCGGCGGCCTCGCCGTCTGGAGCCTGCTCGGCCTGACCGGCAACTGGTTCCAGGCGCGGGCGGAAGTTCTGCAGCTGGCCGCGGGTATTGTCTTCTGGACAGCTGGCGCGATGATCGCGCGATCGAGACAGCTCCTGATGACAAGCTGGTCGGCCCTGACAGCCAGCCATGCCGTTATCGCTGCGGCGGCCCTGCTCAGCTATCCGGTGATCGCCGCCGAGGTCTCACCGGCAGGGCGCACAGAGTTGACCCGGTTGAGTTTCACCTTCGCATCACCCGACGTGCTGGCTTCGCTTATGGGTATGGCATCAATCGTCGCAACCATGCACCTTGCGTACATGATGCGTGTGCGCGTGCCGCGCGACGTCCCGGTTCTTGCGAAGCTGAGCCATCTCCCGCGCAGCGCCTATCCATCGATCTTCTCATTGTTCCTTTGCGTGAGCTGCCTGCTTCTGTCGCTGTCCTACGTGGCCATTTTCCTGACCCTCGCCGCGCTGACCGCAATTGCAGCGACAGAAGTTTTCGTCCGCAGGTCATCGGAGACACTTAGCCTCGGACGGCATCGCTATCTCTTTATCGGCGCAATCGTCGCGATCTTTCTGGTCAGCACACTGTTCATGATGGCGAGCGGCGACGCCGCTCAAAGCCGTGATGCGCTGGAACTGGACAGTGCGGGGCACTTCGCACGGCTTTCGGAATACTGGGCAGCCTGGCAACACAAGCCGTTCTTTGGTCATGGTCTGGGCAGCTTTGAAAGCGTGAATGCCTCGATCACCACGATGGAAAATGCCACTGCACTGGTCCCCCTCGACCAGGCAAACAATGTGGTTTTCCAATGGCTGCTGCAGGCCGGCCTCGCGGGACTGGTCATCATGGCGGCGGTACAGGCCTGGTTTCACTGGCACGTTTTCCGCGGCACCTTTCAGGCGGCCAATCACACGAAATCCTATGTTTCTCGCATGGCGCTGACCGTCTCGGCTTTCCTGCTCCTGCACAACATGATCGACTTTCCCCTCGAAATTCCGAGCATCATGTGGACCTATGCCTTCCTTCTGGGGCTAGCCTGTGGCATGCCGGACTCTGCTGGTGTCCGGGACAGGCAGCAGCAGTGATGGGAGTGCCCGCAGAATACGGGTTTGGGAAGGAGGACGTCCAGTTGTCGGCGTCATTCGTAGCAATTGCTAATCTCAAGGGCGGCGTCGGTAAATCAACGACGACGCTGATGCTGGCCGACGGGCTGGCCTATCATTATGGCGCAAACGTGCTGGTGGTCGACTTTGACCCGCAAGCCAACAGCAGCCAGATGATGCTGACTGAACGTGGCCTGCAGATGGCTTACGAACAGGGCAAAGGCGTTGTCAGCCTGCTCGATCAGTTCGCCGACGGTGCGCCACCCAATCTTGCCGATCTTATCCTGCCAAACGCGGTCACGCTCGACGAGCTGCGCAAGGCCGAGCAGAAGGATCAGCGCCGAGGCTGGATCTCGATCCTGCCCTCGCATCCGAGCTTGCGCTTTTCCGAAATGGAGGTCGAAGAGCGCCTTTATGGCCAGGGCCGCCGGCCAAGCGAACTCGCGTCAGACCTGCACCGTCACTTTGCTGCTGCGCTGGAGCCGGTGAAATCGCTCTATGACGTTTTCCTGATCGTTACGCCGCCCTATATTTCGCCGCTCGCCCGCGCCGGGCTGATGCTGGCGGAAACCTATGTCACCCCGACGCTCGCCGATCCCGTTTCGATCTGGGGGACCAAGCAGTTTTCAGACTGGATGGCCGGTAATATTGCAGCCGATATCGCGACACGGAACTTCATTGTCGTAACGCGCTTCAAGAATACCCGCTACGCCCGGGATGCCGAGCACGAGTTGCGGACGATCTACCTGAAAAATCGCCAGTTCGGCCCCACCATTCCAGAGTCCGTGCAGGCTCTGCAGGCCATGGATCGCGCCGATCTCGACAGCTACAATACCATGCGCGGCAAATACGGTAACCTGCGCGGGGATGTCCGCCGGCTGTCCGAAAGCTTTGCCGGCTTTCTCGCCACACGCATGGGCATCACGGCGCCACAGCTAGTCAGGAATTAGGAGCTTGCCGGGGTCGGTTCCGGCGCCGGGTCAGCTGCGGGGAGAATGGCAACGCTGACCGTGTGCAGCGTCTGCATCGTCCACACTCGAAGCGGGCCAAAAGCCAGGATCATGTAGCAGCTGAGCCCCGCCACCGCCGTCAGCGCAATAACTCCGAAATCCGAGTCGATGGTTAGCGCCGATGAGACGGCAAAGACCACGACAAGCGAGACCACCGAGAGCAGCAAGCCCGGCGCGGTCGCCATGGCAACCTGGCGGACGCTGGTCTTAGTCAGGCTGACCAGCTTGCGCAGCATCAGCAGGACATAGACAGCCGTGGGCAGGAACATGCCGAAGGCAACGGCAACCATGCCGTACTGCACACATATGAGCAGGCTGACCAGCAGAAGGGCGCCTTCAACCAGACGGGTTCTGAACAGGAATTTGGATTCGCCCGCAGCGGCGAGCTGCGCAGTCGCGACCAGGTCTATCGAGGCCAGAATACGGATCCAGCAGATGATCTGGAGTATCGGCACCATGCCCAGCCACTCATCGCCAAGAATGAGGCGGGTCAGCGGCTCGGCGAGGATAGACAAAGATCCGAGCACAAAAGTCATAATGGATAAGTTGGTCGCCAGCAGCCGCGTCCATAGTGTCGCTGTCAAACGCTCTTCACGCGCCATGCGGCCAACGGCCTGCCAGGTTAGAACCCTGAAAGTCTGCGCGAAGATGTCATATGCCGCCGTGGCTGTGCGTGCGCCCATCCGGAACAGACCAACGGCCCGGGTCGACAGGAACGCACCAAGAATGATCGCAGCGCCATACTGCGAGAAAAAGGACATGGCGAGGTTTCCATAGAGCCCGGCGCTGTAGTGGAAGATGTGGCTGGCCTGATCACGCCGGAATCCGAACCGTGGCAGGTTCTGCGCCCGGAAGGCGAGGAAGAAGCCGAGGCTGAGACTGCTGACATAACGGTTGAAGATCAGTGACCAGACGCCACCGCCCTTGAGCAGCATGGCAATCCCCGCCACGAAGCCCGCCATCTCCGACAGCATCAGAACGCCGTAATAATACTTTACTTCGCCACGGCGCAGAAGGGTTGCTTCCTGCCAGCTCGTGAAGAGACCGCCCAGCGGAACCGGCGCGGTGGCTGCCATCAGGAGGGCGAGAAGCTGGCTGCCGCCGAAAAGCCAGACAAGGGCCGAGCAGGCAAGAATGGCGAGCGCAAAGAAGACCGCGATTCCGGCCTGCATCGTGAAGGCGGTTTCCTTGCTCTCCTCGAATTCCGGTTCCTTGAGAACATAGTGGTAGATGCCGGTGTACATCTGCATCATCGCGAAATTCATCACGATCGACGCAAGAACGAGAATACCGAAGAGTTCCGCCGTCAGGAAGCGGCCCGCTATGAGCAGAAGCGCCAGGGACATGGTCTGCGACACGATGCGCACACCCATGCCGGTCGCTGCCAGGACGCCGGCTTCCTTCTTGGCTTTGTGAGGCTCTTTGGGAGTCAAGCTTCAAGCTCCGTTACTTTTACGCGGCACTGAACGCCCACGCTTACTGCGCGCGACCGAACGCCGTGCACTGCAAATGCTGTGCTAGGCCGTCCTCTCCCCTCTTTCCAGCCTCTTCTTTTCGCAAAGAATTCTTACAGACTTCGTCGCAAGCCAAGCGCCCGGTAGACACCGCCGCGCATTATTCTGAGGGTCGGCTTCATCCAGACGACCGACTTGAAACGCTGCCGAAGATAAAACTCCCAGTTCGTCAGGAAAAGATATTTTTCGGCCCCCTTGAGCATCTTGTCGATCGTGCGAACAATATCATCACGACCCAGCTCAATCGCCTTGTTGCGCACGTCATGCATTGAGTTGAACTCGTTTTTCGACCGCAAATGCAGCGTGGCGATCCGGGTCAGGTCGTAATAGCTCCAGTCGAAGGTCGTCGCCTCATCCTTGTTCACGCGTGCCAGGTCCATCATCATCATGGAGCGCGTGCATTTCTGACATTTCGAGCAGTTCGCGTAAGGCGGCGGCAGCTTGCCCTTTCCGCAAACATTCAGCACCGACAGCGACGCGGAATCGGTGACCAGGTCCACCGTCTTGTCCCAACGCTCCCAGTCTGCCCCAAAATGGTTCACCTCGACGCTGGAGGAGGAGAAGCGTTTGTCGGTCTCCGGATGAGAGCCCCAGGGCATCAGCTGATAGTAGGGCGCAGACGAGGAGATATGGATCCGTTTCACTTCGCCTGACAGCGCATGCGCAATCGACGAGAAGCCTGCACCATGGCTCAGATAGGCCCAGGCGTCGAAATATTCCGGCACCACCGTCATCAGATTTGTCGCGACCGGGATGAAAACGCGCCCGGTACGATCCGCGAAGTCGAAATATTCTGCGACATCGAACGTCTCCTCACGGATTTTCTGCTGATCATATGGATCGACATGAAGAACCGTAGAAAGAGCCGTAACGGCAGGACCAAGCTTGTAGGCGGTAAAGAGGGAATCGATCCCGGCCGTAAAGAAACAGGCTTCATTCAGCTCTGCTTCATCACGCGACGCTGGATCCGGCACCGTCGGCGCGCTCAGCTTTACCCGGCGTTTGTAAGGGTGCCACTGATGCCAGATGTCGAGCGCTTCACTGACATTTCGGGCCGTCGTCTCGGTGACGGGAAGATCCTGATCATAGTCTTCCCCAAGAACGAAAGCGATTGATGCGCCCAATACATAGGCGTGATCCTGACTGACCGGATCCCGGACCCAGGGCGGAAGCGCGAAATAGATCGAATACCGCTTCCCGCGATTTGTCTCATAGTCGACGGTCTGAACGAAATACTCGCCGCGCGCTGCGGACGCGTTTACAAGCCTCATAGCTGGTGTCCCCAAATTGTCCCCTCGACAGCCGCTTCCCAGACGCCAGCCGATTGTCAGGTCCCTACACTGACGCAGATATCATACCACGCCCGCCAGCGAATGCATCGAAAAAACGACCCGCTTCGCCAATTTATTCCGCGACCGGATGCAGCACTCACGGGATGCGCGTGTAATTGAAGCGATAGACCGGACGGTGGTCGTCAACGCCCGCAAAAGCCAGAACGCTGCGTTCCGAAAAGCCGACAGGTTTTTCTGTATTTTTCGTAATTAATGCTGTATCCTCCCAAACAGGGACGAAGTAGAGGGACAATTTTCGAGCTCGTATCGGTTTGGGGACACATCGAGCCAATCTGACATTTGCCGCGACAGGATCCTGCTGTTAGGGACACCTTGTCTGTTCACCGTTCGCGACGGGTTGCGGGCGATGAACGGTAAAGGAAACAGCACGCGACTGAACCAGGTACATGGTCAAATCAGCTCCGGACAATCGTCCGGTCTTCCATAAGCGATTTCGGGCATCGGATCTTCGGCAGCGCTCAAGCGGCACAGACATTGCTCTCCGCTTGGCATGCCTTAGCGCCAAGGAAGGGGACATTTGGCCATGAAAGTGCTCATCATCGATAACTATGACAGCTTTACCTACAACCTCGCGCAGCTGGTCGCTGCCGCGTCCGGGTCCGACCCGATCGTGTTGTACAATGATGCTGTATCGGAAAGCGAACTGCGGAAACTCGATTTCGACGCCGTCGTCCTGTCCCCCGGGCCGGGACGCCCGGAACGCCGCCGTGACTTCGGCCTTTGCGAAACGATCCTGAAGGAATACCGCAAGCCGGTTCTCGGTGTCTGCCTAGGCCACCAGGGCATCGCCCACTTCTCCGGCGCCACGGTTACCCATGCTCCCAAGCCAATGCACGGCCGCCTCAGCAAGATCCGCCACAATGGTGAACACCTTTTCAAGGGCATCATGTCGCCCTTCAACGCGGTGCGTTACCACTCGCTCGTCGTCAATGACCTGCCCGACACGATCGAGGTTGATGCGATGACCGAAGATGGTCTCGTCATGGGAATGCACCATACCGAACTGCCGCTCTGGGGCGTCCAGTTCCACCCTGAATCCATCGCATCCGAATATGGCGACAAGATCGTCGAGAACTTCCTCGCGCTGGCTGAAGATTATCTCAAGACCGAACAGACAGATGCAGCCCCCGATGACCAGGCCACCCCTCCAACGGCGGTATCGAGCCAGCTGAAGCCAGTCTTCAAAGAGCTCAAGACCGACCTGCCTTCCGAAGTCTGCTTCGAGATTCTCTATGGCAAATCGACGGACGCCTACTGGCTGGATTCCAGTTCACACGCCAAGCAGCAGGGCCGCTACTCCTTCATGGGCGACGATACCGGCCCGCACGCAGAACGGATCAGCTATGACGTCACCTCCGGGTCCGTCGAGGTCACCTCAAAAGCCGGTGCACAGAGCTTCCAGGAAAGCGTTTTTGATTATGTCGAGAGGCGTATGCGCTCCATCGTCTTCCTCGACCACATGGACATGCCGGTCCCGTTCAAGGGCGGCTATGTCGGCTATCTCGGCTATGAGCTTAAAGCCGATTGCGGCGGGCGTAATGCACATAAGAGCCGTCAGGCCGACTCCAAGATGATCTTTGCCGACCGGTTCATCGCCTATGACCACCAGTTCAAACAGGCATGGATGGTCTGTCTGGTGGAACCGGGCAAGGAAGAACAGGCCCGCAGCTGGTTTGCCTCCGTGGAGATACGACTCAGGGACTCCTATCTCAGCTCCAAGCCTGTGCGTGACACCGTCATGCGCGACGAAGCAACGGCGACGGACCCATGGGTTATGCGTCACAGCCGCGAAACTTACCTGGATCACATCAACCGGTCGCTGGAGGAAATCACCGACGGGGAAACCTATGAGGTCTGCCTGACCAATGAGTGGACCAAGTCCTACGACAAGAGCCCGCTCGGCACCTACAAGATGCTGCGTTCGATGAACCCGGCGCCCTATTCCGCTTTCCTGCGCTTTGATGACCTCAGCGTACTGAGCTGCTCGCCCGAGCGCATGGTTCGCATCTCGAAGGAAGGTCTCGTCAACTGCAAGCCGATCAAGGGAACCATCGCCCGCGGCAAGACGGAAGCCGAAGATACGGCACTCAAGGAAACGCTCTATACGAGCGAGAAGGACAGGGCCGAGAACCTGATGATCGTTGACCTGATCCGCAACGATCTCAACCGCGTCTGCCGGACCGGCACTGTCGCGGTTCCAAAGCTTTGCGCGATCGAGAGCTTCGCGACTGTGCACCAGATGGTCTCGACCGTGACTGGCGAGCTTCGCCAGAACGAGTCATCGGTGTCCTGCGTGCGGTCGCTCTTCCCGGGCGGTTCGATGACGGGCGCCCCGAAGATTCGCACCATGGAGATCATCGACGAGCTGGAAGCCGGCCCGCGCGGCATCTACTCCGGGGCCATCGGCTTCTTCTCGCTGGATGGGTCGGTCGACCTCAATATCGTCATCCGCACGATCGTGCTCAATGGAGACCACGCCTCTCTGGGCGCAGGCGGTGCGATCATCGCTCTGTCTGATCCGGTCGGCGAGTTCGACGAAACCATGCTGAAGGGCGAACTGTTGCGCAATGCGTTGCTCACGCTCGCCCCGGCGGACATTGAAGTGGTTACCCATGAAGAACCGGCTGACGCGAAATGACGGAAGCCGAGGCGATTGACCATCTCGAAGCGCTGAGAGCCCGACTGGACCAGATCGATTCCGACCTGATCGAGCTGCTCGGCCTGCGGTTTCAGACCATCCGTGACGTGGCCGCACACAAGCGCGCAACAGGGATTGCCGTCATGCAGCCCTCGCGCGTCGGCAATGTCTTCGAGACCCGTATGGAACGTGCCCGCGAAGCCGGGCTGGACCCGAAGCTGATTGAACGCCTCTGGACGACGATCATCACCCATGCCTGCCAGATCGAGAATGAGGTCGGGCAGATTGAAGGCGGCGACCTGCTCTTTCAGGGCGTCAGCCTGGATCATGCGCTCATCGAGGTCGATAATCTCAAGGCGGCCTGCGAGATGATCTGCACGCGGCTCTCCTTTGATCTCATCTCCCAGTCCGGAAGCGATACCCCAGGCGAGCGGGTGGCGGTTCTGAAGGGCGGAGATGTCAGCCTCATCGTCCGCGAACGGGCGCTTCCTGCCGGCAAGAATTGCGATCCCGCGACTGTTGCCATCCAGGTCCACAGACTTGCACCCACGGTCAGTGAACTAAGACAGCGCGGCAACACGGTCGACCTGACACCCGGCTCCATGTCCGGAGCCAGGATGGCGATCGTCCACCTGCCTGCGCCCGCCAATCTCACAGTGCGGTATGTCGAGCGTTCGCTGCGCGCCGGACTGAGCCCAGCGGATTTCGAGACCGGAATGACGCTTGCCAGCGAGGAGTCCTGCGGGGCAACATAACCACCATGGCAAACACCAAACGCGCAATCGTCTTCGGTGCAGCCGGCGGCATGGGCCGCATGTTCCTTGATCGCCTCGAGTCCGCCGGGTTCGAGACTCTCGGCGCTGATCTGAATGGCGGTGAAGGGATCGTTGCAACCGATCTTACGGCGCTTGACCAGGAGATGCGCCAGGCCCTCAAGGCAGCGGATCTGGTCATTCTTTCAGTTCCGGATGCCATTGCCTGCAAGACGGCTGCGAGTGTTGCCCGCGCGATGTCCCCTCAGGCCATGCTGGTCGACTGCACATCGGTGAAGGCGCCCTATGTCGAGGCCGTCGGACAGGCTGCCCGCTGCGGCCTTGTCTCGATCAACCCGCTCTTCGGACCGGGGCTCGACTGGACGGGGAATTCCATCGTCATCACCGTATTGCGGACGCCTGATTACCCGGAAGACCTGACGGGCTTTCTCGAACGGTCCGGCCTCAACATCATCCCGCTGGATGCCGAGCGCCACGACAGGCTGGCCGCCGAAGCCCAGGCCCAGTTGCACGCGACCATTCTCGGCTTCATCGCATCGGTCTCCGCAGATGGTGCCCTGTTCAACACACCACCCAACCGCGTGATGCGGATGCTCGCGGCGCGCATCCTGTCCGGCGAAGCGCACGTCTACTGGAAGATACAGGCCTCCAACCCGTTCGCCGGTGAAGCCCGCCGCAAACTGATCGCATCCCTGCAAGCGTTCGACGAGGTGTGTGAGGCAGGCGACGCCAAGGCGTTTGCCGACATGCTGGCTGGCGCCCGGGGCAATCTCGGCGCGCCACTACCCGACTTGTCTGCCCAGTGCGTGAAGGTGTTCGGCTCACTCGACTGAACGCCCTTAACGATCCTTCCAATTCTCTGCTTTCTATCCTCGCAAACTTATGGCACTTTTTGTGTCAAAAGTCCGGGGAGGGACACATGCGCGCAATTCGACGACTCCTGGCCTGCATGGCCGGGGCGCTTGCGATAGTTGCACCGAGTGCTGTCACGCAGGAGACAGCCGGCAAGCCGAACTTCGTCATCCTGCTGATCGACGACGCCGCCTTCATGGATCTCGGCATTTATGGCGGCGAGGCGGCCACAGCGAACATCGATGCGCTGGCCCGGCAGGGTATGATGTTCACGCGCTACTATACCTCACCGCTGTGCGCGCCCTCGCGTGCAATGCTTCTGACCGGCATCGACAACCATCGCACCGGCGTCGCGACCATCCCGGAAGTTCTTCCCAAGGAGCATATCGGCCAGCCGGGCTATACCATGCGGCTCGAGCCCGGCGTGGAGACGGTGGCCACACGGCTGCAGCCGCTCGGCTATCGCACGCTGATGACCGGCAAGTGGCACCTTGGCAGCGACGAAGGAGCCTTGCCCTCTGACCATGGCTTCGACCGCTCCTTTGCGCTCGATGCCTCCGGAGCCGACAACTGGGAAGACAAGTCGTACATGCCGTACTACCAGGATGCGCCCTGGTATGAGGACGGTGCGCCGGCCGACCTGCCCGAGGATTTCTATTCCTCCGAATTCATCGTCGACAAGATGATCGATTATCTCGGCGAGACCGACGCTTCGAAGCCATTCCTGGCCTATCTCGGCTTTCAGGCTGTGCATATTCCGGTTCAGGCCCCTGCCGAGATAACCGCGAAGTATCGCGACACCTACTCCGATGGCTGGCAAGCGCTGCGCGAACGCCGATGGCTAAAGGCCAAGGAACTGGGCCTGATTCCTCACGATGCCAATCTGGAAAGCTTCCGCCCCGAGATGCGCGCATGGGAGTCGCTTGGCGAAGAAGAGCAGCAGCTTTATGCGGCCCGCATGGCGGTAAACGCCGCCATGCTCGAAGCCATGGACCAGCATGTCGGGCGGTTAGTCGAACACCTGAAGGCGCAGGGGCTCTACGACAATACCGTCTTCGTCGTCACGTCCGATAACGGGCCCGAGCCGACACGGGGCGACAATGACTGGCGGCTAAAACTCTGGATGAAGTTCCACGGTTATAACCTCGATATTGAGGGGATCGGCGAGAAAGGAAGCTGGGGCTTTATCGGACCCGAATTCGCCATGGCGGCCGCAGCCCCCGGTGACCTGTTCAAGTTCTTCGGTTCGGAAGGCGGCATACACGTGCCGATGATCATGTCTGGGCCGGGCGTGCCTCAAGGCGTACGACAGGATGCGAGAGCGCAGGTCACCGATATCACGCCAACCCTGCTCGAGATGGCTGGCGCGCCGGCTGAAAGCGAGGGTGTCGCGATGACCGGACGCAGCCTGGTGCCACTTCTCTCTGGATCCACCAACGCCGTGTACGGCCCCGACGAGCCGATCGCGATTGAAGTCTCGGGCAATTCCGCGCTTATCCGCGATGACTACAAGATCACCCGCAACCAGAAGCCGTGGGGCGATGCCAGCTGGCGGCTATATGACATCGCAAACGATCCCGGCGAGACCACCGACCTCTCGGCCACCCGGCCCGAGGTGATGGAATCAATGCTCGCCGCCTATGACGATTATGCCGGGCGCATGGGCGTCCTCGCCGTGCCCGAGGGGTATGACAGCCACAAGGTCCTGACCCGCAACACGCAGATGCGCCAGCTGAAGGCTTATTGGTGGATTTTTGCCAGCGCGATCATCATTCTGATCGCTTTGATCTGGGGCTTGTGGCGGCTCGTCCGCCTGGCGCTCAGGCCGCGAGGAGGCTGATATGGACCGATTGAAACTGCTGGGCGCACCGGGCTCGCCCTACACCCGCAAGATGCTCGCCGTTCTGCGCTACAGGCAGATTCCCTACGAGATGATCTGGGGTGGCCATCAAAACCCGCCACCCGGCCTGCCGCAGCCGAAAGTGAAATTGCTGCCAACCTTCTATTTCCCGGCGGATGGCGGCGGTGTTGAAGCGATGATCGACTCCACCCCCATCATACGGCGCCTCGAGCAGGACTATTCAGGCCGGTCCGTGCTCCCCTCCGATCCGGCGCTCGCCTTCCTCGATGCGTTGATTGAAGACTATGCCGATGAGTGGCTGACCAAGGCAATGTTTCATTATCGCTGGGCACGCAAGGTCGATTGCGACAATGCCGGCCCGCTGCTCGTCTACTGGTCCATGCCGACGATTCCGGCCGACCAGGCGAAAGCGGCCGCGGATGCCTTCACGAAGCGCCAGGTCGACCGGCTCTACGTCGTCGGCTCCAACGAGACCACCGCCGAGACCATTGAAGACAGTTACAAGCGCTTCGTCGGCATACTGGACGGCCTGATCTCGCAGGAGGGCTATGTGATGGGGAGCAGGCCCGGCGCGGCAGACTTCGCCATTTATGGCCAGCTCACCCAGCTTGGCATTATCGAGCCGACATCGGCGGCGGTGACGAACGGGATTTCACAGCGGGTGCGCGCATGGATCGACCGGATGGAGGACCTCTCAGGCCTGGATCCAGAAGACAGCGACTGGCTCGATCCGGGCGAGGCCGGCACCCGTCTCAAGCCGCTACTCGCCGAGATCGGACGGGTTTATGCGCCCTTCCTCATAGCCAATGCGAAAGCCGCCATGGAAGGCGCCGACGAGGTCTCCGGGGAGATCGATGGACGGCCATGGGTCCAGCCCACCTTTCCCTATCAGGCCAAGTGCTTCGAGACGCTACGAGACGCCCACAGCGCGCTGCCGGCAGACGCCCGAAAGACCGTAGACGCAGCGCTTTCGGGCACAGGCTGTGACGCGATTTTCGGGGCCAGCGGGACTTAGGCGATGTGGAAGAAAATCATCCTCGGCATTCTCATTCTTGCGGTCAGCGCCGCGATGCTGGCCTATCTCAATCGCAAGTCGATCATCCTTTTCATTGCCTCCAACACCGGCAAGCAGGACGTGGCCGCGCATCGTGACATCGACTGGCGACAGGGCCCGGAGACGGCCGAGGTGCCTTCAGAGGATCGCCCGCCCAATGTCGTCTTCATCCTGGCCGATGACCTTGGCTTCAACGATACTTCGACCTTTGGGGGCGGGGTCGCGAATAGAGCCGTACAGACTCCCAACATCGACCGGCTGGCCCGTCAGGGTGTCATCTTCACCAATGCCTATTCCGGAACCGCCAGC
>Ga0114900_1001248_pt1 | contig 16146 bp, 19 predicted proteins | sample MalvireepMed_231_FD_89685 | JGI IMG/M metagenome (GOLD analysis project Ga0114900, IMG submission 89685) | Marine viral communities from the Global Malaspina Expedition - Malaspina viral metaG DeepMed_231 | ecosystem: Environmental > Aquatic > Marine > Oceanic | place: Mediterranean Sea...
GCAATTCAGTTTCATGGCACTGTCCTGTCTTTCCTTAGATGTCGCTGCGGCCCGGGAAGGTGGCCTGTTTGCGCTCTTCCGCCAGTCTGGCCCGCTGTTCCAGGGATTCCGGCGAATTCTCGGAAATACCCCATCCCTGCAGATTTTCCTCAACCAGTTTCACGAGGGCATCGATGTGCCCCGGAGTCGCGTTCAGGCAGGGAATATAGCTAAAGCCTTCGCCGCCGGACTCCATAAAGTATTCGCGGTTTTCCTCGTTAATCTCCTCGATGGTTTCCAGACAATCGGCGGAGAAACCAGGACAGAACACATCGATCGATTTTACCCCTTTTCCGGGCAGTGCTTTAAGGGTTTCGTCGGTATAGGGTTGCAGCCATTCCTCCCGCCCGAACCGGGACTGAAAGGTAGTCATGTACTGGTCTTTACCAAGGCCAAGGCGCTCCGCCAGTAACCGCGATGTCTTGTGGCACTCGCAGTGGTACGGGTCGCCCTTCAGCAGGTATTTCAGCGGCACGCCGTGGTAGGAGAGAATCAGTTTTTCCTTGCGGCCATGCTCAGCCCAGTGCGCTTCAATATGCCGCGCCATAGCTTCGATGTACGGCGGGAAATCGTGGTAATGGGAAACAAACCGGAAATCGGGCAGCCAGCGCCGCCGGGTAAAGTCTTTTGAAATGGCATCAAACGTTGAGGCCGTGGTTGAGGCCGAATACTGAGGATAAAGCGGAAGCACCAGCAGCTTGCGCACGCCCTGTTGTTGCATCTCCTCCAGTACCCGGGGGATGGAAGGGTTGCCATAACGCATGGCGAAACCTACCACCACATTGGTGCCGAAGCGCTGTTTCATGGCCTCACGGATACCCTCAGCCTGTTTCGACGTGTGAATCAGCAGGGGAGAACCCTCCTTTTCCCACACACTGGCATAGGCTTCCGCACTTTTCCGGGGGCGGATGCGGAGAATGACGCCGTGCAGAATCAGCCACCACAGGGGGCGTGGTACCTCGACAACCCGCGGATCCCAGAGGAATTCCGCGAGGTATTTCCTCAGGGCGGGAGTAGTAGGTGCGTCGGGGGTTCCAAGGTTGGTGATCAGCACACCGAGCCGGTCCGGCTCATTGTGGCGGTAGTTATCGATCCCGTTGTAAGGCATTGAGACGTTCCGTGAGGTGAAAATTAACGCTTGCCGGCCTGCTGCATCAGGCGGGGAATAAGCCCGGTAATGTCGTAACCTGCATTCCGTGCCCGGGACAGGATTTCCTCAGGCTGGTGGTTGCGGGCACTGCTCAGGGCCCATAGTACCGTACAGCGGGTGCCGGAACGACAGAAGGCTAGTACGGGTTTCTCGGCATCACGGATCATGGGCGCGAAACGTTCGACGTCCTGGTCGGTAATATTGCCAGACTCAACCGGCATGTAGACCCATTCAAGGCCCTGTTCTCTCGCCGCGGCCTCAATGTCGGCCATGGCCGGTTGGCCGTATTCTTCATGGTCGGGCCGATTGGCGACCAGGGTCCGAAACCCCAGACGCGCAATTTCGGCGACGTCCTCAATAGCGATTTGTGGCGCTACGGAAATACTGTCATCAATTTTTCTGATATCCACGCGTGTCTCCCAACGACGGTCGTTTAATCCGCTCGATCACTTCGAATGCCATCATACCGGCCACCATGGACGCAACAAAGACCACGGCCTTGATTTCTCCGGCACCAAGAGCCACCAGGGCGGGCCCTGGACAAAAACCGGCAATGCCCCAGCCAATACCGAACATCATGCTGCCAATAACAAGTCTGGGCTCAATACGGTTGTTCGCCGGCATTTTCATGGTGAATCCGAGGAACGACAGGGTACGCCTGCGCGCCGCGGCGAAAGCGACCAGTCCGACGATGATTGCGCCTCCCATCACGAAAGCCAGTGACGGGTCCCAAAGCCCGGCGATATCGAGAAAACCGAGCACTTTTTCCGGATTGGCCATACCCGATACCATGAGCCCCAACCCGAAAATCAGTCCTGCCAGAAGTGAGGTGACAGAGTACTTCATCATTCAGACTCCCATCAGGTGGCGAATTACGAACACCGTTAAAAATCCTGTTGCCATAAAACTCAGGGTTGCGACCAGTGAGCGAGGCGACAGACGAGACAATCCACAGACACCATGCCCGCTGGTGCAGCCTGAGCCGTAGCGAGTGCCTATACCCACCAGCAATCCGGCAACGATCAGGGCTGGATAACCTGCGTCAATCTGAATCGGTGGAAGTTCAGAAAACAACAGCCACAGGCTTGGGGTGCCTACAAGCCCGGCGAGAAAAGCCACCCGCCAGAGTATATCGCGGCGGGCAGGCACCAACAGGCCACCCAGTATTCCACTTATTCCTGCAATGCGGCCGTTCAAAAGCAGGAAGCTTGCAGCGGCGAGGCCGATCAGCAGGCCGCCAGTCAGTGCAGCGCCAGGGGTAAACTGGCTCCAGGCAATATCAATCATTCATAGACTCCCGCGAAATATCGGTTTTGGAATAACCATATAATGGGGAGGAATAATAACAAAAAAAGCCCGGCAGGGAATGCCGGGCAGAGGCGTGCGAGTAGTATCCATGAAAGACTTCCAGACAAACCGACATCAACAGGGATGCCGGTATTGGGAAGTATTGACCATAATTCGAACAGTTCAAGTGAGAGGCGCTTTCGTTTGAAAACATTTTTTCATATTGCATCAGTGGTTATACTGCGGCCTTTCGTTATGCGGTTCTCAGGGCCACCACTGCAATCCGGCCCCGGCTGTAATACAATGACAGCTACCGCTAATGCCCGACTCCCATGAGGTATGCATGTCTGAGCACGACGACAAAAATCCTGAAAATGATCCGCAACTGGCGGGCAAGATCAAGGATTCCGCCCGGCAAATCTGGCTGGCTGGGCTTGGCGCCTACACCAAAGCGGAAGAGGACGCCGGCAAGTTCTTTGATCGTCTGGTTCAGGAAGGCGAACAGCTGGAGAGCAAAACCCGGGGTGTGGTCGAGAAACAGATCCGCACCGTGGAAGATCGGGTAGGCGAGGTTCGTGAGCGGGCCACCGGTACCTGGGACAAGCTCGAGCATATGTTCGACCAGCGGGTTTCTGGCGCACTCCGTCGCCTGGGCATCCATCGCCGGGAAGAAATCGAAGCTATGGAGCGCCGTATCGAGGCATTGGAAAGTGAGCTGTCCAGGCTGCGCGGCAAGAACACTGCGCGCGACGAGGAAGAATAATCTCTAGAGATAGGTCCGGCTGGTGAGCCGGACCTGTTCCTGTTCTTCTTCGTTCAGGTAGGGAAGCAACAGGTGCAACATCTGATAGACCCCGCGGCCCGGATCCACTGACTCCCGGTCATCCAGATGCGAAAGCGTGTCGAAGCTACTCCAGTAACACACCGTCAGGGTAAGCTGCTCACACACCGAAGCCAGTTCATCCGAACCGATGTTCATGATGCCTTGCCGGCGAAAACTCTCACACAGCGTGTTGAACGCCAATTCCTTCTTTTTGAGAATCCTGCGAAATCGAACCTGAAGCTGATCGTAACGGGACAGGACGTTGACCAGATCCTGGTACAGGAAACGGTAGCGGGCCACGGCTTCAAACAGCAGATGCAGGAAGAAGCTGAACTGGTCCATGGGCACGTCTGCTTCCTCGGGCACCGCCAGAAGATCCAGCATCTCTGCCTCATAGGCCCGGAACAATTCCTCAACGATATCGCCTTTGCTTTTGAAGTGGTAATACAGGTTGCCCGGGCTGATCTCCAGCTCATCAGAGATCAGCAGAGTGGTGACGTTGGGCTCCCCAAGGCTGTTGAACAGCAGCAGGCTGGTGTCGAGGATCCGATCCCTGGTTTTGACTTTCTTCATCCGTAATGGCCCGGTCAATCAGAGGTCGAATGAGGCCCACACCGGGCAGTGATCGGATGGTCGCTCCATGGCCCGGATATCGTAGGACACACCAGCTGCTTTTGCCTTGGGCAGGAGGCTGTCACTGGCCATGATCAGGTCAATGCGCAGGCCTCGCCTCGGGTCACGCTCAAAGCCTTTGCTGCGATAGTCAAACCAACTGAAGGTGTTGGCTTCGTCCGGGTGCAGATGGCGGAATACATCGGTAAAGCCCCGTTGTTCAACTTGCCCAAGCCATTCCCGCTCTTCCGGCAGGAAACTGCATTTTCCCGAACGCAACCAGCGTTTGGCATTGTCGGCGCCAATGCCGATGTCGCGGTCTGTGGGCGATATGTTCATGTCGCCCATTACCAAAATATGGCCGGGTTTCTTGGCCAGTTGGTCCAGGTAGGCCATCAGGTCGGCGTAGAACTTTTCCTTGGCAGGAAACTTTACAGGGTGGTCCCGGCTTTCCCCCTGGGGGAAATAACCGTTGATGACGGTCAGGGGTTCGCCGTTAACGGTGAAATGGCCGGTAATCAGGCGCCGCTGGGAGTCTTCACCATCAGAGGGGTAGCCTTTGAGGACCTCTTCCGGCTCCGCGCGGGATAACAGGGCAACACCGTAGTGGGTTTTCTGGCCATGAAAGTGAACGTGATAACCGAGCTCGCGAATGGCCTCGACCGGGAATTCCTCATCAGTGACCTTGGTTTCCTGAAGACCGATGACATCCGGATTAAGCTGCTGAATCACGGCTTCGAGCTGATGCAGGCGGGTGCGGATACTGTTCACATTGAACGACACAAACATCATGGGCGCAGAATCTCCGGAAAAATTTTTTCGGAGTTTAACACACCCCAGGCCGGGTGCCGTCTGGCAGCTGCGACCGGATTACCGTGTCAGTTCACAATCCGGCAAGCGGGCAACCTGATAGCGAATGTGGGCAATGTGGTTGGATTCGGCATCTTGCCGGATGTTGGTCAACCCCAGATAGTCGGTCAGTGCGCCGTCTGAGCTATAGCCCAGCACGATGGGATCCACCAGAAACCGTAATACCAGATTTGTGGGGCGGATCTGCACGGTCACCTCTGCGTTCACCTTTACAGAAGTGGCTGGCTCCAGAACAAAACCGTAGTGATCGCCCCGGGTGGGGGCCAGAAACCGGAATTCCACAGACTCGCCTTGTTGGACGCGTTCCCAGTTTGCCCGGACAAAGTAATCAAAACCTGAATCCACCACCAGGCTCTGGTCAAAGGGGACCATGAATTCGCGGGTGTCTCCCGCTGGACTCTGCCAGACGATGTTGAGTGCCTGCTCCTGCGGGTAGGTGATGGTCAAAGCTTCTCCGAATGTCGGCTGGCGGAATTCCAGTTGCGGACGGAATGGGGAGCTATTGTAAGACAGCATTTTGCTGGCAAACTCGTCGCGGCTTTCCGGAGTCCGGTAGGAAACCTGGTGATTAACCGGGGCGAAGACGCCTTCGGAACACGTGCCTTCGACTCGATGATCCTCCTGGTAAAGCACCTTCCCATCCTGTTTGGCTGTACCTGAAAATTCAAATACCTCGCCAGCCACGGGAAACGCGGCTGCTGCCAGGAATACGGTCAGGGCCGTCGAACCAGCGAGTTTCATGTTTCCAGCTCCGTATACAGGGCCTTGCGAATGAACAGCAGCAACGGAAACAGGACGAACCAGCCGACGGCCATGGCGACCAGGGAAACTGTCAGGTCCGGCAGCGCCACTATACCGAGCTGGCTGGCGGACCAATAGGCAAAGGGGCCGGCAATGGGGGCCAGAGCCCACGGCAACCACTGGCGCTGGCCAATCCAGCCCAGGGAATGACACAGGGTGGTCATGAAGATGGCCCAGATCGCGATGAGCCAGGGCGGGGCCGCCAGCACCTCTTCTCCGGAATCCAGGGCCAGCACCCCGGTTCGGAACCAGAATGTATCCATCAGTCCGCCGAGCACCACGCCAAAGCCAATAAACTGCAGTTCGGAAAACCGCTGTTGACTGACCAGAGCAAGATGTAGCCCCAGGAACACCAGGATCAGCCCAACCGTAGCTAGCCCGGGGTACAGCACGCAGGCCAGCCAGCCTGTCTGGAACAGTATAAAGTTCAGCAGGTTACGGGCGTTTTTTGAAGTGATCATACACTCAGAATATTCGCGCGTTTGTTGGCCGGCTTGGCCATGACCAGATGGGCAACGCCAATCGCCCGCTCGCTGAAGCCAGCTTCGCAGTACGCGAAATAGAAATGCCACAGGCGCTGGAAGGCCTGGTCGTATCCCAGCTGTTCCAGTTCCTGACGGCACACCATGAACCGATCACACCAGTCCCTCAGCGTTCGGGCGTAGTGAAAGCCGAAGTCTTCGGCATGGGTCAGTACCAGGTCTGAGCCCCGGTTCATAGAGCCAAGAATAGCGCCAAACGATGGGATAAAGCTGCCGGGGAAAATGTAACGCTGGATGAAATCCACATTCTTCAATGCCCGGTGGTAACGCTGTTCCGGCATGTTAATGGCCTGAATCAGCGCCAGGCCATCCGGCTTCAGCAGGTGGCTGATTTGGGACAGGTAGCTGTCCAGGAACTGGGGGCCAACGGCTTCGATCATCTCGATGGACACCAGTTTGTCGAACTGCCCCTGCAGATCGCGGTAGTCGTCGAACAGCAGCGTAATCTTGTCTTCCAGGCCTTCCGCTTTCACTCGCGCCTTGGTCAGCTCCAGCTGCTCCCTGGAAATGGTAGTGGTGGTGACATGGCAGCCATAGTGTTTGGCGGCGTGAATGGCGAAGCCACCCCAGCCAGTACCGATTTCCACCACCCGGTCCTCCGGCCTTAAATCCAGCTTGCGGCAGATGGTATCCAGCTTGTGAACGGCCGCTTCGTCCAGGGTTGCATCCTCGCGGGGGTAAATGGCGGAGGAATACATCATGGTTGGGTCCAGGAACAGGCGGAACAGGTCATTGCCCAGATCGTAGTGGGCGCTGATGTTCTTGCGGGAGCCTTCCGGGGTGTTGCGGTTCAGCCAGTGCAGTGCCTTGAGTGCTGGCTTGCTGATCCAGGCAAACCGGTCTTCAAACCGGTTCATGGTGTCGATATTGCGGGTAAAGAACCGAAGCAGGGCGGTCAGATCTGGTGAACTCCAGTCACCTGCCACAAACGATTCGGCAGCACCGATGCTGCCACCGGTCACCAGATCCCGCCAGGTGCTGTGGTTGTGGATCACTAACTCGGCCTGCGGATAGCGGTCATCGCCATCACCGAATACGAGGTCCTCACCTCCTGCCTCTCTGATCACCAGCCTGCCATGACCAAGCTGCGCCAGTTGCTGGCAAGCCAGGTGCTTTGCGACACGGCTGATCAACGAAAGCCCCGTGTTTCCGGTGCGCTGGTGTTCAACCGAGGTGTTCAGGTTCTCCATGAGCTTACCCTTCCTGCCGAATCAAATGCGTTGTCTTGTTGTGCCGATGGTTTTTCCGTTACATCCAGCCCCAGATCCTCGGTACCGCGCTGGTAGGCGCTGTCGGTTGCATCGAGTTTGTCCGGGTGGGTGTAAAAGGGGGCCCCTTTGAATTTCAGCTTCAGGGCATTCCAGTAAATACCGGCAACGCCTTTGATGGTTTCCAGGGGAAACCGTCTCAGGCTCCTGTGCAGGGTTTTACGATCAAGAGGGGTGCGTTGGACTACCAGCGTGGCATCAAAATGCTTGCGGCCTTCCTCTTCCACATTCATGTGAACGCGCATGTCCTTGCCGCGAAAACTGAACAGCCACTGGTAGTGCTGATTCATGCCATTAAATGGTGAAACGTGGAAGCGTTTGCTGAAAGCAAAACGCTCGGTGTGCCAGGCGTTATCGGAGCCCGGCCCCGGCTGGGTGCATTCCATGCAGTACACATGGCGCTGTTTCCAGGGGGTGTTGGTAATCTGGGCGACAATCACACGGGGGGTGGCACCGGCGTCTGGCCTGCAGCCCCTTTCATAGCACAGGTAAAAGCTGACCGGATTGAAAATGTAGCCCAGGTAGCGCGGGTGGGTAACCAGCTCTATTGGCCCATCCGGAGCCCAGCCGGTGGCGCTTTTAACCCGGTTGAATACCGCCTGGCGCAGGCTGGGCACTTCCGGGTCAAGGTAATCCCGCCGGTAGAGCCCCAGCCAGTTAAAACGTTCGAGGGAAAAAAACGGACTGGTTCTGGTTACCGTGGACCAGTCGTCAAGGTCGAGGGCGAGCATTCCGATGTTGTAGCTGAACTCATGCTGAACCGGTAGCTTGCGCCGATGCCTTATGGTGCCTTCCAGCCATTCACTGGCCATAATCAGAGCTCCACCCCGAATGCCCGGGTAACTCTCAGTGCGCTGCGCACACCGTCTTCGTGGAAGCCATTGAACCAGTAGGCACCGCAAAAGTGGGTGCGGTTCCGGTTACCGATGTCATCGTAGCGCTCCTGTGCGGCAACGGCGTCCAGAGTGAAGACGGGGTGATCGTATTCAAACCGTTTGATCACCTTTTCCGGATTAATATCCCGGCTTCGGTTCAGGGTGACGCAAAAGGTTTCCGGAGCGTCGTCGAAGTTCTGAAGAACCTTCATGTTGTAGGTTACGGAAACCGGTTGCGTGCTGTGTTCCGGGATCATGTAATTCCAGGCGGCCCAAGCCAGACGGTTCGAGGGCAGTACGCTGGCGTCCGTGTGCAGAACCACGTCGTTCTTCTGGTATGCGATGGCTCCGAGGATGCTTCTCTCATCGTCAGTGGCGTCGTCCAGCATGGCCAGGGCCTGGTCACTGTGGCAGCCGAAAATGACCTGGTCAAAACGATGTTCCTGTCCGTTGGCCACCAGGGTAACGCCCTCCTCATCCCGTTTTACGGAAGTTACCGGGCTGTTCAGATGGGTGCGTTCGCCCAGCTTGTCCATCATCCGGTTTACGTAGGTAGCCGAACCTCCGGAAATCACTCGCCAGGTGGGCCGGTCATCCACAGATAACATGCCGTGGTTGTTAAAAAATTGTAGAAAAAACCGGATTGGGAACTGTTCCAGCACAATCTCCGGCGCAGACCAGATAGCCGCGCCCATGGGGACAATGTAGTAGTTTCGGAAGTACCGGCTGTAGCCGTTGCGGTTCAGATATTCCCCGAGTGTTTCGCCGTCCGGAATCGTGGCGGCGGCCAGGTCGGCACGGGTTTCCTTATTGAACCGGAGAATCTCCCGGATCATTTTCAGGAAATTCAGATTAAACAGATTCCGGCGCTGGGCGAACAGGGTGTTCAGACTGGTGCCGTTGTACTGCAGTCCACTGGCATGGCAGTCCACGCTGAAACTCATGTTGCTCACTTCAGAGGCCACCCCGAGCCGATCCATCAACTTGATGAAGTTGGGGTAGGTCCAGTCGTTGAACACAATAAAACCGGTATTCACCGGCCAGGTGCGACCACCAGCTTCAAACTGTTCCGTGTTGGTGTGGCCTCCGGCATAGTCGCCGGCTTCAAACAGATGCACATCGTGCTTGTCGGCCAGCAGCCAGGCGGCTGTTAAACCTGATACTCCAGCGCCAATCACGGCAATTCGCTGACGTTCCTGATTCATGCAAGGTATTTCCTGTGGTCAAACTTCAATGATCGGTTTTACGGGCCATGGAGGCGGCCATGCGGTCGATGACTCCCTGGGGCAGGGCGGCTAGCAGCTTCAGGGACCAGGTAAAGCGTTTCGGGAACGCGATTTCGTTCCGGCCTTTCTCAAGCCCTGTGCGGATTCGTCTAGCCGCATCCCCGGCTGAGATGATGAACGGCATGGGAAAATCGTTTCGGTCCGTCAATGGCGTTTTGACAAACCCCGGGGATACCACCACCACCCGAATCCCCTCGGCCGCCAGATCAGCTCTCAGTGACTGGGCAAAGTAGGTAAGTGCCGCCTTGGAGGCGCCATAGCCCTCAGCACGCCCGAACGGAAACCACCACGCCGAGGAACTCACAATCACCAGCGTCGCCGGTTTACCTTTGGCACGGGTCGCCCGCAGCGCCGGCAGGGCAAAATCCAGGCAGCGTGCTGTGCCGATCACGTTGGTGGTCACGTTGTTGGCAATGACATCGCTGTTGTAGTCCGCGACTTCCAGATACTCACAGGTACCGGCGTTCAGAATGACCATGTCCAGGTCGCCAAAGTGGTCAAGCTGCGACTTGACCCCCTGCAAGTCATTCTTGCTGGTGGTGTCCGCAGCGGCGGCGGCTATCTGGTTCGGGAAGGTTTGCAACAGCTCATCCAATGGCTCCTGCCGGCGGCCGGTCACAATCAGTTTGTGACCGGCACCGGCGAGTTCGTGAACCAGCGCTTCGCCAATACCGGATGAGGCACCGGTTAACCAGATGTTGCTGGGTGACGTCAGTAATTGGCTCATCCTGCCTGCTCCTTAACCCAGCGAATCATGCGGCCGAGCACCGGCAGGTTCTCATATAAAAGCTGGCCGGCGTCGAAATAGTCCCGGTGATAACGAACTTTTCCGTCCCGGATCTCCAGATGGCTGATACCCTCCACAAACACCGGCTTGCCGCCGCGAACACGCTTGTGCTGAAGCTCCATCACCCAGGGCAGGCTGCACCAGCATTCCTGAATGACCGGCTCGTGGAAACGGAACTGGCAGCGGATAACGTTGCCGTAGGCGCTCGCCATGTATTCGGTTAGCTGATCAAGGCCATGTACCCGACCAAAAGGATCCTGAAACTCGATATCCTCGCCGTATACCTGCTGGAGCTTGTTGAGATTGCCTTTGTCCAGTGCGTTATACAGCGAACAGAAACGTTCCAGTACCACGGGCAATCCGGAATCCGGTGCCCCGACTTCAATGGCAGAGGCAGACGTCGTCATGAGCGGTTCCTCCTCTTGTGGTCCAGTTTCCGGGTCTCTTTCTGAATATGAGCCGGAATCGGATTGAGATCCCAGATGATGCCCAGCTTGGAAAGCAACCACAGGCCGTACCAGGTGACATCAATTTCGTACCAGCGGAAACCCTGGCGTACCGATTGCGGCCAGCGGTGGTGGTTATTGTGCCAGCCCTCGCCCAGGGTGATCAGAGCCAGCCAGAAATTGTTGCGGCTGTCGTCATCGGTCTCAAACCGTCTTTTACCCCAGACGTGTGACAGGGAGTTGATCGAAACCGTCGCGTGAAAAAGCACCACGGTTGATATGAAGAAACCCCATACCAGGAGCTGAAGCCCGTTGGTGCCGAGCTCGGGCGCCCACAGGGCCAGTGCCTCGCCAAACAGGTAAATAGCGACCGCGAACGCAGCGGGTATCAGAGAGTCAAAACGGTTGATGAACCTGAGTTCCGGGAATTTCAGCCAGTCGCGCACCCTGCGTTCATCCATCGCAAAGCCCGCATCACAGGTGAACCATCCCATATGGGACCACCAGAACCCACCCTGGTGTGGTGAGTGCAGATCCTGCTCGTTGTCCGAGTGTTGGTGATGGTGCCGGTGGTGCGCGGCCCACCACAAGGGACCCCGCTGAGCCGCGCTGGCCCCCAGAATGGCAAATGCGAACTGCGCAGGCCGGCTGGTTTTGAAGGTTTTGTGGGAGAAATACCGATGGTAGAAGCCCGTGATCGCGAACATCCTTACCAGGAAAAACGCAACGGCAAAAACCACTGCGAAAGTACTGACGCCGGTGTAAAGTGCCAGCAAACAGGCAAGGTGGAGAGCGATGAAGGGCAGGACTCGTACCCAGTTAAAGGCTCGGGAGTCCGTATCCAGGTGATCTGATCCAGCTTCGGAATCGAACCATCTCAGAATGTTTGTTAACCAACTATTTACTCGGGTCATATACAACCATGCGTGAAGTAACATCAGACACCACATCAATACGCAGCATCGCGGTTATTGGTTCAGGGCTGGCGGGGCTGACGACCGCAATTCTTCTTGGCGATTCGGGCCATAATGTCCGGGTATTCGAGAAGAGTCGCGGCCCCGGTGGTCGTCTGGCGTCCAAACGCGTGGCGAACGGATCCGCCGATATCGGCGCCCAGTACTTCACGTCCCGTAATCCCGGCTTCACCCGGTTTCTGGATCGCTGGGCCGGGCCCCGGAGCTACCAGAGCTGGAATGCCCGGTTCGGCTATCAGACGGCCCGGGGCAGCTGGCAGGCGTTTCCGGAGGAGCACCGGTTTGTTGGTACTCCGCGAATGACGGCCATTTCCCGGGCTCTTTCTGAACACATTACGCTGGCATCCGGTATTCGAATCGTCCGATTGTCGAAAGAAGATTCGAAATGGCAGCTCACCGGTACCGATGGGCAGCACTACGACGGCTTTGATCAGGTCGTGATCACGGCGCCACCGGCGCAGGCTCAGGAACTGTTGCGGGACAGCGGGCTTGATGCGATGGCGGAAGGGCTGGCTGGACACGTGGGTAATATCCTGCCGTGCTGGGCGGTAGCTGCCCATTTTAATCGCTCCGTTGATTTCCCGTTCGATGCTGCGCGCCCCAACTCGGACGTGTTGTTCTGGGTGGCCAACAACTCCTCCAAACCCGGCCGGGAAGACGAGGGCCAGTGGTGGGTGCTGCACGCCAACCCTGGGTGGACACATGAGCACGTGGATGACGCTCCGGAAAGCATTGCTGAAGCTCTGCTGGAGGAATTCAAGGCACTGACCGGGCATGAGGAGGCTCCGGATGACTGGGTACCTCATCGCTGGCTGTACGCACGCTCGGAAGCCGCCGATAATCCTGGCTACCTGTTCGACCACATTGCCGGCATTGGCCTGGCAGGCGACTGGCTGGCGGGCGGTCGGGTTGAAGGCGCCTGGGAAAGCGCCTCGCAACTGGTGCAGGCAATGGGCCAGAGCTCTGATCAGTAATTGCGGCTACTCAGTCAGGTCGGAGGGAGCTTTTTCTGCCACTTCCGGCCGCCGGTAGAAATGGGTGATGGTGCCGTCGCCGAATTTTGAGAAGAAGGCACTCACTTCTGTGATTTTTCGCAGGCTGCGCTCCCGGGTGATCGGGTTCTTCACCAGCACCTTGATGCCGTTGAAGTTGTCCTGAATGTTCGAGAAGCGAGCCTTCATGGAGCAGGTCACCACGTTGTCCGGGTTAATGCCCAGCTCCGATGCCAGCCAGCGGCTGTGATTCAGGATTTCGGTCTTGTCCAGATTCTCTCGCGTGTCGACGTGGTCCAGCTTCACACGGTTCACAATGCAGAACGAGTAGCTCCTGGGCTCCCGGCGGGCCACCTTGCGGAAGGCTTCCCAGAAGAAGTTGTCGGTCAGCTCGGCAAACCATTTCATGTTGCTCAGGCAGGTATCCACCCAGTCGAAACTTTCCGGGTCCTCCAGCACTTCGTTGATGGCCTCCCGCAGCAGCCAGTCGAAACCCAGTGCGGTCTTGTGGGCATACACCTTGCGATACATCTGGTGGCGGCTGTACACGAAGTCTTCCAGGGCACCCAGGCCTTTCTGGGTAATCGCAAGCCCCATCCAGGGCTCGGAAACGTCCCAACCGAACCGCAGGTTGCTCAGCAGGTGGTCCAGATTGAAACCGCCGATGGTGACCGAGCTGTGGAAGCCGTCCCGCAACATATAATCGGCCCGGTCGGCATCAATTTCCCCCGAAACAATGGATGACAGCAGGCCCATCACCAGCTGCGGCACATCCCGGGGCGGAATAGTGCCGGCAATGGCATCGTCACCGGCGATGAATTCCCAGAAAGTCTGGGCGTGGCGGCAGAAGGTCTCGCTGGGCGTGACATCGGTGGTTTCCATAATGCCGATGACATCGATGGCAGCCAGCCCGGCGCTCTCCAGATCCACAGACGAGAGTACGTCATGGGCGACTCGAACAGAGTAGTGTTCATGCTCCAGTTCTTCCGGTTCAGCGGCGTGGTAGGCGGAATAGTCAACACCATCCCACAAATCCCGGAACCGTTCCGGGCGGGACATGAGGTCGCGGATCTTCCGGGCCTGGGTGAACTGATGGGAGAAGCTGGAGTGGCCACTGTCGTGCAGCAAGCAGCCAAGCCGGATGGTCTTGGCCAGGTAATCGATGGCATCGAGCTGGCTCAGGCTGAGATCGGTCTGCTCACTCAGCTGCCGTTCCCGAAGGTAAGCATCGATCATGGCCCGGAACATCCGTGTGCCCACATGCATCACCCCGATGCTGTGCAGGAAACGGGAATGCGTGGCGCCGGGGAAAACCAGACTCAGAATGTCGTTCTGGCAGATGTTTCGCAAGCGCTGAAACAGTGGATGGTCAATCACCTGGATTTCGTGCCGGTAGAGCGGGATACCGCCATGCACCGGGTCCATGATCAGTTTGTCATAGGCTCCGAGCAGATCATTAACGGCACGTCTCATGGTTACAATTCTCCCAAAATGATGATTGCGGCCTTGTTATATCACAGGGGCATGCCAGAATAGGCCATATAAAGCCTTTTTTCTTTACCGCTGGTAGTTTAGGGCAACCGACATGACCTCGCGCACCGAGCGCATTCTGATAATTGACGCCGATGAACAGGCCCGCGCCGATCTGTCCCGTTACCTGGAGGCGCGGGGGTTTTACGTAACTGGTGCGGCAGGGGTAAACGCTGCCCGAGGATTGTTCGACGACAATATCCCGGATGTGATCTTTGCAGATCTCCCTCCAGAGGCCATCAGAGACCTGTCCCGGCGCCTTGATGAAACAGAAAGTTTCACGCCGATAGTGGCCTGCACCAGCAGCCAGTCCAGTGCCGACGTGGTCCAGGCCATGCGGGCCGGCGCCGCCGATGTGGTACTCAAACCCTGCAATGACGACCGCAACGCCCTGGACGACGTTATCGGCAAGTTGTTTGACCGGGTCAGGGTAAACCGCCTGAACCAGCTGTACCGGCAGGAGCTGGAAGAAGCCAACCGGGACTTGCGCAACGGTATTGCCGAGCTAAGGGCAGACCAGAATGCCGGCCGCAAGGTCCAGCTTAAAATGCTGCCAGACCATCAGCTCACGCTTTCCGGGCTCAGTGTTGATTACCTCATCAAGCCGTCCCTGTATCTGAGTGGCGATTTTCTTGACTATTTTCGCATCAGTGAAGACAAGGTCCTCGTTTATATCGCCGACGTTTCTGGCCATGGCGCCAGTTCCGCATTCGTTACGGTGTTACTGCGAAACCTCACCAATCGTTTGCAGCGGAATCTTCGGCGCCAGTCCAGTGACGACATCCTGCACCCGGAACGCTTCCTGGAGCGCATCAACTCGGAGCTTCTGGATACCGGGCTTGGCAAGCATGTCACCGTGTTTGTTGGCATCATTTCAACGACTGAACGTACATTGAGTTATGCGGTCGGGGCGCATTTCCCCATGCCCATCCTGTCGTTTGAAGACGGTGAAACCCGTTTTCTGGAAGGCAGCGGGCTTCCGGTAGGGCTCTTTGAAACGCCGGAATGGGAACTTTACCAGGTGAAGCTGGACCGACCATTCAGGCTTTTGTTGTTCTCCGATGGCCTGCTGGAAGTGATCCCGGCCAAATCTCTGGATGAAAAGGAGAACAGACTACTTGAACTCGTTTCAGGAGGTAGTCACACTATCGCATCGCTGAGCGACGCTCTGGGGCTGGGTAAGATCTCGGAGCTGCCTGACGATATCGCGATAGTATCGGTAACTGATACCATAAACGGGTCAGATAACACGTCGTCGACTTAGTGGCAGTGTGAAAAATGGCTGGTTATAAAATCCTGCAAGCAGAACAGCAGGGAATATACGTCCTGAAGTTTATTGGGGAAATCCGGCTGAACCTGTGTTCGACGCTGGACAATCTGGTTGAGTCCATAACCCGTGATCCGGCATTCAAGACCGTGGTTATCGACCTCACCGAGACCGAAATCATCGACAGCACGACGCTTGGCCTGCTGGCCAAGATTGCGCTGGCGGCGCAGAAACAGAGTCATTTTCTGCCAACGCTGATTTCCACCAACCCCGATATTACCCGCATTATTACATCCATGGGCTTCGACAAGATTTTTATCATTGTCCGTGAGCCGGCTTCCCGAATTGAAGAACTCGAAGAAATTCCCGTGCTCAAGGCGAGCGAACAGCAGGTTCGCGACAAAGTTCTTGATGCCCATAAAGTACTGATGGGTATGAATAGCCGGAACAGGGAAGAATTCAAGAATCTGGTGCGGGCTCTGGAATGCGAGGAAACTGGCTGAAACGCCAGTCCTGCACCGGGCCTGACCCTGACAGAAAAAGAACGGAACGTTTATGCCTGATAACCCGACGCCCGGTAATCACGGGGCGAATTCC
>Ga0114900_1001253_pt1 | contig 16041 bp, 17 predicted proteins | sample MalvireepMed_231_FD_89685 | JGI IMG/M metagenome (GOLD analysis project Ga0114900, IMG submission 89685) | Marine viral communities from the Global Malaspina Expedition - Malaspina viral metaG DeepMed_231 | ecosystem: Environmental > Aquatic > Marine > Oceanic | place: Mediterranean Sea...
GACCTGCCGGCCAGTCGTCTCAACGAGTTGTTGCCCTGGAACTGGACGCCCACGGCGCTTGCCGCCTAAGCCACTTCCCGGCGTTTCACAGCCTAGCCGCCGCGGTCCTCACCGGATGCGTACCCTTTAACCTGCCGTTGGCTACTGCAAATCTGGCCTGCTCAAAGAAATCGTCGGCGCTCTCGTACCACTGAGAGAAATGCTCTTCCGCCTCTTTCAGCGCCTCGCCCGGTGACAGGGATTCCGGACGCTCGAAGGGCTGGCCGGGGACTTCATAGAGGGCGATCCCGTAGCGGACGATATCGGCGAAGAACGGCCGGCCTTTCTTCAGGCGCTTGTTCACGTCACAGAGCGAGTGAACAATGAAGTTGGCTCGGGCGGTCAGCTGACGGCTTAGGGTGTAATCGCGGACCAGATGGTTCTCAGCCTTGGCCCAGTACTCCAGCGTCTCCGTCAGTTCTTCATGGTTCACCACCACCAGCAGGTCATAATCGGAGGTGTAGCCGCCGACCGGATCATCTACCCAGCCCCCCGCGCGTACGATCCGAACAGGATCACCTTGAGGATACGTCCTTGCTTGCTGTGCGGCGCGTTCTTGCCCTTCAGCGCGCCCTCGAACTCAGAGAATAGGATCTCCACGACGCGCTGCAGCTCGCGTCGCTTAGCCTCCTGCAGATGATCAAGACTGGTCTCACCTCATCTATTTCACGTGTTCTGGTGCTGCTTGCAAGGTAGGCCGCGATCGCGGCCCCACCGTCCGCATTATCGCGCTGGTGCAAGGCGCTTTACCCAAAGGCTCCGGCTGGTGGGGCGTCTATGACGAGCTCACCGCCCACGGCTAGCGGGTCAGCCGTCCAGAGCCCCCTGAACTCCCTCGCCGACGATGTCGCCGCCACCCGCAGGGCCCTGACCGCCAGGATGCACGCGTCATCCTCGTCGGCCACTCCTCTGGCGGGTCGGTGATCACCGAGGCGGGCACCGATCCGGAAGTGGCCGGCCTGATCTATGTCTCCACCCTGGCGTCCGGACGTGAACGGGTCCACCGGGGAGCAGTTCGCTGGAATCTAGGGGCGCCCGGCGTCGTCCTCGAACCGCAATCGGACGCTTCGGTTTCGTGAACGGGCCGAATTTCAGTTCCTTGTTCGCCAGCGACCCCAATGAGGCCGCCGCCTTCCTGCGGAACACCCAGGTCGGACGTCAAAATTGGCGCGCCCGGAACGATTCGAACGTCCGACCCTCAGATTCGTAGTTGCGCGGAGACGGGGTGACCAGGGGCGCGCTATCGGCGATTAATGGCGTACTTTCAGACACTTACGGCACAAGATGGTCATTGTGAGGTGCTTCACGGGAAGTGCCGTCACGGTGCTCATTTCGGTACCTGTGGAGTGGATGGACGGCTGTGATGAACCTGACCGAGGCGCGTATCCGCGACCTCGCTCCTGGCTCAGGGATGGCGCGACGAGCAGGTGAAGGGCCTGATGGTCGTCTGCCACAAGTCGACCAAGACCTATGCGGTCCAGGGCGATGTGCGGCGGAACGGCCGGCACGTCCGGACAGTGCGAGTGAAGATCGATCGGTGCGACCGCATTGGCCTGCGCGAGGCTCGGAACAAGGCGAAGAGCCTGATGAGCCAGATCCAATCTGGTGTTGATCCGACCGCTGGCCCCGACGAGACGGGCGTCACGCTGAAGGCCGCCCTCGACCACCATCTGTCCGAGAAGCAGTTCCGGCCCGCCACGGCTGAGAGCTACCGCTATCATCTCGATAAATACCTCACGCGGTTCCGCAGCCGGGCGGTGGCCGATATCACTCGCACCGAGGTCCGCGACCTGTACGAGACCATGAAGAAGCAGCGCGGACAGACCACCGCTTCCTGCGTCATGCGGACTCTCCGGGCAGTGATCAACACGGCCATGCGGCTGGACGAGACGATCGAGAAGAACCCGGTTGCCGTCCTTCGTGTGCCCACGTCGAACCGCCGCGAGGTGGACGCCCTCGACCTGGCAGCCTGGTGGGAGGAGACCAAGAGTTGCGGACACATCCGCCGGGACCTGCACAGAGCGATGATGCTGACAGGAGCCCGTCGCTCCTCGATCCTTCAAGTCCGTCGGGAGGACGTCGATCTGAATGCCAATGTGATGACCTTCCGCCATATGAAGACGGGCGGACAGATGCTCTTTCCGATGGGCAAGCGGCTCAGCTCAATAATTGCCGATCGGTTGGAGTCTGACGAGCCCTTGGGCAGTCCATGGCTGTGGCCGTCGCCGAACAGCGCCTCCGGACGCATCGTCGAGCCGAAGGAACAACGGCGGGCGCTGCCGAGTCCGCACGAGTACCGCCATCACGCCCGCACGCTCTTCATCGCCGCCGGCGTCCCTTATGCCGAAAGCGCCCTGCTGCTCGGGCAGCGGTTGCCTGGAGCGTCGGGCGGCTACGTCCACGCCGAGCATCTGGTCGAGCATCTCCGACCGCACGCTCAGGCCCTTGAAAATCTTGTTCTTGGGCCGATGTGGCCACTCGACGACGAGCAACACGACGAGAAGTAATAGGTTTACAGCCAGGATTTTTGTGATTTCTCGCTGTTCGCGCTCCGAGGGAGGTCCTCACGGATAACGAGCGCAGCCGGACCCTCACGGGTCCGGTCTCCTCATTCAGACAGATCCAACAACATCTTGATGAACCCGCTTCGGCGGGGCGAGGAGTTATGCCTTGAGCGAACACATTACTTACAGCGGCCTGCGTGAGGTTGTCTTGGAAGCCGTCCAACGCGCTTCGGCCAGCCCTTGGCTGGATTGCGAGAACGCCGGCGCCTATCTCGGCTGTGCGCCGGGAACGCTAAAAACCTGGAAGGCCCGTGGCGAGGGCCCGCCCTACCACGTGATCAACGGAAAGCTCGTCCGGTATCACCGCGACGAACTCGACGCGTTCGTGCGTGGCGAGGTGGCGCGATGAGCGATTTTCAGGAGAAGGGCGGACGCGCCGACTGGAATGGGGAAGCCGGCGCGCCCGGACGCATGCGCTTCGGAGACCCAAGCGCTGAGCATTCGAACCATGCTGTAGCGGATGCCGCGAGGGGACCCTCGTTGCTTCCGGAGCAGAAGGCGCTCAGCCCGTACCGCAAGGCTGGTCTTGATTTGATCCCGCTGCACGGGGCCAGGGAACTTGGACGGAATGGCGCCCGGATTGGCAAGCAGCCCCGCGACCCCGGTTGGCCAGCACGCGACTATTCCGACTTCGACCCGGCCGACTGGATGGGCCGAGGTGGAAATGTTGGAGTGCGCTTGCGGCCGACCGATATCGTGATCGATGCTGATCCGAGAAACTATGCGGGCGAAGACTCGCTGAAGGCGCTCCGGGCGGACTTCGCATTGCCTGAGTGCCCCACCGTGATGACGGGAGGAGGCGGCTTCCACCTGTACCTCTCGAAGCCTGCTGACTTGAGGATCGCCGCGAAGCTCAAGGGGTATCCGGGGATCGATTTCAAAACCGCTGGCGGGCAGGTTGTCGCGGCCGGATCGATCCACCCTGAGACGGAAGATAATTATGCTTGGGACCCGCTGGAGGACAATGATCTCTCGCTCCGGCCGGTTGCGCCGATCACGCTGCTCGATGCTCTGGCCCTTGGTAGCGCGCGTACGGCGTTCGCCGAGTCCGGCGTAATCGACAGCGACCAGTTAGCGACCCTGCTGGAGGCTCTCTCCGCCGAGCAGTTCAGTGACCACGACACGTGGTTGAAGCTGATGATGGCGTGTCACCACGCGACGTCCGGCGAGGGGGTGGATGAGTTCGTGGCTTGGTCAGTCACTGACGCCAGGTACGCGGGCCACGATGAGACGGTCCGCGGTAGATGGGCTTCTCTTAGCGCTTCGAGGGACCATGCCGTGACCTATCTGACGCTCTTCAAGGCTGTATCGGAAGCCGGTCGCTCGGATCTCCTTGAGGCTGTCATGCGGTCCGAGGCCAGCGACGACTTCGCCGATGATCTGCCGCCCGAGCCCCCCGTCGCGCCCAATCCTGAGGCCGCGGCGCTTGCGGCCGTGAACGCCAACCACTTCACGGTCCTTACGTCTGGCGCGTATTTGGTCGGGAAAGAGAGGGTTGATCCGCTCTCCGGCCACACGGTGGTCGAGTGGTACCACGACCACTCGATTAGAAAGCACCTCGACGCCCACTCGGTTGAGGTCAGTGCAGGAAAACGGAAGCCTCTCGGGACCTGGTGGGTGAGCCATCCGGAACGGCGGCGGTATGAAGGCGTGCTCTTCGACCCGACGCCCCATACCCACCACCCCAGCCTCTACAATCTCTGGAGGGGATGGGCGGTCGAGCCAATCACTGGCGACTGGTCTCTGATGAAGCGCCTTCTTAGAGACGTGCTCTGCGCCGGTGATGAACAGTCCTACGCCTACGCACTCCGGTGGGCCGCCTTCATGGTTCAGCAGCCGCATGTTCCGGCCGAAGTGGCTATGGTTTTCAGGGGAGCAAAGGGCGTCGGTAAGGGGACCTTCGGACGGGCATTGACCGCGCTCGCCGGTGCCCACGGTCGGCAGATCGCACAGGCCGAACAGTTCACTGGGAAGTTCAACGACCACCTCAGCGAAACGATCATGCTCTTCGTCGACGAGGGCCTCTGGGCCGGCGATAAGAAGCTCGAAGGAGCGCTCAAGAACCTGATCACCGAGCCGACGCTGACATTTGAGGGCAAATTCAAGCCAGTTGTGACGGGGCCGAACCGTTTGCACATCGTGATCGCGTCGAACGAGACGTGGGTAGTGCCCGCGACGTCGGACGAGAGGCGGTTTGCCGTCTTCGAGGCGGACTCTGCGGCTCATAGGTCCCTTCCGCAGAGCTTCTTCGAAGACCTTCAGCGGCAGATGAAGCAGGGTGGCCTTGCAGCAATGCTTGCCGAGCTTCAGGCCCTGGATCTCACCGGCTGGCACCCCCGATCCGCGATCCCCACGACCCGTGCTCTCCTGGACCAAAAGGTCCAGGGCTTCCGCTCCGAACCTCTCGCCTTCTGGTGGTTCAGGACTCTTGAGGATGGCCATCTCGGCCTGGCCCTGGAGGAAGAGGCGTGGGCGAACGCCTCCGTCGACGTCGGAAGCTTGGCGAAAGACGACATGCTCTCGGACCTCCACGCTACTGCAAGCGGCATGGGAAAGCGTTCGGAATTCACCAAGTCCGCCATGGCTCGGTTTCTTGGCTCGGTGGGTGTGGATGTTAGAGCGCGGGACAGGCGAGGCGGTAAGGTCTGGCGAGTACCGCCGCTCATTGACGCCCGGAAGGCATTTGAGGACTGGGTCGGTGGCCCCGTTTCCTGGGACTGACGCATCGGACACTTAGTGCCTAGAATCCGTCAAGCCTAAGCGGCTGAAATCGCTGTGGTCTGACGGATTTGACGCTTTTGACGCTGCAATTCGGAGGCCGGCGGGTCCGGCTTCCCAGCAGACGCATCTTGAACGGGAGGCGGAAAGTTCTTCTGTTCTATTAAGTCTAAGTGGAAGTGTCAAAAGCGTAAGAAGTGTCAAATGACTTTAGAATCAATACGTTACGCCTGACGGTGCACTGTCGCTTTGGACGGTTCCGCGCTCACAGCGCGGCGGTCGCGACGGCGGTCAGGCTGGAGAAAAGTTTCGGTCATGCGCCACTAGGACGACAGCGTCGCCATACTCAACGATCAGGCCGTACTCGCTTTTTGCGCGCTTCTTGATTTGTTCAGGTCTCGGCTCCTTGAACCTTTGCATGTCGCTGAGTTTGTAGAAATCCGGCCACCGCATCGTGATTACGGGGTTTCCCGACAGCCGAAGCTTATCATTTAGATCATCGACGATCTGTTCAACGGACCGCGGCATTGTAAATCCTCCGTAAGGGCTCTGTAAGCTCTCCCTAAGATCCTCCTAGCTCTTCGTCAAGCTCGCCGTAACGACGGCGCCCGAACGCGCAGAACCCGCGACACAAAACGCGCGCGCGTGGGCGCGTGGAGACCCTGAGATGTTGAGTTCGAGGGTCGGCGCTCCCGAAAGCCAAGGAGCGTAAGGACTTGTCTTCGATCGAACCGACCGAGCACCGAGCCGAGCACAGCAAGACCGCCCCAGTGGACGCCCGGACCGACCGCCGGAAGGTGGTCATCGCCTCTAGTGAGGTCTCCACCATCCTGGACGCCTGTCGGCGCGGGGTGCCCGAGACGCAGATCGCGCGCTCTCTTGGGGTGAACTATCGCACCTGGATGCGCATCCGAACCCAGGATGCCCGCATCGCTTCAGCGCTGGCTGAGACCAAGAAGATCGAGGAGGAGGAGCTGGTCTCCCTCCTTATGGACAAGGCCCGCGCGGGAGATACGACGGCCCTCATCTTCGCCCTGAAGGGCCGCCACGGGTACCGCGACAGCGGGGTCAACGTGGACGTGAGCGTGAAGAATGCCGGCGGGGTTCTCGTGGTGCCAGCGCCACAGTCCGCCTCGGCATGGGAGGCTCAGGCGGTCATCGGACAGGCCCACCACAGGGAGAACGACAGCGCGCTTCGGCCTCCCACCGACGTGAAATAATGATAGGCGCCCTGCTTGACGTGCTTAGAAGAGGTGTCCCCTGGGACATTGGTCCCAGTCAAAAGGAGTGGGACATGGCTACCAAACGCAAGCGCGATAAGAAGTGTCAGGTGACGGTCACGCATGAGGATTTCGTGCGGATGAACAAGCTTGAAATTGGTTTGACGCCGATTCAAGCCGAGGCCGCGGCGAAAGCCTTCGCGGCGCTGCGTAATCTCCATGAGACGATGGGGCCCGGGTGCGAGCAACGCGCCTTCGATATGATCGCAATGAGTCTGCCCCGCGCCTATCGCGAAAATTGGATTCAAGGACACTTGCCGAAGGGGCGTCCCCGCGCCGCTGACTGACCTGCACTTCCGGGGCCGGCGCCGCCGACCCCGGATGATGGTCCGCGAGGTCATCGCTCCAGGACACTCTGCTCATGTCCTGGCCACCGGATGGGTGGCCTGACCGCGGTGGCGGGGACGGCAGGCGGCTGGAGCCGCGTCGGTGCCGACTTCGCAGGCTGCGCGTGATGCATGGCCGGCAGTGGAGATAGGCATGGCAAGTAGAAAAGCGGCCCTCGGAGCACGCTGGATGTCCGTGACGGACGTCGGCGACCACCTCCGACAGGCCCGACAAAACCGGCAGGCTCAACGTCGTCTGCTCGACCAACTTGACGGGCAGGTTCGGCAGCGGAAGTCCGAAGTGGATAGCTCCCTAGCCGACCTGCCCACCTCTCAGCGAGGAACGCTCGTGAACCGAGCCGTCTCCGGATTTCGAGGCGAGCTCAAGAGAAGTTCCTCCGAAAGCCGGACCAGACACGTCCGGGAGGCGGCTAGGCTTTGGGGCGAAGCCCGCGAAGCCAAGGATCACTACCGATCATCTGTGCAGTTCCTTATGCGTGCCAGCCTTGGCTCTGAGAGACGCAGCCGGCTCCTCCATCAGATCGAGACTTCCGGCGCCGCCGAACTAGCCTCCCTTGCCGAATTGGCGGCCGCCACCAGGGACTTGGAACTCGGAGCGGCCCTCTGCTCGAAGGTGAGCTCGCTGCCGCCAAGCGAACGGCCGTTTTCCCAACAGGACCTTGCGGACGCCCTCGTGGGCGACGAGCATCGGGGCGTCAATCTGGCTCTCATGGAGCTGGAACGACTGGCCGAGGAAGCGGCCGCAGACGAGACCGCCTTCGAGCGAGGCTCACCTGATCCCATCAGGATTTTGACGATCGCCCACATGGCCAAGGCCGCCGCCGAATTCGCTGAGGGAATGACCCAGCCGCAGGATATCGAAGGAGAGGACCAGTGACCGTCTACGTCTTTTATGCTGATCAGTCGCGTAAGCGTCGGGCCGACGGAGTCAACGCAGCCGTCGCCACGGGTCCCACCGAGGGGGTCGCCCGGGCCACTGCCGAGGGACTCATCGGAGAGCCGGGCGCCTTCGCCGAATATCTGGCCGTTACCGTCAGCGAGAGCACTCCGCCTTTCATCGTGCAGGGCACACCGCCCGTTGGTGCCCTCGGCCAGACCACTTGGCCGACACTGACGCGCGGCGGCGATCCGCTACGGGGTAGCTGATGGAGCCCCATTCCTACCCCATCACTTGGCGCGCAAGGGAACGCGAGGTGCGAACCGCCCTCGCGGGGATGGAGGTCACAACCCCTCTGGAGCTCTGTCTGCTGATGGGCATCGACTACGATGACGTCACCAAGGCCATGGAGGGCGAAGCCGCCCGAGATCTCCGCGCCCACGGCTACCGACGCGAGGCGGTGCCGATGAAGTTCTATGGCCCTCTGGAAGAGCGTTGGGTCAGGCACGAGCACTGGCCGGAGGACGCGCAGTTCGACTGACCGATCCTCAGCGGCGCTCGGCGGCGAGAGCGTCGACAAACGCCTGCCACAGGCCGTCTAGCAGCGGTGCGGGCTGGGGGTCAAAGCCGAGCCCGATCCCGCCGGACATGTGATCCCTGCGGTGCTCCAGGAACAGCAGCACCCATAGCTCCAACAGGTCGGCGGGCCATCCGCCGCCTGCTTCGGCCCTGGACCGGCAGCTGTTGGCGAACTGGTGAACGTCACCGAGTCCGGCTGCTTCGGCGAGCTGGTAGCCATCGACCACATGGGCCACGTCCACCGAGAGCTCCCAGGTCAGCCCCGGGTCGACAATGACGCCCTCAAGCGGTTGGCCTCTATCCAGAAGATGTCGGCGAAGCAGCGTCAGGCGGTCGTCCTCGACCCCGAACATCGCCTGGGCAACTTCTTCCATAGTTTCCATCCTGGTGAACATGCTCTTCGGCGCCTCGACGATCCCGCGCCGCTCGGCCTTCAAGCCGACAGCGTTGCCCCGAGTATGCCGCGCCGGCCTTGCCCCGCGAGCGCTCAGCGGCTCGCCTGGTCTACCGCCGAGCCATAGGTAGGGGCCGATCTCCAGGGTCGTCTCGTCCACCATGAACCACACGACACAACCCCCGGGCTTGCGGGTTAGGGTGAGGTTCACGTCAACCTTGGCCCGCTTGCCGCCGACCCTGGTCGCCTTGAGCTGGACGTGCCGGACCACGCCACGAGCCTCGATGACTACGTCGTAGCCATGCCCGTCGAACTCCGACCGGAGCACCTCGAATGGCGTCCGCATGTCCAGGAGCAGCACCTTAGCGAGCTCCGAGAGGAAGACGTGCTCCAGCACCTTCTCCCGCAGGACGGAATTCTCGGGTGCCCAGACATCGAACATGGCCTCTGCATGTCACGCCCTGGGCGGCTGTCAATAGAATCGGGCTTATAGTCCCTAGGCCGGAACTGGCGGCGACAGCCCCCTCCACAGATGGATTGGGGTCGAGTTGTCGGGGCGAACGTGCGCCGCCTGCGGAAGGAGCGAAAGCTCACGCAGGAGCAACTCGCCATGGAAACCGAGATCGACCTGACCTACCTGGGCGGGATTGAGCGAGGCCGACGCAATCCCTCAGTCAGCGTACTTGCCCGACTTGCGGAAGCCCTTGGCGTTCATCCACGTGATATGTTCGACGACCACTAGGCAGGAACAAGCCGACCCCGCTCACACCGTTTTTTGCGGCATTCGCCCCCAGACGACCCGCTTTCGCACTCACTGGTGCAAAGCACAGCGCCCGTGTAGCGTCACGCTGGGTTGTGGATGCGACAGGAACGCGCAATCCGGATCACCGTCGCATCGACTTCGGGGGGAATCGATGGTCCTAAGCACTGAAACACGTATCCAGAAATTGAGCGCGCTCCGGGTGCCCGAAGAGGACCAGTTCGTTCAAAAGCTACACTACCGGGGCGAGACCAAGCCCCACAAGGTATCCAGGATCGATCTCGATTACCTGATCTACAATCGGCATAACGGCCGATTGGAGGCGGAGATGCTTACCTGGGAACAGGAGAACGCCGCCTCCCCGGAGGACTACGACGACGACCTTCACCAGGTGATCGACGAGTTGCTTTGGAAGTCGTCGATCCAAAAGAACAAGCAAACCCTCTCGGACCTCGACGACAAGGGGCAGCAGCGACCCGGCATCGTCAGCCTGGACGGGGTGATCATCGACGGCAACCGCCGCGCGATGCTCCTGCGCCGCCTCGAGAAGCAAACTGGGAAGAAGCAGTATCTCGACGCGATCATCTTGCCGGACTCCTACGCCGACAACCAGACCGAGATCGTGCGGCTGGAGACCCAGTACCAGTTGGGTGAAGACGCGAAGGTCGAATACGGCCCCCTGCAGAAGTACCTACACGTGCGCAGGCTCGTTGACCTGGGTATCCCGGTGGACCAGGTTGACAAACTCATGAGCGAGCGGCCCGGGAACGCCCGGCGCCTCCTCGATATCATGGCTCTGATGGACGAGTACCTGGAGCATATACGCTGTCCCCGTCTCTATACGATGTTGAAGGACAGCGATGGGACTAAGGAGGGGATGTTCGTCGATCTCCACAACGATCTGAACCGCATCAATGGCGGCAAGCACAAAATTCCCTGGGCTTTCGACGCCGAGTTGGACCCCCTCCAACTGCGTCTCATCCAGTTTGACTACATCCGGCTCGGGGACTTCGCCGATGCGAAGAAAGTTTACCGTGAGATTTCGCATCAGGGAAACGGCAAGAACTTCTTCGCGACGAAAGAGATTTGGGAGCAGTTCCGAGACAGCCATCAGATGACGGTCGATCCGGTCACGGCCGAGATGGGTTCCTTGCAGGACTTCATCCACGACAATCCCGATCAGTTCGAGAACAAGGCCGATGCCGCGCGGGCCCGCGACCTAAAATGGTCGGAGCGTGTGCGCGACCAGATGAAGCGCAACTTCGGTCAGTCGAGCTACAAGCTGAATTTGGCCACAGAGGTCCTGAAGCCAGGGGAGTATCTCAAACGCGCGAAGGATTACTTGGACAAGATCGACCTCGACAGCGCCGCGCTCCTCTCAGCGACGGAGAATCTGGCGCTCGCCACTGAGATCAATCGCCTGACATTCGCCATCAAAAAGAAGTTCGAAGAGCAAGCGCGGGCTGAGGCGCGTGTCGGTTGAGCGCGGTCACGCTTGAGTTCGACGCCGCCGACGAGGTCCTCGTCCTGAGGGGGGCGGACGAAGGTCTCCAACGGAATCCCCTCTTCGCTGCCTATTTGCGGCAAGCTAGCGGGTCCATGGATGAGGCTGGTGACATCAGACTCCCGACCACAGCCGAGGCGCTGACTACTCGCTACCAGGGGTTGACGAAAATACTCGGGAGGATCGGCGTCGAGCTCGAGACGCACGGACACGTGTCTGACGCGTTGGAGCACGTAGAGGCCGAGGAGCGGCGGTTCGCAGAGTTCTCCAGGAGTGCCGATGAGATTTGGCACCGCCAGATCGAGACGGAGAGCTTCCGACGCTTCGTCGATGTTGTCGAACAGACGTGTCCGGGACGGACATTCTATCCCAAGCAATTGCTGTCTGCATTCCATCTGGCGTTCTCCCAGAACGCCTGCAACTTCTCTGTACCGGGCGCTGGGAAGACCTCGATCGTCTACGCCGCCTACGCATATCTGAAGTCGTTACCCGAGGACGATGAGAAGGCGATCGACCGCCTACTCATCGTGGGACCGTTGTCGTCGTTCAAGGCGTGGGAGGATGAGTTCGAGGAAATCTTCCTGCGGCCGGCCAACTCGAAGCGCATCAGCGGTAGCGTGCCCGTCGCCGAGCGGATCGACCACTTGCGCGGTATCGCAACCGGCTCACGCGCCGTCGAGCTGACGCTGACCTCCTACCCGAGCATGGCGAACAACGAGGACGACTTCCGAATCCTCCTTCATCGCGGCGGCCGGACGATGATGGTCCTCGACGAAGCCCATTATGTGAAAAGCTCCGACGGCCAGCAGGCCAATGCCGCCCTTAGGCTTGCTCCTCTGGCCCGATCGCGGGTCGTACTCACCGGCACGCCCGCACCCAACGGATACGAGGACCTGGCGAACCTTTTCCGGTTTATATACCCGACCCGGCACATCGTGGGGTTCCCAGCCGCCACGTTGCGAGCGATGACCGACGGTTCGATGCCCTCGGCAATCAATGAGCTCAAGACCCGCATCCGGCCGTATTTCACCCGGATTCGGAAGGGTGACCTTGGGCTCCCACCGATGACCGAGGTGCGGGTGCCGGTTACGATGGGCGAATCCCACGAGCGAATTTACCGCAGCCTTGAGCGTCGTATCGTGCCGCAGTTTCGGCAGGAACTGGACGGCTCTCAGGCGCCCATCCGCGTGCGAGCTCGGCTGATCCGCCTACGGCAGGCCAGCGTAAATCCTGAGCTCTTGTTGAGGCCGCTCGACGAGGAGGGGGTGTTCGATACCGGCGGCACCGGCGACTTCACCATCAGCGAGTTGGAGGTCGCGGACCTGATCCGGTCCTTCGATCCGACACGCGACTTGGCGCGGCTTCAGACTTGTCGGGAACTGGTGCGCACGATCCTCTGCGATCAGGGGAAAGTGCTCATATGGTCCTATTTCCTCGGGAACCTCGAGCGCCTGCGTCAGGCGTTCAAGGACACAGCGCCGTTCGTCGAGGTACTCACAGGAGCGACTCCCGTTGCCACCGGCGATCCCGACGAGGAGCCCGCTGATGGAACCCGCGAAGCCATCATCGACAGCTTCCACAACACGCCAGGACCTGCCGTTCTGATCGCGAATCCTCAGGCGGTCGGGGAATCCATCTCCCTCCACAAAGCCTGCCGCTCTGCAATATACTTCGATCGTGACTTCAATGCGGGCCGCTACATCCAATCCAAGGACCGCATCCATCGTTACAACCCAGCTGGAGGCCTCCCAGTAACCTACTATCATCTGATCTCGGTCGGCACCGTGGACGACGACATCGACGCGCGGCTCATCGTCAAGGAGCAGCGACTGGCCGACCTCGTCGACGCCGACGACATTCCTCTCCTGACGGCGAGTGGAGACGACGACACGGTAGACGACATCCGCGCCGTCCTCGACGCCTATGAACGTCGCAAGACGCGCTGACGGCCTGTTGTCGGCCAGGCAAACCCTGGCCCTGCTCGCCCTCGTTGGCCAACGGGCGGCGGGGTATGCCGAGGAGCAGGCGCTGCGCGACTTGGCTGCCATCGAGCACGCGTCGCGATCCCGCGCGAACAACACCATTATCTTGCTTGCCGAGGCCGGCGCGCTGGAACGGGACGGGTCTTACGTGAGATTGGCGTCTGAGCGCTCCATGGAGGAATGGCGCTCGCATATCGGCGATCTGACTGCGTCGATCATGGTCCGTCGTATCGAGGCTGAGGGCCCCCGATGCCTTCAGGCGCGCGGCGACGAGGGCCTTTGGATCGACTCGATGCTGCTGCCGGGGATCGAGGACGGCCTACCGCTTTGGCTGGTGGAGTTCGGCGTCGCCCTACGTGGGGGATCGCGGGAACGCTTCTGGAGAGTATCTCCGCGGCATCAGCAAAACTTTCTAGCCGCCGCAAGGACAGCGAACCGAATCCACACCAAACGTCCGATGACCCAAGCACAACTTGAGGCAGCCCTCGCCGCACAGGCGGACCATGGTTTGGAAGCGGAACTATGGGTCTTGGAGTATGAGAGACGCAGGCTGTCGGGCCATCCGCTCCGAGACCAAATACGGCGCGTATCCGAGGAGAACGTGGCCGCAGGATATGACATCGCCTCCTTCTCGGTGCCCACTGTGCTCCACCACGACACGCATATCGAGGTGAAGTCCTTCCAGGGTAAGAAGCGGTTTTTCTGGTCGCGGAACGAGATCGAGATGGCGGAGGCCCTGGCGGAGGCGTACGTGCTGTATCTGGTTGACCGGGGACGGCTTGACGAACCAGGCTACACGCCGGAGATCATCCAAGGACCTTACTCGGCGCTCTTCTTGTCGACTGGGTCTGGCTGGTCGATCTCGCCGACCACGTTCGAATGCGTTGCTGAGACCTAGTCTGAAGAAGACCTCTATGGTCCTACTTGACGGCGGTTTGATGTTTACGGTCGACGCTCGATGGACTGCCCGCGTGACGGGTCAACTCTACATTAGCTAAAGAACCCACGATTATCCCTGCAAGGATAAGCGGCGCGTTACGCACCAACTTCGCGACTCCAGGGACGTCCGGTAGCTTTTCCTGATACTCACGCTCGACTGCCATGGCCACCGCTCGTTTTGCCACAGCCTCATCGTCGGCAAGGATCGTCTTCACCAGATCGCCGACCTCTGCGAGCTCATCGAGGAGCATGAATGCTCGAGTCCCACCGAGCCCGTGGTGCCCCCAAAGAGTCTGCATGTTTGCAATATCGGCCTTTCGGATGAATTCAGTCAGCCGAGCCAGAGGTTCATCTAGTGCCCTACTAAGCCCCAAGGGAAGGTCGCCCAGCACCTGCTGATGCATACTTTCATCAAGCGTTAGCGTTTGGATCGATTTTGAAGTCCCGAACCAGAACGCCACTCGCCAAGCGACGTCATCAGCATGGAACGAATTGACGAGTTCGAAACGGACGCCGCTCTTAAGCCTCAAGGTGGTAATTGCGAATCTGAACTTGCGTTTCCGTGGATAAGTCGCGCCAGGCCGATCTAACTCTGTCGTCATCGGTGGAGGCGATGGCGAGGCGAGGTCTACCGCGACATCAGGCAAGGTGGGTAGCACCTCAGGCTTGGTTCCCAAGAAGGCTTGAGCGACCAAGAAGGTGAAGGCAGGCGGCACCGCATTCCCGACCATGCGGAGCTTCTGGCCGTAGTTTGCGCCATAGAACTGGAATGTGATCGGAAATCCCTGGAGGCACGCGCGCTCTCGGATGGTAAGGCGTCGATATGCGCCGGCGGTGGCCGGGTCCTCAATGACGATGCTCTCACGCGACACGCGCGTACATGTCGCTGTGATTGTTCGCACGCTGCGATCCAGTCGATCCGGGAACGGCATGGCGTTGTAGACTGGGTGCGTAACCTTCGCTGCCCGGTTAATCCTCACCTCCTCAATGTTCAAGCTCATCTCAGCTCGATGATCGACGAGGCTGCTCGACGGAATTGACAGCCCATAGAGAGGATCGACAACCGGATCAGCGGCGAGCGCGCTAACCACCGCGCCTAGTGTTCTTCTTGGCGACCTCTCGGAATAGGACTGAAGAAGCGAGAAGTCGAAATTCCCAGCGACGCACCGTCGGCGGCGCTGGGGCACCCCATAATCCTCCATATTGACGACGTGCGGTTCGATCCCGAGGTGGGCAAACTCGTGCAAACGACCGCCCTCCTCCAGTTCTTTCCTGATGATAGGCGCCACCCGCGGCACGTTCTCCATCGCCCAGGTGGCTGGCCTAAGATGATTAACGATGCTCAGAAACTTGATGATGTCTTCAAGGCCGTCGTCGAGGTCCCCACTACCGCCTCGGTTCGAGAACGAGAATTGCGTGCAAGGCGGACTACCGACCACGATGTCAATGTCCTTGGGCAGGTCCTCGAAGGACAGCCGACGGATATCGACCGTCTGGGCTTGGTGAGCGTTGTTCTTGAAGTTGGTTTCGTTAGCAGGGCCCCAAAGTTCGTAGGACGCAACGACCTCGATACCTGCCAGGCGCAGCCCCAGCGACCAGCCGCCAACGCCTGAATAAAGATCGATTGCTCTTGGCTTCACTGACATCCGTCCCCCGAAGCCTGGGGGCCAGGCCAACCATAGTGAATCCTATCGCAATCTCGCTGACAAGATCCAGGGGCCTCAAAAGAATTTTGACCCGAACTGAATACCGGCTTCGCGCACTTCATTTGGTTCGCCAAGTGTCTGGAACCGGCGTGGCTGAAGGCCGCTGCGGTCCGAACCCTAACCCAGACATTCGCCGCAGGCTCCGTGCGGTGCCTATCCGGTGCTCAGACGCACTGCGCACCGCTCAAAGCTGGCCACGCTCACCAAGGCATTGATTTTAAAGAGAAAATGGCGCGCCCGGAACGATTCGAACGTCCGACCCTCAGATTCGTAGTCTGATGCTCTATCCAGCTGAGCTACGGGCGCGCAGTGCCTTGCGGCAAGGGCGCGGAACCTAGTCGGCCTTTTGGGA
>Ga0114900_1001261_pt1 | contig 15953 bp, 21 predicted proteins | sample MalvireepMed_231_FD_89685 | JGI IMG/M metagenome (GOLD analysis project Ga0114900, IMG submission 89685) | Marine viral communities from the Global Malaspina Expedition - Malaspina viral metaG DeepMed_231 | ecosystem: Environmental > Aquatic > Marine > Oceanic | place: Mediterranean Sea...
CGGCGACGTGCCACCTACCGAGGTCATCAAGCACGACGCCAGCTACGAGGTCTTCGCCGTCCCGCTGTTCCAGAACGCCGCCCACGGCGGCATCTCGGCCCACCCCACGTTCTCTGCGACCTGGCCGTACATTGGCACGCGCTCGACGCCCACGGCAGAGGTGGGGCTCTTCGACCGCCGCATCATCCCCATCCACCACTCCTACACCATCCACCACGCCATCCTGGCGTGGAACTGGTCGCCCTATCGGCCTCTTGGGTGGGATGGCGTTAACCCTCCCCCCATCGACCCGCTCGAGGTGGGGACTGAGCAGCAAAAGGCGTATGCCGTCGCCCCAAGCGAGGATATTGGGCTTCAGGTGGGGGTAGGCCTCGGCACTGGCCTCGCCGCAGATGACTTCACCTACGATCAGATTGGCCATATTCAAATGACCGATCCAAACGATTACGCCTCTGGCAGCACAACGTCTACGCCCCCTTCGGGCTGGGGTGTCGGCTCGACGCTCATTGACCGCATTAGATCGTCTAACGCGCCACCGGGCTTCTACGTGTCTGAGGGCGGCACGTTGCTGGTCCACAGTAAGTGGAACTGGGAGCTTCACTCCATCCCGCTCGACCCCTCTGGCGACGCGCAGCAGGGCTACTTCGACCAGGGTTACCCCATATTCATGGGCCCAGGCTGGACGACCACCCAGTCCCGGCAAAACCTAGACGCAGTCGCCCCCGCCACGGCTGGCGCCGAGCAGTGGATCGAGGTCCGAGCGGTCATGTATCCCACGGAAGCCGGCAAGGCGCTCAGCGAGGCCGAGTACAGGTTCAATGGCACGCAGGACATCTCTGAGTTTCCATCCATCCTGGTAGGGTACGGCGGGTGTTACGTGTATCTTATCTGCAAGAAGCATCTTACGAGGTAACCATCATGTCTTACACTACATCTAGTGGCACCACCGTCACCAAGAGAGGCTCAGGCACACCTGCTCTCGGCAAGAGCTACACATTCACGGCGTCACCGGAACTCGAAGCCGAGCTCGGCGAGTCCTGGCAAAGAGTCCTGAGCGCCGAGGAGGAGCAGAGAATGGGGCTCATGGACGCCGTGGGCTCCCTCGCAGGCGCCGAGCAGCGCGGGCGGATGGCCATCCAGGGCGAGATCGGCGAAGGCATGGCCGTCGCCATGGGTCAGGCCGGCGGTATGCCGGTCGGAGGCGGCAGCGCCGCAGCACTCCGCCAGCAGGGCCTTGAGGGAGGCATGGCTGAGGCCCGGTTCGAGGTAGAGACCGTCCCCGAGATTAACCTCGCCAGGGCTGCGGCCGCCCAGAAGCTCGCCGAGCTCCACAAGTCCCAGGGTGAGGGCCAGGCGGCCAAGCGCACCGAGGCCCTGAACCAGGTGAGCAGGATCAAGAAGCAGCACGAGGGCTTCTTCACCGATGACACCTCGGCGATGGCCCGAGACATCATCGCGCTGGCTGAGGTCACCGCTGACCCCGCCACCCGGGACTTCTACTACCAAGAGGCCTCCCGCATCCGTAGCTCCTCCAGCAACCTCTTCACCAAGATGGGTGGGAGGAGCCTCTGATGGGACGTATCGTTGTACCGAGGCCTCGAATGGGCACCCAGCGGTTTTACCGCCCTGGGGTCGAGCTCTACCCCTCGATGTCCAAGAAGTTCGGCGCCCAGGAGCTCGAGTTGCTCTTCAAGGCAGTCGATGCGGCGGTCGGTATCGGTGGCAAGATTGCGGGCTCGGTCCAAAAGGCCCAGCAAGGCGCCCGCGACAAGCGGGCGGCGGTGACGAGCGCGGCGCGTAAAGAGGGTGGAATGGGCGGTGCTGACGCCATGGCCGCTGTTCAGCTCGCCAAGGAGTCTCCAGCCCCCAGCGTCGCCGTCGACGCCTTTGAGGCCGAGCAGAAGGCCGCACCACCGGCCGCGCCAGCAGCCCCCGCCGAGCGGGTCCCTGACCGCGCGTCCCCCGTCATTGCCGCGGCCAACGCCCCAGCCCCAGAGGACATCGCCGCTGGCCGGGCATGGCTTGGCCGCGAGTTCGACCCCGAAGGCTGGCACGTGGCGCCGAGCGCCGCCGACCGCGCCGTCTGGGCCAGGGAGGTCAGTGAAGAGGGCCTGGTGCAGGCCCGTGCCGGACTCCAGGCGCTCCGCGCTGGCGACACGGCCACCGCTATCCAGCGTTTCGACGCCGCCGAGGGCCTCCTCATCGACTCGCTCGAGGAGAGCAGGCACCCGAAGACCCTTCGGAACTTGGCTGAACTAGCCCGCCTGCAAGGCGAGGCTGACCCGGCCAACAACCCGGACGCCGAGACCCAATACCTGACCCTGCTCAGCCTGGCCGAGCGCGCCGACCAGGGGCGCGCGGTCCGAGGCGTGGCCACAGCCCCGGCCCTTCCAGCCCCAGGGCCAACCACGGCGCCTCCACCTATGGCGCCAACGGTCACAGTCCCGAGCCCGATACCCACGCCCCCTCCCTCAGGCCCGCAAGTGACTCACCTCCCGGGCTTTGACGTGAGGACTGGGGCCCCTGTCGCTGCGGGTGACTACGCTGGAGTAGCGCCCGGCACCGAGGTCGCCGTGGCCCCAACGTTTGGCCAGCCAGGGCCAGGCGGCACAACCTCTATCTCGTCCCTCGAGGCCCAACTGCACGCCGAGCGTGAGCGGGATAAGGCCCGGGAGGTGCGCAGAAAGCAGCTATTCACCCCGCAGGTCCTCGGCCGGATGAGCCCCGGTGAGCTCCGCGCCGTCCTCGCCTTCGCAAAGACCCCCGAGGAGGCAGCCCAGGTGATGCGGGCCGTGGGTGAGTCCCCGGACGTGCAGCCCACGTCCCTCAGCGACCTCTGGACAGACGGCCACATCCAGCGCGCCGAAGAGCGCGTGAGCAAGGGCTGGAGGCCACCCAGGCAGAAGGCCGTGGACTATCAGAAGCGCATGGCCGACCTCATGCGGAGTGAGGCCTACATCAAGCGCCAGGAGGGCCTCACCGCTGCCACGGCAGCTGATGCCAAGAGGCGGGCTGAGAAGCACGCTGCGGAGCTGAAGAAGGCAGAGGCCAAGGCGGCACGCGGGACCCGGCGATACGCCAAGGGCGACCCCGTGGGTCATGCCATCATGCGAAACCTCATCGCCCATCGGGCCCACTACCAGGCCTACACTGAGGGCACCGGCCGATGGTCGGACGGCGCCATCTACAACAAGATGATCTCTCGCGGGACCGAGCCGCCTGGCGGCTTCACTGCCGATGACATCGCCCGCGAGCGGGCGTCGATGGCTAGCCGCCTCTTTGGAGATCTTGCCGACCAGGACCCGCAAGGCGCCGAGACCCTGGCCCAAACGCTTCTGGCCACCACCGGTCGGCAGACCAGGGCCCGCAAGGCCCTCATCAAGACGGCCAGCGGGACGGCTGACGACATCGCTGCGGCCAACAAGAATGCGGCGATAGCTGGCCGCGCGTCCAGGCGCGCCGCCATCGCCGAGGAGAAGCTTGGCCACGCTGAGCGCAGGGTGGTGCTTGCTGAGGGCAGGGCGGCTCGGTCCCTCACAAGGGCCGAGTTCGACCTCATCAAGAGCCACGCCGATGCGCTCGCCGGGACCGACGACGAGGAATACTCCCGCAACGTCGCCAGCATGATTGAGGCCAAGCTCATGGCCAAGGGCGCCACGGCCGCCGCAGCAGGCGCCGAGATCGAGCCCGACCCCACCGATGATGCGTTCCTCAACGCCATGAGGGAGAAGCATGGCTCGGCGCGATGAGATAATCAGCCTTATCCGCGCCGCTGATGCCGCCGGGGACTCAGAAGACGTTCGGCGGCTGCTTGCGATACTCGATAAGGCTGAGCCCCAGGCCGCCAAGCCACCCACGCCGCCCGCCGAAGGGGATGGGGACAGGGGCGGACTCCTTCGCGCCCTGGCGTCTGGCGCCTTGAACGTGCCCAGGCAGGCCCTGACTACTGGAGAGGCCGTCATAGAGGCCACCGGCTACGTGCCCCCGTCTGAGGTCCGGGAGTCGTTCGCTGAAAAGCGAGGGCTTGACGCGTGGGACCCACCGGACACCCCGCTGCCCGGTACAGCCGGGCTATACGGCTGGAGCGTGGCTGACGACCCGCTGCCCTCTGCGGAGGCGACCGAGGGCCTCGCAAAGGTGATCGAATCCGCCCAGCAGGAGGTGTACAAGCCCACGGTGGCGGGGGACGGCGTGGATGCCGTCAACGCGCTCGCGCAGGGGCGCGTTAAGGAGTTCGCCTCATGGCTGGGTGAAACCGCTGCGCAATCCCTCCCGGGTCTCGGCGTCGCCATGTTGAACCTGCCGGCAGCAGCCGCGATACGGGTTGGAGACATCGCCAAGGAGCGCGTCAGCCGCCGTGGCGGCGGTGATGTGGACGCCTCTGACCTGCTCATGGGGCTGGCCGGCGCCGTCCCCAGCGCGTACCTGGATAGATACCTTGGCACCAGGGCCATTGGCAAGGGGTCCCTGCTCAAGACCGCCGCTATCGGCACCGGGACCGAGGCTATCAGTGGTGCGGCCGAGAAGGCTGCGGCAGGCGGTGACCTTGAGGAGGTCGGCCGTGCCGCGTTCACCGAGGCGCTTGCCGCTGGGCCGATGGTGGCCGCCACTGCCGCAGCAGGCGCCGCGGCGCGTAAACTCCCGAGCGTGCCAGCAGAGATGACCCGCGAGGCGTCCATCCGCCACGCTGAGGAGTTGGCTGGTGGTCGGATGCCCGATGGGGTGTCGGTCGCCGCCCAAGATGTCTCGCCTGAGGCGGCCCAGAGCCTCGCCCAGAACGTGGAGGTGGCCGAAGAGGTCACAGCGCCAGTCCCGAAGGCTGACCCCGGAGTCCCCACCCGCCCGGTGGTGGGTGAGCGCGCCACGCCAAAAGAAATCCCCCCCGACCGCCACGTCTCCATGGCGGAACTCATCAAGCTCATCGCTGACCCGGCGTCCACAGACAACGAAGTCCACGCCAAGGCGCTTGAAGCCCTAGCCAGGGAAGCCAACATGGAGGCGGGCCTCGAGGGCCCGCGCATCGCTGCCAAACACGCAGAGATGGACGAAGTCATGCTCCAGGCTGCTGATGAACTCATGATGAGCGAGGCGGCCAAGAAGGCCCTCACTGAGAGCCAGCGCATCTCCATCGCTGAGGTCAGGCTAGCCGCCAGGACGCAGGGCTTAGACTCGACGATGGAAGAGGGAGACCTGGGCGTCGCCAACATGAGCGGCAAGCTTGACGCCCTGGTCGATAGCATCAACGAGCGTGGGTATAACCCGTCTGCCATCGAGCAGGCGGCGGTCCACAGCGCCGTGCTGCTACAGAAGCGGGCCCACCAGGACATCCTCGACGCGGTCAAGTCCAAGGACACCACCCACAGCATGGAGGAGCTGGGTGCCCGCCTCGAGAAGACCAACAAGCAGATACTGCGCCTGGGTCAGGCGCTCCGCGCCGCCGGCTCGGAGATGGGTAGGGCGTTCAGGTATCGCCAGTTCATGGCGAACAAGATCACAACCTACTCCGATGCCGTCGCCACGGCCATGCTCAAAAAGAAGCGGCTGCTCACGGCAGGCGAGTCCAGGCGGCTCAGGAAGGCCTGGGATAAGGCGGTCAAGCTCGAAGCCGATGGCCTCGCTGAGCGGAAGAAGGCCCATGAGCGCCTCCAGAAGGCCCAGAAGCTCATGAAGAAGGCCCAGAAGTCAGGCAACGAGGGGTCCATCCAGGCCGCCCAGAAGCTCATCGACCAGATTAGCGATGACCTCGTGAAGGCCAGCGCCAAGGTGCGGCTGGGCGAGCGCGAACGCGCATCCTCCATCTCGACAGTGACCATGAACCGCCTCCTCAGGGGCTATAAGAAGGCCTTCGGCGCGTCCCTGGTGCTGTCCTCGTCCGGTGACGACTCGGCGCTTGGCCGCCAGGCCATGGGCCTGTTCCTCAAGAACCCCGTAAAGGGCCTCAAGACCCTGCCCATCGTATGGCAACTAGCCCCGTGGACCCAGGGCCACCGGGCCTACGCGCTAAGGACCCAGAAGGCCATCCTCAACGCAGACATGCAGGCGATTCGAGACCTGGCTGGCCTCGAGCTCACTGAGATCGAGGGCCTCTCGAATGTCCCCGGCGGCGGGATGCTTGCCAGAGAGGAGCTGTTCATGTTCCGGGCGCTCGAGACTGGAGCGCTGGGCGACCAGCTCGTGATGCCGTCACAGAACGCCTTCGGCCTCACGCTTAACCTCCTTCGCGCCGCCCACTTCGACCAGGCGGTCAAGTTCTTGGCCCAGGACTACGGCGCCAACCCCAACGACATCAAAGACATCATGAAGAAGGTCCCCAAGGCAGACCTTCAGGCCCGTGCAGCCCTCATCAACGCCTCCACGGGGCGAGGCAAGCTCGTGAGCGGGCAGGGGTTCGGCGCGACGGTCATGCGCAACATCATGTTCGCCCCCCGCTTCACGCTCTCCAGGTTTGAGTCCCCATATCGCACCGTCCAGGTCGTGCTGGGCATGGGGGAGTTCGAGGGCGTATCCAAGGCCACCAGAAAGCGCATCGCGGCCGAGACCGGAAAGCGCCTGGGCTTCTTCATGGGCATCGGGCTCATGAGCACGCTGCTCGGCGATGACGACCCAGAGGAGAACGCCCTGGCGTTCGTTTCCCCGAAGTCGGGCGACTTCCTGAAGTTCAGGGTGGGCGACTACCATATCGACCTGACCGGCGGCCTCGCGTCCACCTGGCGCTACGTCTTGCCGCTGCTTCTGGGCGGCGACCGCCCGGGGGCTGGCATGAGTCAGATGGTTCGGAACAAGGCGGCCCCGCTAATCGGAGCGCTGTATGACGGCGTGCGTGGCACGGACTTCCGTGGGCGCCCGGTGACCCTCGACGCGATGAAGACCGACAAGGCCATGGAGGAGTTCTTTAACGGCAAGGTCAATGACTACGTGGCCGTCATCCTCCATCAAGTCGTCTTCCCGGCGACGGGGGCCTTCACTCCCATCACGCTTCAGAACGTAGCTGATGAGGCCTGGGCGGAGATGACTGGCGAGGAGAAGGAGAAGCTCCAGCGCATCCTGCCCATCGCGCTCGACGCTTTCGGCATCGGGGCTCGGCACTATGACCCGAAGGAGACGCGCCGCCAGCGCCGGGGCACCATCGGGCCCAGCCGTCCCTCGAGGCCTCGGTGATCACCACCCTCAAGGACCTGCTCAGGGCCATCCGCCGCCGCCCGACCCCCCAGAAGGCCTTGGCGTCAGTCGCTGAGGCGTGGCTCGCCAAGGGCGTGCGTGAGCACCGAGATAACGCTGGGCCAGACGTGTCCTGGTTCATCCACGATGGCGGCGGGACGCCTGCGAAGGCACCGCCCTGGTGCGCCTACTTCGTATCCTCCTGCTGTATGCAGGTCCACCGCTGCGGGTTCAGGTTCCGCTTCACCCGGACCGGCCGCGCCGTGACCCACTGGCACCAGGCCCTTCCCGAGCAGCGCGTTGACCGCGACGACATCTGGACCGCCCGGGACCCGCGAGGCCTCATCTTTGTCCGCACCAGGCTAACGAAGCCCGAGTCCGACCGTGACAAGGCCCTCAAGGGCTCTCGCCGACAGGGTCATACGGGGGTGGTGATCTCAGCAGACCGCCACGCATCCCCCCGCACCATCACATGCATCTCCGGCAACTCGACCGGATACGGCCATGACCGCGTGCCTGGTGGCGGTGCGGTCGCCAAGGAAGTCATCCGCGAAGGTGACGCGGCGTGGCTTAGGTTGGTAGGATTCATTCGCATTACAGAGACGGCCCAAGGGACCCCATGAAGTACATCCTTGTATCCATTTTGCTCATGTTGCTCGCAGGGTGCGGCAGCACCTATCACCTCCGCACTGGTGGCTGGACGCTCAGCAAGACCGCCGAGGGTGCGTGCCTGGTGGTGCATGGTGACGGCGACCCCATGGTGACGAAGGTGTGCATCGCCGCACCAGAGCGCCTCCGGGTCTCCGAGGCCATCGCCGAGGAGATGTGTCGTGGCTCTGAGTGATGCGGATAAGGACCTGCTCCGAGTCCCGGTCGTCACTGCTGCCTTCTTGGAGGCAGTATCCAAGGCTGCTGGCCTCGAGTCTCTTCATGCTGCGGCTCAGACGCTACAGCTGGTGCCCGTGGAACAGATTGCCGAGGCTCTTGGCGTCCTCCGTACTGATGAGGTCTTCATCGAGACGGGGACCATGGAGATCTTGGACGATATCGAGATTGAACTCTTTGGAGACGAGGACGACGAATGATTAAGCCAGTACACTCATCCCCCATGGACGGGGCCGAGATCTCAGTGGTGGCCGCCGCCATGGTGGCCTGCATCCTTCATGTGGCCGGCGTTGTCACGCTTGACCCGGTCGACTACGGCGTCGCCATCGGCGCCGTCCTGACGCCAGTGGTTATGTTCGGTGTCCGCATGGTTACTATTCTATCCGGCCGCCTGGAAGACTCGGTGGGTGGAGACGACTGATGTCGCCCGCGACATGGGTCAAGTCCAACGTCGTCGCCGTTGCCACTTGGCTCGGCGTCGCGCTGTCTCTGGCGGTCACAGCTACCGCCCACGTGGCGCTCGCTGATAACACCCAGCAGGGCCTCGTCGAGATGGTCGATGAGCACAATGTGAGCATCGTGGAGCTCGAGAGCGACGTTCGGTCTGTCCGAGAAAACCAACAGCGCGTCGTCCTGGTTGTCGAGCGCATAGAGGCCACGCTCAAGGAGCTGGACCGCACCACGGCTGCCTTGCGCGCCCTGGTGCGAGACCGTGAGCGGTGAGGACAGATGGGAGCGCCATGAGGTCGAGGGGTCGTTCATGGACGCGGTAGCCGAGGTCCTCCTCAATGAACCGCCCTGCTCCTACGTCGTCATCACCGAGGGCGAGAACCCTGACGCGCCCGGCCCCAAATACATCGTCCTCGTACCGCAGTGGGGTATCGCATGAGTGAAGCAACATGGGCCAAGCTCCTAGCTGAGCATCCATCCGTCAAACCGTGGGCTGCCAGCCGGCAATGGGCCCGGGTCGCCAAGCGCACAGGGCTGGACAGGGAAGAGGCCAAGCGCTTCGGTCGGTGGGTCCTGGGCCAGGGCGAGGAGCCCGCCGAAGCCACCGAAGAGGACCCCGAGCCCGAGGCGGATAGCCCGCTCGAGGCCCTGAGTGACGAGTACTGGTTCGACGTGGAGCGAGCTCGGTACGTGTTTCACCTACCCACTCGAGGCCCCTTCGCCCTGCCCGCTGACACGGTCGACGGTATCCGAGAGGCGTACAGCAGCCTCGGTGGCGGGGCCACCGTCAACCAGGTCGCTCGACGGTTCGGCATGGCCAGGACCACCACCATCGGCGTTATCAGGGCCCTGGGCCTGACCCACGACTCACCCCCCTGGGGCCCCGAAGAGGTAGCCTCCCGCTCGGAGACGGACCTCATCGAGGACCTGCTCCAGCGCAAGACCGAGCGCGTCATCGTAAAGGCCGAGCGTCGCGCCTGGTCGAGGGTCAAGTCGAAGGCCGAAGCCTATGACCGCATGGACCTGTTCGCTCAGCGCATGGCTGAGCGTCTCGAGACCATCACCGCAGGCGGCACCCCGGTCCCCAGGCTGAGGCTGCCGATGGCTCGGCACCCCTATGAGGTGGTGCTGAGCCCCACCGACTTCCACTGGGGTAAGCGGGGCGAGCACTACAACCGGGAGATAGCCAGGGACAGGCTCTTCGATGTCACCGATAGGCTGCTCGACCGGCTGGTCAACATGGGCTGCCCCGACCGCATCCTCCTGGTCCTGGGTAGTGACGGCCTACACATCGACTCGGCGAACAGCACCACCACCCGGGGCACGGTCATGGACACCGATGGCACCCCAGAGGAGCTGGCGTCTAGTTGGATCCAACTATGCGCAGCCTACGTTGACCGAATCAGGCAGGTTGCCCCGGTGAGACTACATATCATCCCAGGCAACCATGATGCCTATACCTCTGTGCTGCTCAGGACGGCGCTCTCCGGGTGGTTCAGGACGGCAGACGACGTGGAGGTCATAACCGACACCAAGAACCGCCAGTACTACCGCTACGGGCGGTCTCTGCTGGTGTTCCTCCATGGCGACATCGGCGCCTCGAGGGACTGGGTCGAGCTCGCCGCCAACGAGGCACGTAAGGAGTGGGGTAATACCGACCGCACGTTCATCTTCACCGGCCACCTACACACCGAGCGCGAGCTGGAACAGCGGGCCGGCGCTATCGTCTACCGTATGCCCAGCCTGGCAGGCGCGGACCGGTGGCACCAAAAGATGGGGTACGTGGGCAATCGCAAAGCGCTCGCCGCCTATCTCGTCGACAACCACCGTGGCGTCGTCGCCACTCTGATCGAGCCATCCGACCCGCCTGTTGCCGAGCAGTAACACACCCAGTACCATGATGGCATGGGTAGGTTATTGGCCATTATTGCTACGGTGGTGATTCTGGCCTCATGCGACATGCCTGCCCCCATCATCCCACATGAGGCGGAAGTCGGTGTCTCACTCGGTTTCGTTTGCAGATTCGATGGCGTCGTTATTCTTCGGGCGTGGCTGGTCCTCCCCGAATGGGCAGCACGAGACTACTTCGACCCAGACACGGGAGACCAGTACGCGGGACAGCCGGTCAACTGTTCGGGACCGAATCTCATGGGGGCCGAGTGTCGTATTGAGCCTTGGACAGACAAAGGCTCAGGACCCCACCTATATCTCGATCCTGAAGCTGGCCCTTGCCCAGGCGACGATGAACCAGGCCTTGGCTAGCCTGGGCGAAGAGGGCAGCGACTAGCAGCGCCAGTGATGGCGCCGGGTCAGCCAATAGAACCAGACCCGCTCGCTGCCCACGTCAACAGACCACGTGACGACAGAAGACCGTGGTGTTTCGACCACCAGCGGGACATAAGCCCTGGCAAGGTTGCCCATGGCCCAAAAGGTAACTACCGCCAGCACCGTCAGCAAGAGCGTCAGCCGGTGGGCGCGGACCACCTAAATCCGGCGACAGCCGGTTACGGTCATCGTTCCGGTGGTGCCGGCTGAGGTGGTGCAGCGCACGTATCTGACGCCTGCGGGGAAGTCGTCGTTAGCCCCGCTGCTCCTCACGGGCCCGTTCCGGGCGATGATGTCGCTGGCCGACAGGCCCGAGATGTAGTTAATGGCGGTGACGCCATCACACGACACGTCAATGGCCACATTGGTGCCCCCAGCCTTGGCCCACTGGAGACACACGTCAACGAGGGAGCCGATGTCGACCCAGCCAGAGGTGGCGTCAGCCGGCATCGGGATAACTGCGGCGGTCTTTAGCGTGTATGACATCTGGTGGTCTCCTTGCCTGCCGTCAGGCTACCACGCGGGCGTTTGCGGTGAAAGAAAAGGGCCCCCGGTGGGGTGCGATGGGGTTGTTGATGTCGAAACACAGCGTCCCACCAGGGGCCAGCACCCACTAGAAGCGGATGTCGTCGTCGCCCCAGTGGTTGCCCTGGCTCTTGTCGCCAGCCTGCGGGGGCTCGGAGTTCCGCTTGGGCTCGCAGAACTCGAACCGGAAGGCGCGGACGTAGGTCTTGTACTGGTCAACGCCCTCCTTGTTGGTCCACTTGTCGGTTTTGAGCGCGCCCTTGATGTAGACCAGCGCGCCCTTCTTCTGGGTCGCCATCATCTCAGCGGACTGCTCCCAGAGCGTGACCTTGTGCCAGTCAGGCGGCCTCCCGGCGCCGTTGTTTGTGGCGACGGTCACATCGCACACGGCCTTGTTGTCAGCGCCCACGCGCCTCAGTTCAGGGTCGGCGCCCAAGCGCCCCAATAGCGTTACATCGTTGGCCATCTGGCCCTCCTTTTAGCGGCGCCCTTACGGCGCCTGATCAGAATGCGCAGCTCACGCTGCCAACATGGCTCGCACCGGACGACACCGACCTTTACGAACCGCTTACAATCGACACACCTGGACCGCTCGGACCAGATGGCCCACTCCCTAATAGGCATCTTCATCGAGCGCCCCCTGCTCCTTGAGGAACTTGGTCATGACCGCCGTCGTCAGCCTCGAGAGCGTCATGCCGGCCCCGATGTTCTGGTGATTGAACGCGCTGACGTACTTCTCCGCAGCCCGGCGGACGTACTGGGGCATGTAGGCCTGGATGACCGCACGGTCGTCGTCAGCCAGGCGCTTCTTGCTCGTCTTGTGTCGCCAGCCCTTCACGGTCGCTCCTCCTTCCAGTCGAGGAAGGCAGCGCGCCCCCTCTCGGTGCCAAGGTAGTCAAGCAGCCGGCGGCGCGAGTCGGGGTCCATCCCGCTGGGGCGCGGGTTATTCCGCTTCACCCCTGACCCGTCCGTGTAAGTGGTGCTCTCAGACCAGGCGGCCACCTCGTTGTAGTCCAAGTCGAGCTCGGCCCCGAGCCGAGCGCAGAACCCAGGCCGGTCATCCTCCCACGAGGCGTGATGCTTGGCCCTGCGCACCGCCTCAGCGTCAAAAGGGACATCCGCATCCGGCAGCACCTCCGGGCTCGGCACAAAGGCCTCCTGGGGGGCAACGGCGCCGTCTCGAGGCAGGGCCCACTTGGGGAGCGGAGGGATCACAATGTAGCCCCACCCACCAGACGGGGTCTTGGCGCTCACGGTGGTGACCCCGTCAGGGGGCCACCCCTCCTTGATGGGCAGCCATACGGCGTCGAGCGCGTAGAGGTAGCGCCCGATGCCCCACTTGACCGCCGCCCTCTTCAGCGCCCCAGAGTAGCCACCCTTGATGGCCTCGACGGCGGTGTTCTCAGCCCCGTCCTCCTTGGACACCCACTGGTCACCCACGTAGGCGCTCAGGCGGCACAGGACGCCCCCGTCGGGGCCCTTGGTGTACTCATCCTTCCAGCCGGCGGGCCCGAAGACCTCGTCGAGCCTGTCCATGACGTTGCGAGCGTCGAGGTAGGCCAGCACCGTGGCGCTGGGCTTTTTTTTGGATGCTGACCCCACCCTCCAGTGGATGTCGTCAGCGGGGAACGGCTCAGCGAGCCGAGGCCAGTTAATCATCGGTCTTCTCCTGGTCAATGGGTTCTGGTCGGTTGTCACGCAGCCACTGCTGCATCTGCCTGTAGGTCTCGCCGAGCGGGCTGCCCGGCTGATCTGCACCGATACGCTTGAGGGTCAAAAGCGCTCGAAGCTTCTGCTCGTATGCCGTCTCACTCATCGTCGTGCCCCACGGCGTCCCGCCCATGCGACACCACGTCGAGCACGATGCCGCCCTGGTACTTGCTCTGCATGAGCCAGCTGAACACGTCGCTGACCAGATGGGCCAGGTCATGCGCAGGCGAGGCTTCGGAGCCGAAGACCTGCGGGAACCCCGCCTCTCCCTCAGTGTGAACGTAGAAGCCCCCGTCGCACTGCCTGATCACGATGTCCCCGTCCTCGAGAGTCATCACGCCCCCTTCCGAATGAACTCGGTGACGGGCTCGCTGACGCACACCCCGGGGATCACGTCCCCCGACTCGTACTCGGCCTTGATGGCCTTCTTATCGACCTTGGGGTCGACCTCGACGAGATACCGGCCCGGGACCTTGCGAAGGTCGGTGACCTCCACCCTGATGCCCTTGCGGCGCTGCACCATGATGAAAGAGCCGTCGGGCGTCGCGCACTTGGGCTCCCCGTCGAGCTTCTCGTGCGCGAGAAGCAGCCCCATCATATAGCCCCGCACCCGCTCGACCTGGCCGTCCCGCTGCCGGGCCCGGTCCATGTGGCGCTTGGCCTCGAGCCGCAGCTGGTCAGCCTCCCTGCCGATGCGCTCCTCGACGGCACGCAAGGCGCACAGCTTGTCCCCGAGTTCGGCGAAGACTTCGTCCACGCTGGCCATCCACTCATCGTAGAGGCCCTCGTCGACAATCTCGCCGTCCTCGCTGACCAACTCCATGAGCCCCGCCGCAGCCCTGAAGGCCTGCTCCTGGATCTCGTAGCTACTCCGTCCCATAGTGCCCTTCCTCCACCCGCTCGAGGTGATAAGCCCACCCGCGCGCGTCGAGCTTCGACCACGCGAACAGGGATTGCCCTTCGGTTGATGCCACCGGAGCGCCCGCAATACGCTGAGCCTCCGCCCGGCCGAATTGGTAGCCGGTTTGCCACGCCTGGTGGCGCTCGGCCCTGACCGTCATGTCGGGGTCGTGGGCGCTCACGGTGCCCACCTCTCCTCGCGCTGGGCCGCGAGCCGCGACTCCCTTCGGGCCAACTCATCCCGCACGAGGGGCACGTCGGCAAGGGTCGTGAGGACCTCGGTCACCACGTCAGGCTCAAGGCCGGGCACCCCCGGGAGCATCCGGGCGATGGCGGCGACCTCGCCCTGCAAGTGCAGCGAGACATCACCCGCCGGCAGCCTGACGATGACGGCAGTGGTGGCGGTGAACACCGACACGGCGCCGGCACGAGCCCAGAGGCCCGTGTCTCCAGTGTTAAACCTCCACATGATCGACCCCCTCCAAGCCCAGCTCAGCCTTGACGCGCTTGACGGCGTCGAAGTCCTCCTGGAGACCCTGGACGGCGCGGAGCGCCTGGCGCAGGTCCTGGCGGAAATCCTCGAGGAATGCGTCGCGGTAGAGCACCGCATCGGCGTCCGTCTCGGCCAGGTAGATGTCTTCAGCCCTCGACGCGTTGTGAATCGACGAGATAACCTTCTGCGCCTCGCGGCGCATGGTCTCGCACATGGTGATAAGTTTCGCTCGGTTACAGCTCACGATGCCCTCCTACAGGCAATGGGTTAATCACGAGTATGCCGACATGGTTGCGGCAGTCAAGAGTTAGTCAGATCGTCAGCGAGGATGTCCGCCTCGTCGGGGTGGGTGTCAGCCACGCCCGTCTCGATGCAGTCGGGGCAGGCGGGCAGGTTGGCGTCGGTGGTGGCCAGCGCCATCACGCCCGCCGGCCGCGCCCACCTGGACCCAGGCATCCACCCGTCATCCCCGCACCAGGCGCAGTAGTCCCAGTCTACCCCGCGCACGTACTCATCGTCCGGCGGGTCATAGTCCCCGCGCCCCAGTGGTGTCCGATAGCTGCTCATCCTCATTCTCCCTGCGCCCCAAGGGCGCGGTTGGTTAGTTCTCTGAATGCGAGTTCTGCTTGCACGGGCACGACCCCGTTGCCGAGCAGGCGTATGCGGTCCACCCTGTTCTTGCAGCCCCCAGCATGAGCGCCTCCACGAACTCCGGGTTGAGGACCACCGGCCCCAAGCCATCGTCGCCAGCCGTCGGCGTCGTCTGGGCCTGGTGGAAATGATGCCGCACAAAGTTCGGCAGCTGCTCCCCCTTGGTGCCCCCGCCCCGCTCGCTGTAGGGCTTGAGGTTGCCGCCCTTGTGGTCCCGCGCACATGGCGTTGGCCATTGCCTCATTGCGTCCGTCAGGCTGGTGCCCGGATGCATCACCCCGGTGCTCGTCGTGTGCCGTCCGCTGCTCCGGCTGTCCGAGACCGCTGGCGTAGGCCAGCGCTGCGCCAGCGCCTGAAAACTGTGACGCACTGGGCCCACCCTGCCCGCCGCGCCCCCGACGCAATTGCCGTAGCTGCTCGCGGTCGGCGTAGGCCAGGAGGAAGAGCCTTGTGCGGCGGTGCGGCGCCCCTGCGTCGGACGCTCGGAAACAGCCCCACTCGGCCCCATCGAACCCGAGAGCGGCAAGGTCTCGGAGCATGACGCCGAGCCCGCGCTTGCGGAGGCCGGGGACGTTTTCGAAGAAGACGATGGGGGCCCGGCACTCGCCGATAATGCGAGCGACATCTGCCCATATCCAGCGCTCATCGTCGGTGTGTCGACGCTTGCCGGCGGTGGAGAAGGGCTGACACGGCGGGCCCCCAGTGAGGATATCCACGCGGCCACGCCAGGGTCGGCCGTCGAAGGTGGACACGTCAGTCCAGATAGGAGCCGGAGCCAGGGCGCCCGCTTCCATCTGCGCGACCAGGTTGCCGATGGCGAAGGCTTCCCTTTCCACCATACACACCGTCCGAGCGC
>Ga0114900_1001265_pt1 | contig 15915 bp, 36 predicted proteins | sample MalvireepMed_231_FD_89685 | JGI IMG/M metagenome (GOLD analysis project Ga0114900, IMG submission 89685) | Marine viral communities from the Global Malaspina Expedition - Malaspina viral metaG DeepMed_231 | ecosystem: Environmental > Aquatic > Marine > Oceanic | place: Mediterranean Sea...
AGGCGCTGTGCCTATTCCAATGGCGTCATTGACGAAGAACTTGCCAAAGATTGCCGACACGCTCTTTACCGCGCCCCGTGGTGTGTGGCTTTCGCTTCAGTCAGACATCAGTGCGGCGCGGGATAGTGGCGACCAAACGCTGGGCACGGTGCTTAAGAAATTCTGGGAAGACCCGGAATACTTTGGCACCGCTGCCAGTGTTCGGATTTCCCATGCCATCCTGAATGAATCCGTATCGCTTGCAACACAGGTCCGCGAGCTTATGAAGAAAAGCCCAGAGTTCCGTAGTCAATTTGCCACTCTGAGCAATTCGTCAGCGTTTACTGACCCAAGGCCGTCAGTTAACGGACCTGCTCTTGCTCCTGCTCCCGCTCCTGCTCCCGCTCCTGCTCTCGCTCCTGCTCCGCCTACTGGCCCATAGGGTGGTCGAAAATGGTTGTTCACGACATTGCGGAAGATCGGCGCGCCCAAGAACCGAGTTACGGTCGTCACTGGACGCATCTCGATCTCAAGTCCGTCATGTGGGGGCTTATTCCGGCAGTCGCGATTGGGTCGACGTTAATTTCCATTCTTGTGTGGGTCTACATCACCGACAGACAAGAAACGCGCACCACGTTTAATGGTTTGTCCGTCAGCTTGACGGCGGTGGCTGATAGCGTTTCGGAGATGGCACAATCCGTTGCAGTCTTGAGTGTCAGAGTGGCCCGGAACACCGAAGAGGTTAACCGACTGCGAGACGACGATTGATGCTCTTAGAGAGCGATCTTGATATTGCGGCGCGGACGATCTACGGCGAGGCTCGTGGAGAGACTTGGGATGGAAAGGTCGCAATCGCTCGCGTCCTGATAAACCGCTGGCGATCAGATAAAGGTCAGTGGGCTAAGGATGATACGCTTGCCTCCGCCTGTCTCCGTCACGTTCAACTTTCGACGTGGACGAAGGACGATCCGAATTTTCCCGATGTCGTCAGGGTATCTCTGAGCAATCTAATGTTCCGTGATTGTTGGCGTGCTGTATTGCACGCGATTGATATGGGAATTGATCCCACTCACGGTAGTTTGTATTACACAACTATTTCAGGACATCCTCCGTGGTCGGAGGGGGCTACGCCCATCGTCGAGATTGGCGGATACAGGTTCTACAACAACCTCGATTCAAAATGAAGGAAAGCATAATGATTGACAAAATGATGTCCCTGGTTCCGCGAGGACAAGGCACCTACATAACCGCGCTGGCGGGCGTGGTTGTATCGTGGATCGTCGCTATCATCCCCGCTGCTGGCGCTGTCATCGGCTTTGATGCTACTTGGTCGATGGCTGACGCATGGAGCGCAACGTGGGTCGGTATGCTTGTCATGTTTGGCCGCCGCGCCTTAGCGACATGACACTCGCAACCCTTCTCGCCCTTGCCGCTCTAGCGGTGGCAGGGGCGTGGTTTGCATGGCGTACGACTATCAACTGAAGGCATGTCTAATGGCGTGTACTAACTGTGACGGCGGGTGTTCCTGCATCAAGACCGACGATGATTTCTTAGCGTCGTTCATTGTCGCCTTTCTGGACGCTGACCCGAGCACGCAGACTGCTATTGTGCAGGCGGGACATGCTTTGGGTGTCGACTCAGGATCGCCAGAGATCATTGATGTAAATTAGTATTTAACATGGGAGTGGCTACCCATGAATAGAACAGACGTGCTGTCCTTAGCACTCAAACTCACAACACAAAACCGCGAACACGAACACGGCGTCTTCCGCGAGAACGCAGCGGTCGCCTCCAAAATGATCTCAGGCTTCCTTGGCTTCGAGGTCCACCCGTGGCAAGTGCCAGTTCTGCTTACCTTACTGAAACTCGCTCGTATATCTCAAAACCGTAGTAATCCTGATTCCTGGGTAGATGCCGCTGGGTATATTGCCTTGGCCGCAGAGTTGGTGGACGAAGCTGATGGCAAAGCGGATTGACGATAAAGAGCTTCTGCGTCGAATCGATATACGAAATCGGCTTGGTCGGGAGGAGGCATCAAGGGTTCTAGGTCTCTCCCTCAGTTCCCTTGACCATCTCGACCCCACCGCTGTTGGCAGGGGGTTGACGCTACCAGAACGCAGTGAGCGTCAAGAGAACGCTGACATTATAGAGCGCACACTTGAACGGCGTCTGTTGGATGAGATCAAGGGACTGCGTTCAGAGCGGGACAACCTTCTGCGGTCGTTGAACTCCGCAGAGGACTTCCACTCCATCATCTTTTCGGCCATCAATCGTAAACCTAAGACCCCTTGGAAAGTCAGCATTAAGCCTTCTGTGGGAGGTCAGCAGATTCCCGTGCTGTTTACTTCCGACTTCCAGTGGGGCGAATACGTCTGCTCGACCGACATGGGAGGGGTGAATCAGTTTGATTACAAAATCGGGACGCGCCGATATAAGTGTCTGATTGCCTCTGCAATCGACCTGGCCACCAACCACATGGTCAAGCCTAACTACCCGGGTATCATTTATCTACGGGGTGGTGATGCTGTGTCTGGCCTGATCCACGATGAATTAGAATCCACAAACGACCGAACGCCGCCAGAGGCCGTAATGGATTTAATCGACCTTGAGGCCGAGGGGATACGGAACCTCGCAGACGCCTTCGGCAAGGTGGAGGTTCATTCCATTCCCGGCAACCACGGACGCATCCGGCAGAAGAAGCGTGCCAAGGGCTACGTCAGGGACAACTTCGAGACGATCATCTCGTGGGCGCTGGAGCGGGACTTCAGTGATGATCGGCGCGTGTCGTTCAACACCCCGTTATCCGGGGAGGCTCTGTTCGACCTTTGGGGTCGCCGTGCTGTGCTGAGCCACGGTGATCGGATGGGCACCGGAGGAGGGCAGGGGTTCGTCGGGCCGGTCGCTCCCATCGCGCGTGGGATGAAGAAGTTGGTCGATCACTACGCTGCCTTGGGGCAGGTGATCGACTATATTTTCGTTGGTCATTTCCATGTGTCTCTACGGCTAGAACACGGATGGTCGAATGGTAGCCTCCCAGGCTTCAGTGAATATGCCTTGGCTGGCAGAATGCGCCCGCACGTTCCAAAGCAATGGCTGATCTTCTTCCACCCGCGCTGGGGGCCGACAGCGCAATGGGAGATCGCGTTGGAGGATTCTATGGGCCAGCAAGCTACCGCGCCCTCATTTCAGATGGAATAGCAGATGGGATTCAGCGACATCCTCGGCCTCGGTGCCAACTTTCTTGCTGGCGGTGGTCTCGGCTTCGCCGCACGCGGCGTCATGCAGATCGTCGGGTTCTTCCAGCAACGACAGGCCGACCGCCAAACGCTCGAAATGCGGAAGCTCGACATCGAGCAGGAGAGATTCCTTGCCGAGTCCAGCCGCGAGACAGCCAAGCTAGTAGCGGAGGGCACGCTGGCGGCCATCGAGGCTACTGGTCGCATGGACGAGATCACTGAGCAGGCTCGCGCCTTCACCGAGGCGCAGAGGAAAGCCTACCAGCCGACAGGTAACCTGTTTATCGACGGGGCTAATGCCTTCATGCGCCCGTTCGGTTATTACTCCATCTTGATTTTCTACTTCGGGTGGAAGATTGCTTACCTGTGCTCGGCCATCGGCCCCGAACTCATGCTAGTGGACGTGCTGGTAATGGGGTGGGGCGATCTCGACTCGGCTTTGCTGGGTTCGGCGTGGGGGTTCGTGTGGGCTGACCGCTCGTTCTCGAAGAACACGGTCTCGGCGGCCTCAGTACGTCCGTGACACGCACGACTCTCGACGAGGGCATAGACCTCGTTAAGGTTTTTGAGGGCTTCCACAGGATTGCCACTAGGGAGCCGGTTATCAGCGCCGTCCCATACGTCTGTCCGGCAGGTTACTGGACGTTGGGCTACGGCTCTCTACGAGCCCTCGATGGGGAGCCTGTGGGGGAGGATACTCCGGCCATCACAGAGCCTGAAGGTGAGGCCATGATGCGCCGGGACCTCTCCTCCGCCGAGGCGTCAGTCCATGCGCTGTTGCCAATTTGGGCGTGGGAACTCACTGACGCCGGTTTTGGAGCCATCGTATCTTTCATCTACAACGTTGGTAGTGGGAATTTTTCGGCCTCGACCCTACGTCGCAAGATTAAGTCGGGCGATCTCGCTGGCGCGGCTAACGAGTTTCCGCGATGGGTATACGGCGGGGGCCGTCGCCTGCCAGGGCTGGTTCGTCGGCGCGAAGCGGAACGTGCGCTGTTCCTGTCATAATCCTCAATAAGGACAAACGCTATGGCTATAAACAAAACCTCGGCTGCGATTGCGGTAGCCTTCATCACTGGCCTCTCTCCAATGGGAGTAATCCTGACCCAAGGGTATATGGAACAGCGCCAGCTTGAGACCGGCGAGATCAATCAAGCTGTGCTGCTGAACCATTCTTTGTTCACGCACGCCAGCACTTGGGTAGACCTAATCATTCCTGGGCTGCAAGTGTCGGAGATTGCGCGAGAGTTCCTGACCATTAAGTTCGTTGCGTTCCAGGAGGCCCTGGAGAGCTTGGTAAAGAATAATAATTTTGAATTAATGTCGGATGCCCAACTTAACCAAGTTGTCACACGGAATCTCAACGACACTGTGACGAACTATATTGCCGACGCACGCCGGGCAGGTATTCCAGAAGATTTCATTGTGAGTTTTAACCGCTGGCATCAACAAGTCGTCGAGATTTTGATTACCAGCATTCAGGATAACGTCTCGTCCATCGTTCATGGCTCACAGAATAGCAAGGTATACGCGATCCTCACCGCCTATGACGCTGCCCTGGGTGCAACCATTGAAGATGTTGAAAAGACACTAGAGGGTAGTGTTAATTAGCCTGTCCGATGGCTAATCCAGTCCCACTCCATCCGAAGTTCAAGCCAAAGAGGTGTATGACCTGCCCTGCATTTCATCAATTTTCGACCGGGAAGGCTGGCGGAAAGGCTGGTGAGTGCCGCCCCGTACCTCCGTCTATCGGTGATGCTGGTGGGGCGGTGTGGCCGAGAGTCCATGCCACGGACTGGTGTTTGATGCACCCCGGCAATGCCCATGTATTGCTGAATGGCTTTGGTGAGTGAACTCATGGTTCATTGAGGTTTCCGATTTTTCGTTGTCGCGCTTGATTTCGTTCTTTATCGTGCCTCCCATGCCCCCGAGGAGCCAGAAGGCCAAAATCGATCTTAAGGTGCGGATGAGGGAGCCGCTGAGAGCCAAGATCGAGAGAGCGGCAAAATCTCGCGGCGTGTCCCTCAACGCGGAAGCTGTGGAGCGCCTTGAGCTCTCGTTCGCTGACAACGACGCACGCGCGAGAGACTTCGGTGACGAAACCACCCTTCACGTGATGCGGGCGCTAGCGACCGCCAAGCAGATAGCGGAGCTATCGACCGGGAAGTCTGCGTACGAGGACCCGGAGACGACCCAACTGGCGCTAACGGCCATGAAGCGCGTGCTGGCCGCTTTATTCGTGCTCTTGCCGCGCTGGCAGGCTGACAAAAACGATTAGATTGTTGCTGTTTGGTCATAGGAGCTTCTTAGACAGTTCACGAATCTCCTGCACTGGTGACTGTTTGGCGTAACCTAAAGCAGTCTGTAGTAGATCAACTCCGTAGTGACTCTCGAATGACAGTTCGCCCATGCTGTGCTGTTGGCTGTGATGCTCGGCGCAGGCGGGGAACCCGAAGGCGTCGTGCGGCTTCTGGTTCATTCCCGCTTGGTGGCCATTGGGTAGCCCTCGGCGAACGTGACAGAACTGCATCTTGGTTTCCATGCAGTCAGGCACGATGCAGCCGTGTCCTCGAACCCACTGTCGGTGCCTCTCGTACACCTTCCGGTCTACCTCTTTGATACGGTCGGGCTTGGGCTTCTTGCGGGGATAGGTCATATTCCGCCGAGCATCCTTTCTTCATCGGTCTCCAGTTCATCCACTGTCACTCCAAGAGTGTCAGCCAGTAGCTTCTGAGCCGCATCAAAGAACTTGTTAAACTCATCGTGGTCCATGTTGCCTAGTCCAATCGACTCGGGAACTTGAATGATGGTTTCTGTAACCATTTGAGTCTTAACCTTGAACGTGGGTTGTATCTCGTTTTTAAGGGCACTGAACTCTGCCATCCTAGCGGGGAACAGCAGAGACACCATGTCAATCAGGTCGTGAGCCTTCATGGTTGACCGATTGGATTTTCGTATTTCCGTGCAGTACCCCAGCGAACATTTGAGTCTCGCATGGAGGTGTTCCACGGTGGCGATAGCAGAACCCTCGGGGAGAGTGTCGAACGCCTTGTTCAGCAGCTTCCAGTAGAGTTTGAGCTGCTGCGGGGACCGCACGCCTGTGTGTTCCACTTGGACGAACTCGGTTTTCTGACGGCGCAGCCACGCTATGGCGCGGTCCTCATCGGGGACCAGTGTGCCGTCAGCTATGCGGAATAACGACTTCATATTGCTTGTCGGAGTGGCAACTGTGGGCCGTTGGGATGGAAATGATCCCACCAGTGTCTATGAACCCATACCCGCGCACCGACCCCGCTCGTGTTCTTCCTCTTCTCATCTGTTCTGACGATTTGGCCAGCTTTCCACAGGGGGTTGAGTCGCGGAGTGATTGATTGTTGGTCTCTGTCAACATATCGAGCAAGTTCCTGTGCGGTAAATCCCGATGGTCCAATCTTGTAGAGCGCGTTCACACAGACCTCCGATAGGCTCTCGGCGTCAATTGCCCTCGCGGCAGAGTGAGATGTGTCAGGGTCTGCCTTACGTGCCAGCCCTTTGTATGCTCTAGAGCGAGAGCGATGTTGAGTGATCCAACGGTTCTGGTTCATTTGACCTCCATTCCACGACCATCTTGTGTCGGTCTTCTAATTTGTCCGTTTTCTCGATGATCTTGTACATCGTCTTTATGTGGGTGAATTGACCGACGGTTAGGTATCGGTACTTCCCGTTGACGTAGGCGGCGGCGTCGATCCCATCATTGTCAATCCGCCTGATGCTGTTGGTGAGGTGGTAACTGGTACCTGGATGTTTGTCCCTCATGCGACGAAGCAGTTCACTGACGTGGTCATAGTGGGTTGACTGGTCGAACGCGGTGTACTTGGTCATTCGCAAGTACCTGTCGACCACATCTTGGCACAGTCCATTGGGGCACCATGACGACAAGCTATTGGAATGGCGTCGTATCATTGAGTACACGCTTCCGCGCATCACCACTGGCCGTCTGCTGTCGCTTGACCACCAGCCTTGGATTTCGTTCGAGAGCGGAAAAAAACTATTCGCACGTTTGTAGGTATTGGCTCTGACAATCGGAACATCAAAGGTGGAGGCGTACTCTGCGAACGCATCGTCATCTTCCAGGATGCGTTCGTGTTCCCGCTCCTCGTCGGATTTTTTCTCTAACACGGCAATAGCGGCATCAACCGCTTGCTGAACTACAGCAGGGTCAACGCCGCTCGGTAGATTAAGCGTGATTTTAGTCACCGAAACTCACGGCCTTGATCTCTGTGCCGTCTAGCTTTTGCATTGCGGTGGCGAACTTCACTTCGATGTTGATTGTGTTGTAGATTTGTTGTGCAAGGTTGGACACTCCCTTGGCCATTTCAACGTCCACCTCACCATTGGCCACCTTAATCATCTGCCCAACCAAGAACTCTCGTAACTCGCGTGTGTTCTTCATGTCTCTCTCTCCTTCTACGGCATGATGAACGGGATTCTGTCGTCTAGCGGTTCCGTCTCTGGCTCACCGCCAGCCCCCGGCACATGCGGCTTGGGCGTCTGACTTTGCCTCTCTCGCTTGTCTGAAATCTTGAGGCTTTGGAAGCGTTCGCCGTCATGCTTCGTTTTTGTCCACGCGGCGATGTCCAACACCTCACCTTTATAAATGTCGCGGTGAGCCATGATCGTGCCCTTGGCATCGGGATGGTTGTCGCCGGTCTTGTAAGTGTTGCGCCAGAGCGTGCCCTGTCCCGGCTTCTGTTCGTAAGGCATTTCTGCTTCCTCTCTGTGTTTTGGGTACCGCTCGCTGCGCTACAGCAGGGTCAATGCCGCCCGGTAGTTTCGGATTTTTTCTCCAACTCGGCAATAGCGGCATCATACGCCACTTTCCTCAGGGCGATGAGATTGTCGCCATACGCCTGACGCACGCGGTTCTGTTCTTCATCTGCCAGCCGTGCGATGGCGGTCTTGGCGTTGGCTGCGGTGCCCCACGCGGTGAGTTCCACCACCGACAGGCAGGCTGTGATTTCGTTGATGAGTTCGTCGGCAGCGTTTTTGGTGCCGGTTGGCTTGGGGGCTGTGGTCCTGCGCTGCGCTGATGTGTTTTTGCTGGCGGCCTCACCGTCATCGTCTTCCTCCGAGGTCAGCCCGGCCATCGCAACCAGCGAGTATCGCCGGGCGTAGGTGATGGCACTGCCGATTTCCTGGGGCTTCCCGTCCGGCAGCGGGAAGGTAGAGGATATGTGGTTGTCGCTGGCGACGTGCTTGAACTGCGTCACCAAGGAGTGGGCACGGAACTCGTTCATCTCGATGGCCTGCATCACGACGATCCCATGCTTGGTTAGCGTAGGGATAGCCGCAGCACGCACTGCTTCAAGGTCTGCGTAGCGATTCTTGAAGTGCGGGTTCACCTTGTTGATTACGGCCTTCGGCATCTCTGCCTGCGCCGCTAGTAAGGCTGCCGCGATGCTCTTGTGTTCGTCCATCTTCTCTGCCTGTGGATTCCGTTCAGTCATTCTTCTCTCCTATTCGCAGCGAACCGTTGCTGGCTCGCTTCACCTCGATCCCGTGGCCGAACATTCGGCGCACGTCAGGCTCGATGAGCTTCTTGATGTCTGCGTCTGCGTCCTTGAATTTCTTAGCTGAGGTGCGACACTTCAGCCATTGGGCGGCTGCTGTGCCCCACATATTATTCCCGGTCGCGTCTACTTCGCGCATCGCACGTGTGTTGACATCTACCTTGCCTTCGGGGATGCGGTCCTCCGGCTCGATGTCGTCAGTGACGTGCTGCCAAAACTCTGTCTCTTGCGCGATCAGGTCGGCGAGCGCCTTGTCGTCGCGCTTGATGATGGCGCTTTCCCACTTGCTGTTACCGAACAGCACCGACAAGTACGTCTGCTGCTCACCGCCGACGGCCATGTAGTGCTGAAGCTGCCAGTAATAGCGGGCTGCGATGTCGTCCATGTTGAACTTGGCACCGACATGTTTGCATTCGAGAATGGCGTCGGGCGCGATCCTGCCGTCGAGGTTGCCACGCATGAAGCTGTGGTCTTGGTGAACCAGGTGGTCGCAGTTTTCGGTGTCAACGGGCAACCCAGTCTCTCGACTGAACCAGTCTCGATTAAATGGTTCGGTGTAGGTGCCCATCTGCACAGCGAGAATGCGTGACAGATCGTCGCCCTCGGCTCGACCCGTTTTCACCAGCCATAGGTCACGCCATTCCCCGGACATGATTTTGGTTGCGTCCGAACCGCCCACGCCCTTGCGCCGCTCGTCGTGCCATTCCTTGGGGTGGTCAAACATCAGCAGTCACCGAGATTGCTTCCTTGTTGTTCGGGCATTCCGTATTTTCGCAGAGAACAGACACCGAAATGTTAATCACCTCATCCAGCACATCAACGTACCTCGCTCCCATGTCTCTAAAGTGCTTTTTACAGGTTTTGCAGTAGCCGCTCATGCCACCGCCGCCGCTAGCACAAACATTGCGAGAGCGAAGGCGTACGCGGAGCCTGCCAGCAGGCACACGACACCGACCAATTTGAGATAGCCCAGCATCCAGCTCATCACCTACCGCCTCTTGTCTTCACCTTCACTGATTTCCCAATGTCGCTTTCTCTCATCTTGAGTGCGGTCAATCGCTTCTTCTTCGCTGGCCATCTCATCAGCGAGCGCGGTGACATAGCTTTGCACCGCGGCGAGCGCGGACTTGTACGCTTTGTGCGTCATTGATGGCACGGGACGGGCCTCAATCCATTTTTGAATCTTGTTGCTCAACTCGTACAGCGGTTCGCTGGCCGTCTCATCTTGCAGGGCGTCCAGGAATGTGCCGAGTTGGTCACCGAGGGTGGGGTCCATTGTCATGGTGGTTCCTTTCAATGTGGCATCACAGCGGTTCGCTCGGGAAGTTTGAAGGCAAACGCCAAAACAGCCCGCACCCTCTTAGCGGTAGCCCGTGCAGACGATTGCATCCCAAGTGCCTCGGGGGACCCAGCGTCTGACCACCCCTCTGCAGCGCAATCACTGTAATAGTCAGCATCAGACAGCCACTCCTCAAGCTCTTCTCGCGTGCAGTCGAACAGCCAACCTTTTGGCCCCCGATCAATTAGAGTGCCACTCGGTAAATCCCGGTCCATATGATCCTCAGCGAAAACTGGCGGTATCCGCACATGCATCCTCACGGGGTCTCCTCGATTGTGGTTCAATGTGATCCACAGACGACTCTATAGCAAGTAGAGCCTTGCGTCAAGTCGAGGCTTGCAGCAAGGCTCGCCTTCCTATATAGAATCAGGGATGAAACAACCAACTCCCGCGGAAGAAGCGTTTGTCGCAGCGATTCATGGAATTGGATCAATAACCAAGCTGGCAAAGCGCTTGGGAGTCAGCCACCAGGCAGTCAGCCAGTGGAGGTGCGTTCCTTCCCATCGAGTGAAGTCTGTCAGCCGAATCACTGGTGTTCCACCGTGGGAGTTACGTCCTGATTTGCACAGAAAGCCGGTGGTGTGATCTTCCCAGCCGGCCTAGTGGCGGGCGCGCAGTTGGTGGTTCCCTCGCGCTCGCCACGCTATGCCTACTGAATCCGATCTGCAAAAAACGGTTGTCGCTTGGTTGCGTAGCCAATCATTGAAGTGTGTCTGGTTCGCTGTACCAAATGAGGCCAAGCGCAGTTTCAGACTCGCAAATCATTTGAAAGCTATGGGTTTGCGTCCCGGCGTTGCTGACCTAGTTTTCTTTGGTTTCGGATTCATTGAACTGAAGATGCATGGAAGCAGACAAACAGAGACACAGGAGACTTTTGAGGCACTGTGCCTGGAGCATGGCGCCAACTACGCGGTGTGTTTTTCCCTTGAAGATGTGCAGCAACAGCTAAAAAGTTGGAAGGCATTTTGAGTCAAAGCCGCAGACACTCTGCCACCGAGGCTGTTGCGAATGTGCTTGTTGGGTTCGTTGTCGCACTCGCCGTGCAATTCGCGCTATTCCCGGCTCTCGGATTACCCGTGACGCTATTGCAGAACCTGGGTATTGCATTTGTGTTCACTTTCATAAGTCTCGCGCGCTCGTATGTTTTGCGTCGCGGTTTCAACTGGTGGTCAACGCGACCGCGACGAGAGTTGCGTCGCTGATGACTGACATTCGTGCTGGCCATAAGGTCACGATCATTGAAAAAGGTAACCTGCATTACGGCAGGCTCGCGGTGGTTGAATCGATTGGAGATGGCGCGAAGTTTGAAATGGAGAACGCAAAGCGTATGGATCTGATGCGTGGAGTTCGAATGGCCCGGCTCCAATGTTCGTGGTTGCCGGAGGATAAATGGCTTGTTTTGCCTGTCGCACAGTTGGCGAGGGTCCGCAATTATTCCAAAGTGCATAACCTCACTGGACCGCGACGCCGCAAAAACCTTCTGCCGCCACTCAAATGGCACGATCCTGAAGTCTGATGGTTGCGTTGACTCATCGTATGCAAGAGGCGCTGACGTTCATTCGGGTTTATGGCGAAGCCCACGATGGCACGTCGCCGTCGCTGCGAGAAATCAAAGAAGCTCTAGGTCTCAACGCTGTGTCGAGTGCCCATCGTATCGTAACTTCGCTCGTTGATCGCGGCGCTCTCAAGCGCCAACCATACATTTCACGAGGCATCGAAGAACCAACCGACCTAACTATCATGTCTGAACATTTACAATGGCTTATGAAACAAATGCCGCTCACCACGATTCTTGAGGCTTTGTTCAAAGGCCACGAAGATGAACTGATGGAAGCTGCCGTCGAGATGCGAGATAGAGCGTAACATGACAGATATGGAGCAATACTGAAGTCTGATGGAAGCCTCGACCTTTGCTTACGTCCTAATATTTTGGATGCTTGTACAGGGCGAGGAACCCCGACTCTACTTCGAGTCCAAGCTGTACCACGAGGCTGCAGCGTGCGCCGCAGAGATACCCATTCTCCGTAAGGAGCTAGTCTTGGAGGGAATCAATGGCGTGGTCGCCTGTGCGATGGTGCCCAAGCCGGGAGAGGAGATATGAGGACCGAGGCTGGTGTCGGGGAGCCGCAAGGAACGGCAGCGGAGCCGTCATTGTTTCTGTGACTCTGCCAAATGATTACGTTTTCAAGGATGGCAGGGTGAAACACACCACCCGCATCCTCGACTTTGCGAAGGGCAAGGCCAAAGACGGTGGGATCAGTCTAGCGGATGTCGTTCAAGAATTAGGTATTGAATCCAAGAAGGCATCTGCGACGTTACAACGACTCGCCAAGACCGGACGCCTCATGGTGGTAGACCGACAGCGTACCGAATGGGAGATCGCCGACGACAAGCACACAAAGATGTGTAGTTCGCACTGTAAAATCTATATCTTGACGACAGAGGAATTGGATTGGTACGAATGACTACGAAGGGGCCGTGCACGGATACTCCTCCCCGGTTGACCCCCTACTACCTAGCCTAGTGCGCGGAGGGCTGGAATTATGAGCGATTGGCGACCAGATGCCGACATCCTCCGAGATGAGGTCGCGCGGCAAAGGAACGAAATCCTGCACCTTCGCCAGGTGGTGATCCAACAACGGGAGCAACTAGATGAGCAACGTGGTGCCACTACCAGCGACCGCGACGTTTGACGATTTCTGGAGGCTCTATCCTAAGCGTGTCGGCAAGGTTCTGGCGAAGGCCAAGTGGGACGCGATCACTGGGCAAGGCTTGGACACCCGCATTCTCGACAAAGACAGCGGCACCTACCTTCACATTCGTCTACAGGCGACGGCAGATGAGATCATCGCCGGTCTGAAGGCGTATCGGTCCACGCTGTATGACAGCAATTACCGGCTCAAGACTGAGGAGCAGTTCTTACCGCATTGCGCGACGTGGTTAAATCAAGGGAGATGGGAAGATGGTTAAGCTCACTGCCACCACGCTCAGAGCGATATCAGCGGCTAACCAGCAGAGCGCCCGCAAGAAATTGGTCCCACCCCTGCCGTGGGAAGTAGACGATGCGAAGTCAGCCGAACCTGAGCAACTTGACGGGCTGGCGTCTGCTGGGGTACAAAACGAGTGAGACCTCCGGTTTTGGACACATCCCGGAGGCCTCAGGTCGGTGTAATGGGCACCGATGTAGTGGGTAGATTCTATACTACCCCTACGGGTAGGTCAATACCTACTCTGCCCTCCGATCTCCAGATTGTGTCCCACAGTGCGCCGGGCTCCTGTGAGCAAGCCCGGATGTGAGGCGGCGGAACTCAAGACCCCCGACGCGCTGGTAAGGTCGAGATGCTGAACCAGCAGAACTACACATAGCCGTATGCCAATAAGGCTTTCCTCGGGCTAGTTCGATGAGGGGCAGGGCGGGTGGCTCCGTTGGCGATTTTCAAGGTCGTCAGTATCAGCAGTGTAGGGATACGCCTCTGAAGTCTCCCCTGCGTACCGTACTCCACTCATGTGGCAGGGCTTACGGGGGAGGGGCTGTGCCCGTTCAGGAACTTGCGGATAGCATCACGACGATCCTGAAGATCGGCGCTGGCCGTCTTTGCCGCGTATGCGAGCGCGGGGTTTTCCAGCACCGCCTTCGGGACTGGGGTTTCCCCCGATTTCCACCGCTGGGCGGTGCGAGTGTTGACGCCGATGGCTCGGGCTAGTGGGGAGACCCATTCATTTCCGTATATCGCGTAACCGATGTCGTGAAGTGCCATTTGCTTGCTTCCGATATTTTGGGATGTGATCTCATGGCGTACTAATCCAAAAATTGACGACTGCGCCTTATCTCTGAACGTGAAATTTGGTTTCGGTGGCATTTGTCCTCCTTGGTTAAAGGCTGTTGTCGAGGATTTGGGGACCGCTACCATAGCGGCCCCCAAGCCTCGCAAGCTAAGAGTGTTTCAGGGCATGTTTCTGCTGCCCACTCGGCCCCTTCTCGGGGTGGCTTTCTTCTTCGGCTCCTTCCGCGCCGCTGCCTTTCGGGCGCTGGCCGCAGCCGTTTTCCCAGCTTTTGTGTATGGGTAGTGCGTTTTTCCAACTTTCGGCATGGCAAAAATCCTCTCTCATAAAAAGTTACACCATCACATAAACACGCCTCAGTATATGTAGATAGGTCCGAGCAGGCGTGCGGCGCGGGCCTCGTCGCCGCGCTCGTGCTTTTCTTTTTGCGCGATCCTCCGTTCCGATTCATTTTTCCAAGGCGCGCGGGTGACGCCATTTCTATAAACGTTCCGGCCTTTGCGGCGGGCCAATGCGCCTGCTTTTAGCGGCTGTTCGCCGCTGGACTTGATTATTTCGAGCGTGAAGGTGTGCTGCTGCTTCTCTGCGCCATATGAATCGCGCATGACGCGCGCCTCGATGGTGCGGTCGCCGAGGTATTGTGGACGCCTTCCGCCGCGCTGAAACACGCTCTCCGTGAAGGTTACTGTGTCGCCAACAACGACATCGCCAGTAGCGTCAATTTTTCTGGCATGTGTCATTGTGTTACCGCTTCTTTGATGGCAGCATCGATGGCGTGATTGATTTCTGAGTCATCAGGACTGAAACCTTCGACATCTCGAAGCGCGCCCCACTCGTTTGTCGTCATTATCATTTTCAACGACTCGTCGCGCGAATCTTCAGAAATCATCCGATCTCCGATCCAGCGTGAAATGGTGAGTGTGATGCTCTGTTCGTCGAACGGGAGAACGCGAACATTGTCTCCGCGATAATCCAGGTTCGACCAGCTAATAGGCTCGACTTCTCGAATTGAAACGTCAACTTGCAGTTTGATTTCCCCGATCTTCATGGTGTGGTTCCTTGTGTGAAGTGAATGTTTACGCTGCGTCTTGTGCGTAGGAATTCATCTGAAACACGGCATTGATGATCTCGTCATGCCGTTTTGTCTCGCCGTCGAGGGATAGCCCCTCATCAACGAATTTATCGTGAATCATTCGCCGCGCCTTTTCGATGGAATGACCCTTATATCCATTGCTATGGGCATCGCCGCGCATCCAAAATCTGTACTTATAAGCCCAAAAACTCGCGAGCCCGGCGTAGGATGCCGTTCCCAAATGGCCGACATCATGCCTCCAGTCGATTAGATTTGCGGAACATCTCACCATGGACCGGAGGTTTGATCTGGTGACTTTTTCCTTCACCCAAGAATTGCTTAGAATGCCAAGCTCATCCTGAATCTCACGGAGTTTGTATCCCTGCTCAAGCAACACTGCTTCGGCGGCAATCCGTAGGGGGTCGGAATATTTGGTGGTCATGTCTGATCTCCTTGTTGGTTATGCCGTAAATTTAGGGCATGGACGGGGTGGTGTCAACCACCATCTAGGGCCTTGCTAGGTGGCCTCTGCCTGCTGAGTGGGCTCATCCCACAGGGAGCGCTCCTCAACATCGTCGTTCTCGCGGCAAGCCTGGGCGGCGATCTTCCCGTCTCCCTTGACGAAGACGAGGATGTTCTGGTGGGTCTTGCCGAGCTTGCGCCCGGCCTGGAACTGCTTGGTGGTCCTGACCGGCAGCGACCCGACTACGGTCACGAGGATGGCGTCGTTGTAGAGCTGCATCCCGGCATCCGCGAAGGCGGTGATCGTGCGTCCGGGGAAGTTGCGGTAGGCACCGGTTTTCTTGTCCCGGAAGTCGCCCACAACAAACACGGCGAAGCGATTCTGCCGGAGTTGGGCTGCCGACCGCTTGATGATCTCGGCATATGCCTCCGCGAACCGCTCGAAAGACATGGTGCTCAGGTCAAGCGGGTCGTCGCTGTAGACCTCGAGGTCGC
>Ga0114900_1001268_pt1 | contig 15897 bp, 21 predicted proteins | sample MalvireepMed_231_FD_89685 | JGI IMG/M metagenome (GOLD analysis project Ga0114900, IMG submission 89685) | Marine viral communities from the Global Malaspina Expedition - Malaspina viral metaG DeepMed_231 | ecosystem: Environmental > Aquatic > Marine > Oceanic | place: Mediterranean Sea...
CCGCCACCCCCGCCGATCGCTTCGACGATAACAAGTTTACCGCCGGTCGGCTTGGTCCAGGTACCGCTACCGGTGAACTCCTGGAGGTTGCTGGCCAGGGACCCCCATTTGACGCCACTGGCCTGTGCTGAGTCTGCTATGAGAGCTTCGTTGTTGGATCCGACGGTTTGGAGGCCCATCGTGCCGGTACCGGTTCCGACAACCAGGCCACCTTTAGCCACGGCCGAGATGTTGGCCTCGACCCCACCATACTCGTGGGTTACCCGCCCGTTGGTGTCGAGGAAAGATGCCAGGATCGCCCAGACTCCTGCACCGGTCCCACGCATGATCCCGCCGTCGGCCACACCGGAGATGTCGATCTCCATGCCGCCGGCCTCATGCAGGAGCAGGCCACCGGTGGTGGCCAGGGCCAGCAGATTATTGCGGACGTGAGCGTTCATTACCGAGGCGGTAACCACCTCGCCGACTACCCACGTTCTGGGTGACGTGTAAGCCATTAGACCCCTAACACTCTGTTCTCTTCACGAAGCGTTGCAAGGGACTCCGTGGTCCAGTTACGAGTATCGGCCCAGAACGGTTTCTTGGCCGAACGTTTGAGCAACTCGGTCTCGATCGCCTTTTTGGTCCGGGGGAATATTACGTTATACCAATTACCGTCATTCTCGTCGCTCCCACAATCGACACAGATATAGTAGGGAAACGCCTGAGAGACCACGATCGCATTGCCACAACCGGCGGGACACTCGGCAATCCAACGGCCCTGGTTTATCGTGGCGTTGACGGTCCCCTGGTTCTGATCGAAAGGTGGTATAGGACTACCTTGCCACTTGACCCAAAGCGGGGCCAGGAAGTCCCGCAGAGCGTCAGTCTGCCAGTCTTCGTGCTGGAATATGATATGTCTGGCCATCAGTACGCCAGCCTCGTATTACCGTCCAGGTCGCCGACGTCCAGCGCCCAGAACCCGCCGAAGGCGCTCACCGGGGAAAGCATAAATGTGGTTCGGTGGAGCTTGCCGTAGTTTGTCACCATGTGCTTCTCGGCCTCGATATAGAAGTCCTCGTTGATGCCCAGGTTAGCGCTGTTATTGGCAACGATCGTTACTCGATCGGAGATCTCCCGGGTCAGGGCCTCCACGAGCTCGTTGTGGCTCCGGTTAGCGATAATCGTGAGGTGGAGGTAGGGGACCGGGTCCTTGTAGATGGAAAGGTTGTACTTGGCCCAATCCAGAGCTTCCTGGCTGTCAGGAATGAACTTGGCCTTAGAAGGCCAGGTGCGTTTGCCGAAGTCGGTCTGGCTGGTTGAATCCTCTTCATTGATCCTTATCGGATCGTCCCGGGTGATGGGTGTACCTCGAGACTGTAGCAAGGTGATGTAGATAGGGTCTGAGGCGTGGTTGTTGGTCAGGGTGATTTTCATCGCCTCGCCGAACTTGGTGATTGCGACCCCGACATCCGACGTCCGGTCCGTGCCGCCACCACCACTCTGGGTGTTGGCCGTGTAATCTGTTGTCGAGACCGGTGTGGTCCAGGCGTCGACCCCGAAGGCGTCGGTACCTGAGTCCGGGTTTGGATAGGTGGCCCAGAATGTCTTAGACTCTCCGACCGCCAGGAGAGGCGAAGCGGAACCCGTCTCGGCCAGGGTCCAGAGCGTGGCCAGGGAGCCGACCGTGTAGAGCTGAACTACGGCCTCGAAGTCGTTGAATATAAAAGGCACTGGGTCGATCTGCTGAGGGTCCGTATAGGCTCGTGCGGCTCCAGAGGCGTCGGAAAAGGTTGCCTGGCTGGTGGTGTGGGGAGTTCCCGTCATGCGATGGTGCCGGTCTTCAAAGGCAATTTCTCCATCTTTGTTCTCAAGTACGAACCCGCCCTCAGTCACTTCGATCTGCCTCAGGATAGATACGAGCCGCTGGCGGTCGAACCAGGACCGGGTCATAGTTGTCTGGCCGGCGTCGAAGTGGGAGGCGTCAGTGGGCACCCCCTCGGCGTCCAGGATCGCTTTCATCTCGGTTCCAGTTGCCACGCTGGTCTGCATACCTCGGCGCACCTCGTTGCCACCAAAATGGCCCAGAGGCCCCTCTGCTTCCAGAACTACTTTGTGGGCTCCGTGAAGGCTGGGGAGAGGTTTCAGGGATTCCAAGTACCCGTTGAACTGGCTCTTGTCGTTGAAGACGATCGGGAAGGTGTAAGGGAAGCTACCAGACCCCCCCTGGAGCCTGACCTTCCGGCCTGGCTTTATGTTGCCGGCGATCGGGCTAGAGGTGTTGAACGAGCTATAGTCCCCGGACCGGTTGTCCAGGATCGCCGTGAGGCGGCTTGCAATCGACCGGCCGGTGAGTTGGGAGGCCCGGTCCCGGCCTCGGCTCCATTCGAGGTGCTGGATCCGACTGGAGACGTCTTCGCCGGTACCGGTGAAGACCCCATTGTTATCCCAATCGACCAGGAGCGTGTAGGTGGCGTCCGGCATCTAAACCTCTACCGACTTGGTAGCCTCTTCCAGGTCTGTTAGCTCTTTGTGGCCGTTGTCCGGCGGTGCCTTACCATCTATGACCTCGTCGAACTGGTCGAGCAACGCGACGCCGTCGATCGGGAAGATCATAATGATGCTCGGGCCTACCCATTTGCGGATGTCTTCCAAAATCTCGGTACTGATCTCTAGCTTTTCTTTCCCCTTCTTTTCCTGGGGCTCAAGGGCGTCGAGGACTTTGGTCATCTTTCTGCTGAACTGCTCGTCACCCTTTGGCTTACCCTCGGGCTGTGCCCAGACCGCAGTCAGGAGCATTCGGCGAGGCGTTACCGGTACAGCCTCGATCTTGGAGTGGCGATCCCAGATAGCCGACGTGACCGTCAACGTTTTCCCGTACCGGTCTTTAAGCTCAGGGTTCTCGAATTTGCGCACGATTCTATTCCTCCTCCTGCGAAAGCTACGGGCCGAATAAGACACTAGGCCAGGGTCGTCGTCTTGGCCCGGGCGACCTGTTCCTCGCGGTCGTTCAGCTGTACTCCTACAAAAATGATTATCGGGCCTCCAACGCTTCAACCCTTGCTATAAGTTCCTGCACTCCCAACAAAGCAACCCCGGCTATGTCCTTGGCAGCTAGACCGGGGGTTGTCTCCCCGCGAATAACTTCGCGGGGATCACGGCCCACCCCAAACAGGTCGTAGAATGCCTCGGCGGTGGGGCTGACATGTCTCTCGTGAATGTCGTCGACTACGCTGCCGATGGCGTGATACCGCCCGAACTGCAATTGTTTTAGCTTGTCCGTTATTACGTAGCCATCCCTGCCACCCCAAACCTGGCAGGATGTACCTTCGTACTCTTTATACTTTTCGCCCGACGCATCTGTCCAGACTCCTGCAGAGGTCAGTGTGGCTGTGGTGTTGGCGTTTCCTGAGTTCACATTATTCATAACACTGAACCGCATTTCGCTGTCCATTGTTGTGCTGGTTACATCTTTGAAACGAACTGCCCACAAGCCAGGGATTCGTGAGGTAGCGCCATCGTCGTTGCCGTAAATGGCAAATGTCACTATATCGTCATTATCGGCCGGTGAAGAGCTGTTGTGATAGTACCTTACTTGGGGGCCAACAGAACCAGCGGTCGTTGACTCAACGTGCGTTGCGTCTTCTCCTGTCGTAAGGATGTTGAGGGCATGCGTGGTAGTTGTTGGAGCCCCTATCAGAACATTCCCTGTCCCACCGTCAACAGCTAGGATCGTTACATCATCACCAATAAGAACATCTGCACCTGCAGCGGCTCCAATAGTAATATTACCAGTAGTAGTACTAATTGTAGTTGCCTCTTGGAAGGCAAAGGCGTTGGCACTAATTCTTATTCGCTCAGTGGCGGCGGTGTAAATACCCCATGTATTCGCTGGTGTAGCCGAGGGCATGTAATATCTGAGCACACCGCTAGAGCTACTAGTGGGGCCTCCAACCCTGAGGCTAAATTCATTAGCATCCGGTAAAAGCACCTGGGCAGTCATGCTCCCGGAGTCTTCTAGGACGAACATCGCTTCCGAATGCGCTGCCTGGGAACCAGCCGTTCCAGCCCAAATATGCACTGCGCCTGGGTCAGGGCTTGGGAAGCTACCCGCCAGGGCGATCATCAAATCACCGGTGCCTACTCTCCTTAAATCCCAGAAAGTATCAGTCCCGTTGTAGTAGATACGAGAATCGCCACCGGTGCCGTACCTGGTTTCCACGCTGTCGTTAAAGGTCTGGTTGGCCGTGAAGGTGAGCGCCGCGGCGATTGTCGATGACCATGCCGGAATTCCACCAGATTCCACCAACACCTGGCCCGTCGACCCGATCCCTAGCCGGGTCAGTTGGGTAGTGGACGACGCGTACATCACGTCGCCTGTGGCCTGGCTTGCAAAAGAGTGGCCGGTAAGGGAATCGTACTCGGCCTCAGTAAGCTCCGTACCGCCGTCCCCATGTCTGAATTCGTTGGCCATTACTGTGGGATCACTCCATCAAAGCCACCGGCCCGGGATCTCCGGGTTATAGCTTCCATAACTTGCTCTTCGAGGTCGTGGAGGCCATAGACCGGGCCGTTGATATTCACACTGAGGCTTGTGCCTGCTCCCGGGTGGGCGCCGGACATTCGGGGACCGGTTGACCCGCCCTGTCCGACCAGCCCGAGGTTATGGATGTCCTGCTGGGCGAAGCCGAAAGGCTCCCGGCCAGTCTGGATGTCCCGAAGGAATTGGACCCGGTTCATTCCACCACCAATAAACCTTTCGTACTCGGCCGCGGTAAGCTGAGGCATCCCGAGAGCAGTGCCAACTGCCCCGATATGCCGTTGACCAAAGGCGGTGCCCAGACCTTGCGTACTTAAGCCAAATCCCACTGGCGAACGACCCAGGTCCACGTTCTGCATCGAAAGGCCGGTGTCAATGTAGCTTTGTAAACTCTCGTTGGCGAGATCCTGTTTCTCTGTCAGGATCTCCCACACCGCAATCTGGTTTTCTATCGTGAGATCATCGCCAAACTTTTGGAGAAGAGCGTTGACTTCGCCGAGACCCTCTCCGACCAGAAGCGTTTCGTCGACGAATGACTGCATCTGCTCTTTGACGATTTGCATAGCCGTGTCGATGTCTCCTTCGAGGGCTTCGGCAAGTGTGCCCACCAGGTCGGTCCACCGCTCTGTCTCCCACCCCACTGCCTTGAACTGGTTGACCAGGTCAAGGAAAGAGTCGGCCACGTTATCCGTTTCCTGAGCGAAAGTAGTCAGAGGATGCTGGGCCTCTGAGATCCTACGGACAAGATCTTGAGCTGCTGTATCTGCTAGGTTGCTGGCCTCGGCCCAAGCCGAGAGCCGAACCGTACCTTCGGCAACCGCAGGAATGAATTCGCTGTTGACAACTGAGGCGAAGTTTTGGGCCGCAGCACCGCCAAGGGCCAGGGCCTCCATTTGACTGATAACTGCGGCCCTGTTGCGCTCCAATGTTCCGAGTAATTTCTCTCCGGCGTCGCGGTCGGCGATCATCCCAGCTTCCATGTCTCCAATCGCGAAGGTCACCTCTTCAATCTGAAGGCCCAAGTTCCGGTAGGCCATTTGAAGATCGAACATCTTCAACTCGGATTGATCCATTTCACCGGACATGGTAGCTATCTGCTCTTCGGACTGGATCAGATGACCGATAAAGTCCTGGAACTTGCCGATGATCTGACCGAGGAGATTGTCGGTGTTATCCCGCATATTGCCCAGGTTCATGCCGAAGGCCACGGCCAGGGCCGCTATAGCCAGGCCAGCCGGATTGATGGCAGCAACTAGGAGGCCGAACCCGCCAGCCATCATGGACGTGGCCGCCGCCACTGTAGGCCCGAGGGCTACCAGGCCCGGAAGCATGATAAGGATCGGGCCGAGGGCCAGGGCAAACGCTCCGATCGCCGCGGTCCCGATAACGATAAATCTGGTAAGGCCAGGGTGCTCCCTGGCCCACTCGCCAAGAGCCTGGGCCACTTCGGTGAATTTCTGGATTAACGGCGTGACGATGGGTATGAGCTGGTTGCCGATGGTGATAAGCAACGCCTCGATTTGGGAGCGAAGAACCCGGAGCTGGTTGATCGGACTGTCGATGGTCCGGGCTAAGTCTCCCTGAGCATTGGTCGTTTGCTCCAGGATAGCCAGGTACCGCCCTATGACCTTTTGCTGTTGCGAGAGCTCGTCGCCCTGCTCGATCAAGCCGGCCGTCATAAGAGCGTTTTTGGTCGTGGTCTCGTCGACCAGAATACCAAGCCGGCGAAGAGGCTCAATCTCACCCACGATCCCAGACTGGATCTTCAAAAACGCCTCTTCCGGTTTGAGGTTGAAGAATGAAGCCATGTCCTGGGAGAGCTCAGTTAGTCCGGTGGCCATCTGAAATGCGCTGTCCCGGGAGATCCCCATGGCCGACGTCATCTGGAATAGGACACCGATGTTCTCTCGGATCTTGAACTCGTTAAGCCCCAGCTCGTCACGGAGCCTGATGGAGAACTCTCTGGCCGAGGCACCCATGTCGCCCATGGCCACGTCGAAGAGATTCTCGGACTCCGTCACGTCCATCGCCATTTTCAGAGCGATACCGCCGATGCCAGTGATGGTGGCACCAACCGCGGTGAGACCAATACCGATCTTTCTGAGCTGTTGCGCGTTCTTCTCGACCGCGCCAGAGAAGCCGGTCAATTCACGCTTGGCCCGGTCAGCACCCTCGACGGAGATCTTGGCCGCTAGTGTAGCTGCATCAACCGCCACTCTTTTGCTCCACGCGGTCGTTGTTGAAAACGATCATGTCGTGTATCAGGTCCAACTCTTGGGGTGTCATGCCCTTCTTATCGCCTTTGGTCTCTGTCCATTTTGCAAAAGCAGCTCGAGCCGCTTTGTACTCGATCATCTCGTTGACGATTATCGGGTCCTGCTCTAACACTTCTTTGGGTGTGCAACCAAGGATCTCGCAGTACTTAGCTATTAACCCTGGTCTGGTGTCTGGCCCATCGGCCCAGAAGTGGTAGCCGAGGGCCCTGATCCGTTTTTTCGGGCCTCCGGGTTGTTCTCCTGCAACAGCAGGAACAGATACCGGAATTCGTCGGTCTCCAGTGCCCGGAGAACATCAGGCCGTTTGTACGGCTGGGGCAACGGCTCACCGGCCATACCAGTCCAGGTCCAGGCGACGACGTGGTTGGCAACCGTTTCCAGTAGATCCTCTAGTTTGTCGTCGAGAGAAAGTGACCAGGCACCCATCGATTCCAGATCGCCAGGCTGGTTTGCGGCGTGGCCCATGAAAGCCATGATGTCGAGAGTTTGCCGCATGTTCCTCAAGGGAAGAACCGCCACCTTCTCGCCCTTGTGGACGTTGTAGGCCGTGCCCTGAACTGCAACTTTGCCGTCTTCTATCACCTGACCGACGAACACCTCGCAATCGTCGGAAGATACCCAGACGGGTGGGATCTTGAAGTGGCTCAGGTCTGGGAGCTTGTCCGGGGCATCCAGCGCAGGCAAAGGACCAACCACTATGCCATCGTCCGCTGCCGTAGTCCTGTTGTCTAAGACCATAAACTCCTCCTCAACTAGTGAAATAATTTCACCAGTTGCTATTCAACCGCATCCCGAACAGCTATTAAGCCCGATTAGGTGCGGCGGCGTCTGCGGCTGCGGACGTGCCGTTGTGGAGCATCGAGACGTCATAGGTGACCGGCTCATTGACCCTGGCATGGACTGAGTATCTTTCGAGGACTGCATACCCGTTGTAGCCAGTGGCCCCGTCGGGTTCCACGTCGAAGGTTTGACCGGCGCCACCAAGGTCTCCGAAAATTGTGGCGTCGCCCTGAGATGATGCTGGATCCCAGAACCCCGAGCCCTGGACCTGGAGACTCGGCTTCCCGGCCAGCCTGTTCTGCCAGGCGTCGGAGAACGAGGTGATGTCTGGCGTCGGTACCTCGAAGTTAAGGTCAGCGCTGTTTAGCTCGTCTTCGAGCGCTACGCCGGCATATGCGAAATCGGTGTCGGACATTACTCGTGCCATCGCTTACCTCCTCAGTTGTACGATGATTGCGTACAACTGAAATTATCACAGGAATCATTCTGCTCGTTTACGACGTTGCCCTGGTTGTGTTCCCACTGTTCTGGATAGTGGCCTCGACCTCACCAACTCCGTTGGGAGCCAGAGAAAGCCTGACCCGCGAGACAAGGGATCCAGTCAGGCCCGAGGCCGTACACTGGTATTCCGGGTCACTGGCCCCTGGCCCGGATCCCGTGAAGTCCAGGACCGTGGACTTAGTGCCACCGCCCATAGCGGCTAGGAGCTCACGTTCCATCTGGGAGGCGGTTTGGTTCATAAAGCCCCGCAGCTCGATGGTGGTGTTTTTCTTGCTACTGGCAAGCCGGTTCTGCCAGGCATCGTTGAACGAGGTGATGTCGGGCGTCGGCACCTCGAAATTGACGTCGACGCTGTTTAGCTCCCCTTCCATTGCCACGGCGTTGAAGCTGAAATTAACTTCGTCGCCCATTACTCGGGCCATAGGCTCTGCTCCTTAAACTACGTCTGCGACTACGCCCATCGAGATTAGTACACTGAAACTCGGGTTGGTCCCGCCGATCGTTATAGCGACACGCCACCAATCGTCGGTGACGGTTGCTGTCATATCCCCAACAAAGTGACTGGCCGCGGTCATTTGAGAAAAGGTGTGGCGGGTTGTAGCCGAGGTGAAGCCCGAGTTATCGTCTGACTTGACTACGGCGTCCAGGGTAGGAGATGAGCCGGAAACGGAGATCACCCGAATGACGATCACCATCTTGTTGCTGGCGGTCACGGCCCCGATCTGCTGGCCTGTTGTGTTGACGGTAGCGGTTAATGCCGTGTTGACGTAGTGGGAACGGCCAGGAACCAGGGCCTTGTTCCCAGCCCAATTGATACTTCGCATGATCGCCTGGTTGGTCCGCATCTCGATCGGCGCCCGGCTGATATCGGCGATGCCCTCGTAGCAAAGGTTGCCGGCCGTGGTCCCTTGCGGGAAGACGCCAATGGCCTGGTCATCCACGCCAAGGTCACCGAAAGCTGCGGTGTCCCAGGCGGGAGTGGCCAGGGAGTTCAGGACGTTGTAGTCCATGGTGAACCCAGGCTTGCCTTCAACATAGGTGAAGTCGGTGTCAGAAAAGGCCGTGACCGGCACAACGATATTGTCGGCGACGATCGCGATCCCGTTGGAGATCCCACTGATGTCGAGCTCATCCTTGTAGACCGTGGCCGACTGCGCTGAGAATCTAGCCATTAGCTTTCTTCTTTCTGGTTACCCTGCGGATTGCCCCACGATTGATAAGCCCTTCGACGTCGATAGGTTCTGTGCCGTCCAACTCAACAACCTGGCCGGCTGGAACTTTGATGGAGCTCGGGATAACTCCTGGTCCCTGTGGGATCTTGAGGTTGACCATCGCCTGTACAAACATACCCATTAAGTCTGGTCTGCCTTTACCCGGTAGATACCACCGACGTGCTGGTAGGTCTCGCCAGCGTCGACTTCCTCTACAAGGGCCAGGTCCCGCTCTCGCCGGCAGTGGAGTGCGGTGTAACCCGTGATCGTCAGGGTTGCATCCTCCATCAAGGTATCAATCTGAGTGTCGACATCCATGGCCTCTTTGGGCCAGGGGCTTTTGGACACTGCCTTAACCATGTAGAGAGCGTTGGCGTACCGGCCATTGAAACTGTTCTCATCTTCCTTCGAGAGCATTTGGAAAACGACGAAAGGTGGCTTGACCTGTTGAGGTGCCTGAGCGTTGTAAACCCCGCCAATCGCTAGGTTCAGCATTGCCTGGACGTTCAACGTGTCAAATACCGCTTTGTCTGCGTTCAGCCGGAAGTTAGCCAACTCGGTTCATAACCTCGGTGAGAGCCTTACGAAACTGTTTTTGTTCAGCTTCTAGCGCAGGGGTGAGAAATGGTTGTGCCCGACCGCCTACTGACGGGCCGTGTCTGTACCCGGAAGGGAGGTCTGGATGGTTGCTGCTGGCACCTCGCCGGCCGGTGCCGAACTCGATGAACGGAGCGTAAGAGGTGGTGGGGCCTACGTAGGCGGTGAGCTCGTCCTCGGGAAAGACCTGGATCGAGCTCTTAGTGGCTCCAGTGTCGACCGGGACCCGTTGTTTAGCGCCTGCTTCGACGTCGTGGGCTGTTTTGTAGACAACGGGAGAGAGGCGATCGACAAGAGTCTTTGCGTACTTGTCTAGGACTTTGGTGTCAACTTTTATTTCGTACCCGAACGCCATAAAAAAAGGTCCCGGCATAGAAAGCCAGGACCTCGTGGGTCTCACCTTTAGGCGTTCGAGACGCTCGTTGGGCTTCTAGAGCCTCTGCTATTTAGTTGGTAGCGGAGCCCGGAATCGAACCGGGGAGCCGATGGCTTATGAGACCCCGGCTGACCCAACTTCCCCGCATCACGTTAAAGATAGTCCTAAGTAACACGCCTGTCAATGAACCCTCCGGTACCGTCAGGATCCCACTGAGAGGCCGGGGAATCGTCCAGAACGCCCTTGAAGACGTTGTACTGTTTACAGGGATGCTTACGACAGGGAAGCTCGACTATGGCCCCTGTGGGCAGATTTCCTTTGAAAAGACGTGCTCCACAAGAGATGCACTGGAACCAGGCCAGGCCCTTAGTTGTCGTCGCGACGTTTAAGGGTCGCTCTCCGAGCCGTGTCGAAGGATTTGGCGTCGTTGACAAAGACCACCTCGTAGGTCACGCCCTGGTGGGTGACCCGCATCTTTTCATCTAGGGCCTGGTCATACGGAAGAGTGACGATCCACTGACTCTCGGCCACTGACCGGCCATCAGCCGTGCGTTCCATGCCCGGCCGTGCTGGGGTGAGCCTGCACTTGACGTCGGCATGGGTGAGGTCCCATTCCTGAGTGAAGCCGCCTGTGGTGTCCGGGGTATCGGTCCGCTGGTAGATGTCGCAGACGTCGATCAAGGTACGCAGGGCCTCGGCCCGGACGTACTTGAGATCATTGTCGGAGATAAGAGTATCAGCCATACAGAATTATTCCAGGAATATTTTACACACCGATCTCGTCCCACCGGCCACGGTCCCAATCGACTGAGTTGTTGGAGCCACCTGTGGCGGTGTCGCTGTCGATGGTAGAAGAGTAGCCGTCTTTTCGCCTCGGCATGACCGCCACCGATCCGCGGGCCCTGTTACGGAGCTGGACCCCGAGATCCCGGAAATGTTTGGTGAGGGACGACTTATTGAACCGGGCGCCATCTGCCTGGAAATCGAAGTCTCTGGCATAGCGGAGAGCCAGGAGCTCACACCCATGGCCGGCGGCGTTGAGAACACTGTCGCCTTCCTGAGCCAGAAGATCGTCGATTTCGGCATCCGAAAACAAGGCCCGATCCTCTTCCACGTCCTGGAGTTCGAACCGGACCCGATCCCGGTCACCGGTGCCACCCTCTGTGTATGTAAAAGCCATTGCGCTTTGCAGCCCTTAGTACTCGATCCAAAACGTAGCTACCACGCAGTCGGTGAGAGCGTCGGCCTGGGCGATGTCGATCTGGATGTGGCCCCCGTGGACAACCGGGTCGGAGTAGGATCCTGTCACCGCGGCGGCGCTGGAGTCGTGGTCCTGGGTCTTCGGGTAGTAGTAGCCGTCCGTGGCGTTGTTGGTGACGGTTAGAATCGTCTCCGAGGCCGGGTTCCCGGGAAAGATGACCGTGACGTCGGTTGTTGCCGGGGCGCTGGCATGATAGTCCAGGTGGACCTTGACCAGTCGGCAAGCGGGTACTGCCTCGACGCTGGACCCTGTAGCACTGCCGGCCGAGCCGGTGGTGCTTATCTTGAGCTCTCGCTTTTCGATGGTCACTCTATGGAAGCCCCACCATGAATCGGTAGATGTTCCAGAGCTCTTTGACCTCGGCCGCCGCAAGCTGTTTGCCAGTCATAAACGGCATGGCGATACGGCCGTGGAACTCCAGGAGCGGAGTGGCTGTAACCCCACTGCACCCGACGAGAAGTGGCGAGGCCGTATCTTCCATGGCGACGTAAGAACCTGTCTCCGTGGTGGCCCCGTCATTGTCCGTCTCGCCGTTGATGTAGAGCCGGACGTCTGGGGTAACTTCATCCCCATCGTAGACCGCTACCACAAAGACCGGTCGGTGAAGAGTGAGGGTCGTGTCTCCTGTGGCTACCTCGGACGCCGAGGCCGAGGCGTCGTGGAGTTCGAGGGACAGCTTGCCGTCCGCATCGATCCAAAAACGGTACTCTTCTGCGCCTCCGGCCGAGTCGAACTTAGTTATGATGCCGTTCGAAGCTATCGCATTGGGCAAGATCAGAGCTCCGACCGAGAAGGCCGTGTCGACCGTGCCGTTTCCGTGCGTGTAGTCGGCGTGGTCGACACCAGCAAAGTGATGGTCCCCGGTCGGGTTGAAATGGTAGCTGTAGACACCGCCCGGATGGAGCATGGGCGAGAAGTCGTCTTCCAGGGCCTCGGCTGTACCCGAGGTTTCGGCCGGCGTTAAGTCTCCCGAAGAGATCCCAGCGACCAGGGTACCGACCGCTTCCACGCCAGGCCAGAGGCTGGCCTTGGTTGCGCCCAGGATGCCCATAATCGAATTGAGATGGGTAACGGGCACTGCAATATCTGCCATGGGTCACCCCTTCTAAGAGTCGATGGCGGGAAGCACGTATCCACTGGCGGTATCGACCGCGGTAGCGTAATTCTCGAACAACCGGCACCCGTCGGCATCGATGGGAGTCTCACCGGCGGTGTCTCCATGGCCGATAAGATTGTGGGCAATGATCCCGGTGTTATCACTTGTGTCGCTGTCAATTAAGATGTCGCCCGCGGTGTTAAGCCGGTAAACTAGGTTACCCACGATCTCACAGTTGGTAACGTCTTTGCCGGTCGCCATGGACAAGACTGCCTCTGAGTTCTGTACTCCAAGCCGGATGTGGTTGTTCACAAAGACGAGACCATCCAAATCGCCATTGACCTCAATCACGCCATCGTTGCCAGTGTCCGGGCTAAACACTTCGTTGTTCGAGAAGTTCAGCCGGTCCGCTTCGTTGTCGGTTGTTGTGGTCTTTATGAGGTCCACGAAATTCATGTTGGTGGCAGTGTCCACAAACCGACACTTTTCAACCCGGAAACCTGCGGCCGAAAGGTCGAAGACTTCCACGATGTCGGCGAAATTCATCGAGAAGATCATGTTGAATAGGGCCACGTCAGCCGCCGTAACGTTGATGTCGGCGGTATTAGCAGTGTCCAAAGTGAATGTGGGCCGACTGTTCCCGATCCCCATGCCGATGATAGTGATACCGGCAATGTCCAGGGTCAGCGCGGCGGCGGCGCTGTAGGTTTCGGCATGGCCAGGGGATACAAGGATAAGATCCCCGTTGTTGGCCGTGCATTTGGCGATCGCGGCATCAAGGGTGGCCAACGGCTGGTTGGGGTTGTCGCCGGCGTTGTTGTCGTCGGCGTTGGTGTGGCCAGAGTCGACAAAGTATACGCCGCCGTTCGTGAACGTGGGGCTACCGATGCCCGAGAGGGCTTCAACCGGGATCCCTCTGCTACGAAGACCAGTAGAGAAGTTAGTAGGCATAGCCAGTTGCTCCTTTCTGAGCAACCAGTCCTGGGGACCCTACTCGGCCCCCAAGACCAGCGTTACGTTGCTAATTTACGACGGGTTCTGACCGAAGATGAACTTCCAGTCTTTCCAGCCGATACCGTACCGCATGTAGCCCCGGTACTTGGCCTGGATCCCGTCGAAGTCGGCGCCAGTGGCAAACTCGGGCCTGATCCTCCACTGGAAGATAAGCTGGTTGGCCATGGCCCGGCTGTCGATCAACCACCATGCGTTAGCGTCGGTGAGTCGGTTCCAGACAGCCATTTGAAGCTGGCCGGCGAAGATGTTGACGTTGAACTCGGCGCTGTCCGGTTCCATGTTGGCCCGAGCACTGACGATCTTGAAGCCGGTCCGTTCCAGCTCCGGCGGCACCAGAAGCAAGTCAGGAGTGATGCCGAGAAGCTGGCCCCTGTCGTCGGTCAGATTCATCATGTTTTGCCGAGTGGTGTCGACGTTGGGCAGGTTCAGAGACAGAGTCCCCTCGTTGGACTGAGTGTTGCCCGTGTCCGAAGGCCGGTAAGGGTGAGCCGTAGAACAGAGAGCTACGCCGTCTGCACCATTGGTACTGGCTCCAAGACGGTTAGTCCCGGAGTCTGTAAAGGCGTTGATGAAGACCTGAGCCGCGTCGTGCTCAATGGTATTTGAGAACGAATCGCCCATGGTCCTGGCCCTGTCGTTGATCTCACCGTACTGATCGTCATCGACAAGAGCCCGTTCTACGACCATACCCTTCGCCAGCTCATAGTTGCGGATTACGGTCTTGTAACCACCAGCGAAGGTGTCGTACTGGACGGTCCCATCGAAGACCTCTACGAGGCCGGTAGTGCCCATCGCCTGATAGCTCTCACTGAACTTTGTCGACACCCTTTGACCGAAGAGCCGAGTCAGCATAGGCGCCGGCCGTGAGATTGCCAGGTCGAAGATCTCGGCCAGCCCAGGCTCCAAGAGATCTGCGAAGTTTCCACCTGAAAGTACACCCATCTTTGGTTTCCTTTCTTATCTAAATTGAAAGCAGGCTATGCCTACTGAGACTTCGTGAAGGGGTGAAGAGTACCGATGATGGAGACCAGAGTATCGTCGGCGTTCTGCCTCTTCCTGGCCACGACCACAAACTCTGTATTCGAGCTAGCCGCCACCGTCTGGGCTCCGGTCGCCCCGGAGATGTCCAGGGTGGCTCCCATGAGCCTGGCGTTGGCGTCTGCCACTGCATACACCGCGTCGGGATTGGTAATGACCTTCAACACGGTGGTCGAGTCAGTGGCTTCTACAACCCCTGGTTCGTTGGCCTTCTGGTCAGCAGGATCTTCCGGCCCGACAAACCCACCGAGGATGTCCGTGTCAGAAGTCGCGGCCAGGTCAGCCTCGCCGGACTCCAGGTTAACCATGTCGCCGATGGTGAAGGTCTCGGTGTCCTTGGCCAAAAGGGTCTGAACCAAGGGTCTACCACCACTCACGTTATATTTCCAAGTAAAAGGCACTGTATTCCTCCTATGCCAGTTCTATCCTGGGGTAAGGATTAGTTATTTGGGGGACCATGTTGCGACCGGCCAAGCTGTTTCGCATAAGCGTTTTCGCTTACGCCCATGGCGCCGGCCGCTCTTCGTTGCTCAGGCGTGAGAGAGACCACGGGAGGTGCCGGCGTGCCGCCTGGAGTGATGACTGGCGCCTGAGGACCAGGGCCTTTCAGGTACGGTTTGGTTTCAATGAGTGTCTTGAGGGCGTCGTCCACACCGTTGACGACGCCTTCGGCTACGGAGATCCCGGTCCGATCGATCAAAGCGACCGCGGCTTCTGGATCCACGATGCCGACCTTCACTGCGTTTGTCTGAATCGCTGCTGTTACCAAAGTGTCGGTTGCCTGTGCCCTTACGTCTGCGTTCTCACGTTGAAGCTTACCGATCTCCAGGTCTTTCTTTTCAGACTCGGAGAGCTTGTCTCGCTCCAACTGATCGGCTACGCCGGCCCGGGCTTTCAGTGTGTCGTAATCCTCGAACTGAGCTCGGGTCTCGGCCACTCGCCGGCCTATCATCTGGTTGACTTCCTCTTGCGTGAAAGTCTTACTCTCTGGTGCCGGTGGGTCGCCTGGCTGGTCTGCTCCTACTACTGGTTCGTCTGGCATCTCTCTCCCCTTCTTATACCCGCTGGGTGTGCGGTGAATGACAAAAGGCCCAGGACACGATGTTCCTGGGCCTTTACAGCCATGAACGCCTTTTATGGAAGCTGATTAAATACTAGCCAGGCTTTTGGCCTCTGTCAATCCCCAACACTTCTTCGATGGCCCATGTTTGGCCAGGATTCGTTTGAA
>Ga0114900_1001272_pt1 | contig 15878 bp, 10 predicted proteins | sample MalvireepMed_231_FD_89685 | JGI IMG/M metagenome (GOLD analysis project Ga0114900, IMG submission 89685) | Marine viral communities from the Global Malaspina Expedition - Malaspina viral metaG DeepMed_231 | ecosystem: Environmental > Aquatic > Marine > Oceanic | place: Mediterranean Sea...
CACTTTCGTGCAAAAATTGACCTGGCGGGCTAAACAGAAAGTCTACAAAGCGAATGTTTCGGCGAACAACTGTCCACATAATGCCAGGCGTCGATGAGGTCCCATCCATCGACTCCGGAGTTTCTACTCCGTGATAGCTCTCCCGAGCCAAACTATTACGGCGCCTTATGGCGCCGTTTTTTTTGGGGGGGAACTCACAGGGTGCTACGTAGCCGCTGTAGGAGCGCCGCTTGAGGCGCGATCCTCGCCCTAGCGAGGACATTGCCCGCAGGGCAATCAGGAATATCAAGGCTCGACAGGTTGCAGAAAGAATGACCGACGGCTCTAGACCTCTGTCGCGTCGCCTCGCTTGCACTCGGTTCGCGCCTCGAGAGGCATTATTCGCTACGCTCCCCCTTCGGGCCGCACTGCACAACGTGCGTTACTCCGCTACCCTCCTACGGGGATTCCAGAAAGGTTAGCGGCTATATCAATCAATGCAGCATAAATGTGCTGTACTCCAGCTCCCCCATCTTCCGGTTCACCAGCCACAACCCCAACATCACGCACACTGCCAGCGACAGCAGGAAACCGAAGCCGAAGAACTGCGGGCCCAGGTACAGGCTGATGCCGGTAAAGATCACGTTGAGCACGAAAAACAGGCCGGTGAGCAGTACCAGCATGCGGCGCTGGTCCAGATAGCAGAACACGTTGATGATGGCCAGGAACACCACCTGTAGCGCCGTGGCTACCAGCTGTACTTTCAGCAACGGCAGGTAGAGATCGGTGATCCCCAGGGCCGCGAAAATTTGGGCGCCGGCCACCATGATCACCAGCGCCGAGATGGCCTGGATCTTGAGGATCTGGAAGATCCCCTGACGGATCACGAACACCATCTGGTTGCGCATGTCCTCGATATAGGACAGCGAGCCCCCTTCGCGCACCGCATCGTAGAAATTGCTGTAATACTCAACGAAATCGGTTTCCATGCGCACCAGAAACACGGCCATGCCGGGAATCAGCGACAGGTAGGACAGGAACACCGGGATGTCATAGATCAGCGAGGCACGCAACGGACCGATCACATCGCTGCCGGTGCCGCTGTAGAACCAGAACATGGCCTTGTCCGCCCATACTCCGGCGTTATAGAACAGCCCGACAAGCATCAGGCTGGGGTACAGATAACGAGGACCGAACATCTCGAAGGACACCATGCTGCGCGCCGGATAACCGCGAACGATCAATACCAGCATGCCGGCCAGCAATGTCACCTGCCCCAGCAGAAACCCTAGCAGCAGCCCCTCCAGGTCGAGAAAGCGCAGCAACAAGGCTCCCACCACGGTAATCCCGTAACCCAGGGCATAAAGCAGCAAGATGGCCTTGTATTGCTTCATGCCGGACAGAAACACGGTAGCGATCCAGATATTGCACAACACCACGAAGCTGGCCGCCATCAGTACCCGGAACAGAATGCTCTGTTCCGGGAACAGGAACAGAGCCACCAACAGCGACAGCACGCCGGAAATCACCGTGACCAACAGGGTGACACCACCATAGTTGGGCAGAATCAGATCCTCGCGCTGCTCAAAGGCACGATCCGCACAAAAGCGGGTGAACGCCAATTGCACAGTGCCGGTCAGTACCAGGCTGATGGCAATCAGATAGGTCACCGTGACCTGGAACTGGGACACGGCAATATCCGGCACCACCGCCCCCAGGCTGAAAATACCAATGATCAGGATGCCGATAATCGACAGCACCCAGGGCCCGGAGCTGATTACGCCAGCATAGGCATAGGCACGGATCAGGCCCAGCAAGGTATCCTTGCGCAGCAGTTTTCGCAGCTCAAAACCGATACCTGCCATCAGATATCCCCTTCCAGCAGGCCCTGATAAAGCTCACGGTAGGAACCGAACATCTGCTGCTGGGTGTACAGGGTTTCCACCCGGCGGATACCGGCTTGCTGCGCGTCGTGCCAGGCCTGCGAATCACTGAGCAACGTCGCCACCGCCTTACCCAACGCTTCCGGGTCAGCAATGCCAACCACCGAACCGGCCTTGCCGAACGCCCGATCTTCTTCATCCAGCCCTTCGATCAATTGACGGCAGGAGCCCACATCCGTGGACACCGCCGGCACACCTGCGGCAAAGCCTTCCAGCAACACCAGAGGCAAGGCTTCGCTGATGGAGCTGAGTACAATCACACCCACTTTCGGCAGCAACTCGTCGATTTTCTGAAACCCAAGAAACTCCACGTTTTTTTCCAGGCCCAGGCTGGTTACCAGCGAGCGGCACTCCGCGGCATATTCCTTGTCTTCATCCTCCGGACCGGCAATCCAGCCTTTCGCGTCCGGAATCTCGTTGACCAGGGTACGCATGGCACGCAGGAAGGTTTTCACGTCCTTGATGGGTACCACCCGGCCGATCAGGCAGGCGGTCTGGGGGATTTCGGTGCCCCTGGCGGCACGGACTTTTTCCATACGCGGCAGGTCGATGCCGTTGGGAATATTAAGCGTACGTTCGGCGGGGGCGCCGTCTTCCACCTGCCGTTGCCGGTTACGTTCGTACAGGGCCACGATGCGGTTCGATGACTGGTAACACTCACGGCCCAGCTCGGTGAAGAAGTTCACCCACTTCTCGCGGAAGTACGCCATTTCCGCATTGTTCTTTTCCACCAGGCCGCGGTTATCACTGATCCATTCACTCTGGAACAGATCGATCTTGCGTTCCTTGGTATAGATGCCATGTTCGGAAAGCAGCAACGGCTTGCCGGTGCGACGTTTCAGCATGGCCCCCAGAAAACCGGCATAACCGGTGGATATGGTGTGATACATACGCGCCGGGATCAGGTTGCTGGCAATATCATGCAGCACCCACAAGGGCGCATGCATGATGCGCACGGTCCAGAAATAATCCACAAAGGAAGGATCACGGCTGTACTGGCGATAGGCATCAGAGATGAAATCCCAGCTTGCCCTGCTGTGCAAAAAGGACTCTTCGGAATAACAACAGCCCTCGCCCAGGCCATCGAGCGTCTTGCCGAGCAATTCTTCCCGTTCCGGGGAATGCTGCCCGGAACGCATCAGCTCATGAAAACGGCGCAGCCGATGGTATGCCTCCACGTCACCCTTTTGCGGTTTCTTCTGTGCCCCACGCTCGAAGTCATGCAGATAATGGACTTCCAGATGCACCACGTTGTCCGGCAGGGTGTACTTCATTTCCCCATAGTCTTCCGGGCGGCTACCGACAAAACAGCAGGCAAAGGTGTATTCGGGAAAACCACGGATAATCTGGTTTACCCAGCTCGACACCCCGCCGCTGACATAGGGAAACGTCCCTTCCAGCAGCAGGCAGATGTCCGCCTTATCCGCTCTGGGCAGCGCCATAGCCCCTCCAGTACTCCACGGATTTATTCAGGGCAGTAAACTGGCTGCCCTCGGGAATTTGTTCCATCAGCAAACGCACCATGGGCAATTGTCGACGTTGCAAAGCAATTTCTGCCAGCCAGGGGTTCACCTGGGCCGGTGATAATCCCAGCCGGCGGGCAAAGACCAGGGACTCCTGAGCCTCACCCAGGTTTTCCTGACTCATCTTGATACGCCCGCGCAACAACCATAGCCCGGCATCTTCGGGAGATTCCATCAGCCCCATATCGGCGTAGAAACTGGCTCGCTCGAGGGTCAAGGTCATGATGTCGCCACGCACCAGGTCCTGATAACTCAGCTCCCAGTACAACTCCGCCAGACGTCGGGCAAGCCGATAGCGGCGCGACTCCCTGGCCCGCTCCAGTAACTGCAGCGCTCGATCAATATCACGGGTGATGGCTTTTTCCTTCTGGTCGAGAATACCGTAGGCAAGCAGCCGCAGATCCTCATAGGAATCCCCCAGCGAATCGCGCAACAGTCGCCCGGTAATACGACCGGGCATATCCTTGAGCACCAGCATTCCCTGAATCCGCAAGGCGTTGGGCGCGGTCTCACTGGTAAGCAAACTTTTCAGATCAATCTGCCGGAAACCGGCGCTATGTTGATTGTTGACCGGTGTAAAATAGGGCTTTGCCACCTGGGAAAAAGGCAGCGGCATGAACAGTGCCGGCAACATCACACCCAAGGCAATGCCACCAATGATAGTCAGCAGCCCGATCGCCGGGATAAAAAAGGCAAAGGAAAAAATCAGTGCCAGCGAAAAGACTTTCGGCTCCCGAAAACGGGTCGGAAGAAAGCTCCACGCCACAGCGGACAACAAGGCCGACGCCAAGCCATGGGCAACCAGGTAAAGCAGAAAATAGGACAGCGAGCTGTTCTGACTGAGCAACAGCAGCAGTGAGCCCAGCTCGGCACTGATCGCATAGATAAGCAGCTTCCAGCTAGACACCGGCCACCTCCAGCAACTCGCGGAGCTGATCGCCAGGGTCACGCTCACCCAGTAACCGATGGTAGTACTTCACCCCGGCCTGGCGGAGGCTGAAGAAGGCATAGTCCTCCTGTAGCCATTTTTCCGTGCGCAGTACAAAACCTTCCAGACTGGAATCACCAGTCATCGGCATCATAATCATCAGCACGTTGTCATGGACCCACCAGGCCAGATCCAGACTACGCAGGCCCCGTGCCAGCGCTTCCAGAATCTGTGCAGCTTGTTCGCTGTCATCGGCCACAAACAGGGTCAGGGCGGTGTCAACCCGCGCTTCACCGCGCAACCGGGAAAGCGCCGTCATTTCACTGGCAAAGCGGGTCGGCAGGTTCGGCCAGGTATCCAGCAGGCTGTCCACCTCTTCTCCGTAGTGCGCCACATCCGCATAGAAGTTCAGCAGCACAGACAGCAACTGCAGGTTTTCATAATTCATGGACAGGAACGGCAAGCGTTCCACCACCAGCACACCGATCATTTCCCCGGCACTGTTGGTCACCGGTGCGGCCACCAGATAGCGGCCCACATAGGCATCATCCTGAGTGTTCTGCTGAACATGGGCGAGCATGCCGATGTCCAGGGCGTGGTTGAGCAGGGCATCGTGCTGATCCAGAGGCTTGTTCTCCCCCAACAGGGCGGCGGCCTGGTCGTTGACCTTGCCGTCCAGAACTGGATACAGGGCAGCGCGCTGTAATTGACAATACTCCGCCAGCAAATTGATCAGATCATCCGCCGCCGGCAGGACTTTGCTGTCGCTTTCATCCAGGGTCAGATCGCGCAGACGGAACAATGCATCGCGCACGGTGTAGGGCCTGACCAGCAGATTCTCTTCCAGGCGGTCATGGGAAAGGCGTAACAGCACATGGCGTTGGGTCAGGTTCTGCAAACGTTCCAGGGCATAACTGGCGGCGCTTTCCGCCCGCTGGAGGCGCACCCGCCACAGGTCAGCGAATTCACCGCAGACCAGGCTGAGAATAAACCCACCCAGCATGGTGCCTTCGGGGAAATCCCAGTCCGCATAAAAGTCCATATTGCGAAGCACAAACCAGCTGGCCAGCAGGCACAACATGCCAAATACACCGGCAAGACTACCGTAACGCAGGGACACCAGAATAGGCACGAACAGGCCCCAGCGGAAGTTGGCACCCAACGCCAGGGGGTCCTCGGAACGTAACCACAGCCCCATTGCAACTGCCGCCACAGTCAGCAGTACCGCCTCCAGCACCACCCACAAGGGTCTTGCCGGCGGTGCCACCAGGGCGGGGATGACGGTGTTAGCCAGCCACTTTCGCATCAGCGAATGACCGGAGCCAGCAGCTTGTCGATGACTTTCTGCCCGGTCTGGCTGAGCGACGTTCTTGCCCACCCGGCACGAGCACCGGTGCCGCTGTAGACGATGTTACCGGAAGGCAGTTCGCGGATTTCCAGCATCACGCCCACCGCCGGCTCGCCATCCACGCCGGTCTTGTAACGCCATTCATGCACTACGCCGCTGACCACATACCGGGCCGATTGCGACTGCACCCAACGATCCATCTTTTCCCGGTTGGCGGAGGAAGACGCTTCGAACAACAGGCCGTCATTGCCGGTTTCCGGATAACTTTCCACCGCGGTCACTCCCTGCCGGTAAAGCACGGATTCCACGATGGCCGCTGCCCGCAATCCGGCTTGGGGGGTGCCGGTACGGTTGACCAGCGGCAACACCAGCCAGGTACCTTCCGCATCCAGTGACACTCCCTGACTACTGCGTACATGGGTGCAACTGGCCAGCATCAGCGCCAGCAACAAAGCAACAACCTGTTTCATCTCATGCTCCTAGTAGTAAATCCTGTATTGCAGTTCGGCCCGGTAGCTGTCTTCATCGTTACCACCGGTATTCAGTTGCCGCTCCAGTGACAGTTGCCAGGCGTCCCGGCCGATCAACGGCCCGGCCAGGCCCAAGCGGCCGATAAAACCATCGCCGGACAAGCTGTTATTCACGTAACCCAGTTCTCCCCACCCCTGCAGCCGATGCGGACGGATATGCACGTCCGGCGTGCCCAACAACAGGGACGCTCCGGATTCGCTGTAATTCTCGGGCAAGGGCGTAGTGTCTGCGCCGGCTGGCAGCAAGGCGCGGACTTCAGCCATGCTGTCCCCGGCTTCGGCAAAATCGGCGCGGGTATGACGCAGCCGTAGGCCCGGTGAAAAACGGGACAACCAGGGACGCCAGGTGGTTTGCAGATTGATAATGCTGCCCTTCCCCAGATTTTGACTATTCAGATCACGATACTGGTAATCCGCCCAATCTACACTGCTCTGCCAGGTAGATTGGGGCGACCAATTGAGCTGGAACTGGCTGCCGGTACGCGAACCGCCCAACAGCAGCAAGGAGGTTTCATCCGCCGGCATGCGCCACTGGTAACGCCAGCTGGCAGACCAGTCGGAGTGCCAGTTGCCCCCCACTTCCAGATCCGCGGTGGTTTCGCTGTTATCCAACAGTTGGCGCTGGCCCAGCGAAAAACGGTGACGATAGCGCTCACGCTGGTATTGCCACTCCAGGGTCAGCCATTGCTCCGCTTCATCCACATCAAGCTGGGTACGATCATTACTGCCAAACTGCCGCTGCCGGTAGCGCGCGGACAAGGTGCTGTAGTCACTGAATGGCTGACTCTGGGTAAATGCCCAGTCAGTCATTTGCAAGGCACCCAGACGGCGCTGTTCCAGCATCAATGCGCTGGAGCGGGCGCTGGGCAACAACAGGGATTCCTGCTGATTGTTGGCGCCAGCCAGTTCCGGAGAGCCGGACTGCATGGCCATTAGCGTCGCGGTGGCGCGCCGTTCCTCGCCCAGTTCCACCTGGCTTCCCAGTTGCTCGGACAACGTCAATTGACCGGCATAACGCTCACGAATCTGCGCCACGGCATCCCGGTCATTATTGAGCATGGCATAGGCCAGTGCCGACCCGGCATGCAGGGCGCCGGCAGCCTGCTGCTTGCGCAGGTACCAGGCACGGGCCAGTTCCGGCTCGCTATGCCCCAGCGCCCACTGGGCCAGCCATTCGGCACGGGCTTCGTCATCACCTTGCTGCTGGTGAATCTGTTGCGCCAGTTGCAGAGAAGCGTCGCCACCCTCAAACCGCTGGCTGAGTGCCAGGCGCATATCTCGATATTGATTCTGCTTGTCGTCACTGACCGAAAACGGCAAGCGCTGATGAAGCTTGCGCAGCACTGGCCAGGCCTCACCATCCCGGCCCGCGGCGATCAATGCCTGAGCATACTGCCACTGACGTTCCCAATCTCCGGGTGCCGTTTGCAACAAACGACTCTCGTAACGGACCGCTTGCTCGGCATGACCCAGTGCCATATGAGCGGCGGCCAGCACTTCCCAGTAACGCCGGTCCAGTCTGATACCGGCTTCCCAGGCAGAAAGAGTCTGTGCCAGCTGAGTATCATCACCATTGGCGACCAGCAGCCATAACCAGGCGATGCGCGTTTCCCGATCACCGGGGGCCAGTTCCAGTGCCTGCTGCAACCACTGCGCGGCTTTTTCCATTTCGCCTCTACGCAACAGCAGGTTGGCGTAAAAACGCAGAAAAGCCGGGGCCTCTTTCAGTTGCTGGCGCTGGACGTCACTAAGCTGGTTCAGAAAGTCGTCAATGGCCTGCCAGCGACCGGCATCCTGCATCTGGTAGAGGGCGCCCATGGCAAAAGCCTGATCACCATTGCGCTGCCAGGCCCGCTCCATCAGTGCCACGACTCTGTCGCGGTCGTAATAACGAGCCAGAGTAATGTACTGATACAGATCCGACAGGGTCTCGTCACCCTGCTCCAGCAATGTCTGGTAATGACTCATGGCCGGCTGCCACTGTCCCAGCTCAGTGGCCATAATCGCCAAACGGCGTGTCAGGTCAGGATCATAGGGGAGGCTTTCGGCATCACTGCGCAAATCGGCATAAGCCGTCTCACGCTGCCCCTCAAGCCAATGGTAGCGGGAGACTTGCAGTGCCATATCCCGCTCGGGGCCATAGCGATTCATGTACTGCCGTGAATAGCGAGCGGCTTGCTTTCTATCGCTTTGATTCCAGGCCAGACGCTGCATTTCCCACAGCACAGCCTGACCCGGATAGCGCCGATGCCAGTCAGCCAGGAACACCAGGCCTTCATCCGGTGTGCCGAGCAACTCATATTGCCTGGCGATGGTAGCCAGCAAATCACGGTCACGGGGAGACACTTCCAGCAATTCCTTGTAAACCCGCAACGTCAGTTGGTGATCGTAGGCCAGCGGCGCCCGCTGCCGAACCTGCTGCCAGGCCTGCGGATCGTCAGTGTTTTCCGCTACTTTCCACCAGGCTTTCAGGGCAGTACTGCTATCCCCCTGCCAGTCGGCGATCTGCGCCAGCCTCAGCAACCAGCGAATATCTTCGGGGCGCCAGTAGAGAGCATTGTCCACCACTTGACGAGCCCGTCCCAGATTACCCGCCGCCACAAAAACCTCATAGCTATGGTCGTAGTAGCTCTCCACATAGGGCTCCGGCGCCTGGGCCAGAACAACGCCAGACAGGAACGGCAAGGGCAATACCAGAGTCAGCAGCAGCCGCTTCATCGCTGCTCCCCACGGCCATTGAGACGCAACAACCGCACTGCATAGCGCTGGGCCTGAGCCAGGTTGCCGCCGGCCTGGGCCAGGCGCATAAGGCGGTACAACACAGCCTTGTCCTGGTAATAAAGGTGTTCGTAGCGGGACGCAAAGCGCAAGGCCACGTCATGCAGACTACCGGCTTCCAGGGCCGCCAGCGCCTCAAGGAAATACTGTTTGCGAACGGTAGCGTCAGCAGACGCCTCCATGGCTTCCCCATAAGCAAGCCCCGACGACAGGTAGTTACCCTGCCCTAACAGAACCCGTCCGGCTTTTTCATACCAATCGCTGGGCCGCTCGGCCTCAGTGGCAAGCAGCCGGTAATAGCGCACGGTTTGTTGCACCTCACCCAGCACCAGCGCCATTTCCGCCAGTTCCCGGCGCTGGTCAGCGGTCAACGTCGACCAGTCCTGGCTGCGCACACTTGCCAGGGTCTCGGCCTGCAATCGGGAGGCTCCCCGCAGCTCCGGCTCCATGGCCATCAGCCGCTTGAAATCCCACTGCAATCTGAGCCAGCGAACCTGCGACTGGTAACCCGCATCTGCGGCTTCTACCCGGTCCAGTTGCACATCAGCTTCGTCAAATCGCCCCAGAACAATCAGTTCCCGGGCCATCAACAAACGCAGGTCATGGTCATCCGGCTTGGCTTTCAGCCAGGCCTGCATATAACTCAAGGTCACCGCATCCAAGCGTGCATTGCGCAACGTGACGGCCAGATCCCGCGGAAATGCCAGCCAACAGACCACCAGGATCAGCAACAGACAAGCGAACAACTCTGTGGGGCCGAGAACCCGTAATCGCTCAGTGCGAACAGTGTAGCCGTAGCTCTTCGAGCTCATGCTTCGCACTCCTGTAGTGATAGAGGGTTCCGTCCCGACGCACTGGTTTCAGTGGTTCATCGTTATGGTTGAGCGAGCAACCATCGGCATTGCCGATGGCAAATTCCAGGTTGGTGTGTCCTGCCAGAGAAAATTGCATGCCGTCTTCATTGCGAGCAAATGTGGTCAGGCGGCCATTGGCCTGTTGCAGGTAAGGCAACGAGTCCGAACCGGGCTGCCAGTGAGCGGCAGCGCCGGACAAATGCAGGTAGCGGCCGGGACCGTCTTCCCGGTAGCCGGCGACCCCATGAGTATTATTGGTCAGGGCCGGTAGCGGCAGCGCCTCAGGTAATCGCAGGGTGCGCAGTTCGCCATTGCCTTTTACCCACCAACCATCATTATCCCGGGCGATCACCATGGTGTTGAAGTCCAGCACCTTGCGGGCATAGTCAGACGCAAACACCGGATGAAGCGGTTGCGACTGCGCCCACCGATAGACCCTTAGCAAGGATTCCAGAGCTGCCGTCTTGCTGGCGATGTAGGTGTGGTAATAGATGTTCACCGGCTTGAAGCGATGGGGGCTTTCTGTCAGTTCGAAAGTCTCGAGCACACGCTCAAAACCGTAGAAAGGGCCACTCCACTCATTGGTATAAATGCTTTCGTTCTGGTTGGGCGCATAAACCTGATATTCGTCCCCCTTGGGCAAACCGATTCCCTTGATCAGGGTCCAGGTGGGCGCACTGTGGGTGATGATGGTATCGCTACCGTTCATGTTCAGCAGGTTGCCCCGCCGTGCCGCAGCAAGGGCTTCAGGAGTGGGAAGGGTATCGCCACTCCACAGCACCATTTTGGTACGCTTGCCGTCGGCCAGCAGGTTGTTGTTGATGTACTGTGCCGAACCGACCACTTCACGCATCGGGTCCATCTGGTAATCGGGGATAGGCAGGCGCAATTGCCCTTCGGGGCCATACAGCTCCCCTGGCATTTGCTGGGCGTCGTACCAGAAAAAAGGATGCGAATAGGTGTGGGTAGCCGCTTCCACGTGGGGCAAGGCGAACATTTCCCGAGCGATCTGCTCCAGCTCGGCGGACATCTTCGGGTAGAGGCCGTGGGGTGCCACTTCACCCTCGATCACCGAGATGGTGGTGGGCACCTCAAAACGTTTGAGCACTTCCTCCAGCAATACCCGGGCATCGGTTTGCCCCTGATAACCCTTCACCTCGGCCAGGCTGGGAAAACCATCTCCATCCATGTGCGCGAAGAGCAAGCGCCGACCATTTTCCGTCGTCACATCCGGAATCGGCATGGCAGGCAGCTGCAGTGCCTCACGAATAAAGGTGAGCGGATTGACCACCCAGCGATCCAGCCCTTCACCTTTCTCTCCGGGTAATATCGAACGGATCATGAAGGGCTGGAAGGCATAGCCGCCCCAGGACGAGGTCGCCACCGGCGTATAAGTGTGCTCCCCGGCACGAAGCTCCAGCCAGGGCTGCGCAGAAGGGTTATGCAATGGTGACGACAACTCAATCAGTTTGGGCAGTGCCAGCTCAAACCCCATGGCCTCATGCTGAAGGGTAACCGTCGGCGGTGACAAGGGTGTAGGCCGCCCCTCAAACCCGAAAGCCTGCGCGTTGGGACCCACGGGGTCCACCGCCGGGTAACCCAGCATGGCAATGGGAACGCCCGCATTTTTTTGCTCCACCAGCCAGGCCTCAAAATCGGCATCGGCCAGCTCTTCCTCTTCCAGCCACACGACAATACCGGCGTATCGTCCCTGCAGGGTGCCAGCGGGCATGCTGGAATTGATGGCACGGATATCAGGAACCAGCCCCTGAAACTGCAGGGGCATCAGCCCATAACGCACCGCATCGGAAAGCTCCCAGAATCGCTCATTGCTGCCACCATGAACCAACAACACTTGCCGGGGCAGCACCTCGCGCACGCCCAGCCCGAGCATATCCAGCTCCGGGTTGGTGACCCAGGGAATCACACCGTGACCCGCAATTTTCCCGGCAATTTCCCGGGCCTGCTGGCGCTGGTTGGGCGGCGCATAATCGATCGCAATGGTCTCTACCTGGTACTGGTCACGCATAGTGGCAAACTGACCCAGCAACCACTGACGGTCTTCCTCGGGAACCGGTGCGTAACGCTGCTTGCCCGCCTCCCAGCGCTGGTAAAGTGACTCCGCCGCGATGGCATCCACCGGCGCCTCTACCAGCGGCATCAGTTCAAAGCCACGATTGAAAATAAAGCGTGCCTGGGGATAACGCTGGGAGATCTGGTTGATCAAGGCCGCCAAGCCTTGCCGCTGCTGCTCCCGCTGCTCAGGCGTCTTTGCGACTAGCTGGTAGCTATCCAGGGTATCGAAGAAAAAGCCACGGTAGCCCTGCTGCCACACCGGCTCAATGACCTGCTTGAGGAGAAAATCTCGCAACCCCGGCGAAGACAGATCGAATATCTGGGAGCCCCAATCCGGGTTTTCCCCCAGCAGCCACTCTGGTTTCAGGTCTTTGAAATACGGTCGCGATGCCAGAACTTCACCCAGGCTGACATAGGCATAGAAGCGCTGCGCGCGAAACGCATCGGGCACGCCACTGGCTTGATCCGGCTCAACAACAGGAAAATCATAGATAGAGAGGGTGTGCCAGGGGATGAGGGGACCGTAATAAAACGACGCGGCCAGCCCGGACGGTGCCTGAGCCGATGCAGAAAACCCCAAAAAAACCAGCAGAATTGCCAAATAACAGCGGATCAATGAATTCCCCAATTCACATAAAACCTAATCTTCTTATATACCCTTTCAATGCGGCGTGAATAATGAGGGAAACACGAAGTAACCTAAATACGACAAAAAGGGCATTTATGTAAAATGCACAGCTCACAAAAGCCGACTGTTCTTGCCAAACTGGCTGCGCAAAAACGCCATCTGATCCCCGCGGATACGATGACTGTTTATCAAGGCCAGGTATTCGGCCATGTTTGGCACATAGGGCAGCGCCAATAAATCCATCTCGATCTCTTCCAGGCGCCGGTTGCCTTTGCGCTGGTTACAGCGTCGGCAGGCAGATACCACATTGGACCAGCGATCCCGGCCCCCTTTCGAGGTGGGGACAATATGGTCACGGGTCAGGACGTGTTCCGGGAAAGGTTTGCCACAGTAGAGACAAAGATGTTGGTCTCGCCGGAACAGGGCCCGGTTAGTCAACGGCGGTGCCGGGCGTTTGTGGGGGTAGGCCACGCCATCGCAGGCGATGATGGAGTGCAAAGACAGAGCTGAGCGCTCCCCAGACAGGCGACAGGTCCCCCCGCGCAAGCGATAGATTACATCCCCCAGCGTCCAGGTCACCAGCCCTCGGGCATAGAGGGTGGCTGCCATCTGCCAGTCCAGCCATTCGACAGGAGTACCAGTCTTGTCCAGACGCAGGATGCGTTCACTCATGGGCTACCTCGCGGTCATTGCAGCGCCCTTATGGCGCCCCCCCAGATCCGGCTCGACATTGCCATATCGAAGCCCGGAACAGGATCTCGTAAACCAGTGACGATTCTGCGACAGCGGGAAAAGAAGACAGAGAGGCCAACAGACTGAGTCTGGAAGGAAAACCTTTATTGCCTCTTGGATAGGGTCCACACATCGTGGTGCCTTTGCCCGGTTATCTCTGATCAAACGACCACGATCGCCTGATCACAGACACCGAATTGAACAAATAATAAACAGGGCGGTGTCGGCACCGCAACTGCCACGCTCAAGGCGTGACGCGAAATTCCGGCAGCCGGTAGCAACTGGCCACCCGTGCGCCCGTATTATCCCCGTCCGTCATGATCGCCACCGCATCTACCTCGTCCACCTCCAGATCGTGAAAGCGACGAAAATCCTCACGCACATTACGGCTGAACGACTGCCAGGTCCCGGCGCCGCCCGGCCCCTGTACCACCACCATCACCGCCTGGGAAGCAAAAGGATTGGGCCAGAACGTGCCCGGCGTCCCCTGCCGGGACCAGACATAATTGATGGCCCGGGTCTGCCAGGGCAGCCAGCCCTTCTTCACCACATAGACCCTGGCCTGGAAGTCGTCTCCCGCCTTGCTCTTCTCATCCAAATCCGGCCAGTCCGCTATCTGGTCGGCACGCCACTGCCATCGCAGATAGGGCGTGCGCGTCACATCCACAGTGTTTTCCCGAACCAGACCCGATGCCGTGCCCCATGCCCGACTTTGCCAGCAACCCTGCTCCAGGCGGTATTCGGTCCTGCCATCGAAAACCACCTCCCGCCAGCCCTCCGGCGCCGCCGAAACGGCTCTGACAGGCAACAGAGCCAAGGACAACAACAGCAGTGTTGGTATACATTGGACCAACGGGTCACAAACAGGTCTCGTTTTCATGGCCGCGTTTCCTAGAATAGACATCTTGTTTACGAACATTCACTCCTCCCGTTGAGGGAGGAGCTTTCACCGGATTCCCTGTTTCAACCAAGCTCAAGGCAGACATCATGCAGTTTGATTACATTATTGTCGGCGCCGGTTCTGCTGGCTGCGTACTTGCCAACCGTCTTTCCGAAAACCCCAACAATCGTGTCTGCCTGCTGGAAGCGGGCCCGGCAGACAATAGCCTGTTTATCCGCATTCCTGCCGGCATCATCCTGATGATGCGCTCCAACGCGCGAAACTGGCGTTATTACACCGTACCCCAGAAAGCCCTGAACAATCGCCAGATCTATATCCCCCGGGGCAAGACCCTGGGTGGCTCCTCGGCCGTGAATGCCATGTGCTACACCCGCGGTCACAAGTGGGATTATGACCACTGGGCCTCACTGGGCAACGAAGGCTGGAGCTTCGACGATGTCCTGCCGGTGTTCAAACGCTGCGAACACTATGAGCCCGGCGAGAGTGAGTTCCACGGCACTCACGGCAAGCTCAACATTGCCGACCTGCGCTTCAACCACCCGGTAAGCCGAGCCTTTGTGGAAGCTGGTATTCAAGCTGGCCACCCGGCCACCGATGACTTCAATAATGCCGTCCAGGAAGGCATGGGCATGTACAAGGTGAACCAGAAGGACGGCGAGCGTTGCGGCGTGGCCCGGGCCTATCTGCACCCGGTCATGGATCGTCCCAACCTGACCATCATGACCAACGCCCTGGTGAACCGGGTACTGTTCGATGGCAAACGTGCTATCGGCGTGGAAGTGGAACACAAGGGCCAGATCCGTACTCTGAAAGCCGACAATGAAGTGATCCTCTCCGGCGGCGCCATCAACTCCCCACAAATTCTCAAGCTTTCCGGTGTGGGCCCGGCAGCGGAGCTGGCTGAGCACAACATCCCGCTGGTGCACGACCTGCCCGGTGTGGGTGAGAACCTGCAGGACCACCCGGATGCCCTGGTGGTGCACAAGAGCCTGCGCAAGGACACCCTGAGCCTGGCGCCGGGTGCTCTGCTCACCACCGGCCTGAAAGGGATTATTGATTTCTTCTACCGTCGCAACGGTCAGCTCACCTCCAACGTGGCCGAAGCCGGGGGCTTCATCAAATCCAGCCCGGACGAAGCAATCCCCGATCTACAGTTACACCTGACCGCCGCCAAACTGGACAACCATGGCCTTAACCTGCTGTTCAGCATGGGCTACGGCTACTCAGGTCACGTCTGCATTCTGCGTCCCAAGAGCCGGGGCAACATCACCCTGCGTGATGCCAACCCACGTTCTCCGGCGCTGATCGACCCGCGCTTCCTGGAGCATCCGGATGACATGGAAGGCATGGTCCGCGGCGTCAAGGCCATGCGCAAGATCATGGCCCAGGATGCCCTCACCGACTGGCGTGGCGATGAAATCTTCCCTGGCAATGATGTGGAAAGCGACGAGGATATCCGTAACTTCCTGCGTCAGAAGTGCGACAACATCTACCACCCGGTGGGCACCTGCAAGATGGGCAACGATGACATGGCTGTGGTCGACAGTCAGTTGCGCGTGCACGGCCTGGAAGGCCTGCGCGTCATCGATGCTTCCATCATGCCCACCCTGATCGGCGGTAACACCAATGCGCCGACGGTGATGATTGCCGAGAAAGGG
>Ga0114900_1001277_pt1 | contig 15863 bp, 17 predicted proteins | sample MalvireepMed_231_FD_89685 | JGI IMG/M metagenome (GOLD analysis project Ga0114900, IMG submission 89685) | Marine viral communities from the Global Malaspina Expedition - Malaspina viral metaG DeepMed_231 | ecosystem: Environmental > Aquatic > Marine > Oceanic | place: Mediterranean Sea...
GCCCAGGAGCGAGGCATGCTTGCGCCAAGAGGCCGCCGTCGGGGCGCGGCAGGCCGGGGCGCGGGCCACCAGGGCGCCGGTTCGGGTGGTGCGCACGCCGGTGAAGCCGTCGGCGCCGACCGGCGTGGCCTCCACATAGGGGGCGAGCTCGGCCTTGAGCGCCGCCAACAGGTCCGGCGCCACAACGGCGTCGAGGATGAGCGCGCCGTCGCGGTCGAGGACCGCGGCGATGGCGTCGGCCGGCGCATCGGCCGGCAGATGGGTCAGTTCGGCCATGGTTTCCTCGCCCTGGGGCCTTCGCGCGATGGGCCTGCCGCGCCCCGACGGCGGCCTCTTGGCGCAAGCATGCCTCGCTCCTGGGCTGCGGCCAAGCGGTTGCCCGGCGCCCGACGAGGAGGCAAGGTCGGGTTTCCGACAATTCTGCTGGGAGGGCGCGATGGCCTACAAATTCGAGATCTTCAAGGACAAGGCTGGCGAGTTTCGCGTGCGATTCCGCGCCTCCAATGGCGAGGTCATGTTCTCCTCCGAGGGCTATGCGTCCAAGGCGAGCGCCAAGAACATGATCGAGTCGATCAAGAAGAACGCCCCTGACGCCGACGTTCAGGACGACAGCGCCAGTTGAGCCCGCGCCATTTCCGTTGATCCCGGCTTGCGGCGTCGCTTAGATCGCGCCGCAAGCTGGACCATGGGGTCCGGCGCCCTGGAGATCTGATTTCCCATGCGCAAGGTGCTGATCCTGGCCGCCGCCGCGGCCGCCCTGATGGTCTCGGCCTGCAACACCGTGGCCGGCGTCGGCCGCGACATGGAAGCTGCAGGCTCGGCGGTGAAGAGCACGGCCGAGGATATCAAGCGCTAGAGCCGACGTGCCGCACTTTCGCCGGGGCGGGAGAGGGCGCATATGGTCTCCATGACCCAGCCGCCCCCGCGTCCCAGCTTCTTCACCGCCCTGAAGCGTGGCCTGAAGGGCCGCTGTCCGGTGTGCGGCGAGGGCGCGCTGTTCTGGCGCTATCTCAAGGTGGAGCCGGCCTGCCCGGCCTGTGGCCACGACCTGGCCCAGTATCCCGCCGATGACGGCCCGGCCTATTTCACCATCCTGATCGTGGGCCACCTGATCGTGGCCCCCATTCTGCTGTTTCCCTTCATCTGGCAGGCGCCGCTGTGGCTGGTGATCCCCGCCACCCTGCTGCCCCTGGCGGGACTTACCCTGCTGCTGCTGCCGCGGATCAAGGGCGCCTTCATCGGCGGGCTCTATGTGTTGGGGGTGAAGGAGTCCGACGCTCATCTGCACAGCGCCGACGCCGCCGACTGAGGCGCCGGTCGGCCATGCGCTCGACCTGGGCGCCCTAAGCCAAGCTCCGCCGGAACCTGCGCCTTTAGCGGCCGTTCTCTGGCCAAGGCTGAGCGAACCACGGGGTTCGCGCCTTGGGAGAGCATCCGATGTCGCTTGGCACAATCCTTCTGATCATCCTGGTCCTGGCGCTGATCGGCGCCCTGCCCACCTGGGGGCACAGCCGTAGCTGGGGCTATTTCCCGTCGGGCGGCCTGGGTCTCATCCTGGTGATCGTGCTGATCCTGGTGCTGATGGGTCAGATCTAGCCTCTCCCCATCAGATCCCTGCTGGCGGGGGCCTCGATTGAGGGCTTCCGCTGGCGGACGGACCTCCCTAGCATTGCGCGAACGATAAGACGCAGCGGGGGGCGGCGGGCATGACGGCGACGGAAACAGGCGCAGACGCTCAGGCCCCGCCTGGGCTTCTCACCCCGGGGCTGACCCCGATCCAGCGGTTCAAGGCCATTGCAGGCGGCTCTGCGGGGAACCTCGTGGAGTGGTACGACTGGTTCGCCTATTCGTCCTTCGCCCTCTATTTCGCTCCCCACTTTTTCCCATCCGGCGATCCGACGTCGCAGCTGCTGCAGGCGGCCGCGGTGTTCGCCATCGGCTTCCTGGCCCGCCCCGTCGGCGCCTGGATCATGGGCCTCTATGCCGACCGGGCCGGGCGCAAGGCTGCGTTGAGCCTGGCGGTCGCCATGATGTGCGCCGGCTCCCTGGTGATCGCCGTGATCCCGGACTACGAGGTGATCGGCGTGGCCGCCCCGGCCATCCTGCTGCTCGCCCGCCTGCTGCAAGGGCTGTCGGTGGGCGGCGAATATGGCGCCAGCGCCACCTACCTGTCGGAGATGGCCGGCAAGGAGCGTCGTGGATTCTGGTCCAGCTTCCAGTTCGTGACGCTGATTTCAGGCCAGCTTCTGGCGCTCGGCATCCTCATCCTGCTGCAGCGGATCCTCCCCACCGAGGCGCTTGAAGCCTGGGGCTGGCGCATACCGTTCGTCATCGGCGCCCTGTTGGCGGTGGTGGTGTTCTGGATCCGGCTGGGCCTGGAGGAAAGCGCCTCGTTCCAGAACGCGCAGGCCTCGGGCGCCGAGCGGGCGCGGACCATGATGCTGTTCACCCACCATCCGTGGGAGACCGCCGCCATCTTCCTGCTGACCGCCGGCGGTTCGCTCGCCTTCTACGCCTATACGACCTACATGCAGAAGTTCCTGGTCAACACCACGGGCTTCACCAAGGAGACGGCGACCAACATCACGGCCGCCGCCCTGGTCGTCTATCTGTTCATCCTGCCCCTGTTCGGATGGCTGTCGGACAAGTGGGGGCGGCGGACCAACCTGGCCTTCACCTTCGGCGCCGGGATGCTGCTGACCTATCCGATCATGACCACCATGGCCGGCGTCACCGAGCCGCTGATGGCCTTTGGCCTGATGGTGGTGCTGATCGTGATCATCGCCGGCTACACCTCGGTCAGCGCGGTGACCAAGGCCGAGCTCTTCCCCGCCCACGTCCGGGCCTTAGGCGTGGCGCTGCCCTACGCCATGGCCAACGCCGTCTTCGGCGGCACCGCCGAGGCGGTCGCCCTGGGCTTCAAGGGCCAGGGGGTGGAAAACGCCTTCTACATCTATGTCTCGGCCATCATGGGGGTGGCGCTGATCACCTCGCTGCTGCTGCGCGACAGCCGACAACACAGCCGCATCCTGGAGGACTAGGAGATCCTGCCGATGCCGGGCCTGCAGCTCTCGACCCTGGACACCGTGGCGCTGGCCATCTTCGCGGTCGCCTGGCTGGCCTATGAGCCGCTGGTCAAGGCGGCGCTCGGCCGGCGGCACATGATCAATCTCGACATGGCGGTGATCCGCGGGGCCTGGATGGGAAACATGGCCCGGCGCGAGAGCCGGCTGATGGACAGCCAGCTGCTGGGCCACACCATCAACTCGGCCTCCTTCTTCGCATCGTCCAACCTGATCCTGATCGCCGGCGCCTCTGGCGTGCTGTTCGGCGGTGAGTCGGCCTTCCGCAGCGCCTCGAGCCTGCTGGTCATCGAGACCTCCACCCGGCTGCTGTTCGAGGTGCAGGTGGCGCTGGTGCTGATCACCCTGGCCCGCGGCCTGCTGGACTTCATCTGGGCCATCCGCCAGCTCAACTACACCATCGCGGTGATCGGGGCCGCGCCGGAGGAGGCCGTGGGCCTGGCCGGCCCCTATGGTTCGGCGGCCGGGCGGCTGCTGAACCCGGCGCTCTCGGCCTTCAACGCCGGGGTGCGGGGCTATTATTTCGCCCTGGCCGCAGCCAGCTGGATCTTCGGCTCCACGGCCTTCATCATCGCCACGCTCAGCGCGGTGGCCCTGTTGATCTGGCGTCAGCGCAGCTCCGCCGCCGCCCGCGCCATCGCCGACATCCGCACCCTGATCGACGGCGCCGGAACGCCCGCCGGCCCCGGAAGAGCCTGCGAGCGACAGGTCCGCCGACCCCAGCTGAGCTCGGCTAAAGACCCAGCTCCCGGCGTTGGGCGCGGGTGAGCTTGGCCGCTACCAGGGTGTGGGCGGTGGCCAGCCAGGCTGTGACCTCGTCGGCGTCGAGCGCGGCCAGATCGTCGAACCGCACCCAGCGCGCCCGGGCCAGATAGGGGGCGGGACGCGCCGCGCCGCTCTCGACCAGGGCCTCATAGGCGATGTCGGTGGCCTTGAACGACAGCCCGCCGTCGGAACTTTCGACTGCGAACATCCGCCCGCCCACCTTGAACACCCGGTCAGCGCCCCACTGGACGCTGAGTGTGGCGCCCGGCAGGGCCAGCGCAGCAGCCTCCAGCGCCTGAGGCGTCACGCCTCGACGCCGGTCCCGATCGGGCAGGTCACGCCCGTGCCGCCGATCCCGCAATAGCCGCCGGGATTCTTGGCCAGGTACTGCTGGTGATAGTCCTCGGCGAAATAGAAGGGGCCGGCCTCGACGATCTCGCTGGTGATCGGTCCCAGGCCCTTGGCCGACAGGGCCTGCTGATAGACGCCCTTGCTGGCCGCTGCGGCCGAACCCTGAGCCTCATTCTCCACATAGATTCCCGAGCGATACTGGGTCCCCACATCGCCCCCCTGGCGCATGCCCTGGGTGGGGTCGTGGCCTTCCCAGAACACCTTCAGCAGCTGCTCATAGGTCACCACGCGCGGATCATAGACCACCAGCACCGCCTCGGTGTGGCCGGTCCGGCCGCTGCACACCTCTTCATAGGTGGGGTTGGGGGTGAAGCCGTTCACATAGCCAACGGCGGTCACGTGCACGCCAGGGATCTGCCAGAACAGGCGCTCGACGCCCCAGAAGCAGCCCATGGCGAAGACGGCGGTCTCCATACCTTCGGGATAGGGACCCTGCAGGGGCTGGCCATTGACGAAATGGGTCTGGGCGGTGGGGATCGGCTGACTGCGGCCGGGCAGGGCGGTCTCGGCCGTGGGCATCTCAGCGGGCTTGCGGAACAACATGGCGACCTCGGACGGATGGGGATGGTTCTTGCCCCTACAGATAGGACGCCGCGGGCCAGACGAACAGGGCCGCTTGCCCCGGGCGCCCACCTCGCTATATAGACGCCCTTCCGCCGGGGGCCCGCCCCCCGACCGGTGTGGTGAGGTGGCCGAGTGGTTGAAGGCGCACGCCTGGAACGCGTGTATAGGGGAAACTCTATCGAGGGTTCGAATCCCTCTCTCACCGCCACCGTCTCGCGCCAGGTCGCAGGCGGGGAGCGAACCCTAACCCGCCTCAGATCCTCATCCGTCCGCCATCTCGCGCAGGTCTAGCTCGGCGGCGATGTAGCCGAAGGCGAAGCGGCTGCGGCCCTGCAGGATCTGGTCGAACACCGCCCGGGCGCGGTCGGTCTCGCCATTGTAGAGATACCAGTTGCCGACCCCGTAGCCCTGGGTGGCGTAGATGGTCTCAACGTCATGGATGACCTGTGAGCCCTTGTCGGGGCTCAGCAGGTCCTCGGGCGCCAGCTCGCCGCGGTACATCCGCAGGCGACGATAATAGGACGGCCCCTCTACAAAGGCCTCATCGGCCAGGCCCTCTGGAACGCTCGCCAGCACCGCCTCGGCGGCGGCCTCGTCGCCCTTGCGGCGCAGGGTCATGTAGAGCCAATCGTGGCAGGCGGTCAGACCGTCATAGTCATCCTCCCGCACCCACTTGATGCATTGGCGATAGGCGGCCTCGGCCTCGTCCCACTCGCGCAGCAGGTAGTGGGCCAGCGCCAAGTGGTACCAGGTGTTGAACTGGATGCTGGTGGGCGGCACGGGCAGCTCATTGTCCGGGCCGTCAGGCTCGATCCATTCGGCCATGCCCTCGATCAGGTCTGCGGCCCGGGCGAGGTCGGCCTTGCCCTCGGCGAACCGCCGGGTCGACAGATAGCGATGGCCCCGCTGGCGCAGCAGTTCGAAGGAATCCGGAAACCGCTCAAGGCCCTCGCTGAACACCGCGATAGCCTCCTCAATCCGGTAGCGGAACCCCAGCACCCGCCCATACCAGACGGTGTTGGCCAGAGAAGGGTCGGCCTCATAACGGGCCTGGGCGCGCTCAAGGGTGCGGCGGGAACGGTCTTTGATGCTGTCTTCGCTCATGGAGACAGTAGGGCGGCCATTCGGCGCCTTGGCAAGCGAGGCGGCTGGACCGGCAGCTCATTTTACTATGGGCGTAACCGTCTTGGTCCTATCATTGAGGGAGCCAGACCAACCTATATTCCTGAAGCGAGGATCGGCGTTCAACGCCGAGTTCAGTTGGGCCAAGAACGACGGGAAGTTCTTGCTTCTCCAAAGTGCGAACGCTTCCTTGGCGTGGAGATGGCATTCATTCTCAAACACACGGGCGATGAAAAGCTCATACTTGTATCGGCCGTCCCTGACATGGAGCCACCAACCATGATCGTCCTGAATAGGCTCCGAGACCTCAAATCCTAGCGGCCTCAGGATTGTGGCCCAGGCGTCGGCGATGTTCCGGCCGGCAGGCACAATCTCTTCAAAGTCAACTGACTCGTCGCCCTCGACGCCGTCATAGGGCAGTTCCGTTTCGAACTCTGCAAACGGCCTGATCTTCACCTTCCGTCCTCCTCGCCTTCCGCTGATCACCATGCGGTTCGCCCCGCCGGGCAGAACTTGAAGAGCTTTGCGCGGCGACGGTAGGAACAAAAGAACAGGAGGGGAACCTTTCTCCCCTTAAACCTCCGCCAACGCCCCCGCCACCACCGGGGCCAGACGCTGGGCGATGACCTTCACGCCCGCCGCATTGGGGTGAATGCCGTCGTCCTGGTTCAGGGCGGGGTCGAGGGCGACGCCGTCCAGCAGGAAGGGATAGAGGGGGATGTCGTGATCGCGGGCGAGGCCTTCGAACACCGCGGCGAAGTCGGTGGCGTAGGCGCCGTAGCTGGGGGGCGCCTGCATGCCGGCCAGCAGGACCGGGATGTTGCGGGCCTTCAGCCGGGTGATGATCCCCTCCAGATTGGCCCGCATGGTCGCCGGCTCGATCCCTTGCAGCAGGTCGTTGCCGCCCAGGGCCACGACGCACAGGTCGGTGTCGTCCTGGATGCTGAAGTCCACTCGGGCCAGGGCGCCGGCGGTGGTGTCGCCCGACACGCCGGCGGCCCGCACCCGCGCGGGCGTTCCGGCCGCCGCCAGGGCCGCCTCCAGCTGGGCCGGCAGGGCCTCGCGGGCCGGCAGCCCGTAGCCGGCGGTGATGGAGTCTCCCAGCAGGGCCACCACCGGCAGGTCGCCAGCGGCCAGAGGCGGCGGCGGGGGCGCAGCCTCGTCGGCGGCGGCTGAAGCCGGGGCGTCGGCCTCCCGGCTGCAGGCGCTGGCGCCCAGGGCCAGGGCGCTGAGCAGAAGGGTGCGGCGGGAGAGCAAGGATTGGGGTGCGATCATGGCTGTGCTTACCCATATAGGTCGGCCGGGCGGGCATGAAACGCCCAAACCGCCCTCGGGAGCCCCATGACCGAATCCCCGTCCGCCCCGCCGCCGCTTTGCCTGTCGGCCCTGACGCTCAGCCTGCCGTCTGTGGCCGGCTCGGTAAACATCCTGCGCGGGGTCGACCTGACCGTGTCGGCCGGCGAGACGGTGGCCATCATCGGCCCCTCAGGCTCGGGCAAGTCGTCCCTGATTTCGGTGGCCGCCGGGCTGGAGACCCCCACCAGCGGGACCGTCCGCCTGTTTGGCCAGGACCTCGGCGCCCTGGACGAGGACGGCCGCGCCCGCCTGCGTCGCGGCCGGGTGGGGCTGGTCTTCCAGAGCTTCCACCTGCTGCCCAATATGACCGCGCGGGAGAATGTCGCCGCCCCCCTGGAGCTGGCCGGGCGCGCCGACGCCATGGACGAGGCCGAGGCCTGGCTCGGGCGGGTGGGTCTGGGGTCGAGGCTGACCCACTATCCGCACCAGCTGTCGGGCGGCGAGCAGCAGCGGGTGGCGCTGGCCCGCGCGCTCACCGTCCAGCCTGAACTGCTGTTCGCCGACGAGCCCACCGGAAATCTGGATGGCGCCAATGGCGCCATGGTGGCTGACCTGATGTTCGACTTGCTGGCCCAAGCCGGCGCGGCGCTCGTCCTGGTCACCCATGACGAGGCCCTGGCTCGCCGCGCCGACCGCATCGTGCGCATGGCTGATGGCCTGATCGTCCCGACCGCACCTGAGGCCGCCGCATGAGGCTCGCCCTGCGGTTCGCCGGGCGGGAGCTGAGAAGCGGGGTCGCGGGTTTCCGCATCTTTCTCGCCTGTCTTGCGCTGGGCGTGGCGGCCATCGCTGCGGCCGGCTCCACGGCCGAGGCCTTCCGCCAGGGCCTGGCCAGTCAGGCCCGGGAGATCCTCGGCGGCGACGTGGTGTTCAGCATCGATCAGCGCCGCTTCACCCCGCAAGAACGGGCGGTGTTCGAGGCCCTGGGCCCCAGCGCCTATTCCGTCCGCGCCAACGCGATGGCGCAGACCCCGACCGGCCAGCGCCGGCTGGTGGACGTGCGCGGGGTGGCCGACACCTATCCCCTGGTGGGCGTGGTCCAGCTGGATGGCGCGAGCAGCCTCGCCGCCGCGCTTGCGCCTGCGGGCGGCGTTCCCAGCGCGGCGGTGGAGCAGGCCCTGCTCGACCGGCTGGATCTGGAGTTGGGCGACACCTTCGCCGTCGGCGGCCAGACCTTGCGGGTCGGCGCGGTGCTGATCTCCGAGCCCGACCGGATCGGCCGGGGCTTTGCGCTCGGTCCCCGGGTGCTGACCGATGTGACCGCGGTGGAGGCCGCGGGCCTGCTGGGCGCGGGCGGTCTGTTTGGCGAGGCGGTGCGGGTGGTGCTGCCGGCTGACGCCGACCCCAAGGCGGTGATCGAAGAGGTCCGCGAGACCTTCCCCGACGCCATCTTCGAGGCCCGCGACCGCTCCGAGGCCGCCGCCGGCGCCGGCCGGCTGATCGACCAGCTAGAGTACTTTCTGGGCTTCATCGGCCTCGCCTCCCTGGTAGCCGGCGGCCTGGGCGTGGGCGGGGCGGTGTCGTCCTATCTGGAGGGCCGCAAGGCCTCCATCGCCACCCTCAAGGCCCTGGGGGCGTCGGGGGTGCTGATCCGCGACATCTATCTGATCCAGATCGGTGTGCTGGCCCTGCTGGGAGTAGGGATTGGCCTCGCCATCGGCGCGGTGACACCGCTGATCATCGGGGCTTTGGCGGCCGAGCAGCTACCGGTGCCGGCCCTGTTCGCCGTCTATCCCGAGCCCCTGGTCCGGGCCGCAGCCTTCGGGGTGCTGGCGGCGGCCGCCTTCTCGCTCTGGCCGCTGGCCAGGGCTAGGACCACGCCGCCCTCGTCCCTGTTCCGCAAGGAGATGTCGGGGCGCCCGACGCTCAGCCTCGAGACCGCGCTTGCGGTGGCCGCGGCGCTTGGCCTCGCAGGCCTGGCCATCCTCACCGCGCCTAGCCGCTGGGCCGCCGCAGGTCTGATCGGCGGGGCGGCCGGCGCCTTTCTGGCGCTCAGCCTGCTGGGTCTGGCCGCGGCCTGGGGAGCCGGACGGGTGCGCCGCTTCGCCCGCGGATCAGTACGCCTGGGCCTCGCCAACCTGGCTGGCCCCCGCTCGGCGGCCCGCACGGCCACGCCCGCCATCGGCCTGGGCGTCGCGCTCCTCTCGGCTATCGTCCTGATCCAGTCGAGCCTGCTGGCCCAGGTCAGCGTGGTGGCGCCGCGCACCGCGCCGTCCCTGGTCTTCACCGAGATTCCCGGCGAGCGGGTCGCGGCCTTTGACGCGGTGATCGACCGCGCCCTGAACGATCCCGGGATCGACCGCTACAACCGCCTGCCGCTGATCACCGGCCGCATCACCCGCCTGAAGGGCCAGCCGGTGGACATCGAGGCCATCGACCGCGGCGAACGCTGGGCCTTTGACGAGGACCTGACAATGTCGGCCCTGGACGGGGCGCTGGAGGACTCCAAGGTCACGGCCGGCGCCTGGTGGACCCCCGACTATGCCGGCCCGCCGCTGGTGGCCTTCGAGCAGGAGGCGGCCAAGGGCGCGGACCTCAAGGTCGGCGACATGATCACCCTGCAGATCCTGGGCCGGGAGATCGACGCCCAGATCGCCGTGCTGCGGGAGGTGGACTGGGGCGGCTTCGGGGCCAATTTCGGCGTCATTCTCAACACCGGCGCCATCGCAGGCGCAAACCCTCGACATGTGGCCATCGCCATGGCCAGTCGCGAGGAGGAGGCCGCTGTCAGCCAGCGCCTCGCCGCCGAGTTCGCCGGCGTCAATGTCATCAGCATCCGCGACCAGCTGGAACAGGCCGCCACCCTTTTCGACCGTCTGGCTCTGGCCATCCGGGGCGCTGCGGCCGTGGCCGGGGCGGCCGGCGTCCTGGTGCTGGTCGGCGCCATCGCGGCCGGCGCCCGCTTCCGCGCGCGGGAGGCGGCCACGCTGAAGGTGCTGGGCGGGACGCGGGGCCAGATCGTGACGGCCTATCTGGTGGAGTACGGCCTGGTGGGCGTGATCGCGGGCCTGGCCGGCGCTGCGCTCGGTGCGGCCGGCGCCTGGCCGGTGGTGACCCAGGTGTTCAACGCCACCTGGAGCGTGGACTGGCCGGTGATCCTCGGCATCCTCGGCGGGACGACGGGGTTGGGCGTCATCGGCGGGGCGCTGGCGGCGTTCGCCGCCCTGTCGCGCCGGCCCGCCGCCGTGCTGCGCGAAGCCGGTTGAGCGTCGGCGCTTGCGCTCTGGCCGAGGGGGCTAGTTGCTGAAGAGGGGTATGGTGAGCCGGAACGCGGCGACCACGACCGTGTCCGCGGCGCGATCGCCCCCTGGATATCTGATGATCTGCAGATCCGGTTGCAGGGTGAAGCGACCGACCGTGTCTGAATAGGTGATCTCCAGACCATCCTCCTGTGTCGCCGGGGCGATCCCGGCGTCCCGGGCGTTGAGGCGCGCCTTGTCAGAAATCAGGCCCCGGTGGACGCCGACGGAAAAGGCGCTGGCGGGGCGGGAGGCGAAGGGGTGCAGGACCAGCAGTCCGGCCTGCCAGCCGCCTTTGAAATCGCCTGTGTCGCCGTCGGACAGTCCAGACCGGACGAAGGCCGATGTCACGCTATGCGCGCCGTGGTGGATGTCGGCCTCGCCCAGGACATAGATCCCCTGGGACGTGGCCAGGCGCGGCTCGCCGGAAGGCCCAAGCGCGCGGATATCGTCCTGCTTCTCATCATAGCGCCAGGCGCCGAGGGCCAGGCGGGCAGGGCCGGTCCAGCCCCCCTCGGCCAGCCAGAGGACGCCATCGTCGAAACCGGTGTCTACCCCGTCAGGATCGCCGAAGGTGCTGGCCTTGGCGTTCACAGCGGCGGCCTGGACATAGAGCCCGTCCGGCTCGCCGATCCGCACACGGGTCGCCAAGGCGCTCGACGGAAAGATGGAGGGACCGTTGCGCCCTGTGGCGGCGAATTCTGAGCCGATGCCGAAGGCCGGGGCGATGAGCAGGCCGGAGGCCTCGGTCGCATAGAACTCGCTGTTGACGTCATAGAGCCCGGCAAGGACCGAGGCGCGACCGTCTGCGAAACTCTGCTCGATCCAGGCCTCGAAGAGCCTCACGCCCGGGTCGGCGACCTCGATATTGTCAACGCCCTGCAGAGTTCCAGCCAGGTCATTGGGTCGGCCGCCGCCGTTGGCCAGGATCGCTACATGCAGCCGGGCGCCGCCCCAACCGGCGATCTGAGCGAGATCGCCGTCCACGACGACATCCAGATTGTCCAGGTAGCGACCGGCCCGATGGGCCGTGCCGTCCACGACCCCGGTCACGTCGGCCGTATAGACGACGCTGCTGCTCCAGGCGGGATCCGATTGGGCGGCCGCGGGCCCGGCCCAGGCAGCCGAAAGCGCCAGGGCCGCCAACAGTACTGGCGTTGCGGCTTTGGTCTTGGCTGACGTCATCGAAGGTTCCCCCAGTTATATTGGAGGAAGCGATATCCGTAGGTATTAAAGTTGCAGTTAAGGTGGAAACCTTGAACTGCGACATAGTGTCCTTACCGAGTCCAGATGAAGCATCACCTTCGTTCACCCATGGGTTGAGGGTGATCGGAGAATAATAGTCAAGAAGGCGGCGATCTCATCAATTTCGGCCAGCCAGACTGCTCTCTGGCGGCGCTTGAGGTCTCGCGAATTCAGGTGGATCACACCTTAAACGAGTGAGCATAGCCGAGACTTGCCCCGCAAATCTCAAACGAGGTCTTTCTTAACCAAATGCAGAGTAGCGTTTGGCGTCTTGAGGGGGGCTGCGCGTGCTCAAAACTATTCGGTCGAAAGTCGTCGTCGCCGGACTTGCCGTCCTGGTGTTGAGCGGAGCCAATTCCGGCTTGGGCCTCTGGACCACGACGCAGCTCACCGACGCCCTGGGCGGGTCGAGCCGGTCGGCTGAGATCCTGCGCAATCACATGCAGGCCGATATGATGCACGACGCGCTGCGGGCCGACGTGCTCTCAGCCATTCTCGCGGCCGATCCATCGGCGGGCGTCGACCTCGCCAGCGTCCGTACCGAAACCGCCGAACACGTCGAGTCTTTCAAACAGGCCATGGCCGCCAACAAGAGCCTGGCGGGCGAGGGCGCCATCCGGGCGTCGCTCGATGCGGTGGAGGCGCCGTTAGAGGCCTACGTCCTTTCGGCGCAGCAGATCGTCGCCCTGGCCGACGAGGAGCCGGAGGCCGCCCGCGCCGCCCTGGAGTCCTTCAAACAGTCCTTCACCGACCTTGAAACGCGGATGGAGGCGGTGTCCGACGACATCGAAGCCTCGGCCGCCGAGGAGAAGGCGCGCGCCGATCAGGGCGCCGGCCTGTCCCGGATCCTGATGATCGCGGCCCTCGTGTTCAGCCTCGTGTTCAGCCTGGGTCTCATCGTCGCCTCGCTGGGGATCATCGTTCGGCCGATCCGCATCTTGGCCAGCGAGATGCGCGCCCTGGCCTCAGGTCGCACCGATGTCGACCTGACCAGCGCCAGCCGTCGCGACGAGATCGGAACCGTCGGCAAGGCGGTGGGCGATCTGCAGGCTCTGCTCGCCGAACGCAGTCGCCAGGAGGCCGCGGAGGCCGAGCGACGGCGGGGCGAAGACGATGCGCGCCGCGCTCAATCGCAAGAGGTCGCCGACCTCGCCGCGCGGGAACAGGCCGCCGTCGTCAGCGCCCTGGGCGAGGGTCTCGACCACCTGACCAGGGGCGATCTGACCTACAGCCTGACCCAGTCCTTCCCCGGCGAGTACGCCAAGCTGAAGGACGACTTCAACACCGCCATCAGGCAGCTGAAGGAAACCATGACGACGGTGGTGGCCAATGTCGCGGCCATCCGCTCCGGCTCGGGGGAGATCAGCCAGGCGGCCGATGACCTGTCCCGCCGCACCGAACAGCAGGCCGCCAGCCTGGAGGAGACCGCCGCCGCGCTGGATGAGATCACCGCGACGGTCAACCGGACGGCCTCGGGCGCCCGCCAGGCCGCCGATACGGTGCAGGCGGCCAAGAGCGACGCCGAGACCGGCGGCCATGTCGTCCGCGACGCGGTCACCGCCATGGGCGCGATCGAGAAGTCGGCGCAGGAGATCAGTCAGATCATCGGGGTGATCGACGAGATCGCCTTCCAGACCAACCTGCTGGCGCTCAACGCCGGGGTGGAGGCCGCCCGGGCGGGCGACGCCGGCCGCGGCTTTGCGGTGGTCGCCTCCGAGGTCCGGGCGCTCGCCCAGCGCTCGGCCGAGGCCGCCAAGGAGATCAAGCAGCTGATCTCGGCCTCGACCAGCCAGGTCAGCGCCGGCGTCCAGCTGGTGGACCAGACCGGAGAGGCCCTGCAGCGGATCGTCGGCCAGGTAGCCGAAATCGACAGCCTGGTCTCAGAGATCGCCACCTCGGCCCAGGAACAGGCCACGGGCCTCCAGGAGGTCAATACGGCCGTCAACCAGATGGATCAGGTCACCCAGCAGAACGCGGCCATGGTCGAGCAGTCCACCGCCGCATCCCACGCCCTGTCGCAGGAAGCCCAGACCCTGGCCTCGTCGATCTCGCGCTTCCAGATCGGCGCCGCAGCCCCTCCGACCCGCGGCGCGACGACACCCCCGCCGCCTGCCCGCTCGGCGCCCGTCGCCGCCCTGCGCACCGTTGGCCGGGGCGGGGCCGCCCCGAAGGCGGCCTCGACCCAGCCTGATGAGTCCTGGGAAGAGTTCTAAAGGGCGCACCCGCCGCCATCCTGGCCCCGCCTTGAGGGACGCGGCCAGGAGGTCGAGGCCCTAAGCCCGGTGCAGGGCGCAGAGCTTGTTGCCGTCGGGGTCGCGCACATAGGACAGGTGCAGGGCGCCCATGCCGCCCTCGCGCAGTCCCGGCGGGTCCTCAATTGAGACACCGCCATGGGCCACGGCCACGTCGTGGAAGGTCTTCACCTGTTCAGGGCTGTCGCACTTGAAGCCGATGGTGGCCCCGTTGGCGCAGGTGGCCGGCTCGTCGTTGATCGGCTCGCTGACGCAGAACACCCCGCCATTGTGGATGTAGAACAGCCGCTTGTGCCCGGTGGGCGCAGCGTTCTCCATGGGCTGCCCGGCCCCCAGAGTCGCCAGCACGGCGTCATAGAAGGCCTTGGACCGCGCAATATCGTTGGTCCCGACCATGATGTGATTGAACACGTGTTTCCCCTAACCTCTACCGTTGTCCGGCGAGGTTAGGGGCACGGGGCCGGGTCCGTCTATGGGGCTCAGCGCCTGACGCGGGCGGTGGTCTCCAGCTGGCCGATCCGCCGGTCCAGATAGGCGCGTTCCTCGGCCGTCGGGCTTACCCGCTCATAGGCCGCGGCGAGGCGGTTCAGGTCCTCATGCTCGACGCGGAGCTGAGCCTGGGCGCTGGCCGACAGTCCGGAATAGGGCAGGGCGCGAAGGACGTTGTTGAGGCGGGCGCGGGGCGTCTGAACGGTCCCATTGCCATAGCCGACATCGCCGACGCGGGCGTCCAACTGGTCAAGGCGGGCGTCCAGGTCGGCCTTCTCGTTGGTGGTGAGCTGGCCGTCACGCAGATAGTCCTGCTCGATCTGCACCAGCTGGGCATAGTCATACTTCAGGCGGGTCCCCTCGGTGCGGGGCAGGCGTCGCGCGGCGACGGCGGCGTCCACCCGGCGGTCGAAGGCCACGCGGCCGTCCGCCACCATGGCCGTATTGTATCCGCCATCCGAGTACTGACCATCGGCCAGCGCCTGGGTGAGGGCGCCATAGCGGTTGGTGAGCTCGGCGCGCTCCTGGTCGGTGAACCGCCGGTCGGCGCCGTAGCGGGTCTCGAGCTCGACCAGGGCGGCGTAGTCACGCTTCAGGCGCAGGCCCGTGGCCTGATCCAGGGCGCGAGAGCGGATGTCGGCGTCCACACGGCTGTTGAACTGGCTCTGCTGCGTCAGGAGCGGGGTTTGCCCCATAGCCCATTGCGACTCCACCGAGGTGGTGACGCCGATGCGGTCCCCGAACAGGGCCCCCAGGATGGCGCCGATGCGCTCCTGCTGCTGGGTCGAGCCCTGGGAACTGCTTTGCGCCAGCGCGGCAGGCGCCACCGTCAGGGACAGGGCGAGGGTGGCGGCGGACAGGGTCCGGATCGAAGGCATGGGCGCTCCTGGTAAAGGCTCAGCTTGTAGAACGGCTGCGCCGGCCATGGGTTGCCTGGGGCGGCTTCGAGGTCAGGGAGCGGCACGCTCAATGGCGTGCTCTGCGGCAAACGCCTTGTTGGTTGTCTGGCGTCGAGGAACTCTGCTGAGCCGAGGCCCAAGCTTCAAGTGACGTGAAAGTCGGCCCCGACTAGCTGTCCGCCCAGGCGCTGGGCGACCCGCTGGGACGCCAGATTGTCCCATGAGGTGCTGTAGAAGGGCGTCGCGCCGCAGGCGCGCACCGCTTGCGCCCAGCCAGCCACGGCCGCCAGGGCATAGCCCCGTCGCCGGAAGTCCGGATGGGTCTCCACCCCGGCGCAATGGACCGTGGGCGAGATGCGGACGCTGGCGCAGATGGCGGCTGCGGCGCCCTCGGCGATCACGGCCACGAAGGGCCGCCGATGGGCGACGTCTTCAAGC
>Ga0114900_1001280_pt1 | contig 15826 bp, 17 predicted proteins | sample MalvireepMed_231_FD_89685 | JGI IMG/M metagenome (GOLD analysis project Ga0114900, IMG submission 89685) | Marine viral communities from the Global Malaspina Expedition - Malaspina viral metaG DeepMed_231 | ecosystem: Environmental > Aquatic > Marine > Oceanic | place: Mediterranean Sea...
GACGAAAGACACCCGCCGCCAGTTGCTGGGCCATCTGCTGGACCTGTTGGAGCTTGGCCGGGATTTCCAGGTTGATCATGTCTCTCTCCTATACCATCAGGCTGCCGTGCAACACGGCGATGCCGCGCAGGTTGCGGTACCACATTTCCAGCGGGTAATCGCGCACAAAGCCGGCACCACCGAACAGCTGGATACCGTTGGTACCAATCTCCATGGCTTTTTCCATGCACTGCAGCTGGGCCAGATAGGCCTCCCTGTGGAAATCCAGTCCCTGCTCAGCGCGGCTGGCGGCACGCAACATCATCAGGCGCATGCCTTCAATCTCGATGCCCATATTGGCCACCATAAAGGCCACGGACTGACGCCAGGCGATGGGCTCACCAAACGCTTTACGCTCTTTCACATAGGGAATGCTGTATTCCATCAGCGCCTGGCAGCAGCCCACCGCCAGGGCGCATTGGCCAATGCGACTCAGGTCCAGCAGTCGATCCAGATCGAAGTTCGGCAACTTTTCCCGGGCCGGGACCAGAACGTTTTCCAGGGTCAGCGAGGCCATATTGGCACTGCGAAGCCCCATGTAGGGCTCGGGTTCAATGCTCAGGCCTTCCGCATCCGCGGGCACCACAAACGCCGCCACGTCGCCATCAAGGGCAGCGGTCACCACGAACCACTGGCATTGAGCCGCCATGGGAACCAGACTTTTCACGCCATTCAGCGTATAACCATCCCCTGCTTTATTGGCAGTGGTAGCCGGCGCACCAGGTTCGAAGGTGGCGCGGGGTTCGTTGAGCGCCACAGCCGCACCAGCAAAGTTTTCCGCTGCCAGGGCCGGCAGCCAACGCTCCTGTTGCTGCTCGTCACCAAAATCCATCAGCGCATTTACCGCCGCCATGGGCTGCAACGCAGCCAGAGTATGGGACATATCCCCTTGGGCCAGGTCTTCCACCGCCAACGCATTGGACAGTGGTGAACGGGGCATGCCAACACCACCCAGCGCTTCCGGCATTGGCATCAACCCCAGCCCAAAACCACTAATGGCATCCAGCAGCGCCGGGTCTGCAGCCACAGAGTCATCAGCGGCTCTGGCCTGGGACGACAGGGTATCGCGGGCAAGACGGCGCATGCTCTCGCGGGTAATACGCTGCTCTTCCGTCAGCGTGAGATCAAACAGTGGGGTCGACATGGTCGGGCCTCGGAACGTCGGGTTAACACAACCAATCAAACGATTGTTTTACTCGAGACAGTCTGTCAGCCCTTGTCTACCTCTCACAATGACATCCCTGTGACCTACGATGAGAAAAACGGTAAAGTCGAATAAAAAGCCATCAGGCAACCAACAGGATCCTATCTTTTACGTGTTTACCCTGATCCCCGCTGAGCCGCCGGAGCGCGCCATCCGCCTCCGCCGCCAGATCATGGCCATTTACTCCTACTGCCTGCTATGGGCTGGCACCATTATCGGCGTTGAACTCAGCGCCTTTGCCCCGGATACACCACACTTGGCGATTTTCTCGGTGTTATTCGCTATCAATCTGGTGTTTTTCCTGCTGATCCGTAGCGGCCTCAGCGAACGGCTCGGTGATCCGAGCCTGACGATCCTGCAAATGGCCACGGGGATCATCCTGACCACCGTGATTCTCCACTACACTCGCGAGTTACGCGGTGCCATGTTGAGTATCTACTTCATGGTGATGACCTTCGGCATTTTTGCCCTGGATCGCCGCAGGCAAATGGCCATGGCCGGGTTTACCCTTTTCTGCTTTACCGCTCTGCAGGTTTATGAATGGCAGGAGACGCCTCAACAAGCGATCTTTTCGTTTCTGATCGGGCATTGGATCATCCTCGCCCTTATCCTCTGTTGGTTCATTTATATGGGTGGTTATATCCACAACCTGCAAAACAGGGTCCGGGATCAACGGGAAAATTTGCGTGATGCTCATTCACGTCTGGAGGCTATTGCCGTACGTGATGATCTCACCGGGCTGTATAATCGCCGCCATTTTCTGGAGCGGCTGGAAGAAGAACTCTCCCTCGCCAATCGCAATCACACGCCTCTGTACTTGGCAATTATCGACCTGGACCACTTCAAGCAGGTCAACGATAACTACGGCCATCACAGCGGTGATGAGGTCCTAAGCCGGTTTGCCCGTATCGCCAGCCAGAGCCTGCGCAAGTCGGACCTCCTGGCCCGCTATGGTGGCGAAGAATTCGTAGTGCTGTTTCCTCATGCCTCCGAGGCTGCCAGCGAGGCCGCTCTTGAGCGCTTGCGCAGCCAGTTCTCAGACCAAAACTACGAGTTTGCGCCAGAACTGCATACCACCTTCTCTGCAGGGCTTACCGCTTTTCAGGAAGGAGAAACCGCTGACCAATTAACCAAACGGGCGGATGCCGCCTTGTATGAAGCCAAATCCCGGGGACGAGACCGGATAGCAAAACTGCCCTGAGCCATAATGCCGGGAATGCCTGGAGCCCCTGAACAACTCCCGGTATGCTTGCGGCCAGCGGAGGACTCAATGTCAGATATCACCAATCCCAGCCTGAAAAATACCGTTCGCCAATATTTCCAGGAGCAAGGCGAAGACGCCCCTACCTGGACGGAAATCCATGGCATGCTCTGTGCCCTGGCCGTGGGGCCAGAGGTGGAGTCAGTGGATTATGCTGCGGAGCTGGAGATGCCGGTTCCCGGGGAAGTCAGCGATGCCCTCAACCGGCTGCGCGAGCGGCTGGTAACCCAGTTGCTCGGTGGCGACGCCATCAACCTGCCCTGCCTGCTGGACCCATACCAGGAAGAGGACGGCCAGGATCTGGCAAGCTGGTGTGCCGGGTTCATGACCGGGGTTTTCGTCGATGAGGAAAACTGGTATCAGGATGATGAAGAACAAATGGCGCAACTGCTGCTGCCCTTCATTCTGATCTCCGGCCTGGACGATGACGAAGCCCTGGACACGCTGTGGGAAAACACCCAGGTGGTGCGGCAAATGGCCCTGAGCATTCCAGAAATACTGGAAGAGCTGTACCTGGCATTTCATGGCCCGGATCAGGGTGACGCCTCCACCCCGGCGGATTAGCCTGGCTTCAGGCACAAACCGGTGCGGGTCAGTCCTCCTGCAAAGACAGATGACTGATATCCGGTGAGACCGGCGTTTTTTCCTCTTTTTTCTGCCCCAGCACTTCCCCGGCCTGGGCCATGCTCAGATGGCTGACATCCGGCGCCGGCGGGGGGGCGATCTTATCGCTGTTATCCATATCCGCCCCCACCTCTGCCACAGAGAACGCCCCGGAAAAACCGGTGCCCCCGGTGCGGATGGTGCCCACCGTTTCCAGATCTCCTGACGTCTGCTCTGACTGCTGCTGACTTTCAGGGTCCGGAGAAGCCGTACTGGGCTCCGGTGACGGAACTGACGGTGTCGATGGCGGCTGGACAGGATCTGCTACCGGCCGCAATTCGCACTCGGCACCGGCCTGTTTCAACACCGCGCGAAATTTCATGGCGGTGGCCTGGTCCGCATCCTTCTTCAGCACCACCGGTTGCCCGGAGAACAGTTTCTCCACCCGGGCCGCATCCATTTTGAAAATTTTTCCCAGATTGGCCTTCACCGTAACCGGGTCCGACCCTTTCACCAGCTGACCGGCAAAGACAATATGAAAACGGGCATCGGCCATTGTGAATTCCTCTCTCATTCTCGTTCACTACCAATGTAGCGCACTCGACCATGGGCAGCACGGTTGCTCAAAGCCTGTTGACCTGTGTTGCGTGACGCATGCAGCTTGAAGCAGCCATCACGCCATTTCACTGGCGGCGTATTCAGCCAGCGCAGCAATGGTGCGCGACGGATTCAGGCCCAATGCACGGGGCACCATGGCACCATCAATCACAAACAGATTGGGATAGTTGAACACCTCTCCCCGGTGGTCTACCACGCCCTGCTCCACAGAATCAGCCATATTGCAGCCGCCCAGTGGGTGCGGGGTTACCAGGTCCTTGAACCAGTCCCAGGTCGCGGGCGTCATCGGATCGCCGCCCGTGGCAGCGGTCAGCGCCAGATGACGGTCTGCCAGCCCCTGGACCGCCTTTTCTGCCTTGCGATAGTCCCAATCCAGTTTCAAGCGGTCTTTCTTCCAGGGCCAGTACCAGCGGCGGCCCAGGTAGAAACGGCCGCCGGGATCGTCCATGGCCTGCCCGAACCAGGGCATCATCTTGGCAAAGGGGTCACTACTCTCTCCGTACTTGAGCATGGCGTCACCCAGCCGGGTGCTGGCAAAACGTGGATCCTTGCCCAGTCGCTCCATCCAGCTGCCGAGAATATCCGGCACGCCCCCATCTTCCACAAAATAACGGGCTCCACCATCTGCCCCATCCAGGTAATCAATGGCGCTGGTAATGGTCGGCCCACGAGTGGGGGAAATCTGGCGTTCGTCATAAAACGCCATGGTGGCAAAGTCACCATTGCAGGACCAATTATGGCCAAGCTTGCGGCTAAGTTTTGGCAGAGTTTTGTACTGATCCCGGCAGCGCAACAGCAATTCCGTGGACCCCATTGAGCCGGCAGCCACGATCACTTTTTCTGCCTTGAAGCGGCGCCAGCAGTGGCCGTCCAGGTCCCGGGCCAAAACTTCATAGCCGCCATCCACGGCACGAATGGTCCGCACATGATGGAGGGGGCGAACATCCGCACCGGCATTTTCCGCCGCCGCCAGGTAATTCAGATCCAGGGTATTCTTGGCCTGCACCGGGCAGCCCAGATCGCAGTTACCACAATGTACGCAGGTGCCCTGGGTTTTGCCTTGCGGATTCACCCAGGTCTTGCTGTGGCCATAGGAGTAAGGATCATCCCGTTGCGTGTTCCAGTCAGGGTCAAAGGTGATCGCTTGAGGCACAACATGAAACCGGTCACCGGCGCCGACGGCGTCGGCTCCCTCCTTCATCAGATGGGTTCGCGGCGTCCATTGATTTCCCGGCAGCTCCTGCACGTTGAGCATGACCCCAGTGGTATCATAATGGGGCTTGAGCGTGGTGTAGTCGATCGCCTCTGGCCACCCTTGGGCAAAGGCCTCCGGCTTGGCCTCGATACTGACATTCGCGTAGATCAGCGAGCCGCCGCCCACCCCGGCCCCCATAGCAATACTCATGTCGCCAAAGTAGCGGAAATCGATCCAACCGTTCTGTTTTTCCGGTTCGTCTTCATCCCAGAACCAGTCGCGCTGAGATACCGAAGGGTAATCATCCGGCAACCAACGCCGCCCCCTTTCCAGCACCACCACCCGGCTTCCCTTCTCCGCCATCCGGCAGGCCATCACCGAGCCGCCGAAGCCGCTGCCGATGATCAGGACATCCACATTTTCCATTATCTCCCCCAACCCCTGTTTTTATCGTCACCCTTGCGACAACGCTTTTTTAATCAAGGTTTTGCACTATAAAATTAACTGTCAATCCTGTCTATTTGCAGCACTTTCCAGTAATCTGGCGACTGTCTTCGCCGGCCTCATTGCAGCACCCATGGAACAGATCGATTTCGTTACTATTGAAGAGCAGCAACGCCCTCGCAAGCGCAATGGCGCCGCGCGTAAACCTGTTCCGAAGAAAGCCGCGAAGCCGCAGCGCCCGGGAGCCGTTCGCGACGGCTACCGCCGCCTCACAGCCGATATCCCCGCCGATCTGCACAAACGCCTGAAAATGCAGGCTCTGATGGAGGACCGCTCCGTCACTGAACTGATCGTGCAAGCCGCAGAGTGTTTTCTGCGCAATCGGGACTAGCAAAAGCACGCAGCATACCTGCCAGGTTAGCCCCCTCTTCTTTCACACAATCGTAACCCCCCTGTCATTCCTCCGCACCGATCCATAACCATCCTGACAATTGACGCCACCGTTGAGGAGCTAGCAGATGGCTGCGGATCTGTTTTTGTTAGGGTGCACCCTGGTCTTCGGGGTGAGCTTTCGCTTTCTCTTCCATCACCTGCCGCAAGAACGCTGGCAATTCGTCGCCTCGTTACCCCTGAAGAAAAACAGCGATGGCTCCTGGCAAGGCCTGAACCTGACTTTCTATGGGTTATTTACCGGCATTGCAGGCGGGCTCGGGGTTGCCGCCTTCATTCTGCTCACCGCCTCCGCTGGCGTAGCCCTTGGTACTGCCCTGCTGCTGACGCTGGGAGTGCTGACCATTTGCCTGCCTGCGGCCAAGATAATTGCCACTGTGGTGGAAAAAAACCGCCATGGTTTTACCGTGGGCGGCGCCAGCTTTGTGGGCATTATCATCGCCCCGCTTTTTCTCTGGCTGGCTGACCTGGCCAGCCAGCGCTGGTGGGACACGGCCCTGCCGATTCTGCCCATGCTGGCGGCCATGTCCATTGCCTATGTGCTGGGTGAAGGCATCGGCCGGCTGGCGTGTATCAGCTTCGGCTGCTGTTACGGCAAGGCACTAAATCGCTCACCACGGTGGGCCCAGCGCCTGTTCTGTACCCTTAATCATGTGTTTATCGGCAAGACCAAGAAGATTGCCTTTGCCGGGGAAATGGAGGCGGTAAAGGTGATCCCCATCCAGGCAGTCACCTGCGTCATTTATACCGCCCTGGCCCTGCTCTGCAGCGCCCTGTTTTTCCATCGGCAATTTGCCCTGGCCTTTGCCCTGAGCCTGGTGGGCAGCCAGTTGTGGCGGGTGTATTCCGAGACACTGCGGGCAGATTATCGGGGCGGCAGCAAGCTGTTCTCCGTCTACCAACTGATGGCACTACTGGCCGCGCTCTATGGCGTTGCCATCAGCCTGGCGTTACCTGCCCATGCCGCCCTTGCCCCGGATCTGGCTGCCGGGCTGGGCGCCCTGTGGTCACCGGGCGTCATCCTCAGCCTGCAGGTCATCACCCTGGTCATGTTCTTCTTCTCCGGCACCAGCACCATCACCACCGGCGAACTCCGCTTCGGCCTGGCTGCAGACTGGCGCAGCCAGGCGGGGTGTGAAAAGGAAGGGTGCAAGGGAGAAGGCAAAGCTGTGGCATAAAACCCATATTTCACCACAGAGGGCACAGAGGACACGGAGAAAAAACGCTTTCCTCAGTGAACTCTGTGCCCTCTGTGGTGAAACAGGTCTTTTGCACAAGCCCGGCAAAGCATCACCCCAACGCCACCGCCTTCACCTGCGCATAAAGCTGCGCGCCGGGGAACACTTCCAGCTCCCGGGCGGAGCGGCTGGAGATGCGGGCCAGCAGGCGTTGACCGCCCAGGGCCAGCTGCACCATGGCCTGGCCCGGGCCGACTTCGCGCAGGCCGACCACCTGCACCGGATGGATATTGAGGATGCTGGAATCCTGCGGCGCCTGGCGACACAGACTCACATCCCGGGCGGCAATACGGAGGCGCACCGGTTCATCGCCCGCCACCGGCTGTGCCGCCGGCAGCCAGAAGGTCTGCTGCGCAACGGTCACCGCCTGCAAATGATCCTGGCTGTCGTAATCCCCCAGCTCGCCGTACAGCAAGGCGGTGGCATCGCCCCGCTGGGCCAGCGGACCATCCAGCCGGGACAGCTCCTCATGGGCCTTGCCACTGGCCACGATACGGCCCTGCTCCATCAGCCAGACCTGCCGCGACAGGGTCAGTAACTCATCCAGATCATGAGTGACGTAGATCACCGGCACCCGCCTGGCAATCTCACTGACCATGCCCAGCAGTTCCTGCTTGTGACCGTGATCCAGGCCTGACAGGGGTTCATCCAGTAACAGCAGTTCCGGCCCAGCCAGTAGCGCTCGGGCCAGTGCCACCCGTTGAGCCTCGCCACCGGACAGTGTCGCCACGGAACGATCCAGCAAAGCTTCGATTCGCGTCTGGTTGACCACCCTGTTCAGGTCCCCTGCCTTTCCCCGGCGCTTCATCACGTAGGTCAGATTGCCGCGTACACTCAAATGGCGGAACAGAGTCGGCTCCTGAAACATCATGCCCAGGGGGCGCTCCCAGGGCGGCAGCTTGACCTCATCGGTTTGCCATAACTGCTCACCGAAGCGAACCTCGCCATCGCAATCCTGAAGGCCCGCGAGCATACGCAGCAGCGTGCTTTTACCGGAACCGGAAGGGCCGAACAGCACTGTCACGCCCGTGGCCGCGAGCTGTGCCTGCACCTGAAGGCGGCACTGCCCCACCTGTCCGGACAGGGAGAATGCCAGGCTCATGGCAGCACCCCCGCGGTCTGTTTGCGCTGCCAGCGAAACAGAGCCCACAGCATCAGCACCGAGGCCACCAGCAACACGGCGGCCAGCCGGTGGGCATTGGCGTAATCCCCCGCCTCCACATGCTCATAAAGCGCCACAGAGGCCACCCGGGTTTCACCGGCCAGGCTGCCGCCGATCATCAGCACCACACCGAATTCTCCCAAGGTATGGGCAATACCAAGAATGGCCGCAGTGGCATAACCCTGGCGGGCCTGTGGAATCACCAACGAAAAGAAGCGGTCCATGGGTCGTGCACCGGACACCGCTGCCATATCCAGCTGGCGGGGCTCAATGGCTGCGAAGGCATTCTTGAGGGGTTGCAGGACGAACGGCAGCGAATAGACCAGCGACCCAATCACCAAGCCGGTAAAGCTGAACGCCAGAGAGCGTGCATCCTCCCATTGCGCGAACCAACCGCCCGGACCATTCGGGCCCAGCCCAATCAACAAATAAAAACCCAGCACAGATGGCGGCAGTACCAGCGGAAGCGCCAGCAAAGCCTCCAGCAGCGCCTGTCCGGGCAAGCGGCGTCGGGCCAGCCACCAGGCCAGCGGCGTACATAGCATCAGCAGGATGACGGTGGTAACCAGCGCCAGTTTGACGCTGACCCACAGGGCCAGCCAGTCGCCATCATTCAACATTATCGGCGACCTCATCGGTACGGTAACCCAGCTTGCGAATCATTCCCTGGGCCTCGGCAGAAAACAGAAAATCATAGAAATGGTGTATTGAGGGAGAATCTGTCAGCAAACCTGCCTGCTGAAGAATGGGCGGATAATACGCATCGGGGATACGCCATTGTCGGCCCCCCTGGCCTCGTATCTGACTCAGTGCCACAAAGGCGGCCTCGGCGGCGGCGCTGTGGGCAAAATGATAGCTCTGCCCTACGTTCTCCGCCTTTACCAGAACCACCGAATCCGGCAGCGGAAATCGTTCCATAACTGCCTGAGCGGCCTCCCCATAGGGCGCGGTACGCGGGTTAGCCATAGCTACTGGTGTGACCATACCTGCTATCAGCGATTGGCCATCGAGTACTTCGCCGGCGCCCGGGGACCACAGCACCAGCCTGCCAATGGCATAGGTGCGCACAGTGCCCGCCAGAATCAGCCCTTCCGACGCCAGCTCTTGCGGCCGTCGAGCATCTGCGGCAAGGAAAATATCGTAGGGCGCCCCCTGTCTAATCTGCGCCGCCAGTTTTCCGCTGGAACCCACGGTGATCTGAATATCCGCCTGGGGATTGTGCTGGCGATACTGCGTGACCAATTGTTTCAGCGGAGAGGAAAAATTGGCAGCGACAGCAACCTGCACTGGCTCAGCAGCCGCGATGGCGGCAACCACCAACAGCAGGCTGGCAAACAAACACTTCATGGAGGCTCCACGACGATGACCTGGCAGGGCCCAGTCTATGTCATCACGCCGGGCGGCACTATTGGTGATCCGTACCGGAAACTGGTCTCCTACAACAGAAGCGAGGTACGAGTAGTGAGTAACGAAAACAAGCTTTTTGCTCTTCGCTACTCGTCACTCGTGTCTCGAAACTGGATCACTCAGGACGGCTTGCGGGGATTCTGGCCGCGATGCTGGCGGCCACGGGCGCGGGCCAGCTCGATCTGCTTCTGGCGTTCGGCAAAACGCGCCTTCTGTTCCGGCGACGATTCGTCGTAGCACTTGGGGCAGGACACGCCCAGCTGGAATTTTTCCGATGCCTTTTCCTCATCGCTGATGGGCCGACGACAGGCGTGGCACTGGTCAAACTCACCAGGGTTGAGATCGTGGTCAACGGTCACCCGTTCGTCGAAGACAAAACATTCGCCTTCCCACAGGGAGTCTTCCCTGGGCATTTCCTCCAGGTATTTGAGGATGCCGCCCTTCAGGTGATAGACCTCTTCAAAGCCCTGCTCTTTCAGGTAAGCGGTGGATTTTTCACAACGAATCCCGCCGGTGCAGAACATTGCCACTTTCTTGTGTTTGGCCGGGTCCAGAGTGTCCTTCACATAATCGGGGAATTCCCGGAAGGTACGGGTTTCCGGATTGATGGCGCCCTTGAAGGTGCCCACTTCCACTTCGTAATCGTTACGAGTGTCGATCAGGATGGTTTCCGGATCGCTGATCACCGCGTTCCATTCTTTCGGGCTCAGGTAGGTCCCCACGGTGCGGTTCGGGTCGATCCCCTCCACGCCCATGGTGACGATTTCCTTCTTGAGCTTGACCTTGGTGCGCAGGAAGGGATGCTCGTCGTGGAAGGACTCCTTGTGCTCCAGATCTGCCAGACGCGGATCCTCATGGAGCCAGCCAAGCACCGCATCGATGCCGGCCCGGGGCCCGGCGATGGTGCCATTGATCCCCTCATTGGCCAGTAACAGGGTGCCACGCACATTATGCGCAAGCATCAGCGCCAGCAGTGGCTCTCGCAACTGCTCGAAATCGTCCAGACGGACAAACTTGTACAGGGCAGCAACGACAATGCTGTCCGATCTTTCCACTTTATGCTGACTCACGCCTTGAACTCCGGATCGTGCTTGCTGCCACCAAGACAGTCAGGGGATGCACTGACTTCACCGCCCTTGGCCTGCCACTCCGACACGGTATAGGTGTGCAACGCCAACGCATGCACAGGCCCCGCAAGCTCGTCGGCCAGTACCTTGTAGAGCATCTGGTGACGACGCACTGGCAGCATGCCGTCAAAGGCATCACTCACCAGCACCAGTTTGAAGTGCGTTTCCGAATTGGGCGGCACACTGTGCTTATGGCTTTCGTTTTCCAGGACAAAATGTGCCACAGGGACGGACTCGGAAACCTTGCGCTCGATCAATGTTGCTACGCTCATGGCACTCACCACACGGGAATTTTGCAGATCAAAATCAGTATAACGCGGCGCTGAAGCCGCGCGGGGGCGGTATTCTACGCGCTTTCGACGACCCTGAGAAATGTCCGGCGGTCAGACACTATCGCTCACTGCGGGACTGGAATGATCGGTTCCCAGAGGGCCTCGGCAGCCTCATCGAGTAAACTTGCCATCTCCTCTCCCGGCCCTAGCTGGCGCACCTGACGCTGCGCGGACCAGCACTGCCAGCCCGGACCATTGCCGTGGGCAAACGCCCCCCAGGCAGCCTGCACCTTACGGGACAAGGCCCTGGCGGCATCACCACCGCCAGTAAAGTACATTCCCGCCGGAGTATCGGTGACACCAAAGACAAAGGGCACATCTACCACATGGCAGGCTCCCAGCGGCAGGCCGAAGGGCTCGCTCTGCCAGGTAAACTGGAATCCCCAGCAATCCGGGCTATGGCGACTCTGGGCATCCAGCAGACGGACTGTGGGCACCCGGAACAGACGATCGGATTCCATGGCCGAAAACACATCCAGCGGGCTGCGACGGGGATCCGGCTTGACCGTGGTGCGGTAATAATCGAACGCCCGGGCACCATTGCCAGGCAGCCCCCGTTCAAAGCGGCGCAGGATTTCCTGATCATCCACGTCCCGCAGGGATGCCATTTTTACTGTTCCGGCCAACACCCCGGCGTACTGGAAAAAGTGATATTCATCCTGGCAGACCCCGGCCAGCAGTCGCTTGTCCGCGGCAGCGCCGGCGGCAATGGCTTCAATCGGTAGCTGTGGCAACAGATCACCATCCACCATGGGTAGAAAATTCATCGCAAACTGTGGTGTTGTCGTGCGCAGGCCGCGGTCAACCAGCACTTTTACCGCCTGATTCTGGGCCTTGATCCAGTCTTTGTCGGAGCAGTCGCGCAGCCTCTCTGCGGCACTGCCATCACCGGGCAGAGCGGCCACAAAGGCATCGGTGACCTTGCGGACCTGTTCCGGAGCCAGAACAAAATCTGCCGCACCGGACTGCACGATGGCAGCATGGAACAGTGAGGCCGCCCGCGGACATGCCAACAGAGCACAGACGCTGAAGCCACCGGCGGACTCTCCGAATACGGTGACCCGGCCGGCATCACCGGCAAAACCGCTGATGTTTTCCTGCACCCACTCCAGAGCCGCCAGTTGATCTCGCAGCCCAAGATTGCTGTCGGCTTCAAGTTCCGGCGCCACCGCCGAGAAATCGGCAAAGCCCATAGCCCCCAGTCGATAGGCCGCATTCACCACCACCACCTGCTGGCTACGGGCCAGTTCCGCACCGTTATACAGCGGCTGGGAAATGGAGCCGGCCAAGTAGGCACCACCATGGAACCAGACCATCACCGGAAAGGGCCCTTCCCCCTCCGGCACCCAGATATTCAGGTACAGGCAATCTTCACTGGACTCGTTAACTCCCATCAACGGGTTCTTCATCTGCAGGGAGGGTTGGGGATAGTGGTCGGCTGCCACTGCATTATCACCCTCCGGCAACGGTCGGGGGGCCTTGAAGCGATGCTCGCCCAGCGGCGGCAAAGCATACGGGATGCCTCTGTATTCGGTGACACCGTTACCGGTCAGTCCCTGATAGCGTCCCTGACGAATTACTGCTGACATGGAGGGGTCCTTTTCTGATTTCTGTCCGACAGCCTTGCCATGCCCAATGCGCTCTCACGCCGGGCAATCACCGTATGGATGCCACAATAGCCCACACCTGACAGGCTGGATGTAGACCTTAGCAAATTACCTACTGATGAGTAGGCCAAACCTAATGTTTAATTGTTAGACAACATTAACAACACTGTCAGAATCCTGACTTACACTTGTTCACGCCCTCGCAGCCACCGCCAGAGGGCTTTGCTAATCCATTTTTTCTACGGAGGGAAGCCCCCTATGAGCAACGCTACGATCGAGCAACTCAACGAGCGCTATGAACAAGTCACCACTGAAGCCAAAGCGGCCTTGGAAAAACTGAACACTGCCGTGCGTGGTGCCTACACCCGTCTGGAAGAAAACGGCAACGAGTTGTTCCAGACTCTGGTGAAAACTGGCGAGAAGCGCCAGAAAGCCCAGACCAAACCCCAGAAAAAAACCGCTGCCAAGAAGCAGCCGTCCCAGCTGGACGAAGTGCGTGGCAAGGTTGCTTCCGCTCTGGGTCTGCCTACCCGCGACGAGGTAGAAGCCCTGAACAAGAAGCTGGCCTCACTGACCCGCAAGGTCAACAAGCTGGCCAAAGAAACGAAGTAATCGTTCTTTAACCAGCCCGGGGGCGGCGCCGCCGCCCCTGCTCCCCGCGCTTTGTCTCACCTGAACCGTTGACTTCCCCGCTCGCCTCTCGTTATCTAGTCCTCTCTATAGATAACAAAAACCACGCGAGCCATGATGTCCGCCAGCCTGTCTTCTTCACTGAAATTACGAACCGTCGCCCCCTTCTGGCTGGAATTCCTGCTGGACGCCGCCCTGCGTGCCGGTGTTGATCTGAGTGCCGCCCTGGTGGATCTGGGTATCAGCAACGATGATCTGGAAAATCCCCAGTCCCGCATTCCCATGACGGTGGAAAACCAGCTGCTCAAACAGGCTATGCTGGAAAGTGGTGATCCGCTTTTCGGTCTGCACATGGGCGAAGGGATCCGCCCGCGGTTCATGGGCGAGCTTGGCTATGCCAGCATGTCCAGCGCTACCCTGGGGGATGCCATAGAGCTGATGATTCCCTTCACCAAAGTCACCAGTGAATGCGCCCAGTTACGCTTCGAATGGCGCGACAAGTCCCTGTGGCTGATCTGGGAAAGCGATCTGGAAGCGCTGCCCACTTACCCGGCCCGTATTGATGCCAACTTCGCCGGCGCCATCGTTTACGGTCGCTGGTTAATCGGCAAGGAAATGTCGCCCACCCAGGTACTGTTTCGCCACCCGCCCCAGGGAGATAAGCAGGAATATCAGCGGATCTTCCGTTGTGAGATAGCCTTCGAACAGCCCCTGAATGCCATCGTACTGGACGCCGGTTTGCTGGACCTGCCCCTGCGCGATGCGGATCCGGAAATGCACAAGGTGGCACGTTCTCGCATGCAGCGGGCGGTCACCCAGTACCATGCCCGCGACAATCTGCTGGAACAGGTGCGCCTGGAGATCCAGAAACACCTGCAGCAAGGTGTACCGCAACTGGAACCTATCGCCGACCAATTGGGTATCAAGCCCTGGACCTTGCGCCGCCAGTTACGTGCAGAGAACACGGATTTTTCCAGCCTGCTGGAAGATGAACGTCGCCGCCTGGCCTGTGACTGGTTATTGCACAGCGACCGCTCGGTAAACCAGATCGCTCTGGATTTGGGCTATTCGGAACAAAGCGCCTTCAACCGGGCCTTCAAACGCTGGTTCGGCGTCACCCCGGTGCACTACCGGGAACAACAAGGTAGCGCTTTATCTCCCGACGATTGACGCGCCGCGCCAGCGGCGCTTACATTGCCCCAGGGTAAGCCCCCGGGCAAACCCGTCCACCAGGGTCTCCCCCAGATTGCGCTGCAGAATGCGGGTGGACAGCGGCATTAACGGGTAAAAGAGTCGCGCCAGCTGCTCCACAGTCGCCATCTCTTCGCGCCAGCCCGCCAGCCACTGGGGATAGCTCGCCAGTTGCCCGGCCAGAATCGCCTGGGCGGCCAGCTGGCCGCTGAGAACAGCACCATAAATCCCCTCTCCCAGCAACGCTTCGGTGCAACCGGCCGCATCACCGGCAAACAGAATTCTCCCCTGGCACAGACGAGCATGAGGCAGCCAGGTGCCCAGCGGGTAACCCTGTACCCCCAAGGGGCTGGCACCCAGCTGTTGCCGACTGTAGCGGTCGAGCTGCCCACGGCTCGGCGAAGCAATACCCTGACGCCACACGTAAAGCCCTACGTTGACATGATCCCCCTTGGGAAACAGCCAGCCATACCCTCCTTTGATGGCCGCAAAATCCAGTGTCATCCCTGGGTATCGGGAGAGCTGATCCCGAGGCACACATCCCTCGATGGCCACAGCGCCGGCATAACGGCGCTCCCCCAACAGCTTGCGCACCGGACTGTGGGCGCCATCGGCAGCAATCAGTGCGCTGGCCTGGAAGCAGTCGCCCTCGCGGGTGGTCAGGGTGACAGAGCTACCATTCTGATGCAGGGACTGAATCCCACTGGTTTCGGCAAAGTGGGCTCCCTGTTCCTGGGCCTGTTGACGGCAGAACGCATCAAGTTCAGCACGTTCAGTCATCACACAGAAGGGGCTCGCCGCTTGCAAAGCCTGGCTATCAGAAGGAAAGCGACCAACCCACAGTGTGGACACCACTTCACGAACAACCGGGGCAATGGAAAATCGGTAGCGATTCAGTGCCTTCGCCGTCACCCCACCAGCGCAGGGTTTACCCTGTTCGGCAGGCCGTGACAGGACCAGCACACGCTGCCCCGCCGCTGCCAGGTCCCAGGCGGCAGCACAGCCGGCCTGAGCGGCGCCAATCACAACCACATCCCATTTCGTCATTCATTGCCTCGTGTCAAATCAGCCCGCTCCGGGATAGCACCCCGGTCCAAGTATGAATAGGCCTGTGCTTCCTTTATAATGCGCCCCGTCCGGGACCCCTGACCCATGGCGGAATTCGCCATTGCTCAGTGGCTCCCCTGGTTTCAGCCCCCATAAGTTCTCCCGAATTCAAGCTAGGAGATTGTTAATGAAAGCACCCGTACGCGTAGCCGTTACCGGCGCCGCTGGCCAAATCAGCTATTCCCTGCTGTTCCGTATCGCCTCCGGCGAC
>Ga0114900_1001282_pt1 | contig 15805 bp, 14 predicted proteins | sample MalvireepMed_231_FD_89685 | JGI IMG/M metagenome (GOLD analysis project Ga0114900, IMG submission 89685) | Marine viral communities from the Global Malaspina Expedition - Malaspina viral metaG DeepMed_231 | ecosystem: Environmental > Aquatic > Marine > Oceanic | place: Mediterranean Sea...
GAAGCCGATGAAGAAACCACGGCAGAGGAGTATCAGGTTGCGCTGGAATCCGACTACAAGTTCGATGAGCAACAATACTGGTTTGTCAGAGGTTCCTGGGAAGACGATCGTTTCTCCGGTTACGATTTCGAGTCTACCTTGAGCACTGGTTACGGAAACCGCGTCTGGCAGGTGGGAGAGCGATCGTTCCTCGACCTTTCGGCGGGTCTGGGTTATCGGTATAACAAGCTTGAAGAGGTGAATGACGATGGCGACGACGCCGAAAAGGAAGCGATCGCAAGATTAGCCGCCCATTTCGACTACGCCTTATCGGACACCGCCCTGTTCCGGCAGAAGCTCAGTACCGAAATCGGACTGGATGAGAACAACACCATCAGCCAGTCCGAAACGGCCCTGCAGACCAGTATCGTGGGGTCGCTGTCGATGAAAGCGGCGTTCCGGGTAAAGCATGTATCCGATGCGCCCGCCGGTACTGAAAAGACTGACACAGAAACCTCGTTGTCTTTGCTGTACGGGTTCTGACACACCCGGTAGCCACAAACAAAAACGGGGCAGGGGAATAATCCTCTGCCCCGTTTGTTTTTGGGGTTACACGTTGTTTCTCAGGCCCAGTTCGTCCGGGTAGGGCGTCAGGTATTTCTGGGAGTGGAGGTAGTCTACCGGTTCCTTGCGTTGGGCCAGGCGCAGCAGCGTCATGGGCACCACCAGAGGTATCTCACCACGCCGGTAGGCTTCGATCTGCTCCAGCAGCACGGTTTTTTCCTCGGCCGACATGCCTTCTTTCAGAAAACCCAGCAGATGCTGCATGGCATTCACATGCGAGCCACGGCTTACCCGTTGGGTCATGGCTTCCATGAACTGATGGATGTAGCGGTCGGCAATCTGTTCCAGAGGTTCGGATTTGAGGTGGCCCAGCATCGGGCCCAGTTGCCGGTAGATCTTTTCTGAATGGGCCAGCAGCGTGAACTTGTGGCGGGTGTGGAAATCAATCAGCGCCTGCTTGGTCAGGTTTTCGCCTGCCACGTTCTGCATCCAGTCGTCGTAGGCAAATACCCGTTCAATGAAGTTTTCCCGCAGCATGTCATCGTGCAGGCGGCCCTCCTCTTCCACCGGCATCAGCGGGTAGGCTTTCATCAGCGCCTCGGCGAACATACCGCGGCCGTCCCTGTGCATGAAACTGCCTTCGGCGTTGTGAATCTTGATGCGTTCCATGCCGCAACTGGGCGATTTCGCCATCAGAATGTAGCCGCGCAGGTTGGCCAGCGAGGGAAGTACCTCGGCAATGAAGTTCTGCATGCCTTCGGTGTGGTCTTTGCTGCCCTTGCTTTCCACCAGATGAAGACCGTCTTCATGCTCACGCAGATGAATGGCGGGGCGGGGAACGCCAAGGCCGGCTTCAAGTTCCGGACAGATAGAGCGGAACTCGAAGTGCTTTGCCAGCACCTGGGTGCAGTAGCGGGAGTGTTTGTGGCCGCCGTCGTGCCGAACTTCCTTGCCCAACAGGCAAGTGCTGATGCCAACCGGTATACCGCTCACAGGCTTCTCCAATACACAAAAGTGACGTTACTGATACCGCTTACGTTGACTCAGTGTAAACCGATCAGAGCATTGCACCCAAGGTACTCATGAAGACGTTTTGTTACGTTTCTCCCGGGCAGCCAGGCTGGTCGCGTAAATGCCCCGGACATCCCGGGCAAATTGCTCGATGGAATAATCCTCGGCAAAGGCCCGGGCTTTGTCCGACAGCTCGGTGCGCAGTTTGTCGTCCTCAAGCAGCCGTTGGGCTTTCTCAATCCAGCGGGCCTGGTTCTCCGGAGTCTTGTAGCCGTTCAGGCCATCCCGAACCACATCTTCAATACCGCTGGAGCGAACCGCCACGACCGGCAGCCCGGCAGACATGGCTTCCAGAATCACCATGCCCTGGGTCTCGGATTTGGAGGCGAACAGGAAGGCATCGCCAAGGTTGTACCAGAGCGCCATCTCCTCCGGCTGAACCGCGCCCACCAGGGTAAAGTGAGAGCCCAGCTCCAGGCTGTCAATTTTCTTCTGTAGCCGGTCCCTCTGGTGGCCATCGCCAATCATCAGAAACCGGAACGGCACGTCGCTTTCCTGCCGCAGCCGGTCGATGGCTTCGATCATGAAGTCGATGTTCTTTTCGTTGGAAAGCCGGGCCACGCTGATAAAGACCTTCTCGTTGCTCAGCCCCAGTTTTTTCCGGAGTGCCTCCACGTCTGCGGGCTTCACAGCCTGGAAACGCTCGTACTCAATACCGGTGGGTTGTACGAAGGTGGGCGTGGTAACCCCGATCATCCGCAGGTATTCCTCGGTGGAGTAAGTCGGTACGATCACGCCATCGCAGCGGTTGGCGAAGCGCTTTATCAGAGCGTGGGAAATCAGGTTCCGGAACAGCATCCCGGGCAGGGGGACAAAGTGAGCGTAGTGCTCCAGACGGGTGTGGTAGGTATAGATGGCCGGAATACGCAGCTGACGGGCCATAAACAGCCCCAGGCTACCCAGCCAGAACGGATGATGCAGGTGAATCACATCCGGCCGGAAGGCCCGCACCTGCTTGCGGATACGGGCCAGGAAAATATTGGCCAGACGGAATTCCCTTTTCTCGCCCATGGCCAGCAGTGAGGGTACCCGCACCACGGCATCTTCCCGGTCCGGCTGGTCGCGATACCGGGGCGCGACAATCTGGGTGCTATCTCCCAGATGTTCCAGGCCACGGCGCAGCCGTTCAATGGAAATCGGAACTCCGCCAATGAAAGGCAGATAGTTGTTGGTGAACATGGTGACCCGCAACGGCTTTTCGAGCCACGGGGTGGGGTCCAGGTCGTAATCCGGGTAGTAATCCTTGCCGATGAAGATAACCTGGTAAAGCTTGATGGTCAGCGCCAAAAACACCGAGACGATCAGAATGAAGTTCAGATAGCCGGTGTAGAACAGGGAATACACGAAGAACCAGAAGCTCTCCAGCCGCTTCCAGACCGGATGCTGGCCCACTTCCAGACGCTCCATCTGGTAGCTGACGTCGCCGTCTGGAGAGACCCGTACGTCCACGTAGTGGTAGAAGCTATCCTCCGTATTCAGCACCAGTCCGCCGGCACCCCCGGTGGTGATGTAGGGCGTGCCATCCACCACCTGCTCGTCAAAGAGCGACAGGTTAGCCGAAAACACCAGGTCGATGCCTTGCTCCCGAATCAGTTGCAGCAACTCCTCCCGGAAGGCGGGAGGTTGCAGGTAGTCGTCTTCATCGTCGAACAGGGCAGGGGTTTCCGGTTGCAGAAGCGGGTGGCCAATAAACAGGATGTGGGCGTTGCTGGTGTCGTGGGCCAGAAGGTCCCGGAGCCAGCGCATCTGCCAGCGCCAGGGCGTTTTCCCGGTGCTGTCCAGGAAGATCAGCCGGGTATTACCGGCCCGCACACTGTAGAAATGGGGCCCGAAATGATCATAAAACCGGAAACTGCCAAAATTCTCGTATTCGTGCGGGCCGAAGGTGAGCAGATAGGGAATGTCCAGGTGGCTCAGGGTGCCATACAGTGCCCGGTATTTATCCTCGCCACCGCCGCTCACAGCATTGCCGGACGACACCAGAAAGTCCACACCGGCCTGATTCAGGGTCGGGATAAACCGGCGCTCGAAGATGCCCACGGAATTGTTGATGTTGCCCACCACCGCAAAACGGATACCGGAGCCTGGCGGAGTGCGTTGGTGGATGCGTTCAACCTGCTCGCTGTGCAGGGCCTCAAAGTCCTGTTTGAAGAAATTCAGGTACACCTTGTAGCCCACCAGCGCCACCACAATGGCCAGGCACAGATAGAACAGCAGTTTAAGCGGGTTACGACGGATCATTCCGGCCTCCGGTGGCTTTTGATCAGTTCCCTCTGCATCACCAGCAAACCGATGAGCATGCCCAGGTAGATAGTGAGAAAACGCCAGGCAATAGTGACCAGCACCAGGTGATTGCCCGACAGGATATCCCGGAAGAAACTGCCGAACACGCCTTCCGATATGCCAGAGGCCCCGGGAGTGGGGGAGAAATACATGATGAAGGTGGTCACCACCAGCAAGCCCAGAGTGGTCAGGTAATCCACCTCATAGCCCAGGCCGTGAATCAGCAGGGCGGGAAAACTGAACAGGCTGAGCAGGAACACGGCGGTGAACACTACCGACAGCAGTACGTCCCGTGGCGCGCCACGGAGGTATTCGCTGAAACACAGGGCAAACCGCAGCATTTCCCGCCGTAATTTGAACTGCCAGCGGTCGTGCCGGCGGTGGTTGATCAGATGTGCCTTGCGCAGGCCTGCGACAAGAGCGCTCAACGGCAGGATCATCCAGCGTGTCCGGAACAGCAGCACGGCGAAGAACCCCAGATAGAGCGACACAAACACCGCCAGTACGGTGCCGATACCGGATGACCAGATGCCGCCGTCCAGGGCCTCCAGGCTCAATAGAAAGACCGGTGTCAGTGAGAAAATGAACGCCACTGCGAGTACCGTGCGGATAGTGGTGGCTGCCGTGGCCCGGGCCACCGGCACCCCATGGCGGGTGAGGTACCAGATCTGGGCAAACCCGCCCCCGGTGGCCATGGGCGTTACGTTGGAGAAAAACAGATTAATGAACACCAGCCGGAAGATCTTGCGCAATGGCAGCCGGTGCCCCAAAGCCTTGAGGGTGTAGTGCAGGCGCAGGCCATCGGCCATGAAATAGATAACCAGCAGGGCCGCGACCGGCAGCAGCAAGGCGGGAGAAAGCAGGCGATCGTCGAACTGGAAACTGCGGCCGGCGAAGCGGTCGTAAACCGCATACAGGCCGGCACCGGTCATGGCCACAAACAACAGGGCGAAGGCCGTAAGCCGTCGCCAGGAAGTCCGTTTCTGGTAGTTGCTGTCAGTGCTGTTGGTCATGCTCTGCCCGTCTGTTGGTGGCGGGCAGTGTACCCTGTGCAGGGCAGTGCTTGTCCAGTTTGGCTTAGTAACCGTAAACCATCAGATTGGTGTTGGTGATGGCAAAGTCTGTGAACTGGACCGAGCCGATGCTGGTGTCACCCATGCGGAATACCGGCATATCGATATCAGCCCGGAATTCTACATCGTGCACAGAAAGGCCTTCTTTGCCAGAAGCGGCACTGGTGCCCCGGGACAGGTTGGCTTTGGCGTGGGCCATGCCAAAGTGCCCCAGAGTATCCGCGCCCCGGCGGTTATGGATTTGCAGCCCTTCAATGCCAACGGCGGCGAAGTTGAACAGCAGGATCACGTCGGCTGCGTCCCAGTTCAGGCTACCGTTGCTGATTTCGAAATGGGTATCGAGCTGCAGTTCCGAGCCGGACACCACGTTGCCATTGGCCAGGGTGCGCGTGGCGCCGCCGTTATTGCGGATAACCAGATCGGTGGGGCCGATGTAGCCCTGCAGCAGGATGTTTGAGAACAGACTGGCGCTGCCTTCACTGCCGGTGGTGGTAATACTGTCGATGGCCAGTTCGAAATCCACCGCCTGCAGATAGTCGGTCAGGCTGGTGGGGTCGCCGTAATCGCTGGCCCCCAGATGAATCACCAGGTCGCCGCTGTCGAACTGTTTGCCGAAACTGCCGCCAACGGAGTATTTCGCCAGGGCATCCGCGACATCGGGATTACTGGTATCGAGCAGGCCGGCGTTGGCGCGGCGTGCTATCTCGGAGAAACCGTGCTCCAGAACCTCGCCACTGCCCGCGATATCGATGGTCAGCTTCATGTTGTCCAGCACGGTATCGTTCTGGCCGGACAGTCTCAGACCGTTAATTCCCAGAGAGCCTTCATCGGTCCAGATCAGGTGATCAATATTGAGCTTGGTTTCCAGTTCAATGGTGACTCCGGCCTGGCCGGTCACACCCGCCAGGGTTGAGTCATCCAGCGGCTGGAATTCGGCCATGGCAGGCACGGCTAATGAGGCACCGGCCATCAGACTCAGGCAGGCGAGGGATTTTCTGGCCTCAGGAATGAGAAAAGACATGTTGGCCCCGGTTCGTTCGACGATTTGTTGTTATTGATTGATTCAGTACACCTGAGTGTGCTGATCAGCCGCAGGGACAACACAACCAGAGCTGCGGTCGTTAAAAGTTACATATTGTTACTTTAAGCCTGAAGGCGGGGGTGATCTGTGAGGCTGGTCACAACCTGAACAGTCGTGACCGGTGTTTCAATCCAGTGCCTGGCGGATGAGGTTTTTCTGATGCTCGGCGAAGCCTCGGATCAGCTCAGTGGCTTTGGTCGCATCCCTCGCCAACACCGCCTGGGGCAACTCCGAGAAAAACGTACTGGTGGTTGCAAGGCCCTTACGGTATCGGTCTGCTCCAAGGTAATAGGCGCGGCTAACGGCAGGTTTGAAGTTGGACAGCGCCTCGGTCAGGTAGGGGTTGGCGACGACCTGGCAGCAAGCTTCCATCACGTTAAAGCTGGCTTCCACCACCCGGGTGATATCGGGTTGGGGTTCTTTTATCCGTTCGACCACCTGCGAGACCGCCACCAGTAAACGGTCTTGGTCTGCCTCCTGCCAGCGCTCGCACAGGCGTGAGGCCAGCATCATCAGCAAATGCATATAGACGTCGTAGAGCTCCGAGGCGTATTCAGCATTCAGCTGGGTTGCAGAAGCCCCTTTCCTTGGTGTGATTTCCACAAGGTGCCATCGCTCCAGGGTATAGAGTGCCTCTTTCACGGATGCCCGGCTCACTTTCAGTTCCGAGGCCAGTGTGGCTTCCTGAATACGCTCTCCGGGACGGATCTGCCCGGTCATGATGCGCTCGGCCAGGAAGTTGGCAATCTGCTCTGCCAGAGTATTGGGCACCTGAAAGTCCATAGGGGGCTCTGTCTGCTCACTGTCGGGTTGTTAGACAAACTTGGAACGGCGGGAGTGTAGCACAGCCGGAGTAATGCCGGTCACTACCTTGAAATCTGGCTGTGTAGCACGCAGGTATATGGCTTGAATCCTCCAAACCTAAGGGAAACCAACATGCCCAAGCATTTTGAGCAGGCCCCGGGCCTGTACGATGACCCCGTTCCCGAAACCGAAGGCTATGTCTTTAACCAGACGATGATGCGCATCAAGGAGCCCGAGCGTTCCATGGACTTCTACACCCGGGTACTGGGCATGCGCCTGGTTCGCAAGCTGGATTTCCCGGAAATGAAGTTCACGCTCTACTTCCTGGGCTACCTGGACGACAAACAGGCCCAGTTTGTGCCAAATGATGATGGCCACCGGACTACCTACACCTTTGGCCGGGAAGCGATGCTGGAGCTTACCCATAACTGGGGCACCGAAGACGATGCCGACTTTGCCTACCACAACGGCAATGATGAGCCCCAGGGCTTCGGCCACATCGGCATTGCCGTGCCCGATGTCTACGCTGCCTGTGAGCGCTTCGAAAAGCTGGGCGTGGAATTCGTGAAAAAGCCGGACGACGGCAAAATGAAAGGCCTGGCGTTCATCAAAGACCCGGATGGCTACTGGATTGAAATCCTGCAGCCAGACATGCTGGAGAAACAGCGCAAGGACAGCTGATCATCCAGCTGTTCCGGACCCCGGCGTTCAGCTTTCCTGACTGGCGCCGGGCGCCTTGCCATAGCGCGAGGCGACAATCACCGCCACCGTCAGAATAAACGCGCCCGCAACGCCAATCTGCCCCAGTTCCTCTCCCAGAATCAGCCAGGCCAGCAAGGCAATGAACAAAGGTTCGAGCACGACGACAATGCTGGATACCGTCGCCGGCGTGGTTTTCATCCCGGTAAAAAACAGCAGATAGCCAATGCAGGTGGGCACCACGCCAATGTACAGCACCATCAGCCAGTGCTTTAGCCCCATCGTCTCCAGCCCCGCAAAGCCGCCACTCAGGGCCACCACCGGCAACAGCAGCAGTGCGGCGGTACCAAAGCAGATAAAGGCGGTGGTAAACACCGGTGTGCCCGTTGAGTTGTAGCGGCTGGTCAGGGTGAAGCCGGTGTATACCGCTGCCGCCAGCAGTGCCATCAGAATGCCTGCCAGTCGCAGGGTGCCGGCGGTGTCCATGTCACTGACTACTAGCATGCCCGTGCCCAGAATCGCGGCAATCGCGGCCAGGATAGTGAGCAGCCCTGGTTTCTCGCCCAGCAATGGGGCAGCCAGAATGGCCACCAGAACGGGTGGCAGGCACAGGGATATCAGGGTGGCAATGCCCGCCCCGGTCAGATCCACCGCCAGCAGATAGCTGCCCTGATAGAACGCCTGGAATAGCCCCAGGGCGGTGAGGGTGAGCATGGCCTTGCCGCTGAGAGAACGCAAAGAGCTGCCGGGCACAGTCTGGCCGGGGTTGCGGGCCACCAGCTGCCGTTGCTCGCGTCGCATCAGTAGCCAGAAGAATGGCAGCGCAACCACCAGGCGTAAAAAACCGAGGGTGATGGCCTCCAGTTCCGTACCGTTGAACAGAAACTTGGCGACAATCCCCGTAGTGGCCCAGAGCAAAGAGGCCAGGGCAATAAGAAGTGCTCCGTGGATCATGACAAACTGCCGGTTGGAGAAACAAACAGGCAAGGGTATCAGCGGTAAGTGCGTGGCGCTATAAGGGAAAGGAGAGGGGCAGCGAGGCTGCCCCGGGGGGTTATTTCACGGCGAGGCGGTCGGCGTTCTTTTCAACCGTACGCGCGCCAATACCCTTCACATCGGCCAGTGCTTCAATGCTGGCAAAGGGGCCGTTGGCTTCGCGGTAGTCAATAATGGCCTGGGCTTTGCTCTCACCGACACCGCTCAGAGACGCCAGAGTGGCTACATCTGCGGTGTTGATGTTCACGGCGGGTTGCTCGCTTGCGAAGGCAGCAGAGCCAGTGATCAGGCTGAAAAACAGAACAAGGGTGGCCAGAAATGAGGTTGGTTTCATCGGAGAACTCCTGAGTGTAATAACGTTGTTATGAACAGTCAGGCACGACAAACCATTGAGGCTATTGGTGATTCGAAACGGTGCAGAACAAAAAAGGGTAAGGCGGGTGCGAGAGCAATTTAGTGCACGGAAAGGAACTACTGTCCGTGTAGTCCCCAAATTCCGTGGCTGACCCCTGCCTGATCCATCAGGCTGCGCATCATCCTGAGCACTTCATCCTTGCAGTCATCCCTGTAGCCCTTATCCATCGGGCAACTCCGAATCCGTGGAGTTCTCATCCGTGAGCCAACGTCCGTGCTGGCTTGTCATCCCTGACAGTGACCATTCTACGGAGGATGAAATTTCGCAAAATCGGACATCCGCCAGATGGTTTGTGCGAGATATCCCACAGAGCTGTGAGTTTTGCGGTGAACCTGAATTCATTGTTTTCAGGGCGTTTTGCGGGCAATTTGTTGCCTGAAAATCAGGGCGCTACCAGATGGTGCAGTGGGCTTTAGATGTCGCGCACCAATTTGGTGCGGCGGGTTGGCCGAAGCACCGGATTGGGGCCTGAAACGGCGCACCAATTCATTGCAGAGCCGGTTCGGGCATGTTTTTTGTTGTCTAACATGATGTTTTATTTGTGCTTTTCTAGTTGTTGGAACAGCTGATGCTATGGGGTTCAGGCGTTGACGACTCATAACCCAACGAAAAGGACGCACAACATGAGCATCAAAAAACACGTGAAACTGGGCCTCTCTGCATTGGCGCTGTCTGTCTCCCTCGGTTCCATCAATACCGCGTTTGCCGCCGAAGACCCCATCAAAGTGGGTATTCTCCATTCCCTGTCCGGCACCATGGCCATCAGTGAGACCGCACTGAAAGACACCATGATGATGCTGATTGAAAAGCAGAACGAAGCCGGTGGCGTACTTGGCCGCCAGCTCGAGCCGGTGGTGGTTGACCCGGCTTCCAACTGGCCGCTGTTCGCGGAGAAAGCCCGTGAGCTGCTGGAGAAAGAAAAGGTCGACGTTATCTTCGGTAACTGGACCTCGGTGTCCCGTAAATCCGTACTGCCAGTGGTTGAGGAACTGAACGGCCTGCTGTTCTACCCGGTTCAGTACGAGGGTGAGGAATCATCTGAAAACGTGTTCTATACCGGTGCGGCCCCCAACCAGCAGGCGATTCCTGCGGTGGATTACCTGATGAACGATCTGGGTGTTGAGCGCTGGGTTCTGGCGGGCACGGATTACGTTTACCCGCGCACCACCAACAAGATTCTGGAAACCTACCTGAAAGACAAAGGTGTGGCCGCCGGCGACATCATGATCAACTACACGCCTTTCGGCCACTCTGACTGGCAGACCATCGTGTCTGACATCAAAAAGTTCGGCAGCGCCGGCAAGAAGACCGCCGTGGTTTCCACCATCAACGGCGACGCCAACGTGCCCTTCTACCGTGAACTGGGCAACCAGGGCATCTCCGCCACCGACATTCCCGTGGTTGCGTTCTCCGTGGGTGAACAGGAACTCTCCGGCATCGACACCGCTCCGCTGGTTGGCCACCTGGCTGCCTGGAACTACTTCATGAGCGTGGATAACGACGCCAACTACGACTTCATCGACGCCTGGGTTGCCTACAAGGGCGACGATGCCGCCGTGACCAACGACCCGATGGAAGCCCATTACATCGGTTTCAACATGTACGTTGAAGCGGTGAAGAAAGCCGGCACTACCGACGTGGATGAAGTGAAAGACGCCATCATCGGGGTGAGCGTACCGAACCTCACCGGCGGATACGCCACCATGATGCCGAACCATCACATCACCAAGCCGGTGCTGATTGGCGAGATCCAGGACAACGGCCAGTTCTCGGTGGTCTGGGAAACCCCGTCTACCGTGGCTGGCGATGCCTGGTCTGACTTCCTGCCAGGTTCCAAGGACCTGATCAGTGACTGGCGAGCGCCTCTGCGCTGCGGCAACTTCAACGTGGTCACCGGCAAGTGCGGTGGTGGCTCGGCTGACGTGGCCTCCAACTAAGCTCCAACCGGGCACAGCCGGGCAGGCCTGAGCCTGCCCGGCTGTGCTCCCGAATTTCCAAGCCAACAGGAATGAATCATGAGCATTCACCGATTGCTCGCCAGGATGGTATTGGCTGTCTGTCTGGCTCTAGGGGCCACACTGGCGAATGCCCAGGCGCAGACGAATGCGCCGGAAGCGCTGCTGAAACGGCTCATAGAAGCCGGGCAAGCTGAAAAAACCGACTTACTCAAAGCCCTCTCCGAAACCGGCGACGAACGCGCCCGGGGCTGGCTGGAAGCCGTTCGCGACGGCAAACTCGCGATGATTGAAGACACGGGTGCCCTGGTGATTGTGGTAAACAACCGGGGCCGTAACTGGCAGATCGCCGACGCCCTGACCGGCGAAGACCTGGGTGAAATGTCGCGCCGGGATCTGCAAAGCCTGCGGGTGAACAACGCCCTGCGGGCCGACATCGAGGGCATCCTCTCGGTGATCGACCTGACCGTGGCCGACGCTGGTCAACGCCTGGCGGCCGCCCGCAACCTGCTGGGTGAGGTAAATGAAGCCCTGGCAACCCAGTTGCAGGCCCGCTTGCAGGTAGAAGGCAACGAGCGGGTGCGGGACATGCTCACTCATGCCCTGGCCATTTACCAGGTGGAGCAGGGCGATATTGAGGCGGTAGCCACTTTGTCGGGCAGCCTGAACCCGACCGTCCGTGCCGCCCTGAATAATGCCGTCAACAGCGATAACCCCGCGCTGGCGGCGGCGGCCGAAAAGGCCCTGGCCAGCATTGAGCAGAAACTGAAACTCAATCGCGCCGCCGAGACCCTGTACTTTGGCCTGTCTCTGGGCTCGGTACTGGTACTGGCCGCCATTGGCCTGGCCATCACCTTCGGCGTGATGGGCGTGATCAATATGGCCCACGGTGAGCTGATCATGCTCGGTGCCTACACCACCTGGGGTATGCAGCAGCTGTTCCCCGGCCAGCCTGGCCTGGCCCTGATCCTCTCCATCCCGGCCGGCTTCCTTGTGGCGGCGCTGGCGGGTATCGCCATTGAGCGCAGCGTGATTCAGTACCTCAAAGGCCGCCCGCTGGAAACCCTGTTGGCCACCTTCGGCATCAGCCTGATCCTGCAGCAGCTGGTGCGCACCGTGATTTCCCCGCTCAACCGCACGGTGGTCACGCCTGAGTGGATGAGCGGCTCGATCATGGTAAACGAAGCGCTGTCGCTCACCCTCAACCGCCTGTACGTGATTGGCTTTGCTCTGGTGGTATTCGCCGGGCTGATGCTGATCATGCGCAAAACCCGCCTGGGCCTGGAAGTCCGTGCCGTGACCCAGAACCGCGCCATGGCCCGTTCCATGGGCATCAAAGCCACCAAAGTGGACATCATGACCTTCGCCCTGGGCTCCGGCGTGGCCGGGCTGGCGGGTGTGGCGCTGTCGCAGATCACCAACGTGGGCCCCAACCTGGGCCAGAACTACATCATCGATTCGTTCATGGTGGTGGTGTTCGGTGGTGTGGGCAATCTCTGGGGCACCCTCATTGCCGGGCTTTCCCTGGGCACCATCAACCAGCTGCTGGAACCCTGGGCGGGTGCGGTCCTCGCCAAAATCATGGTGCTGGTGCTGATCATCCTGTTCATTCAAAAGCGGCCACGCGGGCTATTCCCGCAGAAAGGCCGGGCGGCGGAGGGCTGAGTTATGGCGACATCACAAACCTGGCTGCTCCGGCCCTTCCAGGAGCGTTCCACCCAAGTTTTCCTCGGAGTCCTGTTCGCCGCCCTGGTGGTGGTTACCTTCCTGCATCTGTTTATGCCGGAAGACAGTGCCCTGCACGTAAGTGCTTACACCGTTACCCTTTTGGGTAAGTACCTGTGCTACGCCCTGCTGGCGGTGGCGGTGGACCTGGTGTGGGGTTACCTGGGCATTCTCAGCCTGGGCCACGGCGCCTTCTTTGCCCTCGGCGGCTACGCCATGGGCATGTACCTGATGCGCCAGATCGGTGATCGCGGCGTGTATGGCGATCCTGTGTTGCCGGACTTCATGGTGTTCCTGAACTGGCAGGAGCTGCCCTGGTACTGGCAAGGGTTCGATATGGCCTGGTTCGCCTTCATCATGGTGCTGCTGGCCCCGGGCCTGCTGGCGCTGGTGTTCGGCTTCCTGGCCTTCCGCTCCCGGGTAACCGGCGTGTACCTCTCCATCATCACCCAGGCCCTGACCTTTGCGTTGATGCTGGCGTTCTTCCGCAACGAGATGGGCTTCGGTGGCAACAACGGCCTGACCGACTTCAAAGACATCCTCGGCTTCGACTTGCGCAGCGATGCCACCCGGCTTGGCCTGTTCCTGGCAACCGGCATCGCGCTGGCGGTGGGCTATGTCGTTTGCCGTGCCATCGTGACCAGCAAGCTGGGCCGGGTCAGCGTGGCCTGCCGCGATGCCGAAGTCCGTACCCGGTTCCTCGGCTACCGGGTGGAACGGGTGCAGCTGTTCGTATTCGTGGTCTCCGCCATGCTGGCGGGTGTGGCCGGGGCCTTGTACGTGCCCCAGGTGGGCATCATCAACCCCAGCGAATTCTCGCCGCTGTTCTCCATCGAAATCGTGGTGTGGGTCGCCCTCGGTGGCCGCGCCACCCTGTATGGCGCGGTTATCGGCGCCTTACTGGTGAACTACGCCAAGACCGTGTTCACCGGCATCATGCCGGACGCCTGGCTGTTCGCCCTGGGCGCGCTGTTCGTGCTGGTGACGGTGTTCCTGCCCAAGGGCATTGCCGGGCTGTTGCAGAAACGCCGCCAGAAGGACGATGACCAACCCGGCGCTCAGGAGGCCACCGCATGAGCATCTTTGAACAACTTGCCAACCGGGACCAGGTGTTTGAGTTTCTCACCCCCGTGGCCTCGCCGGTTGACGTGCGCCACGGCCCGATCCTGTACATGGAAGACGTGAGCGTGAGCTTCGATGGCTTCAAGGCCATCAACAACCTCAACCTCACCATCGACGACGGCGAACTGCGCTGCATCATCGGCCCCAACGGGGCGGGTAAAACCACCATGATGGACATCATCACCGGTAAAACCCGGCCCGATACCGGCTCGGTGTGGTTCGGCAGCCGCCACAACCTGCTGCGCATGAACGAGCCGGACATTGCCACCCTGGGCATCGGCCGCAAATTCCAGAAGCCCACCGTGTTCGAGGCTTTGACTGTGTTCGAAAACCTCGAACTGGCCATGGCCGCCGACAAACGCATCCTGCCCACCCTGACTGCCATCATGACCGCGGAATACCGGGACCGGATTGACGAAATCCTGGAAATGATCGGTTTGCAGGTGCTGCGCGACAAGCCCGCCGGCATCCTCTCCCACGGCCAGAAACAGTGGCTGGAGATCGGCATGCTGCTGATGCAGAAACCCCGGCTGCTGCTGGTGGACGAGCCCGTGGCCGGCATGACCGAACAGGAAATGGAACGCACCGCTGAACTGCTCACCAGTCTCGCGGGCAAGCAGTCCGTGGTGGTGGTGGAACACGACATGGGCTTTGTGCGCTCCATCGCCCGCAAAGTCACGGTACTGCACCAGGGCAGTGTGCTGGCCGAAGGCACCATGGACCAGGTCTCCAACGACCCGGACGTGATCAAGGTGTATCTCGGGGAGGAGGCCTGATGCTCAAGATTGAAAAGCTCAACCAGTTCTACGGCGAAAGCCACACTCTCTGGGATCTGGAGCTGGATGTGCCCCAGGGCCAGTGTACCTGCGTGATGGGCCGCAACGGCGTAGGCAAGACCACTCTGATGAAATGCATCATGGGCGAGGAAACCGTGAAAAGCGGTGCCATCGAGTTTGCCCAGGATGTGGAACTTACCAAAAAGAAAATCGAGGACCGCTCCCGCCTGGGCATCGGCTACGTGCCCCAGGGCCGGCAGATTTTCCCACTGCTTACCGTGGAGGAAAACCTGCGCACCGGCCTGGCGGTGCGGGCCGATGGCAGTAAGCAAATCCCCGAGCGCATCTACGAACTCTTCCCGGTGCTGAAAGAAATGAAACACCGCCGGGGCGGCGATCTCTCCGGCGGCCAGCAGCAACAGCTGGCCATTGGCCGGGCGCTGGTGATTGAGCCGAGACTGCTGATCCTCGACGAGCCGGGGGAGGGCATCCAGCCCAACATCGTGGCCCAGATTGGCGAGGTGATTCGACGGTTGATTGAAGAAGACGGCCTGACCGTGCTGCTGGTGGAACAGAAACTGCCGTTCGCCCGCAAATACGCCGACCGCTTCGCCATCCTCGACCGGGGCCGGCGTGTGGCGGAAGGCGATATTACCGGGCTGACCGATGAACTCATCAAACAGCACCTGACCGTATGACCGCCTACCAAGCCATCGACCGCCACGCCTCCGGCCACCGTTTCGACACCGAACGGCGCTGGGCGGCGGCCCTGGAACTGGGGTTTGAAGCCCGCGCCGAGAGCGAACCCGCGCCGGTAACCCGGTTGGTACGCCGGCGCCACCATGGCCCGTTGCGGGTACAGCGCCCCTTCTACCCGGAGGGCAAAACCGGCTGCTGCCACGTGTACCTGCTGCATCCCCCGGGTGGCCTGGTGAGCGGCGACGAACTGCGCATCGAAGCCACCGTGGCCGAAGGTGGTCACGCGCTTCTGACCACCCCGGCCGCGGCGAAACTGTACAAGGCCGACAGCCATGGCGTGGCCTGGGGCCAGCACACCCGGTTACAGGTAGCCAAAGACGCGATTTTGGAATACCTGCCCCAGGAAACCATCGCCTTCGACGGCTCCCGTGGTTTGCAAACCACCACCATTGAACTGGAAACCGGCGCCCGAACCCTGGGCTGGGAAGTGCTCGCGCTGGGCCGCCCGGCCAGCGACCTGCCGTTTGCCACCGGCGAACTGGAACAGCGTTTCCATTTAAGCC
>Ga0114900_1001293_pt1 | contig 15734 bp, 22 predicted proteins | sample MalvireepMed_231_FD_89685 | JGI IMG/M metagenome (GOLD analysis project Ga0114900, IMG submission 89685) | Marine viral communities from the Global Malaspina Expedition - Malaspina viral metaG DeepMed_231 | ecosystem: Environmental > Aquatic > Marine > Oceanic | place: Mediterranean Sea...
ACTCCCAACTCCTCACACACTTTTTGTTCTGGTGACATACTGCGATTTCCACCATTAGCAAAGTAAGTCGGCCTGTGGCGTCTGATGGCTTCACATACTGTATTATCTCTATCATCTACAGAATCAACCAAAATAACGCCTTTGAGTGCATCCAATATTTCAACTCTGCGTGTATATTCCATAAATATAAGGCCCTTATTACGGTATAACCAATCATCAGAATTAAGTACTACAATAACATCACCATACTCTGAAGCGGCCCGAATCATTCTAATGTGACCGGCGTGAATTGGATCAAAACCACCCGAAACCATGATAGTGGGATGACCATTTGTGTTTGTCATTATTTCTCCTAGACAATACTATAATTATAACCATAAATAAATATTTGTCAAGTATTTGCTGTATCTTTTCCTGTATCAACGCCAGTATCCAGAGGCATATAGCGATATCCAATCTCAATTAAAACGCCGGATCCGGGCACTACATCAAAATATACGGTATTGTCGGAAGCATCATAATGCCAATCATGATATAACTCACCATTAGCAAAAACTCGAATTGAATCTTCGACCGGAACGTGCGTCAAAATTAGAGATTCATAAGGTTCAAGTTGTACTGAAGCATCTCTTACACCCGTAGACCAGTCGTCAGAGCATATATCGATAATAGTGCCACTATAAACATTAGTCGCCTCTATGTAACGTGCGCCTTCATAAGCAGAATTACTGTTACATAATGAATTATCTGGATGGAGATTTACAATACTAGACAAAAACACACTCTGACGCAAAGAAGAATACCAAGTCGTAAAGTCTGAAACAGCGGGAAATGTTGTTGTACTTTGTTCTTCTTCATCGGACACAAATACCACCAATAGTGCTGCATCACTTCGCAACCAAGTTGCAGCATAAGAACTATTCAAAATATACTCTTGCACAGCCTCAAAACCCTTTTCCCAACCGCCAGAATACATATTATTATACATTGCCTCCGCATCAGTTAGTGTATCACCCGGAATCAAAGGAAATTGTTCATCTGTATATCCATTAGGATCGGTAGAAATCATATTTAATCGCCATCCTGTGGTAGGCAGATTGTTAATCATCGCCTCGATTCCTGCCAATAATTCATCTGTTTCGTTGTACATTGAACCTGATCGATCAATAACCCAAATAATATCCACACCATTGACGCTTGAAATTTGTGTAAAGGAATCAACCCACACTAAACCAGGATCTTCGGGTATTTCTTCATAAACATAAACAGGGACTTCGATGTAAATGGTTTCTGTACCACCAAAACCATAATCGGGACTGCATCCTGCTAAAACAAAACAGAATAGTGCCCCTAAAATCGTGAGAAGTTTGCCCATCCCTATTAGTAGGTAGGGGTATCAATCGGAAAAAGAGATGACTGCATCACTTTTCTTATTTTTCCTTCTCCATCTATGAAAATTTCATAATCATACATATTACGATTATCATTATAAACCCATAATATTACTGAACGTTTTTTAGGGCTATGTTTGCTCGGTTGATATATAACCCAGTCGTCTATTTTGTAAAGATATTTCTTCTCTGTCATTTTTTTATAAACTGGTAACAGTACCAGACGACCAATCAATTTCAGCGAACTCATTCACAGTATTATCACCAGAAATCGCCCTGGTGTCTGTCCAAGTCAGCGACCCATTTAAATATATATTAACTGTTACATTGTTACTGCCATGGGTATCGGTTGTGCTGCCTTGATAATCATGAACCACCACTGTATAAACGCCATTAGTTTGGGGATCTAGAATATTAATATTTTCTGGACCAAGGCCATAAATATCATCTAAATCCAATGAAGGATCATCACCTTCGTATCCAGAAGTTCCCCAATCCATATCATAAAGCCATTCCATATTAGGTGTACAATTAGCATAATAACAATCTGTAGTAAAGTTATTATAAGATCCGCCAGGAGCTACCAAATGAAGATCCATATCATCAGTATATCCCCAGTACATCTCAATCCACAAGTTCTCTACCGGCACAGATTCTAACGTAGTCGCACAAGGCTCAGAAACGTCTCCTGACGCATTTGTGACTATTAGTTGACCTACGTAGTCGCCGGCCATATCAGGGACAAAATTGAGGCGGTTTTGGGCGCCTGTCGGCATTGTCGATGTAGAACCTGCTGGGTATGATATCAATGTCCAGTCGTAGGTTACAATTGTTTCACCGGCTGGATCATATGAATTCTCCCCAAGCCAAGTTGCGTCTTCCCACGGTGGTGCGACTGGGTTAGGAGTCACATCGCAAACTGCCACCGGCTGCGCTGGTGGCTGATATGTGTCTTCAGTATCTACAGTAACAACAGCCGTATCTGTGATGACTGGCTTATTATCGTCGGGGGTTGTAAACTCGTAATCCATACAACCGATGAACAATAACAACAGTACTGTAGATATTCTTTTCATCGTTCGTAAATAGTTTGTGGTTTTCTTAGAATAAGTTTAATTCCAACTTCGCAACATCACTCATTTGATCGGGGCCCCACAGCGGATCCCAAACCATCTCAATAGAAACGTCTTCGACACCCTTAATTAATAAAACCTTATCTCGAACTTCTACCGGTAAACTTTGAGCAAACGGGCAATTTGCGGAGGTGAGAGTCATATCAATTTTTACTTTTTTGTTTTCTTCTATTTTTATTGAGTAAATTAACCCCAAATCGTAAATATTAATAGAAATTTCAGGATCATAGATTGTTTTCAAAATCTTCACGATTTCGTCTTTTTTACTCATCTTCTTCATCCACAGGATTAAATAGTTTACGGTAAAAAGATGGCACAGATGGTTCCTCGACAAAGTTATTAAACTTACTATTATTAATCTCTTCTAATAAGATCTTCTCCATAGCATTATCCCACGATTCCTTAGGATCATCATATACCATTATGAACGGAAATCTTTTATGGCGTAATATAACAGTCATTTGTTTTCTTCTTCTATTAAATGGTGGAGACGGCGGGAGTCGAACCCGCGTCCAAGATACCTCAAAAGTCAAGTCATTTACAAGTTTGTCAGCTTTACTATCACAAAGCTGAAAAGTTAGACGGTTATAATCTAACGCTCACCGTCCTGTTGCATTAGATGGTTTTGATTTTTACAACTTATCTGTTGTTTTGCTTAAATTGGACAGGAGGCTTTAAGCGGCCTCCACGATTAGGCCGCTAGGGCTGCTTCGTAGTGGTTGTTGTTATTTGCAACTATTGTTTTTGAACTGTTAAGGTCGTATCTAACCTACTTGCACTTTTCTTTTTCTTTACCCTGTCGAAACCATTACGTCCCCTTAAGTTTGTGTACAACAATACCAACTGGCATATGTTTTTCATCATCTAACCAGATGCGTATTTCGTTCTTTTTCTCTTCTCTCTCTGTAAATTTAAAATTGATCTTCTTCTCTGCTTTCTTCATGGCAGCTGATTCAGTCCTATGAGAACTGATCAACTCACCCATGATATATTGACCATTGTATTTATATACTTTCCACATATTATCATTTTTAAGATTTTGACTGATCGTGGATCTTTTGCTCACCACTTGCTAGAACCGCAGTTTAGATTTGTTTCAACCCCTGGTCTGGGAGGCTCATGATCGGCGTAGAGCCTACCGGTATATAATTATAATCAGTCTCGGCAATGTCAAATATCGAAATAATTCTCTACATCATATTTAGAAAGCAACTTTCTGAAATCTAAATAATTTAATCCTAAAAACCTTGCTGCGTCTTTTTTTGATTTTCTTGTTGAGATAGCAAATTTAAGCACAGCTTCCTGAACAATAGGTTTTAAATTTCTCCAAATATCAAATCCAAATAATCTTTCATTCACTTCATTACAAGAAAGTTCCAATTTCAAAGCAATCAAGTCCTCTAACGACATTCCTGAGATTAAAGTCAATAATTGATTGTTTACTAAACCCTGTTCTTCTAACTTTATTCTAACACTCTTAGATGTGGTAGTATTGTGTCTGTTGTGTTTCTTCATTTAATATATTATATTTAATCTTATTTGTGTTCTGCAATCACATACTATCACATCGCCACCACATTTATAATATATCGGTTTAAAAACCGCTTGTCAAGTAAAAAATAAAATATTTTAATTAACCTGCGCTGCGACAAGAGGAATTTGCATTGCTGCTTCATATTTGGTCGGCGCTTTTTCTTTCATCCCATTTAAAATAGCTTCCAATTGAGACTGGGCTTTAGTATCGCCATTTTTGGCTTTTAGTGCTAGCTGTTTTAAAACATGTGCTTCCATAACTTCGAGGGCACCCTCGGCTGGTTGATCAACTTGATGGGTTGGCGCAGAATCTGCTGGCGCGCCAGCCTGAGCTATATTAGGACTTGCTGTAAACAGCGCTAACATTAAAGCAAGATTTTCCTTCCACCCCTCTTCGAGCACCTCTTTGTCCTCGACGAGATATCGATTCCAACTTTCCATTAAGAGCTTCATAGTTCAATTTCCATTTCCTCTTCAGCCTCTACGCCTGCAGCGGGTTCTTCGCTCTTCGCCATATCATAAGCTTGGTTTGTAGGCTCTTCGGGTGTCATCGATAATTCATCTTCAAACTTATCAAAATACAGTTTGGCGTTAGCAATGAGATAATCGTAAAATAGTTCTTGGTCTTCTGGGTTAGAAAGTAGTTCATAGGAATCAATAATAGAGGTCTCAATTTTCTTGAAAGTATTATAGGCCATATTACGTCCAGTTTCATCTTGACCTTCAAGACCGAATTCATCTATAGGATCGGTTTGTTCTTCCTCTTCTTCTGCAGCTATTTCGGCGTCAGTACGGATATCAATAAATTTCTCGTCGTCTCCACTCCCATCATCACCAATTTGAATATTAACTTCTTCTTCCACTTCTTCCTCAGATAGATTGGCTCCTCTTCCTTGAAGGGCCGCTGCATTATTAACTTCCACAGGAGTAAGAGTCGTTACAATTGCATTGATAATATGTGCTCTGAACGATTGTCGTTGTTCGGCACTTGTTGTCAGACTTTTATAATCTGTCTGTAGGACGGGAACAATCTTTTTTAAGAGATCTTCAAGAACATTAATACCAGTAGATTTATTCGGCGCTGGCTCGACCCCACCTGTCTCTGCTTCTGCAAGTAGTTGAAAAAGTTCAAGTTTAGCTAAAACTTTCAGAGATTCACGAAATTGATTTTCGGTTAACTTCTTTTTAGTCTTGACAAATTTGATTAAATGTCGTATATTATCTCTAAGAGTTTGTTCTTCTTGTTTGTTCATGTCATAATACCTCTCTCCATAAGTAGTCTAATAACTTCATCGACGGTTTGTTTATTTTCTGCGATCCCTAAGCTTCTCGTTACAAGTTTGCTTCTTTCTTTTTCTTCCTTGTTGTCTTTCTTAATTGCTGCAGCTTCTGTGCTCCACGGACCACCTCGCGCACCCACGGCCCCGGCAACATTAGCAGTGGTAGATATTTCTTCGAGATTTGCACCCAAACCCAATGCCGCCAATACTGCATCTAGATTTTCAGCGCCAACGAACTCTTCAAGTTCTTCGCGATTTGCTTCGGGGTCACCTAACAAACGACGGAAATCAGTTGCAGAATATGCTGTTCCACACATTCTATCAGTACACACCACAGCACTTTGCATCGGTGGCACAAGATTTAAATCGTCACCAACATATTGTTCAGCACCCGTCCAGCGTTGTGCATCACCATCTTTAGTGCTCGCGCCCAAGATTACATTTGATCCTGGCTGAATGGGTCCATTCTCCCAATTTCTCGCTGCATTTTCGCGATCCTCTGGTTTTCCGACAGCAGCATAAGCCGCATTAATAGGAGAGGCGTGATCGGAGATATAAACTTCTACGTTAGGCAAATCACCTATCATAATATCCCAAATATCTTTTGAATGTTTGGCAGTTACTTCTGTGCCATCAGGTAAAGTTCTCCCACGCCTTGTTGGTTTAGAAATAAGTACAATAACACGATCTGCTTCTTCAGCATATGCTCGTACCATCTCCGCGTGGCCAGCATGAGGTGGCTTAAAAGCACCGGGAACAATAGCTACAGTACCTGCGCCGACAGGATCGGCATCTTCATCTTCTATTGCTGCTACTTCGTCATCGGCAACAATATCTAGTTCAATTGCGTCGTCGTCTTCCGTCATAGTACCAAAACCACCGCCGAGATTACCTAAAATAAACTCTCCAGTAATCTTTACAGGGTTGGAGGTTTTGAACTTGCGCTTGTTTCGTAAGACAATGCCTTCATGGCTTGTTAAATCGCCCAGGTCGCTCGTAGAAGCGCTTAGAAGGACGTTCCCTAGGGTACGAACCGCGTGAACCATTACGGCGCCGTAGATGGCATCCTGGGCGTCTGCTTGGTCGATCAATTCCGTAACTGGAATACCTTCTTCAACCAACTTGTAGTAGAGTTCTCGATGGAGTGCATTATATGTTTTTCCATCGGCTCCTTTGATTAACTTATATCGTGGATTGGTTACTTGTGATAACCACTCGCTTAAAGGTTTAGTTAGCGCCTGATCTTCGGAAATATTAATAGTTAATGGCCGTGCTAGCGCTTCAGAGAAATCCACCTGTGCATCTTCCATGCGGCGTACTTGTGCTTCGCTGATTACTTCAAAACCATAGTTTTCTGCTATTGCGTTTACTTTTCTAACAAATGATTCCATTGTTTGATCATTATAAGAAATTTCTACACTAGGAGCGGTAACACCTTCTGGTCGGTCAACCCCAGGGCGTTCAACTCCTTTGGCTTTCCCGACTTTCCCGATTTTTTGATAAAATTGGTTTAAACCGTGAATAGCTAAAAAGTTTTTATCGTATGCGGTTACATTGGTGATCCCTTCAACGTATTCAGTATTAAGAAAGCGTGATGGATCTTCCCACATACCAAAGGATTCAAGTTCGCCTTTAACTGATGGTAGTGCTTCATTGAGAATATTAAGAAGATTAGGGACCATCCGCCGCATGCCGTGACCCTCTCGGGGGAAGCGCTCTTCTACTCTATCAATAGTTACACCTTCAATATCAATCACTTGTAGAGAGCCGCGATCAACCGCAAACTGCTTGTTGTCGCCTTCTCCTACAACTTTAAATGATACATTAACTCCATCAATCTTGACGGTTCCTTCAACATCCTTAGCTAGTTCAAAAAATCGAACTAAATCATCACCCGTATTAACCCAGGCCAAATCATAAGGATGTGCCATGTGTCCTGCGGCACCACCCATTTACTCATCTCCTTTGCTTTCTTCTAACAATGTCAACCTTTCCTGCAGATCAGCATTTTCATTGAGCATACGTCGAGCGTGTCGCCTAATCTCTCGCAAGTGTTGTTTTGCGAGGGTTAGGCGGTTTTGTTCCTTAATAGTTTTAGGTTTTAAGTTGTTTATAACTTCCTGTAGTCCTTGGATGTAAGTAAAAATAGTTTTCACATTTACATCTTCGTACAGAAAACTACTCCAGTCGGAGTTGATGGACATTTATTTCATTGCTTCCTTAATAGCTTGTCGAATCATATTACGAAGTTTTGTTTCTCTCATTGCTGAAGTGGTTTTCATTCGGCGCTCTTCCCCTTTGGAAAGATTTTCGGGGCGCGCAGCGGTCCCACCTTCTTCCATACCTTTATCTTCATACCTATCATCATCATATTCAGCTCCGCGCTCTTCGTATTCTTTATCTTCTCGAAGGGCACGCAAGTGATGTTCCATTTCACGAATGTGATCGTCATCAGCATGCTCATTCTTCCAATCATGCCAAGCTTCCTCTTCACCCGTATCTTCTTTTAATTTTATTTCCGCGCGGCGGTCATAACCTTTATCTTCATATCTATCATCATCATACTCAGCGCCGCGCTCTTCATAATCGCGGTCTTCTCTCAAGGCGCGGAGGTGATGTTCCATCTCCCGGAGATGATCATCATCTGCATGCTCGTTCTTCCAATCGTGCCATGCCTCTTCTTCGCCTGTATCTTCTTCAAGTGGAAGATTGCCTTCCTTTTCTCGTTTAGTAGGTTCATCCTCTTCGGCTTTTTTCTCGCCATAGGGATCAGCCGGCAAATCACCGCCGGGGCCACCCCGTTCAATTAACTTGTTGAGGTCCATTTTAAAACCCCACGCTTCTGAAAGGAGACTCTTAAGTTCTCCGTTTTTCCAATCTTTGATTGACATCGTATAATCTCCTTTTTGTAGATGCTCAAAATAAATAGTCTGTTTTATACTGTCCTCCCAATCTCGGAAGCACATATTTCCCATTTCGTATGCTTGGCGTTCCATCTCACGCATGTGAGGGTTGTTTTGAGCATAGCCTTCGCCCATTTCACCCGCATCACTAAAGTCGCCATTACAGTTCTGTGTATGGTGTACTAGTTCGTGTGATAATGACCGCATTACATCTTTTGGATGACGGTCGGTGATATAAAGTGTGACAGAAGCTTGTGCTGGATCATAAAAAGCAGTTTTTCCTAACGGATTTGCTGCATTTTGTGCATCACCTTTCACAAATAGGCGCGGCGGATCACTAAAACCCATACGTTCCTGTGCAAAAGGCATAAACTGTTTTATGAGCGGCATTAGAGTTTCAATATCAGCCATCTTTCAAAAAAACCTCTTTTTGTTGGTCGGAATACCAAATATACTCTAAATAGTTCCCAAATGGGTCTTTTACATAAACTCCTATCGTTCCGTCACGATGTTTTACAACTTCGCCTTTTTCTAATGGAAGATTTGTGATATCTTCCACTAAAATCCCCACATGTTCATAGGGATAGTGAATTTTGTCTATTAATGCTAAACACGTATTTTCTAACTGTATTCTTGTATAATAATTATCTTTAAATGTAATAGTTGCATTTAAATGTTCAATGTACCATTCTTCTGCTAACTTAAGATCATCAACTAAAATAGCTATATGATCAACTTTTGAACACATTTTAGTCCTCCATCATATTTGCACTTATGTTGGAAACTAATTTTAAACTGGCTGTAAAAAATTTGATTTCATTTTGTGGACCACTAATAGGTAGAACCTTAGAAACCGAAATTAATCTTCCCGATGATATTTCTTTTCGGATTGTTGTAATAATACCATAATTGTTTATCCAGTTTTGTGTATCATGGTCATAAGTCGACCATTCCACAATATCACCCACTCTAAAATCTTTTTCTACCAATTCACCAAAATATTGTTTCTTATTCATTGTATGTAACTACCCAAGAACAGTAACCATTTGATAGTTTTTCGCGCATAATCGCGTCGGCCTCAGAAAACTCATAAAATGGTCCATCGGATACCATAACGCGCTCGATGGTATCATAAATATAAACTAAAAATAATGTGCCAGATTTTATATCTCTATGATGAGATATAAACTGTCTCTTTCTTCTTTGAGAACTTTTTTGAGCTGCCATCCCGACAATAAATAGATTTTTCGTCAGATAATGGCTTATAATATTTACTTTTAAAGATAAACGGCTGTTTTTCTTCTTCGGTATCTATTATTTCCTGAAAAGTTCCATTTTTTATAACTTCAACTTTCATTTCATATTCATCTTTATCAACATCAGCGCCAACAACGTGATGGCACAAAATTCAAACCCAAATATACCATAAACACCCCAAGAGCCAAGCAAAATCAATAAACTCGACCAAAAAGAGTTAAATGTATAAAACATTAATTAAATCCTATATTAAAAAGTTCTTCGGGCTCAATACACAGTATATCACCATTTATACAATATATTAATGTTTTTCCTTTAGAATCATAATTTTCTTCTAAAATATACACGCCGATACCTCTTTCTAACTGTATTACTGTCTTGCCGAACGGGTCATAACACCAAATAGTACCTTTTCCTAATATTATAGCTTCTTCAATAAACTGTTCATTATCATCTTTTATCTTTCCCGATAACTGACGAAGGATAATCTTTAATTTCTTTTGTATTTCTGCATTCTTTGTAGAAGCCACATAAAATGACTATTTGTTATTAAAAATAACCTAACATCGCAATTGCTGAGCCCATCGCAAACTGAATTACCATGAAAATAGTTACTGCTTTAGTTTTAAACAATTTTAGTTCTTCAATCTCGTCCAAAGCTACTTTGATTTGTGATGGAGACACTACATCGTCCATTCTTTCTTTCCAAACCCTAAGTTCTTGTATTCTATCTTCTTTTGCTTTAAGTTCAGTAAGCTGGGTCTTTACATTTTGAAGTTCAATTCGCAATGCTTCAATACCTGTCGACAAACTCTCCAACTGCTGAAGAATGAGCCGAGAATATTGATCCCAACCTGGGCTATCTTGTGACATTAATAGTCCCTCCTCCGCTTGTAAATAGAGCGAAAAAGGCTTATAAAATTAACTGTCTTCTTGTTATATGCAGTATCCATCATTTTTATACCCCCAGACTCTTAAATAAAGTTGTTTTTCCATCGCTTTAATGCCCAATTGGCATCGTCATACTTCATTTCAGATAATTGTTGGTTTCCAATTAGTTGTTTAATAATAGATTCTAAGGTTTCGGTAACTTCTTCTTCGGTAACTTCTGTGATTATCTCTTTCATTAACTCCACCATCTCATCATTTACATCATAAGGTAACTCTAGCTCCCATTTTATATACAGTTCGTTTGTAGCAGGATTTGTATTTACCTTACTGATTAGAGAAGGAATATAATATTCAGTACCAACAGTTTCCCTTGGACCCGCCATAATACGCTTACGAAGCTCAATATTGATTGGTCGGCCATTTTCGATGACCCAAGTAGCAAAATCTTGGCGCCCAGAACCTTCGGGCAACTCTACTTCGCCAATATCTGGGATTGCCACAGTCATTTCAGCTGTAATATCATCATATCCCTCATTTTCATCGCCTGAAACCTCTGTTATCCATTCAGTCCATCGATATTCGCCATTCTCAATGTCGCGCCCGAGGGTAATCATTCCGCCGCCTTCAATGTGTCCTTCTCGCTTGAAATAGTGCTCGATCCATTGTTTAATCGCCGGCGCAGTTGTATTATCATAACCTCTCAGAGATTTGCAAAAAAGCGCAAAACCTTCTGAACCCATAAATAAATATTCCATATATTTCTCTGGACCGGACAAAATCTTAGGATTAATGGGGATGTGGGCGATTATTTCATCTCCTATTCGGACAATACTTGACCGATCTGCTAGCAAATAATCAGCAGTATAGACACCCTCGACAAATCGCACCCCCAGACCCGATTCTTTGAGTTCTTCCACGACATCGTACATATCCGATGAGTTAGGGAGAGATTTCCATTCGTCGATCGGCCACTCAAACCGCATTCTTGCTTCCATTTCAATCCCAACAGACTCATTATCTTCAAAGGCATTACCATTTACGCGCATGTACTCAAAAGAATTGTTATAGCGCGCCTCGTACTCTTTGATCTGCTTATTCTCCGCCTTAACCATATCGAGAGTTAAAGTACTATCCAACTCATCTTCTGTATCAGTGTCTTGAATAGGGTTCCCCACAAATGCGCTAAACTGATCCGCAAAAAGGTCAGCCAATAGTAATGGCGCAGCATTATCTTCATAGGAACCACCAAACTTAATGAATCGGCCCATATTAAGGGCGTCACCCTCGCTTGGAACACCAGCCATAACGTCTTGTTGTTCTTCTCTCGCCCATTTCACAATGCGCTCAACAAAGCCTGGTAATCCTTCGGGATACATACGCCGCTCTGGGACGGCTATTTCGGTCCCCTGACCAATAGAAGCGTTTAGGGCGTCATCATCATCGTAATAGCGCATCTGGCGCAATCTGACACGGTATTTGGGCAGAATAGGGCCATCGTTAACTCTTTCATCATCATAGAACAGTTCATGATCAGGGTCTTGAATTTGTCTTTCGACTCCTTCGAGAGTATTGACCCCATATTCATCTAAAAGCTCTTTTTTATCCACCACATAAGCCACAGCACCGTGTCCGTGGGCTTCTGCGACCGCACACTTATATTGTTGCGTCATACGACCTTCACGCGACGGTGGGCTGTGACAAGACCGGATATTTTCAAAATCCGACATTCTAAACACATCTATCGGGTGTCTGGTAATGATAACGACATCATCGTTGTGAAATGAGTCAGCAATCTCTCTTTTTATAGATCCCGCGTTCGTTTGCCACCAAGAACCCCAGTTTTGAAGCTCGTATGGCTTGTTTCGAAACTCGACAGCCATATCTCCGGCCATCATATCCAAAAAGGACATATTGCGGTAATATGCGGCGACCTCATCTTCGCTTAGTGCAGCTTTAACGTGATTACCGGTTATTCTGTCGTAATCAATGTCCCCTTGGTGGTGATTCATGATTTTATCTGTTAAATCCGCGAGTTTTATGGCATAATCGCCCGTTTTTTTGAGCCATTTACCGATTTTCATGTGAACTTTGCGCGGTTTTGGGTCTGGGAAGGCGTTAGCTGCGATTGCGGCGGCTAACGCTGTGGGGTTTGAGTCTTTCATTTCACGAACCCCAGAAAGGGTGCCTTTGTCCCAATCGACGGTATATCCCATCTTATGGAACATATTAATGAACTTTCCAAGCTCTGTTTCATCGGAAAACTGCTCAAAATCGATAATTATGCGTCTTTTATCGCCAAAAAGCCCGGAAAAAGCCAAATCTTCGGGCTCTAAGAGGGCCGCGGCACCAATATGCTCTAATTCTTCTTCCGTAACCTCTTTTAGGGCCGATTTTGTCGCATTTTCATGCTTATGGGGACATCCGCACCCTTTTTTCTTGCTTTTAAGACGAATTTTGATCATTTTTTGGTATTTCCAAGCAAAATATACTCATTTTTCAATAAATAGGTCGAAATCTTACTCATCTGCTGTATCTTCGGGCAAATTGTCCAATTCTTCCTCTTCCAAATCGTCCAAATAATCATTTAACCGTTGTGGAAACTCATGAGTCGGTATCGAAACGTCTTTTTTAGGCTTTTTGAGACACCCCATCACCATAAAAATACAAAAAATGGGTAAAATACGACTCATACGAAATCCCGCTTAGGATAGTCACTACGCTCAACGTCGTGTTGCCAACCTGGTCTAAAATGACCAACGTCTGTGATCACCAGTTCGTGTGATTTAGGCCGAATCATTACATTTCCATAATGTATATCATTAGGGTGAAATTCTCGACCATATAAATATTCCATTGCACTCATTAAACCCTCAATTTCTGGGAATACATCTTGAACTTCTTCGGCACTTCCCCCTAACTGAGAGTAAGATGGTTCGCCGTGTCGAACCGGCACAACCGCTCTGTCTAATTGTAGATCCAGTCCCTCAGCTATAGCTTGCATCGCTCTCCCAATATACCATGGATCATAATTTTCTGCATTTTTTAATGTTTCGTGCAGAACGTGTGCAATGGAATTTAATAGATCTTTGCGGATTTCGGTGGTGTCTTCGTAATATAAATCTCCCAATGGTTCCAATGATGAGGGATAATCAACATGATCTCCTCTTAAAAACGGCCCAAGCGCTTGAACTTCCATTTGCTCTATAGTATTCCAATCCTCACCCATCACCCTAAACAGATAAGGGGTTGCATCTCGCAAAATATCAGCCATAAAACTATAAACTGCTTCAGGGTTTTTCAGAATGCGCCGCTCCTTCATTTCACTAGCGTGTTCACTCCCTCGACCGCCTGTACTTAAAATTTGATGTGTTACGTCCGTTGGAGCAGCTTCCATCATTTCCATAAATATCAAGAGCCATTCTTCGTCCTCTATCATTACATCTGGTTCAATATCATAGACATCAGGCAAAAATTTTGCCACATCTTCAGGAAGGGATTTTTTGTTGGCACGGACCCACTGGTAATTAGCTTGTTCTTTTCCATATTGGTAGCCGGCATACCGTTTATTAATGACCTTCATGGCGCTTCTTCTACCATCTGGCATTTCGACTTCATAAACCTTTCCAATCGCACCGTGACCTAAATAACGAAGCATTCTTATATCTTTTTCTTTTTTAAGCCACCTATAGAGTTCCGGGTTTGTTTCCTCAAGAGGTGATTCTGTCGGCTCAAAACGAATAGTGGCATTAGGATCGACTTCTTCGTTTATAAATTGGCGCCAGTTTTCAAATAAGAGTTTCATTTTTCATACCTTCTTATAATTAGCAGCCAATGTGTTGTAAGATATAACCGTTTTCAGTTTTTACAACTTTATAAATCGTCAATTCAGCCAATTTTTCAGGACAAATGTGATTCATAACGTCTTGAATGTTTTTATCAGAGTCTTCATAATATTCTATGCGTTTAATATTGGATGTTCCATCAGGAAGTTTCTTTTGAGCAATCATATTAGCAATAACAGAACCTTTAGACTCACCACCGGTCGCAATCGGCCGCACTTTGCTGGAATCTACTCCGATCTCATCTAAATAAGCAAGAATGGGCCCAAGCGAGTTGCCTCTTCTTGCAGTCATAATATAAGTTTTTGAGTTTTCTGGAAATTTTTTCAATTCGTCAGTGACAATTATAATTTCTTCTGGATCTTTAACTATAGAAAAATCACTCAAATCAATTTGATACCCTTTCTCAATTAAAGCATCAATGGGATCAAAATCGGTAATGCCCTCATTGGCCGCAGCTTGGCTCATATAGTCTTCAAACTCTTGCTGGTTAGCCAGTGTAGCCTCAGACCCGTCAGGCGCCTTCACGCGGGTCTCTGAGCGCGTATGAGCTATGGTCTCATCGAAGTCAAAGATACGAAGAGTATCGATGACCTCTTCTTCCATCTCGTTTATATATTGACGCCAATTTTCAAGTAGGAGTTTCATGCTACCGATTTGCTCCCTTTACATTTCCATTTTTTTCTAGAGAGCGTATTCGCACAAGGGGGGTTTTTACATTTCTTGATTTTTGCAGATCGAGCGCAGTAGGCATCGCCCTTTGCTGTTCCGGGTCGAATTCGATCCCCGCCACCTTTTGCTTGGCCAGCTTGACCAAAAGAACGACATTTGCCATCAACTCGTTTAGCGAATCTCTTTCCTTTCGATGGCTTACAGGGTTTTTTCTCTTCCTCCAGCGCAGCAGCACACACTGGGCAGTATTCTTCATTTTCAGATATAGCATCGACATAATACACGTCTTCTTCATCTAAATGCTTTCGCCATTGTTCAAGTAGGAGTTTCATCTTAAAACTTCCTCAACTTTTCCACAAATTTGAATGGTTGGTTTCGGCTCAGGTTCAATCGGCTTATAATCTTGCTCTTGAAATGCATTGGACATTTCTGCCTTACCTCCAGTTGCTGGATTAATAGCAATAGTAACATGAGGCATCGTCGGACCTTTCATTGGTAGTGGTAAATCACCAAGATTTACAAGAGCAGTCATAACCTGATCATTTTGAGCAATACGTGTAACTGTAAAACACCCTTCAAATTCCAACCAGCGACTGTCTAATCTGCCGCTTTTCATCTCATGAGGTCTGATAATTGTCATGTGGTGGGCTTTGACTGTCCATCCTTCAGGCGCCATGGCGGATAATTTTTCATGTGAAGTTTTATCCAAAACAAAAGCGGTATATTCTATGGATTTGGTCATATCAAAGCCCATATTTACTTCATTTATGAACTCTCGCCAATTTTCAAGTAGGAGTTTCATATAACTAAATAGTCCTTAAAACGAGACACTCTC
>Ga0114900_1001300_pt1 | contig 15696 bp, 25 predicted proteins | sample MalvireepMed_231_FD_89685 | JGI IMG/M metagenome (GOLD analysis project Ga0114900, IMG submission 89685) | Marine viral communities from the Global Malaspina Expedition - Malaspina viral metaG DeepMed_231 | ecosystem: Environmental > Aquatic > Marine > Oceanic | place: Mediterranean Sea...
GATACCAGAATTCGGCAGACCACACGGTGAAGATGTGCCGGGAGAATCAGCAGCCGGTTCTCGATGGGACCGTGATATCGGATCTGTCCGATGAGGCGGTACGCGATCTATTGACCAAGGGGGAGGAGAAAGGTTGACGTTTACCGCCGACCTGTGATATAGTTCATCATGGCTGCTGGACACAGCCGGGAAGACGTGGCGAACATGACAGAACCAGCGCCTTCGCTGGGCAGTTGGGTCGAGTGGGTTGTTCGCCCTCACCGATCCTGTCCAACTGTCCAGCCGAGGCGCTTTTTTTGCGGGGTGATGATGAATCGAACGAAAGATGGGTATTTTGATCTGCGGCCGATTCTCAAGATCGAGCGCAAAGAAAGCCGGCGAGAGGTGCTCCAGGAGTTTCGCGAGATCCTGATGAAGCGACAAGAGAATATCGAAGAGGCGCCGGTAGATACTGCGGTCCTGGAGACACTTCGCATGGGGTCGTTGATGGGTATACAAGAGGCTATCGAAGCCCTCGACGACTTCATGAAGGGAGAGGAACGATGAGTGTTAACGAATTCGTTTTCGTCGCATGTGCCTTGGCATTCGTGATCTTTGCTATCGATGCGGTAGGCCGGTGGTTCAGTCTGTGGCGGGAATTGTGGAGGAGGAGATAGCGGTGGTTGACCTGGAGCAAGGTTGACTGTATGGTAGAGGTACGGTTGTGGCATCAGCCGAAGAGAAAAGGTGTGCGTAGAAAACCGGCGATTTTGCCGGGCAGTTGTGATCGGGTTGTTTCACGCCTTTGGCAACCTGGTCCATGCCTAACTGCCCTGCAAAGTCGCCTTTTTTGTGGGGTGAAGATGAGTGATTACAACAAGATAGCTTCAGATGCGGCGGACCGTTATCGCGCTGATAGATTGGGTCGTATAAAAACCTCGGTTCTACGGCGAATTGATATAGTGATGGACTCAGCCGACGCGACGATTGATTACATGGAGAAAATGGATCTCCAATCCATGGCCGTGGCCTTGAGAAATACGCGATCTCTTCTTGTATTGCTGCATCGGGATATCACGGAGGAGGTGATCCGATGAGTGACGATCCAGGGGTGGTAATTTGTGGGGGAATGAATGATGCATAAATGGATCAACGATCCCAATCACAAGGGATGGCGATGTCCACACTGGTGGTGCCAGAGGATTTATCCACTGTTCATAAAGGCCTGTTATGATCCGATGTGCGAGCAGGCTACCGGGAGAAAGTGGAAGAGCTGGAGGAACGATGAGTGAAGAACGCGCATTCAAAAAGGTTCTCGAACATTCTTTGAGCAAAGTGATTCCTCAGATGGAAAATGCGGTTGAAAAGGTAGAGGACATGACAGGCCGGCGTCTTGCTGAGATTAAATTCCGATGGAACCGGGACGGTTCTGCTACGGTTGAATATTGCAAAATGTTTCGGGAGGAAATCGATGAGTGAAGACAGGCGAGACAACCATGCCTTCCGAGTAGAGGATGCGGAGCAATACGGGGTCATTCCAGCGGTGATCCTGTTCAACCTTCGGCACTGGGTGGAGTTCAACCGCGACAACGAGAAAGACGACCACTTCAGAGAGGGCCGATACTGGACCTACAACAGCACTAAAGCGTTCAAGGTGCAGTATCCGTATCTCACACAGCGGCAGATCAATCATGCGCTGGACAAGCTGATCGATGCTGGCATTGTGCTCAAAGAACACTTCGGCGTTAACGGCAACAAGTACAATCGGACATGCTGGTATACCGTCACGGATGTCAATTCGATTTTACAAGAATGTGAAATGGATTCGGCAACGGTGGCAAATGGAAATACCGTGGATGTGAAATCATTATCAGATACAGACTCATATACTGACACAGATACAAAGGAGGGTTCCGAGCCTATCGGCTCGACCCCGAACGGTCATGACAAGCAAGCGAAAATGGAGAGGGTGAACGGAGTAGCGAAAGAGCATGGCACCCTTACTCTTGGGGGAGCGGTAAAGCCCATGGAACCGCGGCAGAACGGAGACCCGCTGGAGGTGGCCGCTGAGATAGTGTTCATCAACGAGAACCCGTATTGGGAGAACCCATCGAGAGAGCGACAGGCGGTCAATAAGATGGTAGCCAAGGTATACCAGCGGTGGCCTGGCAATCCCGACGAATGGCTTAAGGGAATTCTCGCAACAGTATTGCGGCTGAAACGAGACGATCAAACCACCAAGAGTTTCTGGCGCTCGATGCCGTTTCTCCCATCGCAGGTAAACTCGGCGGGGAAATGGTCGATGATTGTAGAGGAGACCAAGGCGAGCATGGAAGAATTGAACACCCCGAAGATGGAGTTTGACCTTAATGTTTAGCATTCAAAAACAGAATGAGAGCGGCTGCGAGGTATGCGGGGGGCGCGGCGGATATCTGGTGACGGTTCACGGCATGCCGCGGCCGATGTGCGGGAGGTGCATGGTCGACGCGCTGAAAAGCGTATTGACGACGGAATGGAACACGGAGAAGACTAACAAGCAGCGGAGGATGGAGGGAAAGGTGCCGCTGAATAAGTCTTGGGAGGTGATGACGATTGACGGTTGATAAGTTCATCGTGCAGATCGAAGCGTATTACGGAAAGTATCGGGTGGCGGTTCGGGATGTCGTCGCAGGGTACGTCGAGGGGATGAAGCCGGAAAGTCGGCGGGTGCTCTTCTCGCTACTGATCAAAGAATACAGTGGCCGGTACAACTTCGTCCCAGATTTGGCCGCGATCCGCAAGACCTGGCGCGCGTACAAAGAGGAGCAATACTACAAAGATGAGCCCGCGAACCGGTTGCAGATTGAGGGGGAAGGTAAGCCACAGATCGAGGACATGGTGGTTGAGGTTCGCCGACTACGAGATCATCTGGCGATGCGACCGGTACCCAAGCACATGAAGCAAAAGCGTGGCGGGGACCGGATGCGGGAATTGGAGCGCATGAAGGCGATGGCGGCGCTGGAGGAGCTGAAAGCGCCCGACTTCAAGCGCAGGGTATTGGCGAGCAAGTCTCTTGATGACGAGACGCCGCAAGAGAGATACGAGCGGCTTGCCGGCGAGCTCGAGCGGGAGAAAACTCGATGGGAAAAGGGAGAGGATTGACGGTATGATCGAAGACGATAAGGTGTTGTGCGGCGCCCATAATCCAATGACCATTAAGTTTGAAGGTAGGACGATCTTCACGACCAATGAGCGGGAGGAGCTGGTCGATGAGTATCTTTCGCGTCAAGTGTCTCAGGTGACTGATATCTCCGTGGAGCGTGGAAGGTTTGACGGATGGTCTCCTGAGTGGGTAACAAAACAGCTTGATGCGGAGAACTGGAAGAATCGATGACAGAAACCGGTGGCAATACACTTACGCCTGACGAAGAACGCGAACAGTGGCACGGCCGGGGATACATCGTGATACGATCCGAGTTGCTCGGGGAGGATGTGGTGATTACAAAGGTGCCTTGGGACATCCGGCCGAATTGGACCAATCATCTCGCCGTATACACGCTGGCAGAGATCAAGTTGCTGGCCGGCCATACCGATGATGAAGTAATGCGGTTGCATCGAATCAAGAAAACCTTCAGGGGGGAGATCGTTGCACGTAATTCATAAGGTCGATCATGGCTGGTGCCGGTTTTGGGAGTATCGGCCGGATCTGCGGAAGGTGGCCCATTGCGGGCGAAAGACCAATAGGGTGCTCATCGACGAGCGCGGGCCTTACGGGGAGTACATACCGATCTGCAAAGAGCACCAAGAGTATACGTGCAGGGTGACGGAGAGGATCTCCAACTTGCCGCCGGAGTTTGTGTTGGAAGGGGTTTCGGACGATTGGCGGCGGGATAGATGACAAGCAGCGATGGTGTATTGGAGCATTCTGGCGGTGGACTTTGAAGAGGGGAAAACCGCTTGCGGACCAGGTTCGATTCCTGGTAGCTGCATATGCGTCGACAACCAAGAGCCTACCCTGTACAGGGCCGGGGGAATCCGGGTCGGCGCTTCCAGGAGCGTGGTGTAATGGCAACACACTTTGATCGTGAGGCGCCAGATCGATCAGGGAATTGTCGGTTCGACTCCGACCGCGCCTATATGACAGCCCGGAAAGACGGGCGGTTCGGTGGAGCTCTATCGGAGAGCCTGGGGCAGCTCTGGAAAGGCCGCCAGAGCATCGAGTACCCAAGGTGTTCGGTTCGAATCCGACGACCGGACTTACCAGTCACGTGGTACACTCAGCCTGTATGGGCGGGTGAATGACCGGAGAGACGTGCTGCATAGACTTCGTGGTTTGTGTGCCCCGGTCGTGGCGCCGGGGTTTTTGGAGGGAAGATGCCTAAACGATACGAGGATCTCGACACCATGGCGCGGGCGATCCGCGAGATTGGCCAAGCGAACGGGTGGGAGCTGGTCAACGAGGAGCATTGGGAATCGACCCGAAAGATCCCGACAGTGCTGGCGCTGATCCATTCCGAGGTATCCGAAGCGCTCGAGGCTTTCCGGAGAGAGAATGGCGGGGAATTCCTCGAAGAGCTCGCCGATGTCGTGATCAGGGTGCTCGATTGTGCCGGGGGATTCACCGATGACTTCACGGAGATCGTCTGCCAGAAGATCGCGAAGAACGCCACGCGCGGATACCGGCACGGCGGGAGAAAGGTATGAGCGGCTTGTATACGGTACGAAAGGACAGCGAGAACGGTTGCTCGGTTCAAGGATGCCACAAGGCGTCGAGGTATCTGGTCGCGATCTATGGCAACGAAAGGCCGCTGTGCAAGGTGCACGCTCGCATGAGCTCGGTGAGTTTCTTCAAATCCGAGGCCACCTCGGAGATCGTGGATGCGACCAATGTTGACTTTGAATTGATATGACAACGACTCAATTGACGCACGTTTCGCTATTCACCGGCATCGGCGGGATCGACCTCGCTGCGGAGTGGGCGGGGTTTGAGACGATCCTGCAAGTCGAGCAAGACAAAAAGTGTTTGCAGGTTCTCTCAAAGCACTGGCCACAGGTACCGAAGATTACCGACATACGGGGGCTGGTAGATGCACCAGAATCAGTTGTCCTTGTTTCCGGAGGATTTCCGTGCCAGCCATGGAGTACAGCCGGGAACCGACGAGGCAAGGAAGATGACCGCGATCTCTGGCCGGAGATGTGTCGAGTTATCACAGCTATCCGTCCCGCTTGGGTGCTTGCTGAGAATGTTGCTGGATTCATCGAGATGGGGCTCGAACGCACGGCATCTGACTTGGAGAATATCGGTTACGAAGTCGGGACGGTCGTACTACCGGCTCTCGCCGTGGGAGCGTGGCACATCAGACAGCGATGCTTTGTTGTTGCTACCAACAATCCGGGCATCAAGATGGGGGTCTCATGCGTCGGCAAACGGGATGAAGAAGTATTTTTCCTTGGAAACGATGGCATCGCAGGGGTTGTGGCCCACGCCAAGCGTACCGAACGGAGGGCGGCAACCGAAGAACGGCATGAGTCGAACGGGTCAGATGCCGGACGGCAAGAAGCGCCAGGTGGGGCTCGAGAACGCGGTAACGATGTTTCCGACGCCACGATCAGCGGATGGCGAGAAGGGAACGAGAACACCGGAAGGGAGAGCGAAGGAATTCGAGCGCAGGAGCACTGGCGAGGATCTGTCGATGGCGGTGAATGGGAAACTGAATCCAGAATTCGTAGAGTTTCTCATGATGTTTCCCAAGGGATGGACAAAAACAGAATGAACCCGCATAATGGGGGCCATGAAGAACTGTCAATATTGCGGAGAGATTCTGGAACGCAAGAGAATCAACGGTCGGCTGGAGGACAACGCGATATTTGCTCGTCGCAAGTATTGCAACAGAACGTGCATGGCTTTGGCCTTCATCAAGAAATCCCCGACGAGATCGGCAATCCAGAAGCGTTATTCCCATCTGAAGAAGATGCAATGCGAGAACTGTATGAGTTCAAAGGTTCTTTGCCTGCATCACGAAGACGGGGACTGGATGAACAACGATCCATCGAACTTAAGGACGCTGTGCAGTTCGTGTCATACGCGATTGCATCACGAAAGGGGAGACATCATAACACCCAAAGAGAAGCCGCCATGCAGCGTCTGTGGAAATCCTTCATACAGGCGTTCTCTTTGCAGTACCCATCTGACACGTTACAAGCGGCATGGATCTCCTTATCTTGTGAAGAAACGGATTGGGTCATCTTGGCAGCTTGTCAGGGTCGATGGGTAGCAGAATGGCCTGGTGTTGCAAGGACGATAGGAAGCGAAAAGGGACGGGTGGACCGACTTAAACAGCTTGGAAACGCCGTAGTACCTCAGCAAATCTATCCGATCCTCCAGGGGATAGCGGATATAACCAGGGCGATGATATGACAACAGGGCGATCCCGCGTGATTACGCGCCGGTTTTTCACCTCCTTTGACCGGCAGAAGGAAGCCCGACTGGATGGGTTGATGTGTCGGGGCATCACCCATCCTTTTTTTGAGGAGCGAAAATGAGTATTCCAGAATTGATGAGTGACGTGCCGATCGAACAGGTTGTGGCCAGCGCGATCTTGGTCACTGTCGTTGTCGGTTTGACGTATCTCGTGACGCGGCTGCAAAAACGGCCCGGCAGAATACAAGTCGACAATCCAACGGTTCGCTATCATCCGCCGAAGAAAAAGAAATGGTACGGGACGGCGGATAGCGGATAATTGAGTGACGGGAGGATGATCTATGAGCGAAGCAGTTTTGAGATCTCTCGAGGACAAACGGAAGCGGGGAAACCGGATCAACTTGGCGATCGGTATCTCGGTGCTTTTCAATCTCATATTCACGATGCTGGCATGGCAGTTGGTTGTCATTCCGATCGTGCAATCGTTGACGAGGGATTCCGGCACGATTGTTGCCACGCTGATCGCGCATGGCCTCGTTGTATGGACCTGCCTCTCCAACGTCGGGCTCGTGTCGTTTTGGCGGTCGCAGGGAGTAGATAGCGATGTTGCCGGAATGGGCGATCTTGAGATGTGGATCATGGTAGCCGCGATGTTGCAGACGCTCGGGAAGCGCAAGTCGACGATGATACCGCGAGAGGTGATGTCGGCGTGGTCGTCGGCTATCGAGAATCGAAATCTCGGGATCGAGAGCAAGCAAGAGCGGGACCGGCAGAAGTTTGCCGCAAAAGGGGAGTGACATGGTATCAGGACCGTGGATTGAAGAATTGCGCCAAGCAGAGCCGGGTATTGATCCGGGGACAATTATCGTGCTGGTTGTCGTCGCCATACTGCTCACGGCGTTTGTTGCTTGGTATGAATGGTGGGTGGATCAGAACCGGTAAAATATAAGGCATTCCGGTGAAGGGTCCGATAATAAAAACACGATGGAGGACAAACCTATGAGAGATTATCAGCAATATCTTTCAGACAAGAGCATCCTGGAGGATGACCAGGGGATCGCGATAGAGGACGAGGAGATATCTCCCGTTCTCTATGATTTCCAGCGATACGTTGTAAGGCGGGCGATCATGGCGGGGAGGTACGCTATTTTCGCAGACTGCGGGCTCGGCAAAACTCTAATGCAATTGGAGTGGGCCAGGATAATTCACAGGGAAACGAAGAAACCTATTCTCATCGTCGCGCCGCTTGCCGTGAGCAACCAGACCCTGCGCGAATCAGAGCTGCTTGATTATGCTGAAAAGGGCGTATCGGTGACAATCGCGCGCAGCCAGGAGGATATAGGGCCGGGGTTGAATATCACCAACTACGAGATGCTGCACTATTTTGACGCACAAGAATTCGGCGGACTGGTTCTCGATGAGTCATCAATCCTAAAATCGTATGGTAGCAAGTATCGTAAAGAGCTGACGGATTTCTCGCACAAGGTGGAGTATCGGCTCGCATGCACGGCAACTCCGGCGCCGAACGATTTGATTGAATTGATCAATCACGCGGAATATTTGGGGGTCATGCGCGGCAAGGAAATGATCGCGTTGTTTTTCACCCAAGACGGCAATACCACGCATGCGTGGCGGCTGAAGAAACATGCGGTCAAGGACTTCTGGAGATGGATGGCCAGTTGGTCGATTGCTTTTCGATCCCCAGAAGATCTGGGATTTGACGGATCGGCATTCATTCTGCCGGAGTTGCGGATTCACCATCACGTTATAGAAAGCAAAACACCGGACGGATTCCTGTTTCCGATCGAGGCGAAAGGGTTGAACGAGCAACGAGCCGCGCAGCGGGCTAGCATGCAAGAGCGGATCGATACCGCCTCTAGCTTGATCGATGATTCGCCGTGGATCGTATGGTGCAATCTCAACAAGGAAAGCGAGCTATTGTCTCGAACAATTCCCGGGGCAGCGGAGGTTAAAGGATCAGACACGCGGGAATGGAAAGAGGATTGTCTCTTGCGATTTGCCGAAGGCGATATCCATGCTTTGGTGACGAAGCCATCGATTGCCGGACACGGGATGAACTGGCAGCGATGCTCGAATATCGTATTTGCCGGGCTTTCAAATTCATACGAACAATTCTACCAGGCGATCCGGCGATGCTGGCGATTCGGGCAAAAGAGTCCGGTTGACGTGCATATCGTGATCTCCGAGGCAGAGACATCCATACTCGCAAACGTCATGGAGAAAGAGCGCAAGGTTTCGCAGATGTTTGATGAGCTCGTGGCGCACATGAAAGAAACGCAATTGCAAACGATTAGGAGGCAGGAGATGGAATATCGAACGGAATCAACAGAGTCGGATCGGTATACGATGATGCTGGGCGATTCAGTTGAGCGCATGGATGAAATAGATTCCGACTCGATCGGGCTGTCTGTCTTCTCGCCGCCGTTCCCCGGCATGTATGCGTATTCAAATTCGATGCGTGATGTAGGAAACGTCGATAGCATCGAACGAATGATCGAGCACTTCCGATACTTCGTCACGAAGGAAAAGCTCTACCGGATATTGATGCCGGGCAGATTGTGCGCGGTTCATCTGACCCAGGTCACGGCGATGAATTCTCGGGACGGGTATATCGGAATCAAGGATTATCGAGGCGCGGTGATTCAGATGATGGGCGAGGAAGGATGGATCTATGCGGGTGAAGTGTGTATCGAGAAGAATCCGCAGATCCAAGCAACGCGGAACAAAGAGCGTGGGTTACTGTTCAAGTCACTTGCTAATGACTCATCGGTTATGCGCCAGGCGTTGGCGGATTATCTGCTGTATTTCCGAAAGCCAGGAGAAAACAAAAATCCGATACAGGCGGGGGTTTCGGAACGATACAATAAGGGAGGTGGATGGATCACGGAACAAGAATGGATCGAGTGGGCCTCTCCGATATGGTATCGACATCGACCGGAGATGCCCGGCGGTATCAGTGAAACGGATGTGCTGAACGTGCGAGCGGCCCGATCGGGTGATGACGAGCGGCATATTTGCCCGTTGCAACTTGGCGTGATTCACCGCGCGATATATCTGTGGTCGGCGCCTGATGAGATCGTATTTTCACCGTTCGCCGGTATCGGATCGGAAGGACATCAAGCAATCATCGACGGTCGGCGATTCATAGGATGCGAGCTCAAAGCGGAATATTACGAAGTCGCCTGCAAGAATCTGCAACGAGCCGAGGGGATGTATCGACACAAAGAGTTGCCGTTATTTGAGGAGGCCGAGGTTGGATGAGCGCCATTTGACAAACGTTGAAAACGAGATGCGCCGAGGCGAAGAGCGATACGGGAAGTTCGCCTCGGGTCACGAATTCATGGCCGTTCTTCAAGAAGAGGTGACAGAGTTATGGGAGGATATTCGACTGACAGGATATCCTTCGTATCATGAATTGGTTCAGGTTGCGGCTGTTGCCTTGCGAGCGATTCATCAATACGGAGGGGACGATCCGGATCGGTTTGAACGCGAAAGAAGTGATCTGTTCAAGAATGGAAAAACCGCCGAAAGGACGGACGCATGAAGGTGCGCTGCGACTGCGCCGAATGGGCGGGCAGCATGCCGAGCTTCGATCTCGTTGTGAGATACGCCATCGCGCACGGGTTCCGGATACCGAGCTAAATCAAGACATTCAATCGCTGTCCGTATTGCGGGAAGGTGTTGCAGCGCGAGGCCTGGGAGCCTGTTGTTCATCGGGAGAACGGTAGGCATGGGGCATAGATCAACCGTGGCCCTATTGGACCGATTTGCCCCATTATGGGGAAAAGGGTATCCGACAGGAATCAGAAAGAAAGAGAGGTTTCTGTGAAGATAGGTGTAAGCGACAGGACTTGGAGAAAACAGGCGCAGTTAAGGAACGCCTATGAACAACTCTCGGATATTTACAGGGATGAAGAAGAGGTTGTTTATGTGGATTGCTGCGCTGGACCAGGTAAGTATGGGGAGCACGAAGGTAGTCCGGTGATATTTAGAGACATTATGGGGGAGGCTGGTGTTGATGTCAAAGGATATCTTTTCGAGAAAGACAAGGTAGCAAGCAATCTACTTGCCGATGTTTTTCGTGGCAGCGAATGGGATATTTGGAATGCAGATTACCGTAAGGTTCTGGGAACACACGTGTTGCCGGACGCGCACAATCTAAGAGGGTTGATCTATATAGATCCTAATGGTCCAGGAGATATTGACCTGGAGTTGATAGGAGAGTTTCTGGAAATTCAGCATAGAATGGACGTGCTCATTCACGTTTCGGATACCGCCGTTCTTCGTTGTGCTGGATCTGGATCGATAGATTGGAACGTAACGGACATTCCAGGGTTCATTACACGATACAACTGGTCTGTGAGCGATCGTGTAAAAGGTGACAAAGCCAAATGGGCTTTTGTTATGGGAACCGTAAAAGAGACAAGACTACGATTTTCAGGCTCTATTCCGATATATGGTCCCATGGATATGATCTGGGAGATATTGGCAGGAAAACCAATGAAGAGATCGGTGTATGAAGCAGGATTTGAAACGGATGAGCTGAGAAATGCCGCAGACTCTCATGGATAGATTGCTCGCAAAAATGGACTTGGCGGGCAAGGTAACGACCTGCAAGCTCATGTTCCATCGTAACACAACGGGAGAAGCTATTGGATTGGAGAAGATCCATGGGCGCCTCCCAAATGGCTCCTGGAATCCGGGAACGCAAAAGGAGTAAAGGCAGAATACAGGAGTCATTTGACAGAAGAAGAAGCAGAGAGGATCTTGCCAAAAGAAGTATTGGAGGGCGCATTCACGATTAGCGCAGTGAGCCGGAAATATGGCGGATTGATTTCAGGGCATTTTTACGCCGGCAAGGTGGAATAGAGTATGTCGCAGGCCCGTACTGGCAGGAAACTAAGAAACAGAAAAGAGGGCGAACTGTTAATGCTTGTCAGGCATGGCGACGGCAAGGGAAAAGTGATGTATGGCCAAGAGTCGCGGAATAACCCGTTTGTCGTCGAGTATATCTGGCCATGGAAGGGAGAAAAACAAAAGGTCACATATGTCGAGGGTATTGAGGATTGGAGAGGATATGTGGTTGTCGTTGAATCGACAGGCGCAGGATTCAAGGGGCACGCGCGGGGATGCGCCAGAATTGTGGCGGAGGGTGACAGCGAACGAGAAGTGGTGGAGAAAGTCAACGAGAGGTTGCGCATGGAAGGTTTAAGATACCAGCCATGTTGCAGGACGAGGTGGGGAGGAATTCGAGCATGAAGCAAAAAATGGCGCACGTAAACGAACAGGTAATGGCGGTTGATGCCTCGTGGGAAATATTGCTGTGTGATGGATGTGGCGATCAACTCGATCATGAATATACTGTCATCGTCAAGGGAAACGGCATTGAGGGATATGGGGGCGAGGACTTTAAAAAAGAAATATGCCTGAGTTGTTTTATAGGCATTGCGCGGAGAATGGGCATTTCTGAAAAAGAGGCTGCGAAGATAATTGCATGGTCGAAAGAGGATCAAAAAGATTTATTGGCGGACAAGTATCACCAGACGACAGAACCGCAGGTGCCGAAAGGGATTGTTGTGGAAAGGATAAATGGGCGCATGCAAAAGAAGTTCGCCGAGAGAAAGGCATACGCAGAGGGCAAAGACGTTGACATACCTTGAAGCGGTGACGAGACAACGGCGGGTGATCCTGAACTATGATGCAGTTGCCGGCCTCATGCCGTGGTTGGATGGTGAGGAACTGGTGACGAGTATGTTCGGCTCGGCCGATCTCCCGAACTCGCCGATTGACTCGGTTTTCTGGAATTGGGGGGAAGGCAACTATTCCTTGTACAAGAGCAAGCACACTCCGAGCTATAACTTCGGCCGGTTCGCCAAGTGGGTAGACGAAGGATGGGACATCATCGGGCTGTGTCATGAGGGTGCCAAGGCCCGGGGGCTCGAGTCGTTCTTCAGTTATCGCATCAACGGCAACGATGCGGACCCGGTATCGCCTGGCAAGCACATCGCGCAGATACCGCCATTCAAGCAGGAACACCCCGAGTGGCTGATACACGGAGGGACGTTCAACCGGAAGTCGCCGCCATACAACTTCGCGATCAAAGAAGTCCGAGAACACAAGCTCGACATAATCGCAGAAGCGCTTGACCGCTATGATTTCGACGGGGTGGAGATCGACTTTGCGCGCGTATGTCCGGTGTTGCCGCCTGGTCAGCAGTGGGAGCTCCGATGGGCCATCACTGAGTTCATGGCAGGGGTTCGCGATATCTGCAACGAAGAGGCGAGGCACCACAAGAAACCGGTGCTGGTAGCGGCCAGGGTGCCGGAAACTCTCGAGGGCTGCCACTTCGATGGGCTGGACGTTGAGCAGTGGATCGAGTCGCTATCCGTGGATATCCTCACCTTGGGCTGCCGATCGTTCGAGGTGGACTATCGAGCGTTCCATGACCTGACAGCCCATGCGAATAATCCGGTACGGTGCTACCCGTGCATCGACGACATCCACGCAACCGACGGATACCGCAACCCGCCGATGGAGGTGTTTCGCGGAGTGTTTGCGAACTGGCGCCGGCAGGGGTTTACCGGGGTGCAGACCTTCAACTTCCAGAACTCGAATCCGATGGTGGAGCGCATAGATCCCGAGTACCTGAAGAACCATCCCATGGTCGGGAAGCTGACAATCAGCGAATGGTTGCAATCTCAGTGGGATTTGCATTGTCGGGTTTATCAAGAGTTACAGGTGGGCGACACCTTCCTTGACGATGACAAAGTGACCTTCGTCATTCAGCGCCGAGGCGGCGGACACTCACCCCACCTCAACTCGTTTCCGTGGGATTGGAATACGCCGAGGTGGTTGTATTGCAATACCAACATGGAGGGCCAACTACCGGCGCTGCTTTACGCGAACCCGCTGAGAGACGTTATATTGAAAATGTACGTCTCGAAAATAGGGATGGCGGAAATCAGGGTTGAGTTGTCTCGTCCGGAGGAAATAGAGGTCAGGGTGAATAACATCTTGGCGCATCCGGTGGATGTCAAAAGAAAGAAGAGCCACCGCTGGATGATACCAAAAGCGCGCCTGGCTCTTGGTGAGAACTTGATAGGTATTTCGTTAAGAAAGAAAAAATGGTATAGTAGAACAACCATCGAGAAGGTCGAGATCGAGGTACTATGACCGCTGGATTGATTATTGCTCGAGGCGGCAGTGTACGGATGCCGAGAAAGAACGTGCGTAACCTATGCGGCCGGCCGCTGGTGGAGTGGTCGATTGTCCAAGCGCAGTGCAGCAGGGAAATCGATATCGTGGCCTTGGGGACGGACGATGATGAGATCGCGGAAATCGGTAAGCGGAACGGTTGCCTCATTATCCGAGATCCCGAGGTTGCGACCAGAGATCCCGGGGTTGTGAGCGCGTCAGTGATCTACGTAAACATGATGCAGGAGTTGTTGGGGATTGGATTCGATCTGGATATTGCCGTCAACATCCTGCCGACTTCACCCCTGCGACATCCATGGGATTTCGACTATGCCATACGTCTTTTCAAAGAGAGCGACGTAGAACAGGTGATATCGGTTTCTTGCCAGCGGGAACACCTGGTATATCAGTGGCTCGACGAGACCCATGTTGAAATGCTTATTGCTGGCCTGGATTGGCGCATGGCGGATCAAGGCGGCGGATTTGGTGTGGTTAGCATTCCATGGTACATCGAGCAACATCAAGATAAATACGTCGAGGTGAATAGCAGATTGAAGGTGCCGCATGTATCTTGGACGGCTATTGGCCTCGAGTCCTGGCAGAGGTATGATATAGACGATGGGGACGACTTCGTTATTTGCGAGAAGCTCATGGAGCACTACTTATTGGCGCAAGGCGACCCCTACAAATCTTACGCCCAGGGAGGGCAATTATGGCACAATGGATTTCGGTCAAAGAGCGAAAGCCTAAAGACCGCGAGCAAGTGACGGTGAATCTGGGCGGCGTACCTACGGCGGCCGTTTACAAGCACCAGAGGTTTTGGGTTCGTACGGACCCCGGGGAACCAGCCGGCGGGCATCCGGTCGATACCGTGACCGAGTGGCGCCTGGTTGAGCCGGTGGCCGCAAAGGCTACAACGGATAAATGATCAAGCCCGAACATGACATCAAGCTCAACACCGATCAATTCAACAGAAATACAACCGCGCGGACGCTGGAAGACGAGATCAGGTGGACGGCGGTTAATTGGCAAACCTTCGAGCAAGCTGGTAACGAGGGCCGGTGTTTCAACTACACCGATTTACGGCCTGCGGAATTAGAGGGGCAGAACCGGCCACGCAAACAGAAGCCGATATTGTGCATCGCATCGGGAGTGAGCTTAGATGACGCCCTTCCTCTCCTGAAGGATTGGGAGGGCGATACGATATGTAGTACGAGCCATGCAAGCACGATGGTGTATCACGGCAAACCGCCCACCTACATCATGGCGCTTGATATCGCCAGCCATATTGACGAGATGCCGATCGACGGGAGCTGGACGGATCATGACTCTACGCTCATTACGCACCCTGGGGTTCATCCTGGTCTTATTGGTGAGTGGCCGGGGAAGATCGCGGCTTTCCGCAAGCTCCAAGACAACCCGCCATTTTACAGCAACACGCAAAAGCTGATGTATAGCACGTGCCCCAAGACCAAGCGCGGGTTCAATCTCACGGCAACCATTCCCTCCATGGGCTCGGCGATGGCCGGCCAGATGCAAGTGGCGGCCGAGCTCGGGTATCATCCGATTTACCTGGTGGGGACGAATTTCGCAGCTGGACGGTTTACTGGAAGAAAGTTCGTGAACGGAGAATGGGTGGAAGACGTTCCCGGGGAAGTGCCGCAAGACAAACTGGTGATGTCGGAGAACGGTGTAGAGACGGCCGTCATCCAATTGTATTACAAAAGAAATATCATCTCGGCGTGGAGGCTAAATCTGGTGCAGTGCATCCAGACAGCCACGCCGTCGGTGCTACATGAAATGCCGTTTGCGCCGATCGAGACTGTGATTGATCGCCGGGGGAAGATGGGCGAAGGTATCAAGGGATTTACGAACAAAAGAATCATCGACACGGCGGACTTGTTCCACGCGAAGCACCACATATTTACCGTGCAGTTTGCGAATAACGGCGTGCACTATGTCGAGCTCCCACCGGAGGACGATCCGGTCCTGCGGATCAAAGCGTATATGGCGGAGATTGAATCGCACCGTGCCGCGGGGCGGATGAATCTGCCGGATCTTATGGCGCCGAAGACGATCAACGATATACGGCGGATCCTGAA
>Ga0114900_1001301_pt1 | contig 15684 bp, 14 predicted proteins | sample MalvireepMed_231_FD_89685 | JGI IMG/M metagenome (GOLD analysis project Ga0114900, IMG submission 89685) | Marine viral communities from the Global Malaspina Expedition - Malaspina viral metaG DeepMed_231 | ecosystem: Environmental > Aquatic > Marine > Oceanic | place: Mediterranean Sea...
GCGCGCCAGGAGGACGGCTTCCAGGTCTCGCTCATCGGTCTGCAACTCCGCATCGCCAGCTTGGCGAAGCCAGGGCGGGCAAGGTCCCGCAGGGAATGAAAGACGCGCCTTCTACTCCGATATGGGGTGCGAGGTCGATGCTCTGCGCGCAGCCCGCGCCGCCGAGGCCTTCGGCGCCCGCGCCGGCAGCCGTTGAGCCGCCGCGCTGGCCACCACGGCCAGGGCGCCCAGCGCCAGCCACCATTCCTGCCACACCCCGAAGCTCACCGCGGCGAAGGTCAGATAGCTGATCGCCGCCGCCGCGCCGGCCACCGCGCCGAAATCAGCCTTCGGGCGCTCCAGCCGGTGGAAGATGGCGACCCAGAAGACCGTCGCCGCCGCGGCCCCAATCACGCCGAGCTCCAGCCAGATCTGCAGGGCCGCATCGTGAGGGTGCAGGCGGATGCCCGGACCGAACATGCGGCTGGCGTCCAGGCCCCAGCCGCGCAAGGGCTTGTCGCTGATCCAGTCGACCGCATAGCTCCAATAGTCCATGCGCATGCTCCAGGAGAGGCTGACCAGATCCTGGAGCTGGCCATAGGCGCCCTGAGCGCGCAGGCCCCAGACCACCAGCGGCGTGGCGAGGAAGAAGATCGCCGCGGCGACCGCCAGCCCCCGGGGCGCGACCTTCGGCCAGCGATAGACCGCCAAGCCGGCGGCGCTGGCGAGCGCCAGGGCGATGAGGGGCGCATCGGCGCCCAGCCCCGCGGCGCCGGCCACGATGCCTGCGGCCATCAGCACGGCCAACTGCCACCAGCCGACCCGCACCGCCACCAGCGCGGCCGGCGCCCAGAGCACGGCCAGGACAAACACCCCCTGGGCGACGTTGCGGACCGCCAGGTCGGGTCGGATCGGGTCGCCGATCGCCTGGCGGATCGCCTGATAGAGGGCCGCGCCCGTCACCGCCTCGACGATGATCAGCGTCGCCAGGGCCGAAACCCCCGCCATCAGAAGGATCATCGCCCGGCGCAGCCCCTGTGGCGTGGCCCGGCGCACCGCGCTGTAGGCCGCCCAGTAGAGCAGACCCTGACAGACGAGCTTGACCGCGTTGGAACTCCAGAGGGGATCGGGCCTGTAGGGGCTCCACAGCATCGACCCGCAGGCCCAGATCACCAGGACCAGCAGGGCCAGGGCCGCGGGGCGGTCAGCCTCGCTGACCTGAAACGCCGGCAGGCACAGCAGGCCGACGATGCTGAGCAGCACGGCGAAGCCCAAGGGACCCAGCCAGCCCAGCAGGCCGGTCATCACCCCGGCGAAGGCCAGCACCCAACCGCACCACCGGGCGAAGCGCGGGCCGCTGATCCAGGCCGGCGCCGTCACGCCACCGCGCCCAGATCCTGCGGCAGATGTTTCTCGCGCATGGTCACCAGTTCTTCGGCCAGGGTCGGATGGACGGCGCAGGTGGAATCCCACTGGGCCTTGGTGGCCCCCATCTTCAGGGCGATGGCGGCCATCTGGATGATTTCCGGCGCATCGGCGGCGACAACATGGCAGCCGAGGATCTTCTGGGTCTTCTCGTCCACCACCAGCTTGATCAGGGCGCGCTCGTCCCCGCCGGCGAAGGCGTGCTTCATGGCCCGGAAGCGCGAGAGGTAGATGTCGACCTTGCCGTGGGCGTGCCGGGCCTCGGCCTCGGTCATCCCCACCGAGCCGATCGCTGGCTGCGAGAATACCGCCGAGGCGACCATCTCATGATCGAAGGTGGTCGGGTTGTCGTAGAATTCGGTCTGGGCGAAGGCCGCGCCTTCGCGGATCGCCACCGGGGTCAGGTTGATCCGATCGGTGACGTCGCCCACCGCCCAGATGTTCTCCACATTGGTCCTGGAATAGTCATCGACGATGACGGCGCCATCCTTCAGCGCGACGCCAGCATTCTCCAGGCCCAGGCCCTCCACATAGGGCGCGCGGCCCAGGGCGAAGAGCACCTGGTCAGCCTCCAGGGTCGCGCCGCTGGTCAGGTGGCTGACCAGCCCGGATTCGGTCTTTTCGACCCGCTCGTGCTGGCAGCCCAGCAGGACGTCGATACCCTTCTTCTCCAGCTCCTCGGCCAGATGGGCGCGCACATGGTCATCGAAGCCGCGCAGGATGTTGGGGCCCCGATGCACCAGCGTCACATCGACGCCCAGGCCCTTGAAGATGCAGGCGAATTCGACGGCGATATAACCCCCGCCAGCGATCACGATCCGCCTGGGCAGGTCCTCGAGCTGGAAGGCCTCGTCGGAGGTCAGCACATGCTCGATCCCCGGCAGGTCCTGCGGAACCCAGGGCCGGCCGCCGGTGGCGATCAGGATCTTGTCGGCGGTGACGGTCTTGTCCTTGCCGACCAGCTCGATGGTGTGGGCGTCGATCAGCCTGGCCTTGGCGTGGGCCAACTCGGCGCCGGCGTTCTGCAGGTTCGTGACATAGATCCCCGACAGGCGGGCGATTTCCTTGTCCTTTTCGGCCAGGAAGGTCGGCCAGTCGAAGCTGGTTTCGCCGACGCTCCAGCCATAGGCCTGGGCCAGCTTGAAATGGCTGGCGAACTCCGAGGCGTAGACCATGAACTTCTTGGGCACGCAGCCGCGGATCACGCAGGTGCCGCCCACGCGGTGCTCTTCAGCCACGGCGACGCGGGCGCCGCTGAGGGCGGCCAGGCGCGCGGCGCGCACGCCGCCCGAGCCGGCGCCGATGACGAAAAGGTCGTAGTCGTACTGGGTCACGGGGGTGACGCTCCTTACGGTTCGACGGTGACGACGCCTTCGGGCGTCCCCACCAGGGCCATGTCGGCCAGGTCGAGAAACAGGCCATGATCGACCACGCCGGTGACGCTCTTCAGCGCATCGGCCAGCGCCGCGGGATCCTCGATCCGTCCGCAGGCTGCGTCATAGATGAGGTTCCCGCCGTCGGTTCGCACCGGGGCGCCGTCCTTCATGCGAAGACGCGGCGCGACGCCGAGGTCGCACTCCGAAAGCGCATCGCAGATTCGCAGGGCGGTCGTCTCGTGAGCGAAGGCCACCACCTCGATCGGCAGGGGGAATTTGCCCAACACCGGCACGCGCTTGGCCGCATCGGCGATGACCACGCAGCGGCGCGAGGCCTCCCAGACCAGCTTCTCGCGCAACAGGGCCGCGCCGCCGCCCTTGATCAGCGACAGGGCCGGACCGATCTCGTCGGCGCCGTCCACCGTCAGGTCGATGGACTTCACCGGGCCGAGTTCGGAGAGCCTCATCCCCAGGCCCTGGGCGAGTTCGGCGGTGGCGACCGAGGTGGCGACACAGGTCACGTCGAGCTTGCGCGCCGCCAGCGCCTTGACGAACCAGGCCGCCGTGGAGCCGGTGCCCAGACCCACGACCATGCCGGCCTCGACCAGGGCGGCGGCGGCCTCGCCCGCGGCTTTTTTCTGCGCGTCTGCGTCCATTTGAGTTCCGTCTCTCGCCGCCGGCAAAACAAGCGGCTCATTTGTCTTCTTCTAGGCGCCTGCGGGCGGCAAGGCCACAGGGGAAAGCCCCAAGGTCTCAGGCCTTGGGGCCCCTGGCGCGTTTGCTGGCGCGGAACCGCTGCGCCCAGCCGGGCTTCTCCACCTGCGCCGAGCGCTCCAGACCCAGGGCCTCGGGCGCCACCTCGCGGGTGATCACCGAGCCTGAGCCGATATAGGCGCCGGCCCCGATGCGCACCGGCGCCACCAGGGCCGAGTTGGAGCCGATGAAGGCGCCCTCCCCCACATGGGTGTCGAACTTGTCGAAGCCGTCATAGTTACAGAAGATCGTTCCGGCCCCGATATTGGCCCCGGCCCCGACGGTTCCATCCCCCAGATAGGCCAGGTGATTGGCCTTGGCGCCGGCCCCGACCGCGACCTTCTTCACCTCGACGAAGTTGCCGATATGGGCGCTTGGTCCGATCTGCGCGCCGGGACGCAGGCGGGCATAGGGACCGATCAGCGCCCCCTCGGCCACGCTCGCCCCCTCCAGGTGACTGAAGGCCCGGATCACCGCGCCGGCCGCCACGGTCACACCAGGGCCGAAGACCACGAAAGGCTCCACCGTCGCGCCGGGCGCGATCTGGGTGTCCCAGGAGAAGTGCACCGTGTCCGGGGCCGGCATGGCCACGCCCTCGTTGAGGAAATGGTGGCGGCGGCGCTGCTGAAAGATGGCCTCGGCCGCCGTCAGCTGGGGTTGGGAGTCGGCGCCCATGACGGCGCTTTCGGGCACGAAGGCGGCGCGCACATTGGCCTCTTCGGCCACGGCGACGGCCACCACCGAGGTCAGGTAGTATTCGCCCTTGGCGTTATCATTGCCCACCTTGTCCAGCCAGTTGAACAGACGGCAGGCGTCGGCGGCCATCATGCCGGAATAGCAGGCCCGCACATGGCGCTCCTCCTCGCTGGCGTCACGGGCCTCGACGATCCGGATGACATGGCCGTCGGCGCCGCGGATCAACCGGCCATAGAGGGCCGGGTCGGCCGGCTCGAAGCCGAGCAGCGCGATCTGGGCGCCTTGTTCGCGCAGGGCGAACAGCGGCTCCAGGTCCTTGCCCTCCAGCAGCGGGCAGTCGGCGTTGGTCACCAGCACATCGCCGGCGAAGTCCTGCAGGGCCGACCGGGCGGCCAGCACCGCATGGCCTGTGCCCAGCGGCGGGTCCTGCACGGCCACCGCGGCCTCGCCCAGCCGGGCGACCACCGCCTCACGCACCGCCGCGCCCTGCGCCCCGACCACGACGAGGATCCGCTCGCAGCCGGCCGCCTGCACCGCATCTATGGCCCGGTCCAGCATGGTCCGGCCGCCGACCTTGTGCAGAACCTTCGGGATCGGCGACTTCATGCGCGTCCCCTGGCCCGCGGCGAGGATGACGGCGGCGCGCGGTTGGGCGCTGGGGGTCATGGCGAGGTCCTTCCCGAGTCGACGGCGTTGCAATCATGGGGCGTTTAGCCGAAACGGCGACAGGTTTCGACGAAAGGAGACGTAAGCAGCCATGGCCGCCCCCCTCGATCTGACGGCCCTGGCCGGCGCGACGCTCGCCTTCGACCTGGACGGCACCCTGGTGGACACCGCGCCCGATCTCGTCGGCACGTTGAACGTCATCCTGCAGGAGGAAGGCCACGCCCCCCTGCCGCTCGCCGAGGCCCGCCCCTTCATTGGCAAGGGCGCCCGCTGGCTGCTGCAGCGCGGCTTCACCGAGGCCGGCGCGCCCATCTCCGACGACGCCATGGGCGGCCTCTTCGCGCGGTTCATCGCCCGCTACAACGCCCATATCGCCGATGAGAGCGTCCCCTTCCCCGGCATGGTCGAGACGTTGGAGACCCTGCGCGGCGCAGGCGCGCGCCTGGTGGTGTGCACCAACAAGCGCACCGACCTCTCCACCAACCTTCTGGACGCCCTGAACCTGTCGTCGCTGTTTGCGGCCATCGTCGGCGCCGACGCCGCCCCGGCCCAGAAGCCCGACCGCCGCCATCTGGAGACCGCCATCGCCCGGGCCGGCGGCCGCCCCGACCGCGCGATCATGATCGGCGACGCCGCCCCCGACGCCGGCGCCGCCCGGGCCGCCGGGGTGCCGCTGATCCTGGTCAGCTTCGGCTATACCGAGGTCCCCGTGGCCGAGCTGGGGGCCGACATCCTGATCGACCATTACGCCGATCTGCCCGCCGCCTGTTTGCAGCTACTGCCGGCTTGCCCCCGGCCAAACGAGACGCTATAGGGCCGTCCCTTCCGATGGATGCGTAGCTCAGCGGGAGAGCACCTCGTTCACACCGAGGGGGTCACAGGTTCAATCCCTGTCGCATCCACCATTCCTTCCGCCGGTGAGCCGGCGTGAATTCCCTTTCAGCGAAAACCTCCGAGACGCGATACGTGCGGCGGCGTGCATCCCTGCGTTGCTGCTCGCCAACAGGCCGTAGTTTCGCGCGAGTGGCCTCGTCTGGCGCCGATGAAGGTCGTCGCAAACGTGCGAAGCCGCTGCAGGCTGTTGGCGGAGCGCGTCGTGGACACTATTGACACCGCATCTCGAAACAGCCCCCCATGCCCACCTGTCGCTTGACCCGGGCACGGCGCATTCGCATGGTGCGCCCGTTATAGTTGCGTGGGGTGGGGCTGTGGCAGCGGCGCGCCCACGGTTTGTCGGAGTGTTTTCCAGTGCCCGCCAGTACGACGGTGGCTGCGAGCGGCGTAAGCGCCGTCGACAGCCTGCTTTACGGGACCAAGTGGTCCAGCACCGGCCTCACCTTCAGCTTTCCCGACGCGGTCACCGATCTGGCAGACTATGCCAGCCCGCTGGACCCGGCCTATTTCTCCGGCTTGGACTCCACCCAGCGTCTGTGGGTGCAACAGGCGCTGAGTCAGTGGGGCAGGGTCACCGGCCTGACCTTCACCGAGGCGGCGAACGACGCGGACGGCGACCTGCGCTTCTACTTCTATAACGACGGCGGCAACCTGACGATGCGGGTGGTGGGCTTTCCGGGGGAGACGCCGGAAAGTGGAGACGTTCAGTTCGGGGCTGCATTCACGTCCGGCGCCTGGACCCCAGGGACCTATACCCACTTCACCATCCTCCATGAGATCGGCCACGCCCTGGGGCTGAAACATCCCCACGGCGCCGACAACGGCTTCCCCGTGGCCGACGGGGCGAGCGATGGCGTGCCCAATTCGGTGATGAGCTATCGCAGCTATCTGGGTGGGCCGATCGAAGCCTATGGCATCGCCTCGGGTTCGTATCCGACGGCGCCGATGGCCTTCGACATCGCCGCCATCCAGCACCTCTACGGCGCCAACTGGATCTATAACTCAGGCGACACGGTCTATAGCTTCACCCCCACTGCAGCCGTCATCTTCGGCGCCTATTGGGATGGCGGCGGCCAGGACACCTATAACTTCGCCAGCTACACGACCCATCTGAAGATCGATCTGCGGCCGGGCGCCTGGAGCGACCTCGGCGGCCAGTACGCGTTGCTGGACAATGTCGCGCCGGTCTATGCGGACGCCAATATCCGCAACCCCGAACTCTACAACAACGATCTGCGCAGCCTGATCGAGAACGCCACCGGCGGCTCGGGAAACGACTCCATGGCGGGCAATCAGGTCGCCAACACCTTGAGCGGCGGAGCCGGGACGGATTCGCTGGATGGCGGCGCAGGGTCCGACACCCTGATCGGCGGTTCGGGCGACGACCAGCTGGCCGGCGGCGAGGGCGATGACCGCCTCGAGGGCGGCAGCGGCGCCGATACGCTCACCGGCGGCGCGGGCGCCGACACCTTCCTGGTCACCGACGGCGATCAGGTGAAGGACTTCCAGGCCGGCGACCGGATCATGACCGCCGGCGCTGTTCCCGCGTCGCTCACCTTCAGCCTCGCCGGCGCGGCGCTCACCATCGATCCGGACGGTGCGGGGGGCGCAGGCGCCATCACCGTCGACCTCGCCGCCTTCACGCTATCGGGCTACCAGCTGGCCCTGGATGGCGACGGGGCGATCATCCTGCAGCTGGCGCCTGCCCCGCCGCCGCCCGCCACACCCTCGGACGGGCCTGATCTTCTGACCGCGGGTCCTGCGCCTCTGTCGGCGGGACCTGGCGGCGATATCGTCCTGGGCTCGGGTGAGGCGAACTGGATCCACGGCAACCAGGGCGATGACATCCTCTATGGCTATGCCGGCGACGACACCCTGATGGGCGGGCAGCAGAACGACCAGCTGTCCGGCGGCGAGGACCGCGACATCCTGTTCGGCGACGCCGGAGACGACCGTCTGAACGGCGACAGCGGCGACGATCAGCTGTTTGGCGGCGAGGGTCAGGACAGCGCCCAGGGCGGGGACGGGAACGACCTGCTGCAGGGCAACGCCGGCGCCGACTCCGTGGCCGGCGGCGAAGGCCAGGACACCCTGCACGGCGGCCAGGGGGACGACTTCGCCCACGGCAACCAGGGCCAGGACATGATGTTCGGCGACCTGGGCCGCGACACCCTGCTCGGGGGCCAGGGGGACGACCGCCTGTTGGGCGGCGAAGGCGCCGACTGGCTGTCGGGGGATCTCGGTGACGACGTCCTGACCGGCGGGGCCGGGGCCGATGGCTTCAACTTCGTTGGCGGCCAGGGCCGCGACACGGTGACGGATTTCCAGGGGGCTGACGGCGACCGGCTGATCTTCGCCCGCGGCGACGTGGCGAACTTCGAGGCCCTGCTCGCCCGCGCCACTGTGAGTGGCGGGGACGTGGTCTTCACCCTGGCCGATCAGGTGATTGTGCTGGCCGACGTCCAACTGAGCGCCCTGACGGCCAGCGACTTCCTGTTCGTCTAAGGCCTAGGAACAACAAAAGAAAAGGCCCGCGCGATGGCTGCGCGGGCCTCTTCCATACAAACCGGCCTCTACTGGGCGGCGGCTTCCAGAGCCTGCGCGCGCTCCAGATGGGTGCGCAGGGTGGGCACGAGATCGCGGGCGAAGGCGGCCAGTTCGGCGTTGTCGCCGTTCTCGCCATAGCCTTCATGCAGGGTGATCGCCTCCTGGTGAGCGGCGACCTGTTGTTCGGCGAACACCTCGTCGAACTGGGCGCCGTCCGCGGCGCGGAGATTGTCGATCAGGCCCTGGCGACGCTCGTCCATCTCGGTGGGCGGGGTTTCGCCGGCGGCGCGGGCCAGCTCAGCCAGGCGACCGGAGCTGGCGGTGTGATCGTTGACCAACATTTCGCCAAGCTGCCGGGTCTCGGCGCTCTGGCCCTTCTCCTGGGCCATGCGGCCGGCTTCAATCTCGTACATGTCGCTGACCGCCGCATTCATGACGTAGCCGTCCAGCGTATTGGCCCCGAGCGTGGCCGCCGACGTCTGGCCGACCGCCGCCGAGGTGGCGTCCTGGGCGGCATTCACGGGCTCGGACTGGCCGACGTCGGTGGTTCCGTCGCCGTTTCCGCATGCGGCGAGGCCCACCAGGGCGGCGGCGCAGGCATATACGATCAGATAATGTTTCATAGGGAGCTCCCTTAATGGATCCTGCCAAGCCAACACGAAGCTGAGCGATGAGTTCCGAACATGGCGGCGTCTGCAAATGGACCGACTCAGGGTTTGCTGGCCCTTGAATCCAATTTAACGACCGCGCGTTTTCCTTGCCGGAGGTTCCATGTCCAACTCAAAGCTTGAGCGTGAATACTGCGTCCATTTGGCGGAAGGCGATCACCAGGCTGTCCGCCGCCTGAGCGAGCGCAGCTTCGAGGCCGCCGCCCTGGCCTATGTCGAAGACCTGCACCTGGCCGATCGCGGCGCCGAGATCAGCCTGGTGGTGCAGGACATGGAAAGCGGCCACGAGCACTGCTTCCGCGTCGATCTCGACAGCGGCGAAACCTCGGCCTGCGGCTGATCAGGCTGAGGCTGGGGCCCTTCCAATGCGGCAAGGGTCGGCTCAGGGCTCCGCATAGCCCTGGGCGCGGAGCGCCAGCTCATGGGCGGCGGGGTCCTGGGTGAAGAACAGGCCGCCCTGGCGTTCGGAGTCCTGCGGCAGGTAGTCGAGGGTCATCTCGCTTTCCTCAACGGCCTCCCCGTCACGGGAAAGCTCGCCCGTGACCACGATGCCGGCCCCGGTGCTATGGCCCATGTTGGTGGCCTTGAACCTCACCAGATAGCCCGCGCTGGTGCGCGACACCGCCGTCACCTCCAGCACCACGGCCGGCGGCCCCTCCGGGCGCGTCATGGCGAAGTGGACCATGTAGCCCACGGCGAACATCACCAGCAGCGCGCCGATCCCGGCCACCACCCATTCCAGGGCCGAGGTGGTTTCGGGCGTCTCATGGCCGTCGCGTTCAGCCCTGTCGGCGGATGTCATAGGAGCAGCCTCGCAGCAGCGGCGCCGATCGCGCCCGGAAAACCCAGAACGATCGCCGCGCTGATGATTTCCTGCAGGTCGCCATTGTCCGTGCGGCTGAAGATCCAGAGCGCAAACAGACTGACCAGCAGCACGATCGCGTAGCCCACCACGCTGAACCGCAGGAATATGACCGAGGCGGGGATCGCCTCCGGTCGCCGGGAGCCGCCGCGGAAGTTCAAGGCGTAGACAAAGGCGTGCATCAAGCCCAGCGAGAGCAGCGCCAGCGCCACGCCCTGCCAGGCCGACATCTTGTAGGCGATGGCCACCATCTCTTCGGTGGGGGCGACATTGAACGACAGGAAGAGCGCGCCGGCCCCCATCAGGAAGAGTTCGCCCCAGTAGCCGGGCGCTTCCCGTTCCGGGCCATCGCCCTCGGGCTCGGCGCCCAACTGGCTGCGCGCCAGCATGGCGCCGAAGCTGCCCGGCACGGTCTGGAGCGCGACCTTGCCGATGATCTCCCGCGGCGCCATCTCCGGGGTCAGGATCCCGAAGATCCACAGGATGACGCCCGCCGCGATGGCGGCCACCAGCATGACCACCAGGGCGTCGGCCATGTCGTCGCGCAGATGCGCCGTCGGCCGCATGCCGCCAAAGCGCGACAGGCCCACAAGGACCGGGAAGGTCAGGACCAACAGCAGGGCGAGGCGGAGCGGGTCCATGTAGAAGCCCAGCCACCACATCTCCATGGTCATCATCATGGGCAGCGAGAAGATCAGGGCGCCGGCGAAGGCCCGTCCCAGCCCCCTCAAGAAGGCCGCGTCCGCCTGAAAGGCGCTCAGCACCCCAATTCTCCCTCAGTTGCGCCTGTGGCGTCCAAGAGTGTTTGAGCAGGCCTCAGGGTTCCCGCGGGCGCCGCCCCTGCATCCGTAGTAGGCTGCTGAGGGACAGATGGACAAGACGCGCCCACCCCAGGCGGCGCCAAGCTTGACTTCCGCCTCCCCCGCATCCGCGATGCAGGCAAGCCAATCTGCGAGCATAGATATGCCCAGCGCCCTGGACGCGATCGACACCAAGATTCTGGAGATCCTGCAGCAGGACGCCTCCCTGTCGACAGCGGACCTGGCCGAGCAGGTCGGCCTGTCCCAGTCCCCCTGCTGGCGGCGCATCCAGCGGCTGCGGGAAGAGGGCTACATCAAGGGCACCGTGGCCCTGGTGGATCGTCAGAAGCTGGGCTTCGCCATACAGATCTTCGCCCAGCTCAAGATGACGGCCATGAGCGACGAGGACCGGGCCAGCTTCCACCGCGCCGTTGAAGCCATGCCCGAGATCACCGAATGCTATGCCGTGTTCGGCGAGATGGACGCCATGCTGAAGGTCCTGGCGCCGGACCTGAGCTGGTATCAGGACTTTGTCGTCTCCACGATCCTGAAGCTGCCCGGCGTCGCCGACATCCGCTCCATCGTCACCCTGGCCGCGTCCAAGCACACCACCGCGGTGCCCCTGCACATTCGCTCTCTGCGCTGAGCTTCGACTTCGCGCATCGCGCCGCGCGCCGCTCGGGAGTCAGGCCGTGCCGGTCGCCGCCAGCAGGTTCGCCCTTTCCTCAGGCGTGTTGGCCCCGCGAAGGCGCATCAGGGCCCCCGGCGGCGTGGGCAGAACCGCCAGACCCGCCCGCTCGACGAACCGGCGCAAGGGCCAGCCATCGGTAGCCTCCAGCGGGGCGGAGTCAACGGAAAGGACCATTGGCACAGGCAGGCCCTCGAAGGTCGCCCCGGGCGCCGGCGCGGCCAGCAGAGCCGCAAGGTCGTCCGCTTGCAGGGTTGGCGCATCCACCGCCAGGACAAGGACGCGGGCGGCGCCTCGCTGGCGGGCCTCCGCAAGCCCCGCCAGCAGCCCGCCGACAGGTCCCGCCTCCGGCGTTGGATCGCCCACAAACCCGAAGCCATAGTCGCGTCCGACGCTCAGAACCGCGCCGGCGCCCACCGCCCTGCCGAGGTCAGCCACCCGCTCGATCGCGCTTCGACCGCCCCAGTCGAGCAGGGCCTTGTCCTGCCCCATGCGTTCAGACCGGCCGCCGGTGAGAATGAGGGCGATGAGCGTCATGACGCTCATCTTGCGCTGAACCCATGGCCACACAAGGGCGCAGCCTTCTCCATAACACCGTTTTGAGATTGACTCTCATAATTAGAAAGGGCAGTTGCGAGCCGTTCTTATTAGGGTGGGCAGCATGTCTCGTATGGCTTGGACGATTGGCGCTTTGGCTCTTGGGCTAGGCGGCGGAGTCGCTTGGGCCGATGACGCGACCGAGCTTCGCGAAGTGGTCGTCACCGGCGAAAAGACCGACCGCAGCCTGCAGGACACCGTGACCAGCGTGGCCGTCGTCGATGCGCGCAAGATCGAAGAGGAGGCCATCCAGACCTTCTTCGACATCGTCGCCCGCACGGCCAATGTCTCCTCCACCTATGGCGGCTCGGGCTTCACCATCCGCGGGGTCAGCAACACCAGCGTCTCCGGCGGCGGCAGCGGCGGTCTGGCCACGGTCTATGTGGACGGCGCCGCCATCCCCGAACGCGCCCTCAACAATGGCCCGCTGGACATGTGGGACGTCGCCCAGGTGGAAATCCTGCGGGGGCCGCAATCGACGCTGCAGGGGCGCAACGCCCTGGCCGGGGCGGTGGTGATCCGCACCACCGAGCCCACCTGGACCTGGAGCGGCCGGGCGCGCGCCATGGTCTCCGACGCCGGGGAACGCAGCCTGGCCTTCGCTGGCGGCGGGCCGATCATCGCAGATCAGCTCGCCTTCCGCCTGGCCGTCGAAGAGCGCAAGGCCGACGGCTTCGTCTACAACACCACGCGCGAGCAGAACGAGGACCCGACCGACGCCACGACGATCCGGGGCAAGCTGTTGCTCACGCCGGACGCCCTGCCCGACCTGACCGCGCGACTGGTCTGGACCCACGACGAACGTGTGGGCGGCTATGTCTATAGCTATTCCCGCACCGACGTCGCCGACCCCTTCGACAACCGGATCACCGGGGGCGACTTTCCCAATGACAGTGACAGCACCGCCGACATCCTCACGCTGGAAGCGGACTACCGGCTGTCGGACCGGTTCGACCTGACCAGCGTCACCGCCTGGAGCCGGGTTGAAAATCTCAGCCGCTATGATGGCGACTACAGCCCCGTCGCCGACGCCTTCGGCATCCTGGACGAAGAAGACGAGGTGTTCTCGCAGGAGCTGCGGCTGGCCTATTCCGGCGAGCGCTTGAGCGGCCTGGTGGGCGCCTACTACGCCCGGCGCATCCGGGACTATGTGAACACCACCCAGACCAATGTGCCGACGCCGGCGCCCACCCTGCAGGGGGTGCTGATGGGCGCGCCCTTCGGTTTGGACGCCGCCACGGCCGGCGCGATCGCCAACCTCTATGTTTCCCAGCTGCCGGCGATCCCGGTGGACTATTTCGGCTCCTCGCCCGAGGACATCCGCACCATGGCGCTGTTCGGCGACGGCCGGCTCCAGATCACGCCGCAGCTCTCGATTCTGGCGGGCTTCCGCTATGACCGTGAGGAGAACATCCAGTCGTCTCAACAGGTCGCCAGCTTTGCGGGGACCTATCCCGACCCTGCGGCCTTCGGATCCCTGGCGCCGGTGATCGGCGGCCTCAACCAGGTGGTCGGCATGTTCGTGGCCTCGGCCGGGGGCTCCGCGCCGACCACCAGCCGGGACTTCGAAGCCTTCCTGCCCAAGCTTGGCGCCAAGTACGACCTGACCGACGACGCTTCGGTCTCGTTCGTCGTGCAGCGGGGTTACCGCTCGGGCGGCTCGGCCGTAAACGTGGCCCGCTCCAGCGTGGTCCCCTACGACCCGGAGTTCACCTGGAACTACGAACTGGCCCTGCGCACGAGCTGGCTGGATGACGCCCTGACCCTCAACGCCAACGCCTACTATGTCGATTGGACCGACCAGCAGGTGATGGTCAATCTGGGCATGAATATCTACGACACCCAGACCGAGAACGCCGGCGCCTCCCACCTCTATGGCTTCGAGATCGAGGGCGCATGGCGCCCGGCCGCCCCCTACGACCTCTACGCCTCGGTGGGCCACACCCAGACCGAGTTCGAGGATTTCGAGGTCACCATGGGCTCAACCCATGTCGATCTCACGGGGTCGGAGTTCGCCTTTGCGCCCCACTGGACCTGGGCGGTGGGCGGCAACTACCGCTGGGATGGCGGTCTCTTCCTGAACCTGAACGCCAGCTATCGCAGCGACGCCTTCAGCAACACCGGCGTCACCCAGAGCGACTTCGCCATCGACGCCCGCACCCTGGTCAACGGACGCTTCGGCTATGACGCCGGCGACTGGCGGATTTCGGTCTACGGCCGCAACCTGCTGGACGAGCACTATGTCCAATACGAGCAGGCCGGCCTGGAGCGCGCCATCTTGGGTGACCCGCGGCTCATCGGGGCGGCCATCGAGATCGAGTGGTGACCCCCGCCGCCGACATCTTAGCCGCCGCGGCCCTCACGGCGCTGGGCGCTGCAGCCGCCCTGATCCTGCGCCGGGCGTGGCGACGCCGCGACGCCGCCCGCCCCTGGCTGATGCTGGCCGGGTGGGGCGCCCTGGCCGCCGCGGTGCTGGGCGCCGCGCCCGTCCTCGGCCCGGCGAGAGGTCCGTTCATGGCCTCGGCCCTGGTCTCCTTCGGCGCCCTGGCGGTCGTGGCCGCCAGCCTCCAGAAACGCACCAGCCGCAGCCGGCCGCTGCGCGAGGTTGCGCTGGAGCCGTCGGAGCGGCCGTCCAAGGCCTGGCGCGGCTGGCTTCGGGTGCTGCTGGCCGGTCCCCTGGGCGGCGTCGCGGCCATGGGCGTCGGCCTGGCCTGGGCCGTATGGGTCCCTGGACCGCCCCAGACCCGCATTGTCCTGGGCGGGCTGCTGGTGCCCATTCTGTGGGCGGCCGGCATGGCCTGGACCCTGGCCGACGACAAGATTCTGCGCGCCACCGCGGTTCTGTCAGGCGTCACACTGGTGACCTTCAGCGCCGCCGTTCTGAAGGGCTTCTCATGAGCAAGGTCGGCAAACCGATCTGGCCGAAAATTCCGTCGGGCTTCGTCCGCGCCGTCCTGGCGGGGCATTCGGCCCTGGGTCTGGCCTTCGCCGCCCTGATCTATCTGGTCTGCTTTTCCGGCACGGTGGCGGTCTTCGCCGAGGAGTTCCACCGCTGGGAGCAACCGGCCGCGCCACGGATGGCCGCCATCTCGCCTGCCGCCCTGCAGACAGCGGTCGAAGGCGCCATCGCCCAGTATGGCAAGGCCGAGCACATCTTCATCAGCCTGCCCACCGACGGCGCGCCCCGGGTCTCGCTCTATCTGGACCGGGCGGCCGGCGACCTTGAGCTGTTCGCCGATGCGCAAGGCCAGCTGACCGATCCGGCGCCAACGCCCTGGACCGACTTCATGACCACCCTGCACATCTATCTGCACCTGCCGCGGAGCTGGGGAATCTTCGTGGTCGGCCTGACCGGCGTGGCGCTGCTGTCCTCGCTGATCTCAGGGATCTTCTCCCACCCGCGGGTGTTTCGCGACGCCTTCCATCTGCGCTGGGGCGGCTCCAAGCGCCTGCAGGAGGCCGACCTGCACAACCGGATCAGCATCTGGGCCCTGCCCTTTCATGTGACCATCGCCCTCACCGGCGCTCTGCTGGGCCTGACCACAATCATCGCCGGCGTCCTGGCCCTGGCCCTGTTCCAGGGGGATGTCGGCCGGGCCTATGACCTCTTCCTTCCCCCAGCCCCGCAGGATGACCCACGCCCGGCCGACATCCCCCTGGAACAGGGCCAGGGCCAGGACGCCGGCGATGATTGTGGACAGGCCCAGCAGAGCGCCGGTGCGGGCGATGGCCA
>Ga0114900_1001304_pt1 | contig 15654 bp, 24 predicted proteins | sample MalvireepMed_231_FD_89685 | JGI IMG/M metagenome (GOLD analysis project Ga0114900, IMG submission 89685) | Marine viral communities from the Global Malaspina Expedition - Malaspina viral metaG DeepMed_231 | ecosystem: Environmental > Aquatic > Marine > Oceanic | place: Mediterranean Sea...
CAATATTTCTATCAGCCATTGCTAATAATAGATTGGTCATGGCCGCAGGATCATCAAGATACATAAAGTCAAATTCTACTTGAGCAGGAAATCTAAAACCCATTGTCTCTTGAATAATTTTAATCTGATGATTCCAAAAAGATAATACTATATTCCGAACATAGTTTAATCTCTCGGTTAAAGTTTTTAAAGAAATAAAGTTATTAGTTGTGCCGCTAGCTCCAAATGTGCCGGTTAGAGTCGGAGGAATGCCCAAACAAGCATAGATAGCCATAAGGGTAGGACGATACTTTTCCTCACCTAAAAACCTTTGTACATCAGTGCCAGTTTCAAGTAACTCAATATCTGGACCCCAAACAATATCCGTTGTTCCACCACCTACATTTGATCCTAAAATGGACTGTAAAGCAGAAGCAGCAGCGGGAGTTGGTGCTAGCTTGTGATCTAAACTACCAAGCTTGAAAATTCTTATTTTAGATATAGCTCCATCCAAGGCTGTTTTATCTGCAAGTTTAAGTCGTTCATATAGAATGAGATCGTTAAAACATGCATAAGTCATGGGATCAGCCCATTCTTGCCAATCGTCTTTTTTGTAAAAATAAACAAATGTTTTATCGGGAGGGAGTAAGACACCCTGTTTATTTTCCGCTGCCTCTAAAATTTCTTTAGGAATTTGAGATAATAGTTCTCTTTCTCGAGCATTAGTAGAATTACGCAACTTTCTAATCATATTAGCAATATTAGATGGTAACTTTATCATATATTTACGATCCCCAACAAGCGAAGCAAGAGCGCCTCCAACAACTTCTACTGTTAGGGGATCAATAAAAGAATACTGCCAAGGAATCTCGCCTTTAGAAAAGCTAGAAAGCTTAATGTCTGCATTCATATCAGGAGAGGCAACTGATCGTTGCATTTCTAACCTTTTTTGCTTATTAATTTTAGCAGTATGCATTCTTATAGGTACATTTGCCTCTCGAAACAAAAGGTTGCATAGCCGTTCAGAAGTTTCCTTCCCCTTTACACGACTAAACCAATCGTTATAGAACCTTTCTACACGCTTATTTTGATGAACTAAGCGTACACCTTGGCAAGCAAAATCCCCCATAAGATCAATAGAATTTCGAATCAACCCTATCCTTCTATACGCTGTCCTTGCAAAAGCTATAATATCCTTATGTTTTTCAGGAATAGCTTGGTCCGGTCTGAAATAATCATAATCAGAACCTCTTAAGCCGGGTCTTCCACTGAGATGAGTAGTTAAATCCGAGAAATTCCTAGTTCGAGAACCTTGAGATGCGGTAGCAGCTTCTTGAATAGCATTGGTATAGACCTTCAAAGAAGCATTACGTTCAGCCTTCGTACCATCCCAACTCACATAAGCTGGACCATCTGGAGGGAAGTTTACTTTTGCATTTGGAGAAGATTTTTTTGTCACTTTGTTATCCTATAGAAGTAATAGTAATTGAATTAGAATCAATACCTATTGTAGATTACACCAACTGTTTTAATTTCTCTTAATTGCAAAGCAAGTATTGTGATTCATGTTTGCCGCCCACTCTTGACCCACATACATCTTGTTTGAAGGGCTTGTTTGAAACGTGCCCGGTTTAATGACAGTTCCAATATTGCTGTATGCAGGAGCAGGTATTTCTCTTTGTAATTGTCTAGCTATCATATTGGCAATAACTAATGCGCTATAACGATCTTTACGCATACGCCCCTTTTTGCCAATATTAGTTTTAATTTCTGGTGTATCAAATCGCTCTCGACCACCAGCAGTTACAGAAACTACAACTGTCACTAGCTCGTCTTTCAGCTCTTCAACTTCCATAACTGCATCTTCTAAAGTATCATATAACCGTAAAGCATTAGATTCTCCTACTTTATCTTTTAATTGTTTGAAAGATATCTTGTCTTTTTCACTCATCAAACTAAGACTTAAGGTATCAAATCTTGGCAATAGCAATACCTTATCTTCCATATCTTTTCTAAGCCCATGATTGGCTTGAGATGTCCATTCTGCTTTAGCAAAATTAATTAATTCAACAATATGATCTCCCGCAATCCTATCTGTATCTTTTTCTTTTTTATCTTCAATAATAGGAAGTATGGGACGTTCACCAGAGAAAAGCTTATCACTATCTCGCAAGCCTTCAGCGATAGCATAACCACCACCCTGTGAATCTATACCTATACGAACGCAAGGAAATACTTTATATAATTCTCTAATTTTTCTACAACAAAAACTGTAATAATCATTTTCTTCTGTTAGTCCAATACGTTTACGACTCTGAAAGTCCTTTTTATTGGTGGTCCACGTATATACAACCCTATGATGCTCTGGATGTATTTCAATAATAATCAAAGCAAAATTATCTTGCTCAGATGCAGGATCAATACCAAACACATACTTCAAGTCTGGATTACCTCTGGTCATAGGATCGAAAGGGTTAACGCACCAATTACACCATCCCGCAGTAGAACAATTTCTATCATGAGCTACGCAACCTTCAATTAAACTTCTTTTAAAAAAGCCTTGACTATCAGAAGTAAAACATGCTCCATATTCCATTTGATATATACCATTATGCATGGTTGCTCTAGAACGTGCCACCTGTTGATCATCCATAAATCCTTCGGGAATCAGCTCATAAGGGATACGCACAATTGAAAATGATTTCCAATCTAAACGCTTCATATATTCAGGAACTTCATCTGATACGTCATCTCCAGCTTCTTCTGCTGCTTTTTGAAAATCACCTTTGGTCTGAATAGTCGATTTATATTTCTTCCAATAAGAAGCAAAGTGTTCAAAGCCATAACCACAAGTTCCAGCAATAATAGACTGATTGGTTTGGCGATCTTTATAATCAACTTCCATAGTCTCATCCCATTTGCCAGAATCCTGCAATAACTTTCTTCTAGCTGCTTGCTTAACATTGTCGGTAGGATTTGCAGAAACCGCCGCAAAACCAGCAACAACAGTCTCATAGATCTCTACAGGAATACTATTAAATTCGTCAGCAATAATAGTATGAGCACGCAAACCTCTTATCTTACTTCCATCTCCTAAAGGAACTGCCATAGCCCAGCTATCATTAATGCGCATAGTACATCTATCTACATCACGACGTGGACCGCTATTATCGGAACATACACTACGTAAAATAGGAGCATTACGCCATATAGTATCCATATATTCAAAAATAACTTTACTTTGTCTAAAGGCCGCACCTACGATAACAATCTTAGTATCAGGAATGAGAATGCATTTTAAAATACCATATACCGCTAAGAGATAGGATTTACCAAATCCACGAGACGCAATATACATTGGAAAAGCGCGATTCCAAAGCTCTTGCAAAATCGCTACTTGTTCTGGTAAGAGTTCTACATTTAATAACTTTTTTACAGTCCATTGAAAATATTTAGGTTTTTGCATTAAACCCAAAATATGTAGATGTAAATTATCCTTTTGTTTTTGTGTTAAATCAATAAGAGGATTTTTGATACTATTAAGATCAGATTGAGCTATATTAAGCCAAGCATGTTCTGCATGTTCTACGTTATAAGTCATGAATATGCCTCATTATTCTAAAGGCCATCTCTTCTGCACGTTTGCTATCTCCACATGCTATTACGTGAATACCATGTTCTATCTGAGCACTTGTAAGCACTCGCATTATATATTTGCCCTTAATGCGTAATTCTTTCCATTTCGCTTTAGGAACGCTAGATCCAACTGGATATTGTTCTATTTGATGCCACCCAAACTCCAATAGAAGAAAGGGGTGGGGAAATGAGGACATTGCTTTTAGTTCTCGCAAAAATCGTTTTTCCCCACAGTTTCCAGCAAGTTCGGAAACTGATTCCTTTCTTTCTATACACAATATGTGCTCTTTATCTTTTATGCTATAGTCGCCAATATCAAGCTTAGTAGTTTCTGTACCTATGCAATAAGCATTTTCATCATACCACCATCCATGTCCTTGTTTTTCTCTTGTGTCTCTAACAACGGTAAACCTACTCATTCACGAGCACCCCACTCTAAAAGCTTTAAGAAAAATATTTCATAATTTTCTTCATGCCCCTTAATTTTGCGATGACAAGACTTACAAAGAGTAATGCCGTTATTAATAGAATAATGAAGAGCCGGATGGCTCTCCCATCTTTTTATATGATGCACCTCTAGTCTCTTTCTAGAGTGACAACCGGGCCATCTACATTTATTTTTATCCCGCCTACGAATATCTTTACGCCATTGCGCATAAGCAGGATCATTCCAATTTCTGTGCTTCATCAATATCGTTATCCACCATGAGTTTAACTAATTCTTCAAAGGTTACTTTAGGTTCCCAACCAAGTTGATCTTTAGCTTTCTTTGGCAATCCTAATAAATATTCCACTTCTGCTGGTCGATAAAATTTTGGATCAATGACTATATATTTTTCCCAGTCATGTATAAAAATATGAGTAAATGCAGCCTCAAGTAATTCTCTGATAGAGTGCGTTTTGCCGGTAGAAATAACATAATCTTCAGGATTTTCCTGTTGCATAATAAGATACATGGCTTCAACATAATCTTGTGCATGTCCCCAATCACGACGAGTTTCGATATTACCCAAACGAAGCTTTGGAAATTGAAAGTTTTGATCTCTAGATGTTCGTCCCGGTATATAGACTTCGTCTTTATCAAACACTAAATCTTTATATGTAATATTGTGTTTATTTATCCACACAAAAAATTCACCAATCCATTTAGTAATTTTCCGCGTAACAAAGTTCTCTCCACGCCTTTCGCTTTCATGATTAAACAATATTCCACAACATCCAAAAACATCATAAGCTTCTCTATAAACCCTGACTAAATTATGTGCAGCTACTTTTGCTATAGCATATGGAGATTGAGGCTCAAAGGGCGTTTCTTCATTTTGATATTTTATTTCAACTGTTCTTCCATCATACAAATCATTTAACTCTGTATAATTTTTACCAAACATTTCACTTGTAGAAGCTTGATAAAATCTTGTAAAAGGTGAAAAACGCCGAATAGCCTCTAAAAAATGCAACGGCCCTAATGCATTAACTTGAAAAGTAAAGTCGGGTTGTTCAAAAGAAGTAGCCACATGAGATTGTGCAGCAAGGTTATAAATTTCATCCGGTTGGTATTTACTAACAACATCATAAACACATCCAGCATCTGAAATTTCGCCTTCAGTAATAATAAAGTTCGGATGATTAATACATTTAGTAAGTCTACTAAAATTATCGGTGCTAGTACGTCTCTTTAATCCTACAACTTGATAATTTTTACTTAGCAACAATTCTGCTAAATAGGAACCATCTTGTCCTGTCACGCCAGTTATTAAAGCTGATTTCATTTTTTACAATCCTGAAAATATTTATAAAATGGAGAATCACTCGGAAACATGGGAGGCACTTATGAGCCCTTTTCTGTAACAATTTCTACATTTACAGCGCCCTGTGTTAAAATATCAACTAAGAGCTGTTTTTGATTTGGACCACTTTCTTTCTCTGAACTTGAAGACGTAGTTGGTGGAACAATATGAAAGCGATTAACTGTGTCATAACCATTTGGAAAACACAAAATATATGTTGGGTCGCAATGAGTACATGGCTCACGTATTTCCAACAACTGAGGCTTAGGACTATTAAAATCAATCGGAGCCACATAATATGCAGTATATTCTAATTCGTGTAAAAAGTCCAGTATCATATCTAAGTGTTTATATTGTGGGTCAAATCTAACCACTAGGTTTGGAAGATCTCTTACAATAGTATTTTGCGCTCCATGTAATACAGCCAATTCATAACCGTTTACATCTACATTTATTACTCCACAATGGGTATCTCCCACTATTTCGTCTACTGTCTGAGTTTGCATTCTTTTTATTTCTTTTCTCCTCCACAAGCTTTTCCAAAAGCCCACATCTTGCCATAGTTGAGAATCCTCATGCGTGCGTGTAGAAAATGCACACTTAAAGTTTGAGTGGGAAGCAACCGCATGAACAGCTTTAATATTTTTAAAACCGTTTTTCTTTATACTAAGATTTAAACAGTCAATACTTTCTTTGCAAGCATCTATACCTATAAACTCATGCATTCCATATGACGCAAGATATAAAGTATGTGTACCTATATGACATCCCACATCAACAATAGCTCCTAAAAAATTTAAACCAAGCTGAATTGCTACCGTAGCCTCTCCATGAAGAATTTGTTTTTCTTCAATTAAGGCTTCTACAATAGAATCGGGTTTGTCTATATCTCTATTTTCTATTGGAAAGAAGTATTGTACATCATCAATGTTAACAGAGCCCTTGTTCATCTATTCCTCCAATAATTTTTTAGCTTCTTCATCGCTCACGTTTTCAACACCTGCCAAAATCGCCTCCACAGCTCCTGTAGTAGGCTCAAAAAGCTTTTTGACTTCTGTTTGACCACTAGAACGTTCTGCTAGATATATAGTCATATGGCGCAATGTCGGATGATTCCAAAGAACCGTTGCTGTTACCGTAATATCTAACCACTCTTCGATATCGCCACTAAACTCAACCGCCGTTAACGAGTCTAAGCGATAGTCTGCAAACGGCTTATCAAGTTCAATAGACTCCCTTGACACTTCTGCAACATCTACTAACCATTGAACTATCCATTCCTGAACTTCTTCCTGAGTTTTAGATGTCATATTACTCCTCAATAAAGGTGTCTGAATTTAACATTGGCTGATCGACAGTGCCGTCTTCATATTCGTGATACTGAGCAAGCTTATCCATTGCCTTTTCAGCCGCTACCCGATGAACTTCCATATCAAATCCTTCTTGCTGTCTAAATTCCTTACTGTCTAACTGACGCAACCACGAAGTAAAATTCGTCTTCGCATCATCGGCATTTCTTTTCCTCTGTTCCCTTGTACCTTTAAGATCTTTCAAAAGCCGCTCTTTTTTTGTTAACAACTTTTCGTGCTCATTAATGTACGCGGACTTAGATGATATAGCCGCGCCTAGTTGAGTTTGGAATGAAGCTAGCGCTTGCGTGTCGCGCGTTGCTGGCGGTTTATCCATTTCGTCTTCAATAAGTTTATTTAATCTAGCGATGTTTCTTAAAACTTCTTGGCGGTCTTCCATGCCTCTATTGATAAGCACCTCTGTTCTAATAACCTCTAGTATTTCCATTTCCTCTGTATGAGTAACGTCCTCAGAGAATTGTTTAAAGTAGTCAATCCACTGGTGTTCGAAAAAAATTAATTCGGGATCTCCGAACTGTTTTTTAAGTTCCTTATAATAATAGCGGTCTCTTAGCCCTACAAGAAGATGTTCATCGTCACTCATATTGCGCATTTTGAGATTTTCTTTGTCGATAAACTTTTGTACCGGCGTTTTAGTCCTATTTAAAGTTTCAGCAATTTCTTCTATGGAAATATTGAAACAATTTTGCCGAATAAAGTTCATTTCGTCAATCGACAGTTTTCCACGCTTCTTCGTCAATGTTATTCTCCTTGAATATTTGTATGATAACTTCAATAAGTATATCGCGTTTAACCTTTGCTAATTTGAGATTATTTACCAGCCTAATCCAATCTTCTCTATATTGTACTGGAATAGATTTATCAACTAGGTTAAAAATTTGTTTTTTATCTATCATATCCTCTATAGCATCGGACTGTTTGATATCTAGGTCTAGTTGTGCAGTGTTCATGATATTGCGTTTTGCAGTGTTTCTTTTTAACCATCCCATATACAAATCACATTCTTCATGATTATCATATGCCCTACATCCATATCCTTTATCGTTTTCAAAAGCTATATCGAAATATGGACAGGAATCGCAAGGCTTATCCGGCCTTCCAAAGTTATTTCTCTTAAAGTTATAAAGACGGTTTCTAACATGTGTCCAAAGAAAGTTTTCTAGAGGTCTGATGCCATCGTAATTTTCAATACCTTCCCAAGCAAATAAGCGTGCCTGTTGTTTCATATCTTCTAATGCATGATAACCAAACTTAAATTTATTTGCTAATCGATTCGCTATGTTGTTTATTATCTGGATCACCTGTTCTTCCGTCATACCCTGCGGAATCACCTTGTCTAATCTCCCGTGCTTCTAAATTTTCAATATTTAAATGGGGGTCACTAACTAAAATAGCTGCTTCTACATTAAAAGCGTCCATGCTCAATTCGAGGCCTATAATATTTTCTACCTCTTCTCCGGTATCTGCATCAACTACTTTCGTTGTATCTCCCGTCCCTTCCGATACTATCTTTAATCTCATTTTGTTCTCCTAAAAGGTCTATGATATCTTTTTCGGTGGAAATACTTGCTTGAGTCATTACGGCCTCGTCTAAACCGCTAGCAGCAATGGCTATGGGTTCTGTAGCTTGAATAATTTTTTTCATACTTTTGATCTCCTAGACTATGATATTATATATGCAAATGACCAATCTATTAATACACAATAGAGGGTTGTATGTATCTGAATAATAAAAGGACTACTGAAGATAAGCGATTTATTAGGGAAAATGCTCATCATATTAAAGATAAAGATTTAGCTAAAGAATTAAGCTTGCGTAATCAACGCACTATTTCATTAGATGCTGTACGTAAGCTTAGACAACGTCTTGGTATTGTTAAAAAAAGCGGACGAGGCAGATGCGAACTGGAGGAAAAATGAGCTGGTGTGAGTTCAAAGATAGTGAGGTACATGGAAAGGGTATCTTTGCGACGGAAATTATACCCGAAAACAAAGTTCTTTTCGAGACCCATAAAAAGACAAGCGGCGCTTTTGAGTGGCTTAATCTAGTGCCGAACTGTTCTTATAACCATTCGGGCAAACCCAACTGTCGATCTCTTACTCTGGGAAATTTTAAATATTTAGTGACTCTTAGGGAAATTGAAGAGGGGGAAGAATTGGTCGTGGACTATAGAAAAGATAGGGACTTAGAGCAACCGAAGAAGGGGTGGTGAGTGTTATCACTATCTTTAGGATAAAAGTGGACATTTGGTTTGATGGGTTTTAGTTTGTTTGAACCACCTCGGCTTTTTTCCTATTTTATACGAGAATTCACTTGAATTAGAAAACCCCACCCTATATATGCGATCTGTAGCTGCCTCGACAGCTCAAAACGGCCCAACTTGCTGCCTCGGCAGCTCAAAACGGTTCGCTCACCCTAAGCTATACCCACCAAAGGACTTAGGGCGACCGAGCCCCGGCCCCGGCGACGTAACTCCTTACAGTGTATAGAGTTATGGCTATTCTGTTATTCTTTCAGAATTATTTCATACTGCTATTGCAATGAGACGATAATAGTATATAATGAGAGCATGACAAACAACAATCACACAAAAGGAGTTGCCATGATTAATCTTAGCAGAGTTTTGTACGGCGTATATCTTCTGGTTTCAATCTTCATTCCCGCAAGCATTGTACTGATTGCTTCCGCAGTTCTCACTAGCCTTATCACCCAGTAAAGGAAACTACAATGGACTTTAATTTTGATGCAAAGAAAAGAGTACACCCTAATACAATCAAGTGGGCACAAGCCCATGATATTGAGATTGAGGTAGGCAATAGGATTGTTGAGGTATGGCATAGGTGTGATAGTGTGAATGATGGGCTATCTGTCATATGTCACAATGAGAACGAACTAGATGAAGCTCTCGATAGATTACATGATGAGTTTACAAAAGACATGATTCTATCCGTACACGACGATCCACACTGGAGAAATTAAAATGTACTCAGCAAAAGACCTACAAGACTTTGTCAACTTAAAGAATGCTCAACAACAATTAAACAATCAAGCAAAAGTAATACAGCAAGAAATAGTTAAGCTACACAATAATGCCAACGCTATTAACAATAGGCTTAAAGAAAATCAAATTAAGCTAGAACAATATAAAGAATTAGAAAACGTTAAAGAAATGTTTAACCTTATAGAACCCGAAGAACGTATAGATAATATTCGACCAAATTATGTAACAGAAGAACAAAAAAAGACTTTACTTCTTAAACTGTTCTCAGAGTATAGAGCATTAAACCCGCGATCAACCCGAGTTCCATTCGCTTGGTTGAAAAAAACTTTAGATAATCAATATAATATAAAAACAAGAAGTGTAAGTAATTTCTTTACCAAGCTTCTTCCTCAATATAAAAAAACAGGGGGAAAAAGAAACCGATGTGTGGTTGTGCCATAAACCCTTACTATCAAACGACTTACGACGAGCGCGGCCCGGCCCCGGCGACGTAACTCCTTATACAGTAACGACTTACAACTACTTTGGAAATCTTTGGGAATCTCTGGGAATTAGTGGCCATAGCTATTGACAAATGACGATATATAGTATATACTAAGAGCATGATAAGAAACAATGATAACACGAAAGGAAATGAGATGACTAAAATCACATTCAACAATGGCGGAAACGTATTTGGTATCGAAGTAGTAAAGGTACACTTTCGGCACTTTGTTGCAAAGTTTGATGGTAAGGTTATTGAAGGTACTCGCTGGCATAATGACGGCGGTTGCGAATCGAAAGCTCAAGAGATTATGAAAAAAAGAGCTATTGACAACCAATCGCAATTTTGCTAAAATAAGAGAATGACAAACAACACTAACACTCGTAGAGAATGGAGGTTGATATGGATTATCACGAAGCATGTGAAGCGATTGTATCACGACAGGAAGCACGACTTGAACTAGAGGCACACGATGCCCCCTTCTATGAGTTCACGCAAGAGCGTGGCGATAGGGAGGAGTACTATGGTTATGAGATACTTAACTTCTTAGGATATTAAAATTAAAATGGATTGGAACTTTATTTCCTTTATGGTTGTGTGGGTAGTGCTTGTGGTTATGGTATGGCGCGGCATATGGAAGGCAACACGGGAAGACAGAGACATCTGGTCATAACCCTATACTACCAAAGGACTTAGGGCGACGGCGCCCCGGCCCCGGCGACGTAACTCCTTACACAGCAACGACTTATAACTATCTCGGTAATCTTTAATAATAAGTGGCCTACCCTATTGACAAACGCCGATAACTAGTATATACTAAGGGCATAACAAGGAAAGAAACAATGACACTCGCACAAGTTAAACTCTACATCAAGTACAGTACAGTTCGTCCGACTCACATCAGTGTTGCACGTTGGAGTGCAATGGTTCGTCAAGCAAAGGGATAAGACAATGCGTAACGTTATCTGGATCATCAAAGAAGTAGCTATCATGTTTGTCTGGACCAGTATGATACTGATCACATCTGCCATAGGGGCACTGGTACTACTAAACAACATGTAAGATACGCTCAACTGGAGCCGTAAGGCTAGGGCTAATCGCCACTGAATGAGAGTCTTACCCATGGTAGACTTCTGCGAGATACGGTAGGTGCTCAGGGCACGCGAGTTATTTTATAAGTGCTGATGTGGTAACGACTTAGGGCGATGGAGCCCCGCCCCGCTCGCCGTAACTCCTTTGATACTAACGACTTACGACGATTCCGCAGAGCAACTCATGTGCCAAACACAATCTAATCTCATAATGAGAATCCTTCCCTGCCACTTTGACAGGAGAAAAGCCGACTAATTTCTCCTAAGTATATGATATCAAACGACTTAAATGCGGTTTGCCATTTTGGCATAGGGGTGCTAAAATCTGCCATTATGACGTTAAGGTAATTTAATGAAACGTTACTAAAAAACTATTTTCAAGATTTTAACTCGATGGTACGAAACGACTTACGACAACACAAAAATCATTTATTCTGAATGGCACGAATAGTGCACTATATACTATTATGAAAAGCGTTAACACAAGTTCGACTGGAATCGCAAGATTAGGTTTAAGAGACACTGAACGAACTACAACCACAGGAGAGAAAATGGACCATTTTGACACGGAAATTACTTGCGAAGAATTCTACTGTGACGAGGACCGACTCGCATGGGAAGAAAGAACACTATTTTTTGAAGAAAAGGAAAAGAAAATGAATCTAGAAAAAAGAAGTCAAAAAACAAAAGAAGATTGGATTAAGATTTTAAATCACCTTAAAGCTAAGGGTTTTCGCGGAGTAAGAGCAGAAAAAGAAGCTGCTAGATGTCTAAAGGAAATTGAAAAAAATGAGCTAAAAAAAGCTCATAAAGAATACACTGAAAATTTGGATAAACTAAAAAATCTTTGGAGTTAATTAAAATGTCAAATAAAGTTGAATTAAACAGAATGTACAATGTTCGGATAGTAAGCCCAAAAGGTCGGGTTGAGAATCACCAGCAAGTGTCTGGAGAGAGACTCGCAAACGATCTGAAATGTGGAGGTTTTCACTATAATAGATTTAATCCGTTTTGTGAGATTTTAAGTTGGGAAGCGGTTCCCGAGATCACAGCGGAAATGGTAACAGGTCATGGCCGTTGGGGTTGTGAATGACAATTAACTTTTTTAAGGAAAATAAAATGAGAACTCTATTTTATTGGATCAAGGAAATTGTAATAATGTTTGTTTTTACAAGTATGATCTTGATTGCTTCCGCCGTGGGAGCTTTGGTACTTGTATCTAATATGTAAAAAAATGATCTGGGGGGTTGACTTTCACAATTACTATGGTAAAATAAAAGCACAGAACCAAGACCTAACTGGACCCTACGGGGTAGAGCTTAAAAGCTACTGAATAGGTTTTACTTTTACTTTCTTTACTTTTTAGGAGATGCAAAGATGTCAATTCAAGTTACTAAGAATGACGAAACAAACACAATGACCATCGTGCTGCCCTTGTCGGCCAAGGGAACGCTATCGGCTAGCGGCAAGAATGAAATTCTAGCTACCACGCGCGGCAATCAGCAGATTGCGTTGAATGGGCGAGTTGTGTCGGTTGGAGTAAACGTATATACTAAATCATAAATAAAGGGAAATAGGTGAAGCAGGTGGGATGGGATAAAGCTCTGTTGCTCAATGTCCCATCTTACCCAGCCCTACTAAAGCCCCCTATATGGGGGTTTCCCTTTTTAAGGTAGAAAAATGACATTTCATTCAAGAATAACTAGACTACAGAGATGGCTGATCGTACTGGCATTGTGGATTATGTTAGGATCTTATATTTTTGAGCTATACATGAGATACTCCTAAACCCTTACGTAGTAACGACTTACGACGACGGGGGCGGGCCACGCTCGCCGTAACTCCTTTCATACCAACGACTTACAGCTATCTCGGAAACTTTTCAGAATTGTTGATTGTAGGTATTGACTTTTGTCGATAAGTAGTTATAATAAGAGCATCACAAGGAAATAAACAATGACACTCGCACAAGTTCAACTCCGAATTCGCTTCACTCAGGTTCGCCCGGCTCACATCAGCGTAGCTCGTTGGGCTGCAATGGTTCGCCAAGCAAAAGGATAAGGGTCCAAAATGTTAGATTTAATGGCAGAAATTACTTGTATGCCAAACGCAAGTAAACGTACTAAGGATAGAATTAGGGAACACGGTCCCGTGTTTAAATTGGAAGCGTTTGACAATCCAGCTTGCATGGATGGCGTTCCTAGTGTATTCTTAAGATCTGAAGACGGATGGTTTGGATGGTTGATCAGCGACGAGATTTTTTGCCGTAATGCTCCCTCACCCTCAGACAATATGATTGAATGTAACAACCTGTTGAGAAAGTAAAATTATCTGCTACAGGGGTTGACAAGTAGGAATTTTGTGGTATAATAAAGAGACACTTAACACGAAGGAAAAAATTATGACTTACGAACTGACCGAACTTGAAGCGACTATTTCCGAATGCTTTGAATACAATGGTAAGAGCTTGGCGGAATGGGATGAAGAGAACAAAAAAATCCAAAAGGAACTTGAAGAAAAATATATGCGTGAACAATTCGCCAAAGATTATGAGCAAGAACGGCAAGAAAATATCAAGTTATACCGTGAACAAGCCGATGAACTAAGTAGGTACGATTCGATAGGTCAGTTCGTTGACTTAGCTGGTGAGTTTGATAGGTCAAAGGTTCATGTGGATGAAGACGCTCGGTATCGGGCACAATTAAAATTTGCAGCAAGAACCAATTTGGATATGGAAGATGAATAAAACTACGGTGAGATATATCGGCGTATTGCTTATTATTTGGGGGTTGATTTTCCTGAACGGTTGTGTTACAACTACAAAGGTTGTGGTACGACACGCATTCCCAGACGATCACATTAACTACGAAATTTCACAGGAAGTATCACGAGCATATTGAGCCCCGGTCAAAGAGACGATGTTTGATAGGTTAGTGGATATGGTGCGGTAACCTAGCCACAAGTAGCCACTGCAAACATTCTCGGTGCAAGTCCGATGTGGGGCATCCTACACTTTATTTTTTGGAGAAAACTATGAGCCACGATCCAACCGAAACTATTCGCAGAAGCGAAGTCACTAGAATCAACACGGAGGTAGAGAGTTCAGACGAGGATGCGGAACGAGTACGGCTGGAAGCGGAGTATGGACAAGTGTGGAATACACAACAACTTCAAAAAGATTTTGTAGCGAAGAGTTTTGCGGCCCCATATATTATTGTGGAACGTAAAGCTGATAATGTTGCCGGTACGCTAGAATTTCAACACGGTCCACGTTATTATTTTAACTTCAAGGAAAACTAAAAATGAATTTCCCTTATGGTAGCAAGATTGAGTTTGATGGTACGGAATTGACTTTTACAAAAATTGAAAACACCAAGAGCGGTGGTGTGGTTTGTATTTTCTCTGATAAAAATGGGAAAATAACTAAGCTCACACAAAAACAAGTAGAGGAGATTTTATGCCCTTAGTTTGGACTATTTTATGGTTGGGTGCTGTGATTGGAGTATGGACTACGATTATATACGTTAGCTATAACGATAAGGATTTTTAGTGATAACTTGTAAAGCTATGCGACCAAGTACCGGAAGCGTTATTAATGTGGAAATTCCAACAGAAATTGGAAATGATCCCTTTGCAATTGCACAGTGGATAGGTGAAAAGTTTAATTGGCAATTTATTCCACTTGGAAAATACCACATCAAATTTCTTAACCTTAGAGATGAATTGTAAACTTGACGTAAACCCTTACGCTGTAACGACTTACGGCGATGGGGGCGGGCCGCGCTCGACGTAACTCCTTATGTAGTAACGACTTATGACAATGTGGGAAATCTTTCAGAATTATTGATGGTGGGGGTTGACTTTGGTCGATATATAGTTATAATGGGGGAGTAAGAAGAAACAACCCACGACCAAGGAGCAATCATGTTTGATCACTTTGATTCGGAAGTTAGCTGCGAGGAATACTACTGCGACGATTTCGACACATGGGCAAATGAAGTCGATGAGATTCCCGATGAGGAACTCGAATGTGTTGCGGACTTTTTGGATAATTATCCATTGCAGCACTTGACAGACCCAGAATCTGTGGTATAATAAAGTACAAGGAGAAACCATGTTTGATTACAAAGACCACAAGTGCCGCATAGAGTATGATCGGGAAGAGGACAATATCAAGGCATGGCATATAGTCAAGAAGCCCAACGGGCAGGAGGTGTACGCTGACATAAGCCCTTACAATGATGATGAAGAACTGATGAAAATGTGGATTGATGCGGGCTATCCACAACGAATAGGAAGAGCCCC